>Ga0075434_100004731_pt1 | contig 12310 bp, 7 predicted proteins | sample RhiMethybrSRZTD3_FD_75298 | JGI IMG/M metagenome (GOLD analysis project Ga0075434, IMG submission 75298) | Populus rhizosphere microbial communities from Tennessee, USA - Rhizosphere MetaG P. TD hybrid SRZTD3 | ecosystem: Host-associated > Plants > Roots > Rhizosphere > Soil | place: USA... | reverse complement strand
GATCGGTTCGGCCAGATCGAGCCGCGCGTGCTGGTCAGCGTCGACGGCTACTTCTACGGCGGCAAGCCGCACGACGTACGGCCGCGCGTCGCGGAAGTCGTGCGCGCGCTGCCGTCGCTCGAGCACGTCGTCATCGTCCCGTACGTCGATCGCGATCCTTCGATCTCCGACATTCGCGCCGCGGCGCTTTGGGAGCAGTGGCTCGGCGGGCAGCCCGCTCCGCCGCTGACCTTCGAGCGGCTACCGTTCGACCATCCGCTCTACATCCTTTATTCGTCGGGCACGACGGGCGTGCCGAAATGCATCGTGCACGGCGCGGGCGGCACGCTGATTCAGCACCTGAAGGAGCACCAGCTCCATTGCGATATCCAGCGCGGCGATCGGGTCTTCTACTTCACGACCTGCGGCTGGATGATGTGGAACTGGCTCGTGACCGCGCTCGCGTCGGAAGCCACGCTGCTGCTCTACGACGGCTCACCCTTTCATCCGGACGGAAACGTCCTCTTCGACTTCGCCGACGAGACGCGGATGACGCTCTTCGGCACGTCCGCGAAGTTCATCGACGCCGTGGCCAAGGCAGGACTTTCGCCAATCGATACGCATCGGCTCGATACCGTCCGGACGATGACGTCGACCGGATCGCCGCTCGCGCCTGGGAGTTTTTCGTTCGTCTACGATCGCGTCAAGCACGACATCCATCTCGCGTCGATCTCCGGCGGCACCGACATCGTCAGCTGCTTCGTCGGCGGCAATCCGATCGGGCCGGTGTGGCGCGGCGAAATCCAGGCGCGCGCGCTGGGCATGAAGGTCGAAGTCTTCGACGGGAACGGACAGCCGCTGCCGCCGGGTCAAAAGGGAGAGCTCGTCTGCACGATGCCGTTCCCCTCGATGCCCGTCGGCTTCTGGAACGATTCGGACGGGCGCAAATACCACGCTGCGTACTTCGAGCGATTCCCCGGAGTGTGGCAGCACGGCGACTACATCGAAATGACCGAGCACAACGGCGTGATCATCTACGGACGATCCGACGCGGTGCTCAACCCTGGCGGTGTGCGGATCGGCACCGCGGAGATCTACCGGCAGGTCGAACAGCTCGACGAGATCCTCGAAAGCCTCGTCATCGGCCAGAAATGGGAGAACGACGAGCGCATCGTACTGTTCGTGCGCCTCCGTGACGAGGCCACGTTGACGGAGGAGCTCGAAGACCGGATCCGCCGGCGCATCCGCGAGAACGCCACGCCGAGACATGTCCCGGCGCGAATCGTGCAGGTCACTGAGATTCCGCGGACGAAGAGCGGAAAGATTGTAGAGCTCGCGGTGCGCGACGTCGTGCACGGCCGTGAGATCAGAAACAGGGAAGCGCTCGCGAACCCTGAAGCGCTCGAGCAATTCCGGAATCGGCCAGAGCTCGAGTCGTAGGCCGTAGTGCCGAGGCGGGAGCCTCGGCCCACAGTAGGCCGGGCTTCAGCCCCGGCAGAAGGAATCGAACGTTGGATGAATCGGTGATTCTGAGCGCGTGCCGAACGCCAATCGGATCGTTCGGCGGCGTATTCAAGGATCTGTCGGCGGCCGATCTCGGTGCAATCGTGATCCGGGAAGCGATCGCTCGCGCGGGCGTTGCGGCGAAAGACATCGGCGACGTCATCATGGGATGCGTCCTCCAGGCCGGTGCGGGCATGAACGTCGCGCGGCAGGCGGCCCTGAAAGCGGGCGTGCCGGTTGAAGTGCCGGCGGAAACGATCAACCGCGTGTGCGGATCCGGAATGTCCGCGGTCGTCCACGCGGTGGAAGCGGTGAAGGCGGGGTTCGTCGACGTCATCCTCGCGGGTGGCGTCGAGTCGATGAGCAACGCGCCGTTCCTGCTGAAAGGCGCCCGCTGGGGCTATCGCATGGGGAACGCCGAGGTGATCGACTCGATGCTCGCCGAAGGGCTGACCTGCGCCATTCAGGGGTGCCACATGGGGAACACCGCCGAGGCGATCGTGAAGCGCTACAACGTCGCGCGCGGCGACCAGGATCAGTTCGCCGCCGAGAGTCAGCGCCGTGCCGAGCGCGCGGTCGCGTCAGGCGTGTTCGACCGCGAGATCGTCCCGGTCGATGTGCCGCAAAGGAAAGGCGCTCCCATCCGCGTAACCAGGGACGAATATCCGCGCGCAGGTACGACCGTGGAGAAACTGGCGGCGCTGACGCCCGCCTTCCAGAAGGATGGTACGGTGACGGCCGGTAACTCGTCCGGGATCAACGACGGCGCGGCGGCGCTCGTGATCGCGACGGAAAAGAAGGCACGCGAGCTCGGTCGCACGCCGCTCGCCCGCATCCTCGCGTACTGCACGACCGGCGTGGAACCGATGATGATGGGAATGGGGCCGGTCGAAGCGATGCGGAAGGCGCTGAAGCGCGCCCAGATGAGCATCGAGGACCTGGATCTCGTCGAGCTCAACGAGGCGTTCGCGGCGCAATCGATCGCGGTCGTACGCGAGTTGGGTCTCGATCCCGCGAAGGTGAACGTCCACGGCGGCGCGATTGCGCTCGGCCACCCGATCGGCGCGAGCGGCGCGCGCGTGCTGACCACGCTCGTGCACGCGCTCCAGGCGCGCGGCGGCGGCCGCGGCGCCGCGGCGCTCTGCGTCGGGGGAGGGATGGGGACGGCGATGATCGTGGAAGCGTAAGAGACGAATCCCTCATCCCTAATCGGGAATCCCTAATCGGGAATCCCTGATCGATCAATCTACGAATCGTCCAATCGGGAATCGTCGAACCGGGAATCGTCGAACCGGGAATCGTCGAACCGGGAATCGTCGAATCCCTAATCGAGAATCTCGAATCGGGAATCCTCGAATCGGGGGCCGGATCGGATTCGGTAAGCCCGAACAACTGGATCGGCCCCAGCCAGGGACACGATTACGTAGACGAACTCTTCGTAGTGCGCGTCTGCGAGATCACTCGGTGAAGGAAGAGCGGGGGACGACGGATGTGAGTGATACGCACCGACGATCTCGCAGCCTTGCACACGCATGCGTTTCAACGCGGCAAAGTGGTCGGCGGGATCGATCAGAAACTCAACCGGGCTCGCTTTCAGATTCCGAGTCGGGATGGATTGATCGATGACCCTATCCCGCGCCACAAGCAGGCCGCAGCATTCAAGAGGCGCGTCACGCCGCGCGTGATCGATCATTGAATCGATCACGCGCCGCAGAATTCTGACAGGATCGCGATTCGTGGTTTCCTGATTCGCAGATCCGTGATTTGCGCATTCTGGATTCACGGATCAGAGATTCACGGATTCTGGATTCACGATTAGGGATTCACGGATTAGGGATTCACGGATTAGGGATTAGGGATTAGGGATTCGCTCTTGGCGATCAAACCCCCCATCCCGCACCCCCGGCCGCACCTTGACGTCGGTCGAGCCGCGCGCCACGACCTTGTTCTTCTGCTTCAGGCGGAACTCCACGCGGTACTCGCCGGAGATGTTGTAGACGTGATCCGTCGTGAAGTGGCGCTTGATTTCGCTCTTGCCAGCCTCGTACGGGTCGCAGTCCGTCTTCATCTCGGACTTCGTGTCGTCGCCCCAGTCCCACTCGACCGTCGGACAGTAGAACTCCTCGTAATCGTCGGCGCCACCTTTCAGATCGGCCGTCAGCACCATGCGGGCCGGCGAGAAGCCGACGAGCGGCGAGACCTTCACGGAGATGCTGGGTTTGTCTTTCTTGTCAGGACGAGCGGCGTGCAGCGAAACCGCCAGCGCGAATATGCAGAGAATCGCCGGCGACGCACGGCGAACGAAAAGCCAATGCATGGGAACCTCCCGGCTGGTCCTTCGATCCTACCATGCGCGGTTCATCCCCTATAATTGATCGATGCCGTGGACCGTATCCATCCCTGCCATCGCCCTGAGCTCGGCGTCCCCCGCCGAAATCAACTCCGAGCTAATCGCGGTCCCGGTGTTCGAGGACGATGAGGATGAATCCGACCTCCGGACCTTCGACGATGCGACGGGCGGCGCGTTGATTCGCGCGCGCGAGTCGCGCGAGCTTCAAGGAAAGCCATTCGAAGTCCTGATAACTCCGCTCGGCAACGGGTGGCGGGCGGGCCGGGTCGCGTTTATCGGCGCCGGCAGGCGCGCCGAATTCAATACAGAACGGCTGCGGCGTGTGGCGGCGGCCGCCGCGCTCAGCGCGCGCCAGCGCCGCGTGCAGCGATTCGCCTGGGCGCACCGCGGCGATCTTCCGCTCGCCGCGTCCGTTCAGGCCGCGACCGAAGGGATTGTCCTCTCGGCATTTAGTGCCGATCGGTACAAGAGCGGCGAACGAGGCGCGCCGCCGCTCGAAGAAGTGCTGATCGTCGCGGGCGGACCTGGCGAGGCGGCGCGGCTGGAAGAGGCAATCGAGCGCGGACGCATTCTCGGCGAATCGTCGAACCTCGCGCGCGAGCTCAGCAACGAGCCCTCGAACGTGCTCACGCCCACCGCGCTCGCCGATCGCGCCACGGAGCTGTGTGCGGCGGCAGGCTTGGAAGTGGACGTGCTCGGGGAGCGTGAGATCGCGCAGCTCGGAATGGGGCTGCTCCTGGGCGTCGCACGGGGCAGCGCCGAGCCTCCGCGCGTCATCGTCATGCGCCACACGCCGGCCGGTGCGCCGCGTGCCCCGGTGCTCGGGCTTGTCGGCAAGGGGATCACCTTCGATACCGGCGGCATCTCGATCAAGCCCGCCGACGGCATGGAACGCATGAAGGACGACATGGCCGGCGGCGCCGCCGTCGTGTGCGCCATGCGCGCCCTCGCCCTTTTGAGGGCACCAATCCAGGTTATCGGTGTCGTACCAACGACGGAGAACATGCCCGGCGGGCGGGCTCTGAAACCGGGGGACGTGCTGACGTCCGCGTCGGGCAAGACGGTCGAGGTCATCAATACGGACGCGGAAGGGCGCCTGATTCTCGGCGATGGCTTGTGGTACGCCCAGCGGCTCGGCGCGACGCACCTGGTGGACGTGGCGACCCTGACGGGCGCCGCCGTCGTCGCGCTGGGCAAGGTGACCGCCGCGATATTCGGTCAACCGGAGTCCTGGGTGCGCACCGTTCGCGAAGCGGCGCTCGCCGCTGGCGATCGATGCTGGCCGATGCCGCTGTACGATGAATATGCCGAGCAGCTGAAAAGCGACATCGCGGACATGATGAACACCGGGGGGCGTCCTGCCGGCGCCTGCACGGCCGCGATGTTTCTCAAGGAGTTCGTGGGCACGACGCCGTGGGCGCACCTGGACATCGCGGGCGTCGCGTGGCTCGACGAAGCGAAACCCTGGATGGCGAAGGGAGCGAGCGGGGTCGCCGTTCGAACGCTCGCGGAACTGGCGTTTACAAGCGATACCTGGGCCTAGATGATTCAGAATCCGATCGTCGTACAGGTTGTCCAGCAGCCGGTCGCATCGACGACCGTCGCCGACGTGCTGATCGGTGCGGTCGGCTTGACGGGAATGCTCGTGCTCCTCGCGGCGCTTCTGGGCGGATTGTTCGGCGGGCTGCTGATCGGCGTGAAGCTCCTGCGGCGGAAATGGAACATCGAGTCGCCCGACTCGGACATCATTCGACTGATGGGGTCAGACCAGGGTCAGACCACTTCTCCCGCTGACGCCAAAGTGGTCTGACCCTGGTCTGACCCCTCACCGAGCCCAGGCCGCCAGGACCTGCACAGGATCGTCAGTAGCCTCGAGGACGCGCACGGTCGTGTTGGAAATGTCCCTGTATAAAGTCGACGCCGCGGCGGCCGCCGGTTCGCCGCGCGGAGATGCGGGGTTGAGCAGCAGCACCGGGCGTGGGGCCACCGCGCGCGCGACGTCTGGCAGATCGAATTCCCGCAGAATGCCATACGCGTAGATGCCGAACGGCTGCGTATACCGTTCGGCGACGGCCAGCGACCGATAATCGGTCACCGTCTGGCGCAGCGCGACCCCGCGGACGCGCGTATCAAGCGCTGCGGCGTACAGCGCGATCACGCCGTGAGGGCCGTCGCCCACGACCGACACCTCAGCGCCGACATCAGGCCGCGAACGAAGATATTCGAGCGCGCGCAACGCGTCGTAGACCTGCCCGCCAAGGAGCGGCCGGCCGAGCATCAGCGTGAACCACGTCAGATAGGCTTCGTCGGTAATCCTGCCCGGAAAATAAAACCGTCCGCGCGGCGGGTAGGCCAGCGCGCAGTCGCCGCGGCCTCGAACGTCGATGACGGCGACGCGACATCCTCCGCGCGCGCACAGCCTGTCGGCGAACGCATCTTCCGCAACCGAGCTCCATGCCGCGGCATCGCCGATGTACAGCAGTGTGGACGTGGACGGTCCGGCGTTATCCGGCGTGAGCAGCCAGCCGGGCGTACGAATCTCCCGATCGCTCGCGAGCTCGAACTGTTCCGCGCGATAACCGGGCTTTCTGATCGTCGCGAGCACGCGGCTTGCCGGGGCGCCATTCGATTGATCAATGCCGAGCACCTGACGAACGCGTGCGCGCACTTGATCCGCGGCGAGCGGCGCGGGGTGGACGGCGTCGGCCATCTGCCGTGTCAGCGACAGAGCGGTTTCGCCGCCCAGGGATGTCGTCGCGAAGCCGGTCGTCGTCACATATAGCGCCGCTTCCGGTTCCACGGCCTGGGACGATTCGCCGTCGTCGGCCCCCTTCATCTCGAACCAGCGGTTGAACCACGCATAGGTCGCGCGGCGCATCTCGTACACATACCCGTGCGATACCGTGGTCGCCTGAAGCGCCACGCGATCGCCGGCGCCAAGCAATCCATACGCGCGCCGGTATTCGTCCACGAGATCGCGCGTACCGGTGACGTATTCCGGTGAATAGGTATGACCGGCGTCGTGAAGGGTGATTCCGATCAGCAGCGGCTTCGGCGCGAACGCATAGAGCAGGTCCGCGCGATCGATCCCGCGCGCAAGCGCCGGCACGATGTTCTGCTCCGCGTCGTCGGCCGATCCCGGCGGCTCGACATCGGCCTGCGCGAGGTTCTCGGTGTTGCCCATGGATACGACGGCAGCACGGATGCGATCGTCCATCGCCGCCAGGAACTGCGTGAGCGTCGCGCCGCCGGACTGACCGCAGCAGCCGATCCGATCGGGATCGACCTCTTCACGGGTGAGGAGGTAGTCGATCCCGCGGATGCCATCCCACGCGCGGAACAGACCGAAGTTCGCGCCCAGCAGGATGAGGCGCCGTCCGGCGTATTCGTGCTCGCTCGTTCCACCGCCGAGCGCTGACTGGCCGGGACGGCTGGCCGGATATTCAATGCGCTCACCCTGGCCGAAGGGATCGTACGCGAGCACGACGTACCCTTTGCGCGCGAGGTTGGAGAACAGCTTCTGATAGCTCGGCCACGCCTTGCCGTTCGCCGAATGGCCCAGCGGCCCGAGAATCGCCGGACGCCGTCCACCGCCGGCGGGCACATACAGGTTCGCGGTGACGTAAAGTCGCGGCCGGCTCTCGAAGATCACTTTCTCGATTCGGTAGCCGGGCCGCTCGACGGCGCCTGTCACCCGCGCGTTGAGGGGAGTGCGCTCGAAGGGACCTCCGAGCATCTTCCCGAGCTCTTCGACGATCACCCTCTGGCGATCGAGGACCTGCTGCCGTGTGGAGATCGCGTCGACGATCCGCTTGCGCCGGTCGCGCGCCTCATTCGCGACGCGAACGAGGTATCGCTCGAGATCCCGCGAGTAGTCCGGCAGCGCGTCGACGTTCAGCGTGACACCCGGAGCGCCACCCTGACCGCCGGCTGCCGGCGCCTGGATTCGAACACTCGCAGCGCTGCGGCCGAACCCCGCGGCCGCGGCAAGCGCTGCGCCCGTTTCGAGGAACTTGCGGCGGGTGTACGCCATGGCGCCGCCTCTAACGCTGACCGAGCCCAATCACGCCCGGGCGCGGCTTCTTCAGCGACTGCTGATACTTCAGCACGGCGTCCAACAGCGCTTCCGCGATCTGCTGACGGTACGCGGACGTCTTCAGCAGCTGTCCTTCCTGTCTATTCGTCACGAAGGAGATTTCCGCCAGGACGCTCGGCATCGCGGCGCCGATCAGGACGACGAAGGGGGCCTGCTTCACGCCGAGATCGCGCAGCTGCTTGTTGCGTGCGGCGAGCTTGCGCACCATCGAACGCTGGACCATCTCGGCGAAATCGCGCGACTCGTCAATCTTGTTGTTCAGCGCGATCGCCCTGACGATATCGGGCAGGCTGTGCATCGCGCGGCCGGAGGCGGAGTTCTCGCGCGCCGCGACCGCTTCCGCATCGGGATTGCTCGCGAAATTCAGGAAGTAGGTCTCGATGCCGTGCGCACGCGCGTTGCGGCTGGCGTTGGCGTGAATCGACAGGAAGAGATCGGCACCCTCGCGGTTCGCAATCGCCGTGCGCTCCTCGAGCGGCACGAACACGTCGGTGTCGCGAGTCATCACAACTTCAACACCCGGCTGTTTCTGGAGCAAGCGACCCAGGCGCTGGGCGACGTCGAGCGTCAGCTCCGCTTCGTCGATTCCATTCGATTGCGCACCGGGATCGTGTCCGCCATGCCCGGCATCGATCACGATCCGCGACACGCCGAGACCGAGCTGTCTCGCGATGGAGAAGTTGCCGTCGGAGTTCGCCGCCGGTGGGATCGCGGGGAGACGCGACTCGCGATTCGCGCTTTTGGGCTCGTAGGCCGGGGCTTCAGCCCCGGCGTTCCGCGGTTCGCCAATCTTTAGCGGCGGCGCAACTGGCACGGCGGTCGTCGCTGGCAAAGAAGCAACGGTCGTGACGGGCGGCGCCGAAACGGGCGCCGCAGCAGGAACGAAACCGGACGTCGCCGTCGCCGCGTTCTTGAAATCGATGACGAGGCGATACGGGCTGTACAGCGTGAACACGCTGTAGTCCTCGACACCCTCCATGTCGAAGACGACACGCGTCACCGCCTGCGGATGCCGGCCGAGCCGGATCTGACGGACGGTCGCGTCGTTGAACTTCAGCGTGGCATCCCGAAGCGCTGGCGCCGCGCGCGTGCCCTTGAGATCGAAAAAGACGCGGCGGGGATTGTCGAGGCGCTCCGCGCGGAACGAAGTCTCCGAGTCCATCTCGATCGTCACGCGCATCCCCTCGGGAATAGGCGCGCGCTTGATGTCTCGGATCGTCGCGGTCACGGCCGCCGCTGGCTGCGGCGCCGGCGCCTCGCTGGCCTCCGTCGGCGGCCTGTCGGCGGATGCCGCCGGGGCCGTCGCCGCGTCGAGACCGCGAAGCAGCTCCCCGGCGCGCTTCGCGAGCGAGCTCGAGGGGTACTGCGTCTTCAGCTGCGTCAGCAGCCGCATCGCCGTACGACGATCGACGTCCTGCGTAAACTGCTGCGACGTCATCATCGCGAGGTTTGCCGCCTGCCAGAGCGCATTGTCCGCGTAGCCGCTCGCGGGGAATCGGCGGACGATCGTTTCGTAGGCGGCGACGACGCGTCGCACCTGCGCGGGCGGCGCCGGCTGACCGGCCGATCGGACCACGCGTTCCTGTTCGAGGGCCCGCGCGTAGAGCACGCGCGGCGAAGAGTCGGCCGCCCGCGCGGAGGGCGGCGCGAGGGCGCACGCCAGCAGCAGAATCGCACCGTGCCTGAACGTCATGGCTACCTCAATTGCGCATCGACTTCGTCGAAGTAATCCGGCTTCACGAGGACCTCGCGCGACTTGCCCCCGGCCGCGCCGCTGATCGGCGAGACGAGCCCTTCGGCCTCCATCATGTCCACGAGCCGCGCCGCGCGGCTGAACCCGATCCGAAGCCGCCGCTGGAGATACGACACGGACGCCTGCCCGCTCGACACCACGATCCGCGCAGCCTCGTCGTAGAGATCGTCCTTCTCGAACTCGAGCTCCGCGCCAGGCTTCTTTTCGTCCTCGGTGATCGTCGTGTCGTAGGTCGGCTTGCCCTGCTTGCGCAGGAAGCTCGCGAGCCGGGCGCTTTCCTGCTCGGAAATGTAGGGCCCGTGCAGGCGGACGAAGCGCGACGAGGCGGGCGGCAGATAGAGCATGTCGCCTTTGCCCAGCAGCTGCTCGGCGCCGTTGCCGTCGAGAATCGTCCGCGAATCGATCTTCGACGACACGCGGAACGAGATGCGGGCCGGAAGGTTCGCTTTGATGAGGCCGGTGATGACGTCCACCGACGGGCGCTGCGTCGCGAGAATCAGATGGATTCCAACCGCGCGCGCCATCTGCGCCAGACGGCAGATCGATTCCTCGACCTCGCTGCTCGCGACCATCATCAGGTCCGCCAGCTCGTCGATCAGCACGACGACGAAGGGAAGCGGGTGCAATTCCTCGCCGTTCTTGTCGAGGACGGGGCCGCTCTTTTCTTCCTGCGCGAGCTTGAGGTTGCGGTTGTACTGCTCGATGTTGCGCACGCCGACCGCCGCGAGCGTCTTGTAGCGTTCCTCCATCTCGCGAACGGCCCATCGCAGCGCGTTCGCGGCAAGCTTGGGATCGACGACGACCGGCGTCAGCAGGTGCGGGATCTCCTCGTACATGCCGAGCTCGAGGCGCTTCGGATCGATCATGATCAACCGCACATCGTCGGGCGTCGCGCGGAACAGAATGCTCGAGAGCATCGCGTTGACGCTCACCGACTTGCCGGTCCCGGTGGAACCCGCGATGAGCAGGTGCGGCATCGTCGCGAGATCGCTGACGAACGGCTCGCCGTGGATCGTCTTGCCGAGCGCGAGCGTCAGCTTCGACGCCGATCGTTTGTACGCGTCCGCCTCGAGCAGCTCGCGCATCGAGATCAGCTCGCGGTTCACGTTCGGCACCTGGATCCCGACCGTCGATTTGCCGGGAATCCGATCGATGAGGATCGACTCGGCCTGCATCGCGAGACACAGGTCGTCGGCAAGGCTCGTGATCTTGCTGTACTTCACCCCGGCGTCGGGCTTGAACTCGTAGGTGGTGACAACCGGACCCGGATGGATCTGCACCACCGACCCTTCGACGGAGAACTCGCGGCACTTCTCCTCGAGGAGCCGCGCGCCGTCCATGAGCTCGCGCTCGTCGATCTTCCGCTCACCCTTGGGGGCATCCAGCAGCGCGAGCGGCGGCAGCGTGTAGGCCCCTTTCCGCCGTTCGGGGGAGACTCTTTCCGGCTCCGGCAGCGGCAACGGCGGTTCGAGCGGGGCCGTGGGCTGCGGCCGCTTGATCGTCGCGGCCGACGGCGTCGGACGGCTCGACGCGGCCTTCAGCGCGGCGGCCGCGGCGCCGACGACGGCAGCGGTGCGCGACGGTTTCTTCGGCGGCTCCTCCTTGTCCGTTGAAGGCGGCTGCGTCCTCGGTGCGACGGCGACCTCTTTGAGATCTTTTCCTTTCTCGAGGTGCTTCCTCAGTACTTCCTGCCGCTGCCGGTCGCGCCGCCGCGCTTCGCGCCAGCCGCGGTACGCGGCGAACGCCGCCAACCAGCGATCGCGGAGGATCTGTCCCAGCACCGCGAACAGACGGCCGAACGAAAACTGGGTCGAGAGGATGATCGCGAGGAAGAGCAGCGTCAGGATCAGGATGATGGAGCCCGTGCGATTCAGATACGCGGCAAGCAGCGCGGCGAGCCCGTCGCCCACGTAGCCGCCGGCGCGGAACGTCTTGCCCGAGATGTCGAGCGTGCCGAACGCCAGCGACAGGAACGACGAGACGCACCCGAAGAGGAGCCCGGCGCCGACGAGCTTCGTGTACGCGGCATCGACCGAGCGGCACCAGAAGTAATGCCACCCGAGCACGACCAGCACGATCGGGACGAGGTACGCCGAGTAGCCGAGCAGCTGATACGAGAGCTCCGCGATGAACGCGCCGACGCGTCCGGCAAAGTTCGCGGGAGCGAGGTCGGATCCGGTATTGAAGAACCAGACGGGATCCGACGCGCTGTAGCTCGCAAGCGCGATCAGCCAGATCAGCGCGAGCGCAAACAGCGCCACGCCGATGAACTCGCTGAAGCGACGCGAAACCGCGGATCCACCCACGTCAGATCTCCATCACGACGGGCAGCACGAGCGGCCGCAGCCCCGAGCGCTTCCGGAAGAACCGCTGCAAGTCCACGCGAATCTTCTCCTTGATGAGTCCCGGATCCGTCCGTTCCTCCACGCTGGCCGCCTCCAGCGTCGCCGCGAGCAGCGACGGAATCTCCTTCAGCAGCGCCTCGGTGCGCGCGTCGACCACGAACCCGCGCGTGATCACGTCGGGCGTTTCCTCCAGCCGGCCGGATGGGCCGATCGCGACGACTGGCACCACGAGGCCGTCACCCGACAGGTGACGCCGGTCTCTAAGCACCTCGTCGCCGACCTCG
>Ga0075434_100004729_pt1 | contig 12313 bp, 8 predicted proteins | sample RhiMethybrSRZTD3_FD_75298 | JGI IMG/M metagenome (GOLD analysis project Ga0075434, IMG submission 75298) | Populus rhizosphere microbial communities from Tennessee, USA - Rhizosphere MetaG P. TD hybrid SRZTD3 | ecosystem: Host-associated > Plants > Roots > Rhizosphere > Soil | place: USA... | reverse complement strand
CGACGTCAGGTTGTTGTAGGTTGTGAAACCCGATGGCAGCGTCTGCGGACTGGTGCCGTTGTACGCTACGGTGCTGCCCGTGATGGTATAGGTGTTACCACCCGGAGTGAATACTGACGCGATGCCGATGATGCCGCTGTTTGCCAGCGTGCGCGCGCCGCTGTTGCTGCTCGTCAGATTGAAGTAATTAAAGGCAGGGATGGTTTGGGCGCCGCTGCCGTTGAAGTTGATAGTGTTATTGGTAATGACGTAGGTGCCGGGCGCGGTGAAAGTGGCAGTGGGGTTAAAGATTCCCGCAACGCCTATTGTTCCGCCGTTCGCTAACGTGATGTTGTTGGTGCCTCGAGCGTTGATGATGCTCAGGTTGTTGTAATTGAACGCCGGTATTGTCTGCGCACCGGTGCCGTTAAAGCTGATCGTGCTACCGGTGATGGTATGACCGGTCGCAGTGCCGGGCGTGAATATCCCCGCGATACCAATCGTACTTGTGGGTTCGAGTACCTTATTGAAGTTACTGAAAGTGAGATTACCGTAATTGAACGCCCGCACATTCTGGCCGTCCGAGCTCTGGTTGTAGTTGACCGTGCCAGTGGCGTTGCTGGTAATGCTGCCAGCTCCGACCGAGCTACCGTTGTTGAGCACGAGTGTCTGATTGCCGACACCCAAAGCTCCAGTCGTTAATGTGAGCAAGCCGTTGACGGTCGACGTGCCGGCAGCAAGGCTCACGCCGTTGCCGTTGTTAATTTTCAGTGGTCCATAAGTGATCGCACTCAAGACCTGTGCGGCAGTGCCGATGTACTCCACCGTCAGGTTAGTTAACGTCTTATTCGTGATTGTGTATTGCGATGAGAAATCCGCAGTTGCAGCTATACGCGTCACGCGCGCCGTGCCCGAACCGGTCAATGTTCCAGTGCCGCTGATGACTGCGCCCGCCACTGGCGCAAAAATAGCGTTCGCGCCGTTGACGTTGAGACTACCGTTAGCGGCAAAACTGTTGTTGGCCGTCAGCGGTTGCGTGGTATTCGAATCCGTCATATTGAAGAACGTGATGCTGGTGCCATTACTAATACTCTGCGCGCCGGTTCCGTTGAAGTTGAACGTACCCGTTCCGGCATTCAAAGAAGTGGCAGGTCCCGCCCCACCAGCGTTAAGCACAAAGTTCCCCTGAATATTTACTATGCCGGTACCGCCGTTGAACGTGCCACCCACGATGGCTCCGGGACTAATCGTCAGGTCGCCGCTCACGTTCATCGTGCTGTTATTCATGGTGAGGGTACCGCCGGTGATTACCACGTTAGTGGGCGCCAGCGTGCTGCCCGCGTTGTTGGTCCAGGTGCCGCCAGTGGCAATCTGGATATCGCCGCCAATCGTCGTATTGGTGCCATCGACGTTTACCGCCGCCGACGTAGACACACTACTCCCGCCACTCGTCGCGGTGTTGCCCGTAAACGTGATACTCGGATTCGTGCCATTCAACAGCAAACTCGAACCCGCCACAAAAATGCCGCCCCCGCGGTTCCCCGCCGAGTTGCTCGTCAAACTAGTCGTCGCCACCGTCGTCGGCAGTGACTCCACGATGATTGCGCCGCCACTCGCCGTTCCCAGGGCCTGGTTATTCGAGAAAGTTGAAGTGCCGATTGAGGCGCTGCCGGAGCCGATGCCGCCCGGCAACGCAAACGCAAAGATCAACGTGTCCATACCCCCGCCGCCAATTCCGGCGGCCGTGTTGCGGCTAAAGGTTGAGCCAGTAACCGTCAACGTGCCCGTGCCGCCCGTGTGTGCCGGCGAGGACGGCGTATACGTAACGCCGCCGCCGTTGCCAGCTTGCAGGTTGCTGGTGGTGGTGCTGGTTCGGTCCGTGTAAGCGCCGGGAGCGCTGCTACCGCCAATCGTGGAGTTCGTGATGATCAGGTTACCGCCGGTGATCTGGAGCGCGCCGCCGCCGATGTTGTTGCTGCCCAACACTGTCACCTGGTTATTGGCCAGGACCACGTTGGTCAGGGTCAGTGAATTGTTCAGCTCGCCGCCGATGATGCCGCCGCCGCCCAGGGCCGTGCCTGTTCCGGCTGCCGTACCGTCGCGACCGCCGGAAAACGTTATGCCTGAAAAGTTGTAAACCAGGCCTGTCGTAAACGTGGTGTTCATACACATCACGCGGTCGCCGTCGTTGGCTGGTCCAGTTCCGGTCTGTCGAATGATCGTGGTCGCGGCGCCCGCGCCGGTGATCGTCACGGTTTGGTTCGGGACCAGGTCGCCCACGTTGTTGGCGTCACAACCGCCCGCGCTTGTGCCGTTGGTCGCCAGGACGTAAGTGCCTGCCGGAAGACTGATCGTCGTGTTGTTGTTGGAAGGCAGATTGGCGAATTCGATTGCGCCACGCAAACTACAGTCACTACCGGCTGCCGTACACGCCGAAACCGCCGCTAGTGACGCGCCGGAAGGATCGTCGGTTCGGTCAACTGTAATCGTCGTGTTCGGTGCGTTCGGAACGACATTAATTAGGGGGCTGGTGGAGTCGAGCGTAACCACATCCTGCACGCCATTGAGCTTTTTCGGAAGCGTCAACGCCGCAACCGGCGTGCTCTGTGTGTCGAGAGTTACTTTTGCTGTGTCGCTGGTAATTTGAAGCGACTGGTCGGCGGTTAATGCCGGATCATTTTTGCTGAGGGGACGCAGGAGCTCGAGTTGCGACTGCGCTTGCCCAACCACCAGCAATTCATCCATCTCGCGACCGGCGAGATTCGTTTTGATGAGCGGCTTCGGCAAGTCAGCGCTCAGATTGCTCCCAAGGATCTGCTTGGACTCTTTCCATCCGCCACCTTGGGCGGACTTCCAACTGGGAACAGACTCCAGATCCACCTTCGTGGCTTTTTGCGGTTTGAGATTGCCTCTCGTGCGCTGTGCTTTTTCAGCATCGGTAAATGGGCGCGTATCGTTTTTTCCGTTCGCCACGATATGGATCGCGCCATCAGATGTAAGAGCAGCAATTTCGCTATGACCCTGGCGGTCCCACTCATACTCTCCCAGGGCTAGTCCGCGCGTGCTCCCGCCAACTCTGACTTTCTCCACGCGTGACTCGGGGGCCAATGCCTCTTTGCGTCCCCAACCGTGAACTACAGTGACTTCGTCACCATCGGCGACCGCGACATCCGTAAACGGATCGTCGTCCAAGGCGCCAAACTCAATCCCACTTGCCGCTCCGCCCAACTGGTATTGCACCAGCGGGTTCGAAAATCCGTCCTCTGCGCCATCAAAGATCAATAAGGCGTCGCCACCCGGGCCGCTCACGCTTACCGCCAAGTCAGTAATTCCGTCCGCCGCACGGAATTCACCCGCGGCCAATGCGGTGACTGGACCGGGCAGGTCTATTTGGGTTGGCTCACCGAGCTTGCCTGCGCCATTCGCCCTCATTAAATAAAGAGAGCCGCCCTTGGCGGCAAACACAACACCCTTCTGGCCGTCCTTCGTAAAGGTTCCGGTCGCGAGAAAATCGACCGGTACCGGAACTGAATAAACATCCACGTCCGGCAATAACGAGGTCGGGTTGTATCCCTGTTGCATGCGCACGAAAACCGAATCGTCCGTGGGAGCGAACGCATCGGGGTTTCCGCGTTGAAGTGAGATTATGCCCGTGCCATTGTAGCCATAGCCGGCAACCACATCCGGCGTCCCGTTACGATCAAAATCCGCGGAGGCTAATGCCCGCGCCTGCGCGGCGCCACTCTGCAAAGCCGCGGCCGCTGCTTTATCTCCTCGATACGTGACGGTCATCTCGTGGCCGTCTTGCAGATGGAGGAAGGGCTTGCCGCGATTTGCGGCCTGCACCGTAACGTGCTCGTCGGCACGCTTAGTAAGCGCGCCATCCGCCTTACTAAACCTCGCTGAGTCTTCAGATTTGACTCGCACGTAAAGAGCAAACGGCACTGCGGCGACTATCAAGCAAATAACCAGTAGCTTGGCAGCGGTTCTAATTGTTATTCGAGCAGATGAATTCTGGGACTGGTGAGTCTGATTCATAAGGGGACGCATAGAAAACCCTCCTGGGAGCAAGCGCTTGTAAACTGAGATGTCAGGAAACTGGTACGGTTAACCTTCGGAGGTTGCAGACAAGTGTCAGAAAAGTAGGAAAATCCGAATGAAACCGCTGGACGCCGGATACTTTACTTCCCTGCGGCATCGACGTCAACACCGCAGGCTGCGTTTAACTCGTATAAACACAAGACTTACGTGACTCTGGACTTTCTGAGTCTCTATATTTCTAATAGTGGTCCATTTGCAGAAATAATCTGGCCATTGGACCAAAATAAACGGGGCGCAGGTTATTCACCCGCGCCCCGCACTACAAAATGTCAACAACACTAAGTTAGTTACCGCAGTCGCGAGTGGTGTCGTTGGTGATGGTCCAAGTGACACCTTCTGAACAGCTCACGACTTGATACGAGAAGCAGCCTTCCTGATCTTCGGCGATGACCTTAATGCTGGAGCCGCTACAGCTCACGTTGCTGATCGTAAAAGATCCGCCATTCGGTGAGATCACCGAATTCACGAGCTGGTCCGATCCCCAGTTATTTTGATCGGGCGCCGAAAGATAGACGTGCCGAATTTCACGACCTGAGTTATTCACGATCGTGATCGAGTTCGTCGCCGGCGCATGGGCCATGGACAACAAAGGAGCACAGACCATGATGCCAACACAAATAGCCAAAGCGACGAGAGACGTGAAAAGAGTGCTCGACTTGCGCAACGTAGTTCTCATGTCAGTTACCTTTCATCGAAACAAGTTTCTGGACCACCCGTCGCTTATGGACAGAGGCTATTTACCGTATATCCCGCAGCGGCGCCGTTATCGACCGCTGTGCCGTTATTATTGATAGGCACATTGACCTTAGCTGTTGCCGTAGCAGTGTTGCCGAACGAATCCGTAACCTTGAATGTAATCGTGTAGACGCGTCCATTAAGGTTGCCGTCACGTTCACGCCGTAGTTGGACCGACTTGCAATTCGCAGCGATCACGATGTCATTGAGGGTGTTGCCGTCCGCGCCGGCGGAATTCTCCGGTTCGTCGCTGGTCACCTTCTGAATAACCACGCTGCTGGTGATGTCGGCGCCGCCACATCCCGCGTTAGCGCTCGAGACGAAGTCGCTGACGTTGAAAGTCTGGTACTGGTGATTCGGTGGCCATACCGTCACCGAAGTAGTGCTCAGATTAATTACCGGTGTGCCACTACTCACGGTCAGCGTGGCGGTTTGCACTTCACTACCGCACGTTCCCGTAGTTGTTACGGTGACCGTGTGGTTGCCTACTGACAACGAGCCCGTTGGAACAGTAATGCTCGAGCTGTCACCATTGAACGGTGAGCCATCCACAGTCCATGCATAGTGGAATGGACCAGTGCCTGATGCCGTCGTCGAGAAGTGAGCATCAGTTCCCTGACAAACTGTCTGATCCGCAGGATCAGTAGTGTGCGTAGCTGCATTGACGGTCAGCGTTGCACTCTGCGAAGCGGTGTTGCACTGACCAGTTGCTTCAACGGTGTAAGTACCGCTATCGCCCGTTTGAGCATTACTGATGCTCAGCGTGCTGCTATTGCCGACACTGTTGATCGTAACGCGTCCGCCGAGATCGCCGTTGTTCAGAACAGTGGCGCCTTTCTTCCAGACAAAAGTGATCGTGCCTGGACCACTCGCTGTAGTTGTGAAGGTTGCCGTCTGGCCTTCACAAACTGTCTGGTCAGTAGGATCCGAAGTTTGATTCGTGTCAACGGTGATGTTCGCTGAAACAGTTTGGTTATCCGCTGTGACGTCAACGGCACCGCTGCCCGGTGTCGCACCGCCGGTAAATGTCGCGGTCGCTGCGCCATTAACAAAATTCGTAGCTCCGGAAATTGTTCCGAGCGTTGGCGGCGTGACAGTGAATATCGCAGTGAACGCTGGCAGGCCATTTAGTTCCGTGGTCAAAGCCGCGCCGGCATTTCTTTGCTTGATGTCTGCCGAAATGGTTGACGTTCCGCCTGAGCAGACCGGATTCGGGCTGGCGCTAATTCTGAGCTGAAGGAACGTCGCAGGAAACACAGGTCCAGCGGTGTTACGAAAATCGTTTGCTCCTGGACCAGTGTTGATTCCCCACCAGTTATCATCCGCGGTAAAAGTAGTTGTGGAGCTAGCGTGGACGTCGAAGAAAGTCAGCCCATTCAAAGGATTCGGAACGCTGTTGCCGACCAGTCTTGAATAGGTTGCCGATGCGCTGCCGCTGGAATAAATTGCGCCGCCAGCGACACCTGCGGTGTTACCCGTCAGCGAACTGGTGGTTAGAGTCAGTGGCCCACTCTCGACGATAATGGCGCCACCGCGACCGGTGGAAGCCGAATTATTCGAGAAGGTCGTGCTGCTGATGTTGTAAGTGCCGCTGCCGAGGTTAAAGTTGAAAAGATCCGCTCCCCCGCCACCGATGCCGGAAGCCGAGTTACCGGAGAACGTCGAACCGCTTATCGTAAGAGTTCCACTAGACGGCGTTCTAATGAGCGGATCGCCTGCCGAGTAACCCAGGCCGCCGCCGCTCCCGCTCGAAGAATTGTTCGAGAAGGTTGTGCCCGTTATCGTAAGGCTTCCGCCTTCGTGAGAGATACCACCGCCGCCTAACGTGCCGGTGCCGGTTGCGGAGTTACCTGTAATCACGCAGTTCGTCACCGTCACGCTGTTATTGATCGAGCCGGAGATGATGCCGCCGCCTCCAACCGCAGTGGTCTCTTTTCCGCCGGTAATGGTGACGTCAGAAATTGTGAAATTGAAGCCGGAAAGTAGATCCGGATTCACTTCAATAACACGATCATTCGCCGTTGTCTGTTGAATTATCGTGGTAGCTGCGCCCGCGCCCACGATGATCGTGTTATTGCCCCTGATGTCGAGATCCCCGATCGAGTTATTGCCGGTAAAACCTTCGCCAGTGCCGGCAATATTCAGTTGATAGGTTCCGGCGGGCACATTGATCGTGGTGCCGGGGTTCACGTTGGCGAACGCGACTGCGCCGCGCAAGCTGCAATCATTTAGCGCAGCAGTGCAAGCGGAAGCAGCGGCAGTATCGTCCGTTCGATCGACATTGATTGAAGCAAAGAACAATGGGAGATTCATCGGCTGGGCTGCAGCCGCGGCGGAAGGCACTCTGATGCGATGATTACTTTTCTCAGCACGACCCACACGCCGGCTTGAGTTGGCAACGACGGAACCGGGCGCTGCCGTGAACACCAGAACGCTTACGATTGCCAGTACGAAGATAGTAGTAAACGTTCTATTGAATTTTCTGGGCTGGGCGAAAAGCATTTTACCTCCTTAGTTCCACGGATAACGCATCCTGGAGCGTTGGGAAACGGTTGACGCAATAGTCGGGTGCCGAGACGCTTGATCCGTGACACGCTCGACTTAAGGTCGCGCTGGAAAGACTCCCTGCAATGCGATACAAAAATTGAGCGTCAAGTACGGCTGCATATTGTTGTGCGGCAAGCCACCGCCAGTAACAGCAAGGGAATTTTGGTCTACCTTCCCCGTGGGCGGACCCGCTATATAAAGAGCAGCCGCTCCACGACCTGCGCCCGACATCGCCCAGACACAGTTTCCGGGCAGCACTGAGTCGCCGCTCACATTGGCCGCACGGCCAACACCATGCGCGTGGGCAGGCATTTCGGATTGCAGCAGCGTAACGGTCTCACTTCCACTCATCTCGCCCAGATCGTGCAGCGATAACCCCGGTCCTTGTCCCGGATGCATGGGAGCGTTTCCCTGCATATTCGGAAGCGCAAAGGTTGACTTGCCATCACCGCCATAGGTTGTCCCCAACAGAGAGAAGAGGGCTGTATTCTGGCTTATCGGCAGGATCTGCCCATCGCAGAATGCCCAACCTTTGGGCGCAAAGTTGAATGGAAAAATTCTGATTTCAGCGACAAAAGGATCGGCCATGTTTTCTCTCCCTTTTTAAGTTTGCGATGGGAAAATTCCCTGGAGTGCAATACAGAAATTAAGCACCAGATAAGGCTGCATATTGGTATGCGGCTGGCTGCCACCAACGTTGGTGACGGCGCTTGGATGCATCGTTGAATCTGCCGGAGGAGGCTGCGTGGCGTAAATCGCCTGACCATTGACGGCCCAATAGGCACCTGTGGGATCCCCAAGGGCTGCATTAGTAGTTTGGCCACCAATGCACAGGTTGCTGGTGAGCGTATGCGGGTGAGTGGGCAGTTGCTGAATGTTTATAGTGACGGCTGATGACCCAGCGGCCTCGCCCAACGTGTGGCCGCTCCCCTCGTGAATCGGCGCCCTGCCTCGCAAGTTGGGAAGCGCGAAGTTTGTTTGGCCATTACCGCCGTACGTTGTGCCCAACAATGAAAACAAAGCCTGGTTCTGATTAATAGGCAGAAGTTGACCGTTACAAAAGGCCCAGCCTTTCGGTGGAAAATTGAAGCTAAAGATCCTGATTTCAGACAAGAACGGTTCAGCCATTTTGTGACTCCTTATAATTTGCGTTCAAGGGTAAGCTGCACCCAATGACATAAAAATTTCCCACAAACCAGCAGCCTTACGTTTGCGAAGGAAAGATCCCAAAGAGCGAGATGATGAAGTTGATGCACAGGTACGGCATGAAATTAGTGTGCGGCTGGGAACCTCCTGCGATATCACTCGACATAGGCGGGTTCCCCATTGAGACGGTCGCGCCCGCAGAGCTGTATTGACTCAGGACCGCTTTCGAGGCAATAGCGTTGACAGGGTCGATCGTATTTTGGCCGGCGCCGGTGCTGCATAGCTGGGCATGGGTATGGATTGGAATCTGCTGCGTAGTGAGTGTTACCTGTTCTACTCCAGCCGATTCCGTCTGTTGATAGGTAATACCATCAGGACCAGTACCGAAGTGCAAAGGTATGCGGCCCCGAAGATCTGGTAGCGCAAAAGTACTCTGCCCATCACCGCCGTACATGGTTCCGATCAACTGGAACAAAGTCTCAAACTCGGAGATCGGTAACAACTGGCCTTCGCAGAACATCCAGCCGTTGGGATTAAAGTTACCGGCAAACATTCTTATTTCGCCTACATATGGTTGCGCCATCGAATCGTCTCCTTAATTTCTTTGAAGGTAAGCCGTAATGGAATCTTATGATTTATCGGGCCGACTGACCGGGTCTCTGGACTTGGCCCAGGCAGTGGTTGTCGATCTCACACGGTTCTTTGTAAACCGACGTACTGAACCGTCATGGTCAAGCTTGTAAACTGCGCGGAAGGTTCCGCCTTGGTCTTGGGTCTAGCGACTGAGGGCGCACTATAGATCGAATGCCGAGATATTACAAGAGTGTTTTGGAAGATTCTCTAAAACTTTTTCAGTATGTTTTTTCTATTGCAGTTTTAGCAAAGAAGAAATAGACTGCACCACCATTTCTACCGCAAGCCCAGAGCAAGCACTTTTTCAGGAGGATAAAAATGAGCAGTTCGCGTCGAGATTTCTTGAAGCGAGGTACGTTTGTGGCACTTGCAGCGGGAGTTCCGCTGACCCTCACCGGGAAAGCCTCTGGCATGGGCACATCAACGAAAACTGGGTTGAGTATGACAGCATTCAAATCCCAGCTAGGCACGAAATTTTTTATTAATCACCAAGCGTCAAAAGTGAAGATGACGTTGGTTGAGGTAACTGATTTTGCTTCACGAAAACAGAGTGCAGCAGGTAAAGAAGGATTTTCACTGCTGTTTCGTGGTCCACAAGAGGCAAGTCTTAAACAGGATACGTATCTGATCGAGCATGAAGAGTTGGGTATGTTCTCCTTCCTGGTCGTTCCGGTTGGAACGAAAGATACACGCGCTCCATACTACGAGGCAGTTGTTAACCGCCTACATTCTTAACCATATCACCCTGTTTGTTTTTGAAGCTTAGCTAAAGCGAGACGTGAGAAGTTAATCGGGCGTCTTTTGCATTAGTATGTGTATTCCCTGCTGCTCGCCGCGCGAGAAGCCGAAACGTTCAAAGAGACGTAGAGACGGATTGAAGTCCTCAACGTAGATCCGCGTGAGCTTCCCGGTGCTGTTCGCTTCGTCGAGCAATTGTTTGATCAAATAACTTCCGATCCCAACGTTTCGTTCGGCAGGCAGAAGCGTGATATCGATGATTCGAATCTCGTGGTCCAACCGCGCAACGTAGAGACGGCCCACGCGCCGGCCGTTGGATAAGATTATCTCGTGGCTGGCGCTGGGATAGTTTTTAAGATAGTGGTCCTGTTGCGCGTTGAACTGGTATCGGACAAACGCGTGGCGCTGTTCGTTGGTCCATGGCATTAAAGCCAACTCATCGGCTCGAGTGCTGCCGTAAACTTCAACCAGAAAATCGTAATCATCTGGGCCAACTGGACGCAGTGTAACGTTTGCAGGTTCTGGTGATTGGCTGCTCATTAAACTAGTCGCGAATGCGATTGAAGACTGCCTCGTAGTAAAAGCCTTCAGCGCCCTGTCTGATCGGCACGATGAACAACTCAAACTCACCCATTTGATCGTGCGAAAAGTTGCGCACGCCCTGCCCGAGATACGGGGTTAATGGACCACGGAACGTAAGCGTAAATTCCTCCTGCTGAGAATACACTTTGAGTTCCGTGACATTGACCAGTTCCAAATCGACGGGAGTGTTGTCGTCACCCTGAGCCTGAAATTTAGAGTTCGCACTCTGACTAAATGCTTCGTGCGTTAAAGAAGCCACCATTCAAATCTCCTTCCACTTTTTAGCCACAAAAAAGGCACAAAAGGCACAAATGCTTAGTTGTGCTTCTTTGTGGCGATTACGGTTTGTGCATTATCAAAACCAGAAAGTCTTTTATATTAGGACCGAAATGATATCCCTTGCGCAGCGGCGAGAAAGAATGTCCGATCAGTCCGGTCTGTTCTACTATCGCGTCGCATCGTCGTTCGAAGTCTGACTTCGAGATCACCGCGTAGGGAAGAGTCTCTCCGTAATTCCTGAACACGTGATTCAGGCAGAGTAAATGTTCTTCACGTCCATTGAGCACCGGAACCTCGTCATCAAGCCCCACGAACTCCTTCAACGTTCGCAAGCGACACTCAAAACCAACCTTCGTAGCACAGGTCGCAAGATGGCCAAAGTGGATCGAATACTCGTCGTGGTTCAAATGAAAAGACAACCCTGCATATCGTTGCTCCGATCCATACTCCGACACAATGAACGTCCCGCCTGGCTTTAGATGTTTCCACGCGCGTTCGATAAATTGAAAAGCGCCGGCATTAACCACAAACGAATCGGGCGCATCTTTGATCGAGAGATCATACTTATCGATGTAGTAACGGCCCTCTTCCTCTTTGCCGGATCCGACCGGGAAATCCGCAATCACTTCATTCGAGATAATCAGGTCAAACGTGTGTTCCGGTAAATCAAACTCGGTCGCGTTCTGTTGGAAATGTCTCGACTCAGGAAGAACTTCAGACAAGATCTTTCTTTGGTTCGCCATCAAAGCCGGTGACAGATCGAGTATGTGATAGTTGACGTTGGTCTCATTCAAGTTCGCGGCTTGTTTGATAAACGCGCGTGCAAAGCTTCCTGTGCCACCTCCAACTTCCAACACATCGAGCTGAGACGAGCTATTCAATAACGGAACGACTTCGGGCCGCAGCGTCGCGAGACAAAACCGCGAGCCATAATCGAGTCCGCCCAACGCTTCGTGAGGGAAGCGATAACAGTGGTTTATCGTGGGCTCGATGAGATCAAATTCCCAACCCGCGTCCTCGATTCCGCTTAAATGAAATTCGCTTATATGATCGCTGTCTTTTCGATCGGAGTGATAAAGATTTCGCGGCACGATATTGAGAAACGAATAAGGCTCATCCAGATCTTCCTGGCGCAAGGTCAACTTAATTAGTTGCCGTTCCTGAGCCGTCAGGAAATCTATGGCCGATCTGAATTCGGAATCCTCCGGGCTCAACGCGCTATAAATCTGCTTGAGCGTTCTCGTACCGTCTGCCAGCAACAGTATGTCAGCTGCCAGTGGGGACAATTTTTCTTCAATGATCGAAGGCAGCTCGTCGCGTTTTCGCGAGTAGACGGCATGCTCCATTGAAGTGCGTACCAGGATCCATTCTCCGGTTTCCGAACGATAAGCGACGGCCGGGTTTTGAATCGGGCGCGCCACATAATGATCGAGCAACGAAGCCAGAGGATCGAAACCATCGGGAATCAAAAACTGATGTTGGACCAGTTGCTTCAATATCTCACTTAAACTTTTAGTCTCATCTTCGTTGAGCGCGACTCGACTTCCCGATCTAATTGCAGACAACAGATCGT
>Ga0075434_100004726_pt1 | contig 12315 bp, 7 predicted proteins | sample RhiMethybrSRZTD3_FD_75298 | JGI IMG/M metagenome (GOLD analysis project Ga0075434, IMG submission 75298) | Populus rhizosphere microbial communities from Tennessee, USA - Rhizosphere MetaG P. TD hybrid SRZTD3 | ecosystem: Host-associated > Plants > Roots > Rhizosphere > Soil | place: USA... | reverse complement strand
GTTCGGCATCAAGATTCCGCGTGAATACGGTGGCCTGGGGTTGTCCCAGCTCTCCTATATGAAGGCGATCGAGCTCGTGTCCTCGGTGGACGGCTCGATCACGGCGCTCCTGTCGGCCCATCAGTCGATCGGCGTGCCGCAGCCGCTCAAGATGTTCGGCAGCGACGCGCAGAAGAAGAAGTTCTTCCCCCGCCTGGCCAGGGGTGCGGTATCGGCGTTCGCCCTCACCGAGCCGCAAGTCGGGTCGGACCCGGCCGCGATGGAAACCACGGCGGTCCCCTCGCCCGACGGCCAGTCCTGGATCCTGAACGGCGAAAAGCTGTGGTGCACCAACGGAACCATCGCCGAGCTGATGGTGGTCATGGCCCGTACGCCGTCGAAGGTCGTGGACGGCAAGGAAAAGCGGCAGATCAGCGCCTTCATCGTCGAGGCGAGCTGGCCCGGTGTCAAAGTCGAACACCGCTGCCACTTCATGGGCTTGAAGGCGCTCTACAACGGCGTCATCACGTTCACCAACGTGCGCGTGCCCAAGGAAAACGTGCTGTGGGGTGAGGGCAAGGGGCTGAAGCTCGCCCTGATCACGTTGAACACCGGGCGGCTCACGCTGCCGATCTCGGCCGTCGCCTGCGGCAAGCGGTGTCTCGAGATCTCGCGGCAATGGGCCAACGACCGCGTCCAGTGGGGCCGCAAGATCGGCCAGCATGACGCCGTGGCTCAGATGATCGGGACCATGGCGGCGAATACCTTCGCCATGGAGGCCGTTGCCGAGCTGTGCGGCGCGCTCGCCGATCGCGGCGACTCGGATATCCGGCTCGAGGCCGCGATCGCCAAGCTCTACAACTCCGAAGCGGGCTGGCGCATCATCGACGACACGGTCCAGATCCGGGGTGGCCGCGGCTACGAGACCGCCGACAGTCTCCGCGCCCGCGGCGAGCCGCCGGTCCCGGTCGAGCGCATCATGCGCGACTTCCGCATCAACCTGATTTTCGAGGGCAGCTCGGAGATCATGCACCTGTTCATCGCCCGCGAGGCGGTGGACAAGCACCTGCAGGTAGCGGGCGACGTGGTCATGCCCGGCAAGTCCCTGGGCCAACGGCTCGCCGGCGCGGTCCGCTCGGCGCTGTTCTACGGCTGGTGGTATCCCTCACGCTGGATCGGCTGGGGTTTCTGGCCCAAGTACGGACAGTTCGGTCCGCTGGCGAAGCACGTGCGCTTCGTGGAGCGCTCCTCCCGGCGGCTTGCCCGCGGCGTCTTCCACGCCATGGTGCGCTTCGGTCCCAAGCTCGAGCTGCGTCAGGGCGTACTGTTCCGCCTCGTCGACGTCGGTGCGGAGCTGTTCGCGATGGCGTCCACCTGCTCGCGCGCGGCGCGCTTGCTGCGTGACGATCCAATCGCGGGAGCGCATGCCGTCCGCGTCGCCGACGTGTTCTGCCGCCAGGCGCGCGGCCGCGTGAAGGGCAAGTTCCACGGCTTGTGGCGCAACGAGGACGTGCCGACGTATGCGGTCGCGCAAGAGGTGCTGCGCGGCGAGCATATGTGGCTGGAGAAGGGGATGATTGACGTCAAATACTGAAAGGTCGTAGAGGTTGTCGAGGTTGGTGGAGGATGGTGAAGGTTAGTCCTCCACCGACCTCCACCATCCTCCAGCAACCTTCAAATCCTGCCCCATCTCACGCCGCCTGATGTGCAATCATGATGCTCTTCAGCCGCTCCGGGCTCTCGCTCATCGCGTCACCGTACGCCTGGGGGTGCTGTCCCTCATCCGGCAGCACGTTGGGGCAGATGACCTCGTAGCGTCGTGCTCGGACCCGTTCGATCGCGGTGGTGGTCGCCACCGGCGTGGCGATGGCGATTCGCTTCCCGCCCAGCTCCGTGACCGCCCGGGCCGCCGCCAGCACCTTCCAGGGATACAGGACCTGGCCGTCGACGATGATCAGGGAGCGGTCGTCGAACTTCTTGATCGCGCGGTGCGTGCGGTAGAGCACGATGTCACGGCGCACGCGCGCGCGGGATTCCTCCATCGCCGATTGCAGCTTCTCGACCAGGTTCATGCCCGGCTGGAAGTCCGGGTCCATCTCGGCCTGTGTCGCGGCCTCGGCCATCGCGCCCACCGGCGCCAGGTTGTCGCCCAGCCGGATGTAGGACGCGACCAGCACGTCGAAGCTCGCGCCCATGGCCTTGGAGGCGTTGGCCGCGATCTCGACCCCTTCGGGCGTGATGCCGAGCAACAGGCAGTGCACGTACCCCTGGTTCGCCAGCAACCGACCCAGCTCGGACCCGGCGGCCGAGCGGGTTGGGTAGAGACTGGGACGCGGTGACGCAGACACGATGTCAAAATAAGGGGATTGAGCCCCCCCGATAGTGGAAACATCCTTTCGACGCTACCGTCTCCTACCGTCCCCTACCGTCCCCAGTCATTTATCTTCCCCCCAGCCAAACTCCCGGACCAGCCATGCCGACCGATTCCCTGACAATCGTCGATAACCGCACCGGCAAGACCTACGAGCTGCCCATTCAAGAGGGCACCGTGCGCGCCGCCGACCTGCGGCAGATCAAGACCGGACCTGACGATTTCGGCCTCATGACCTACGACCCGGCCTACCTCAACACCGCGGCCTGCCGCAGCGCCATCAGCTTCATCGACGGTGACAAGGGGATCCTGCGGTATCGCGGCTACCCGATCGAGGAGCTGGCCGAGCGGAGCACGTTCCTGGAGACGGCGTTCCTGCTGCTCACGGGCGAGCTGCCGAAGCCCGCCGAGCTGGATCGGTGGCTGGTGGACATTACGCACCACACCATCATTCACGAGAACATCAAGAAGTTCATCGACGGCTTCCATCACGACGCGCACCCGATGGGGGTGTTCGTCAGCACGGTCGCGGCCCTGTCCACGTTCTATCCGGAAGCGAAACACATCGATGATCCGGTGTCGCGTCACGACCAGATCCACCGGTTGATCGCCAAGACGCCGACCCTGGCCGCCTTCGCCCACCGCCACACCGTAGGAATGCCCTACGCGTATCCCGACAACGATCTGTCGTACGCCGGCAACTTCCTCAACATGATGTTCAAGGCGACCGAGGTGAAATACCAGCCGCACCCGGTGCTGGAGCGCGCGCTGGACGTGTTGTTCATCCTCCACGCCGACCACGAGCAGAACTGCTCCACCAGCGCGATGCGCGGCGTCGGCTCGTCGCACGCCGACCCGTACTCGTCGATGGCCGCGGCGGCCGCGGCCCTGTACGGACCGTTGCACGGCGGCGCCAACGAGGAAGTGCTGCGCATGCTGCGGGAGATCGGATCGAAGGACAAGGTGCCGGCCTACATCGAGCGGGTGAAACGCGGCGACGTGAAGCTGATGGGCTTCGGGCATCGCATTTACAAGAACTACGACCCGCGCGCCCGCATCATCAAGCGCGTCGCCGACGAGGTGTTCGCGGTCACGGGCAAGAACCCGCTGATCGACCTCGCGCTCGAGCTGGAGCGCATCGCGCTCCAGGACGACTACTTCGTGTCACGCAAGCTGTATCCCAACGTCGACTTCTACTCCGGCATCATCTACGAAGCCATGCGCTTTCCCGTCGACATGTTCCCGGTCCTGTTCGCCATCGGCCGCACGCCGGGGTGGCTGGCGCAGTGGCAGGAGATGCTGACCGACAAGGAGCAGAAGATCGCGAGACCACGCCAGGTCTACGTGGGTGCACCATTGCGGCAGTATGTGCCAATAGAAAAGCGATGACGTAAGGAAAAGGCGTAAGATTGAGAGGCGTATGGAAAAGACGTACAGGCGTACGCCTCTCTCCCTACGTCGTACCCCTCTACGCCTTGTCCGTACGCAGTTAGCGTCTTCGCCGCCCCCCACTTCGTCCCCGTATCGTCAGCGATTTGCGCGGCGTTTCCGCCGTGGCGTGCTTCGGCTGCAGCGGCGCGACGGACGGCTCGAAGCCGGGGATGATCTCCCGCGGGAACACCTGCCCCACCAGCTTCTCGATGTCCCCCATCAGCAACCACTCGTCCGGCGAGAGCAGCGTCAACGCGAGCCCGCGCGCGCCCGCGCGCGCCGTCCGCCCGACCCGGTGCACGTAGGTCTCCGGATCGTTCGGGACGTCGAAATTCACCACCATCCGGATGCCGTCGACGTCGATGCCGCGGGCGGCGATATCGGTCGCCACCAGGACTTCGGCGGTCCCGGCCCGGAACGCGTCGAGCGTCCGCGTGCGGTGGCTCTGGGCCTTGTCGCCATGAATCGCGTTGGCCGCGATCTCCGAGCGGCGCAGGAACGTCACCAGCTTGTCGGCGCCGTACTTGGTCCGCGTGAAGATGAGCGTCTGCCCGGCGGGCTTGGCCTTCAGGATCGCCGCCAGGACGTCCTTCTTCTTCAGTTTGTCCGCCGCGACGATGACGTGCTCGATCCCCTCGGCGGTTTGCGCCCGGCGTCCGATTTCCACCGACGCGTGGCCCGACAGGGCGCTGCGCGCCAGGGCGTCCACCTCGGCCGAGATGGTGGCCGAGAACAGCAGCGTCTGCCGTTCTTCGGGGAGCGCGCGCAGAATCCGGCGCACGTCCGGCGCGAATCCCATATCGAGCATGCGGTCGGCTTCGTCCAGGACCAGGATCTCGAGATGGGAGTAGTCGACGTGGCCGCGTTCCATGTGATCGAGCAGCCGGCCCGGCGTCGCGACGATGATGTCCACCCCGCGCGCCAGCGCTTTGGTCTGGGGCTCCATGCCCACGCCGCCATAGACGGCAACGGCGCTCACGGACAGGTGCCGTCCGTAGGTGCGGGCGCTCTGCAGCACCTGCTCGGCCAGCTCACGCGTGGGAGCGAGGATCAACGCCCGTAGCGTGTTCCGCTGTTTCCCGGCGGCGAGGCGTTGCAGGATCGGCAGCATGAATGCCGCCGTCTTCCCGGTGCCCGTCTGCGCCGAGCCGATGACGTCACGGCCCGCCAGGGCGAGGGGAATGGTTTCTTGTTGAATGGGGGTCGGGTGCTCGTATCCCTCTTCGAATACGGCACGGACCAGTTCGGGCGCGAGCCCGAGAGAAGCAAACGGCATTGTACTCCTTAACTGCGTAAGGAGAAAAACGTATGGGGCTTAACCGTAGGGAAAACGGCGTACGTCTTTTCCGTACGCAGTTCACCCCTACGTTTTCTCTCTACGCCTTCGTTTTTGAACCTAGGGATGAGCCTACAGATGTGAGGCCCGCTCCTGAGCGGGACCGTCCTACGGAAGGATGCCAGCTCGCGGTTCTTGGACTGCGGCAGAAGTTTAAGTGGAAGAGCCCGATAATGGAAGCGACGGTAAGAGACGGTAGGAGACGGTAGGGGTTTAACCCCTACCACCCCTACCGTCCCCTACCGTCCCTTTACCGTCCCGCCTTCGGCTCCAGTCCCCACCACCACATCGCCGGCAGCGGCTTCTGTCTCGGCCACACTTCGTTCAACGTCTCGCCTTCGTACAGGCGGCCGTTCTTCATCACATAGTGAATCGTGTTCGTGTTGTGAATGTCCTCGAGCGGGTTGCCGTCGAGCACGATCAGATCGGCGTACTTGCCCGGCTCAATCGAGCCGATATCCGTGTCCATGCCGAGGGCGCGCGCCCCGTCGATCGTCCCGACGCGAATCACCTCGAGGGGGGAAAGACCGCCCGCCGCGAACCCCCACAGCTCCCAGTGGCAGCCGATCCCATCCATCTCGCCGTGACACCCCATCCCCACGTTGCCCCCGCCGCGCAGGATCGACCCGGCCGACGCCGCGATCCGATTGAAGACGTACTGATTGTCGCGGAACCAGCTGCGCCGCTCGCCGCGCTCGTCCAGCACCTCGTGCGGCACGAAGCGACGCATCTTGGCGTTGTCGTGGATGTCGAAATGCTCGAAGAAATAGTCCTCACCGAACGGGCCCCCGTAATTCACGAGCAGCGTCGGCGTGTAGGTGATCCCGGACTGCGCCACGAGTCCCACCGCGTCCTGATAGAGCGGCATCAGAGGATAGCTGTGCTCGTGGCCGGGATAGCCGTCCAGGGCCTCCGTGAGGTTCAGCTTGAAATCGAGTCCGCCCTCCGTCGTGGGCATCAGGCCCAGCTCCTTCGCCGCCATGATCACCAGCTGCCGCTGCTTGCGGGTGCCCACCATGTACTGCTTGATCCACTTGGTGTGATAGAAATCGCTGTAGCGCCGCAGCGTGTTGCGCGCATCGTCCAGGTTCTGAAAATTCTCGTCCCAGAACACGCCCGGCCCGGTGTGATAGAGCCGCGGCCCGATCAGCTCGCCGGTCTCGATCTGATCGGCATAGGTCAGCACGTCGGTCGTGGCCGTCTGCGGATCCCGCACGGTGGTGATGCCCCAGGCGAGGTTGGCGAGATACTTCCAGACCTGCGTCTGGTGAATGCCGAACTGCGCCCAGGGATGGGCGTGGACGTCCACCAGGCCGGGGATAATGGTCTTGCCGGTGACGTCGATAATGCGGGCGTTCGCGGGCACCGGGCCCCCGCCCTGCGGGCCCACCCAGACGATCTTGTTGTCCGTCACCACCACGTCCCCGTGGTCGATGACTTCCTCACCCTTCATCGTGATCACCCGCGCGCCTCGCAGCACCACTGTCCCCCGCGGCTCGTCCCGCGTGGCGCGGATCACGACGTCGGTGCGCGTCCCCTCATACGCCGGCAGCTTGGCCAGCGAATCGACGCGGGCCTTGGCGGCCGAATCGGGCTTCGGCTTCGTGCTGTCCGCTTCGGCTTTCTTGAGGGAGTCGGCCCGGATCGAATCGGTTGTCGCCTTGGCCTTGTCGAGCGAATCGGCGACGGCCGGATCGTAGCGGAAGAAACTCGCGCCGATCGACCAGGTGGCGACCTTCCCGTCCAGGCTCCACCCGATGAAGTCGCCACCGATCCGGGTCAGCCGTTTCACCGGGAATGGAGCCGAGGAGGGGTCGGCCACATTGATGGTGGGCGGGTCCCCACCCAGCATCGGCAGCGTCACCGTGTAGACGTTGTTGCCCTGGAGCGCCAGCACGCGGTCCGTGTCCGGACTGATGATGATCTCGGTCGCCGGATCGGGATCCGCGCCGGGGCCCGGATACGTGTAGCCGTTCACCTTGATGTGCGTGCGGCGATCGGTGCCGTCCCAGCGCACGGAGACCAGGCCGTCGTTTCCGGCATAGTAGTAGATGCGGTCGTTGCTGCGGGCGAACTGCGGACGTCCCTGCCCGTCATAGGGCGTGATGCGCGTGGCGGCGCCGCCGGCGGCCGGTACCCAGATCAGATCGTACCCGGGACCGAAGCGCTCGTTGATGCGCGATTGACGCGGCCCTTTCACCGCCACGACGCGTTGTCCGTCCGGCGACCACACGGGAGTGTCATAAAAGGCCGGGTCGGCAACGAGTCGCGTGCGGTTCTTGCCGTCCGACCGGACCTTCATCAGCGCGCCGCCGCTCCCCGACGACCAGGTGACGTAGGCGACCCATTGCCCGTCGGGCGACCATGCCGGTGCCTGCTCGTGGACCGAGTCATCGGTGAGCCGGCGTGGGGGGGAGGCGCCACCGGCGAGATCCATCACGTAGAGCTTGTCGAGCGCGCTGAACACGATGCGCCGGCCGTCGGGCGACAAACGGGTGTCCCGGATCTGGCGGACCTGCACCGCTCCGGTGTCGACGTGATTCACGAAATGCACCAGGGGACCGAGCCGCTGCTCCACATGCGCGGTGAACGGGATCGCCGTTGCCTGACCCGAGGCGATGTCGATGCGCCAGATCTTGCCGCCATACGACGTGATCAACGCGCGAGAATCCGGCGTGAACGCGCTCCCCGGCATCAGGTCACGCGTGAACCGTGACTCCTGATCGTCCCGCGTCACCGGGTAGGCGAGCCACTTCTCGTCTCCGCTGGACAGGTTGCGCAGCCGCAGACCGGTTTCGGCGTCGTAGCGCGTGGCATACACGAGCCATTTGCCGTCCGGCGAGGGAACGGGACGCATCGCGCTGCCGTACAGGTCGGTCTGCTCGAAGACCTTGCCCGTCTGGCGATCGTAGATCGCCACCTGCCACAGCGGAAACTGGAGATCGTAGCCGAATCCGTTCCGATGCCGCGCGACCCAGACGTACCGCGGATCCGGCCCGAAGGCCGCGCCGAGGGTGTTCCATCCCTGTCCGCCGAACAGGCCGCCGCGCAGCCCGGACTTGATCATGGCCGTGCCCGAGCCGCCATCCTTGTGGAACAGCCACAGATCGTAGATGCTGCCCAGAATGGGGGCGCGGGACGCGACGATGTAATTGCCGTCCGGTGTCCACTCGGGCGACGCGTACAGGTTCGAGCCACCCTTGGTGATCGCCTTGGGATTCTTTCCGTCGGCGTCGCAGGTCCACACCTGCTCCGAGCCGCTCCGATCCGACAGAAAGACGATGCGCTTCCCGTCCGGGGAATAGCGCGGCTGCGAATCGAAGGATGGCCCCCAGGTGATGCGGGTCGCGGTACCGCCGCCGATCGGCAGCGTGTAGAGGTCCCCCAACAGCTCGAACGCGATCGTCTGGCCGTCGGGTGACACGTCGAGCGACAACCACGTGGCCTCGCTGACGTCGAACGCGACCGTCCGCGTCGTCGCGAGGGGCAACGAGTCGGTCTTCCTGGTCGTGTCCTTCGTGCTGTCGCGACCGGTGTCAGCCGCCCAACGAGAGGCCACGGCAGCGGGAATCGGCGCGGGCACACGTAGCAAGGGGACGACGGCGGCGAGAACCGTCGCGGTCAGCACTCGGCGCATGAGGGCTCCAGAGGACGAGAACACGTAAGGATGAACGGCGTAAGGATGAAGACGTATGGAAGGGACGTCAAGCAAACGGACTGCACGTTATGGTCATTGAACGGCTACGTCTTTTCTCTACGCATTTCAACCCTACGCCTTCTCCTTACGCAGTTGCGTTCTCAGCAACGCCCCCGTCCCCACCACTGCAATGACGGCAAAACTGAACCACTGGATCGCATACGACAGATGCGGGCCGTCATCGAGCGGGGGCGTGCGCCACCGCGCCAGTCCGGGTGGATGGGGGGCGGCGGTATCGTCAATCTGGATCACGATGGGCAGGACCGCGTAGGGCAGCGAGTCTCGCACCCGTTGGGGATCCACGTCGCCGCGGTCGCGCGGCACCGGCAGCGCCAGACCGGCCACGGTCACGCTGTCGCCTTCCCGATAGCGCAAATGATCGATGCGCCTCGCATCCGGCGAGGGAACCCACCCGCGATCGACGAACACCGCCGAGCCGTCCGGCAACCGTAACGGCGTCAACAGGGCGACGCCCGGCGCTTCCCGAAACGTTCGCCCGGCCCACACCCGCTCGTGGGCGTAATCGTAGACGCCCTGCGCTCGGGCGCGCCGGTCGCGCAGCGCGTCGAGAGACAGATTTCGCGCCGGCAGCTCGACGGGTGGCAGTGCCCGGGCCGCGGCGATAGCGACGTTGCGCGCCCGGCGCTCTCCCAATCGATGCAGCTGCCAGAATCCCAATCGAACACACACAGCCGCGAGTGACAGTACCACGACCGCGGCCGCGAGATCGCGTCGCCCCAGCGTCATCGATGGCGTCGGATGAGGGACAGTTTGGCCGAGCGCGACAACCGTTTCAGCTCCGCCTCACGACGCAGCGCCGCGCCGCGCGTCGCCCTCCGTTCCGTGTACACCACTCGGACGGGACGCCGGGACCGGGTATACGCGCCGCCCTTTCCAGCCTGATGGACCGAAAGGCGGTGAGGGAGATCGTTCGTGATGCCGGTATAGAGAGACCCGTCTCTGCAGCGGAGGACATACACGATCCAGCTCAAGCGAGATTCTCAGATCGTGTCAAGCGCCTGCCTCAAGTCCGCAATCGTGTCGTCGGGATGCTCGATGCCGACCGACAGGCGGATCATCTTGTCCGTGATCCCGGCCGCCCGCTTGGCTTCCGGTGTCACATCGGCATGCGTCATCGAATACGGATGCTCGGCCAGCGACTCGGTTCCCCCGAGGCTGACGGCCAGCTTCACGAGCTTCAAGGCGTTGAGAAACCGGAACGCTTCCGCTTCCCCACCCCGAACTTCAAACGAGACCATGGCACCCGGCGCCGCGCATTGCCGGCGAAACACGGCGTATTGCGGATCGCCTTCGCGCAGGTGCCCCAGGTAATAGACCTTTTCGATTTTCGCGTGCCCCGCCAGAAAATCCGCGACGTAGCGCGCGTTCTTCATGGCCGACGTCATCCGCAGCTTGAGGGTCTCGAGGCTGCGCATCAACAGCCATCCGGTCCAGGGGTCGGCGAGGGTCCCGAAGAAGGTGCGTAACGCGCGCACCGGGTCCATCATGGCCTTGCTGCCGAGCGCTGCCCCCGCCAGAAGATCGCTGTGGCCGCCGATGTACTTGGTCGCGGAATAGAGCACGATGTCCGCTCCGTGCTTCAGCGGTTGCTGCCACAGCGGCCCGAGGAAGGTGTTGTCGACGATGACGAGCGGGCGGCGATCGCCCTGGCCGATGGACTTCGCGAACGCGGCGCACGCGGCCAGGTCCACGAGCGCATTGGTCGGATTGGCCGGAGTCTCCACGATGACCGCCGACACGCGACCCGTCGCCTTGGATTGCTCGAGACTGCGCGCGATGTCATCGGCGCTGGCGCACGCCGACGCACGGAACGGCACCGGGGTCACTCCGAATCCCGGCAGGACGTGTTTCAGGAGGTGATCGGTGCCGCCGTACAGCGGCGTGCTGTACAGGACGACGTCGCCGGGCCGCACGTACGCCATCAAGGTCGTCGCGATGGCAGCCATGCCCGTGTTGAACACCGCGCAGGACTCGGCCCGGTCCCACAGCGCCAGACGTTCTTCCAGGATTTCGAGATCGGGATTGTTGATGCGACTGTAGATCAGCCCGGCGGATTCGTCCGCGGTCTTCTGCCGCAGTCCGTAGGCGATTTCGAAGAACGCCTTGCCTTCTTCGGCGGTCTTGAAAACGAACGTCGACGTCTGAAAGATCGGGACCTTGAGCGCGCCTTCCGACCATTCCGGCTTGTAGCCGTAGGTCATCATGAGGCTTTCCGGATGGTACGTCTGCTTCTGGCGGATGAACGTCTCGGAAGTGCGCTTCGATCTCGGCATGGCGTGAAACTAGCGGGCGTGCCGGAGCGGCGCCATTTTCGCGCCGTGTCCGGTCCCTCGTCGAACCCTATCCCCCGCACGGCCACGGCGGCGCTGGTGTTGCTGACCGCCGTCAACATGCTGAACTACATCGACCGCTATGTCGTGCCGGCGGTGTTCGAGAGTCTCAAGCGATCGCCGATGGCGCCGAGCGACACGCAGCTCGGGCTTCTGATGAGCGGCTTCCTGGTCGTCTATACGCTGACGGCGCCGCTGTTCGGCCGGTTGGGCGACACGCGAAATCGGCCGCGCGTTCTCGCCGCCGGCGTCGCGCTGTGGAGCGCCGCGACGGCGCTGGGCGGCGTCGCACGCAGCTACATCGGGTTGCTGGTCGCGCGCATGGCCGTGGGCGTCGGCGAAGCCGCGTACGGAACGGTGGGACCGAGTCTCCTCGCCGACCTGTACCCCGTGGAGCGGCGCGGTCGCGCGTTCTCGATCTTCTTCATGGCGATTCCCGTGGGCGCCGCGCTCGGGTACATGCTGGGCGGCTTCGTCGACCACCACTGGGGATGGCGGCGCGTGTTTTTCGTGGCCGGCGCGCCGGGCCTGCTGGCCGCGTTCCTGCTGCTGGCGTTGCGTGACCCGGCACGCGGGGCGCACGACGCTGTGGCCGTGTCGCCCCGCCCTGAAGCGTGGTCCTTTCGCTCGACCTATGCGGCGCTGCTCCGGAACCGTGTCTATGTGCTGACCATTCTCGGGTACGCGGCGTATACGTTCGCGCTCGGCGGCATCGCGGCCTGGATGCCACCGTTCCTCGAGCGCGTGCGCGGGCTCTCCGGCCCGGCGGCCACCGTGCGCTTCGGCGGCATCGTCGTGGCGACGGGATTGCTCGGGACCTATGCGGGCGGATGGCTCGGCGATCGACTGCTGGCGCGCACGCGCGCCGCCTACCTGTGGCTGTCGGGGATCGCGACGCTCGGCGCCGCGCCGCTCTTCTATCTGTCCCTGGCGTCGCCCGCACCGGCCGTGTATTGGAGCGCCGTGGTCGGCGCGCAGCTCCTGATGTTCGCGTCCACCGGCCCGATCAACTCGGTGATCGTGAATATCGTCCCGGTCCACATCCGGGCCAGCGCAGTGGCGCTCAGCATCTTCACGATTCACGCCCTGGGCGATGTGCCGTCCCCGTTCCTGGTGGGCGTCATCGCCGACGCCCGCTCGCTCGCCCTCG
>Ga0075434_100004725_pt1 | contig 12315 bp, 11 predicted proteins | sample RhiMethybrSRZTD3_FD_75298 | JGI IMG/M metagenome (GOLD analysis project Ga0075434, IMG submission 75298) | Populus rhizosphere microbial communities from Tennessee, USA - Rhizosphere MetaG P. TD hybrid SRZTD3 | ecosystem: Host-associated > Plants > Roots > Rhizosphere > Soil | place: USA... | reverse complement strand
GAACGAAGTCGACGGCATCGAATGGATCCGGATGCTCTACCTGTATCCGACCACCATCGGCGACGATGTCCTCGACGCAATGGCGGAATGCGAAAAGGTCTGCAACTACATCGACCTGCCGCTGCAACATGCGTCAGACGACGTCCTGAAGCGGATGAAGCGTCCGGGCACCCGCGCCGGTTATGAGCGTTTGCTGCGTCGGATCCGCACTCGCATTCCGGCCGTCGCCTTGAGGACGACCTTCATCGTCGGGTTCCCCGGCGAGACCGACGCGGACTTCGCCGAGCTGAAGGATTTCGTGAAGGCGGTCGGCTTCGACCACGTGGGCGTATTCACCTATTCGCACGAAGAGGGAACGAGTGCTCACGGCCTTGACGACAACGTTCCGGCGAAGGTCAAGAAGCAGCGGCAGGCGGCGTTGATGGCGCTGCAGAAGAAGATTGTCGCCAAAGCTCAGCAACTCCGTGTCGGTCAAAGGGTTCGGCTGCTTGTTGACGGGCCGTCGTCCGAGCACGAGCTTGTGTTGCGGGCGCGGCTGGAAGGTCAAGCGCCAGATATCGATCCGGTCGTCTATCTCACCGACTGCGATCCGACGCAGCTGAGCAGCGGACAGTTCATCGATGCGCAAGTAGTCGGAAGCCGCGACTACGATCTGCTGGCGTCGCCCTTAACTGTTTCCGTGTGATATTCTTAGGGGCTGCTACGCGGAGAAAGTCTCCAAGTGGGCTCGTGCCCACTTTTTTTATTTGCGCCGACGGATATGGAGCCGTTGGATCAGGTGCGCGCCATTGCTGAGCGCGTCGCGACGTCGCACGGGCTCGAAGTCTGGGATGTCGTGAAGCGTCGCGAGACTACTGGTCACGTCGTGCGGGTGTTCATCGACCGCCCCGGACCAGCGGCAACGCCCGAAGAAAGCGTCAGCATCGAAGATTGCGAGCTGGTGAGCCGCGAAATCGCGACGATTCTCGACGTCGAGGATCCGCTGCCGTTCGCGTACACGCTCGAGGTTTCGTCACCCGGACTGGATCGGCCACTCCGCGGTGAGGACGATTACCGGCGGTTCGCGGGCCGGCTGGCGAAGATTGTCGTGAGCGAGGCCGTGGACAACCAGAAAGCATTCGAGGGGCGGCTGCGCGGCGTCGAAGACAACGCCGTCCTGCTCGAGGGACCCAAAGGGCGTACGCATCGGCTGCCGTTGCGCCTGATTACCCGGGGACGTTTAGAGGTGGAGTTTTAAGAACGACGATGCAAAACCCGTTGATGCAGACGATCGAGGCGCTCGCCAAGGAAAAAGGGATCGAGGCCGACACGATCATTACTGCCATCGAAGACGCGGTCCTCACGGCCTCGCGCAAGTACTACAAGACGAACGAGAACCTGAAGACGCGCTTCAACCAGGAGACCGGACAGGTCGACCTGTTCGCCATCAAGCACATCGTCCAGGATGTCGAAGATTCGGCCACGCAGATCTCGCTGAAGGAAGCGCAGGAGCTCTACGGCGACGAGGCGGAAGTCGACATGGAGATCGAGTTCCCCAAGCGCACGGACGTGCTCGGGCGCATCGCGGCGCAGACGGCGAAGCAGGTGATCTTTCAGAAGGTGCGCGAGGCGGAGCGCGAGAACATCTTTGCCGAGTACAACCAGCGCATCGGCGAAGTCATCAACAGCACCGTCAAGCGCTTCGAGAGCGGCGATCTGATCGTCGAAATCGGGCGCGTCGAAGCCGTGCTGCCGCGCAAGGAACAGTCGCGCGCCGAGAGCTACACGCCCGGCGAGCGCATTCGCGCAGTCATCAAGGGCGTGAACCGCAGTGCGAAGGGGCCGCAGATCGTCCTCTCGCGCACGGACCCGGCGCTTCTCATCAAGCTGTTCGAGCAGGAAGTGCCGGAGATCTACGACGGCACGGTGATGATTCGCGGTGCGGTCCGTGAAGCCGGCGACCGCGCGAAGGTTGCCGTCTACTCACGCGAGCGCGACGTGGATCCCGTGGGCGCCTGTGTGGGTATGAAGGGAACGCGTGTCCAGGCGATCATCCGCGAGCTCCGCGGCGAGAAGATCGACATCGTCGAGTGGTCGGAAGATCCCATCGTGTTTGTGACCAACGCGCTCAGCCCGGCGAAGGTGCAGCGCGTATCGATCGTCGATGACAAGGAACGCGTGATGGAGGTCGTTGTCGAGGACAAGCAGCTGTCGCTCGCTATCGGCAAGAAGGGACAGAACGTCCGTCTTGCGGCGAAGCTGACCGGCTGGCGCATCGACATCAAGAGCGAGGAAGAGAAGCGCAAGGAAGTGGAAGCGCAGTTCGGGGCGCTGGAAGCGGGCGACGCACAGGCGCAGATGGACGCGCTCTTCCCAGATACGCCGTCGAACACGGAAACCGCAGAGTTGTCCGCCGAAGCTGCCGAGGGCGAAACTAGCGAGGCAGCGAAGGCGGAGACCGAACCGCAAGAGAGTTAGTTAAGGGAAACGATTGGCAACAGTCCGGATCTACAAGGTCGCCGAGCTGCTCGGCTCCACCAGCCAGGAAGTGCTCGCGCTGTTGAAGCGCGATCACGGGATCGAGCTGAAGAGCGCGTCGAGCACGATTGAAGAAGTGGTCGCACGCTCGTTTGTCGAGCGCATCGCACGGCAGCGCGGCATCTCGCTGCCAGGCGGCGACATGTTCGCGGAAACGCCGGCGCCGCCGAAGGCCGGCGCCAAGAAGGCCACGGCGCCGAAGAAGGCGGAGCCACCGAAGCCGACCGCGCCCGTGCTCGGACCACCGCGTCTGGTGAAGACGGTAAAGCCCGTGCAGCCGGCAGCGGAACCCGCTGCTCCGGTCGCCGCACCGCCTCCGCCGCCAGCAGTTGCGGAAGCGCCGCCGCCCGCGGCTCCGGTCGAAGCGCCGCCGCCGCCCGAGCCTCCGCGCGTCGAGGCACCTCCAGCGGTTGAAGCACCGCCAGTCGCCGCAGCGCCACCAGTCGAAGAAGCACCAGTGGTAGAAGCACCCGGCGCCCCTGAACCACCGCCCGCGCCACCGCGCGTCGTACCGCCGACGATCCGGTTGCGCATCGAGGAACCGGGCAAGCCGACGCAGCCAGCGCGGCCGCTGACGCCCGCGAAACGTCCTGTCGTCTCCCAGGCGAAGATGGTGCGTCCGCCCGCGGCAGCACCGCCCGCGAAGCCGACGCAGCCGCCGGCCGGTGCGCGCGCAACGACGCCGGCGCCGCGCCCGGGGACGCCGGGTGGGCAGCGCCCCGCATATCCGCCGCCGCCGCGTCCGACGACGCCGAGCATGCTCGGAGGACCGCGGCCGCTGCCGTCTCAACCCGTTCGCACGCAGCCAAGCGGTGTGCAGGCGCGTCCGGGGATGCCCGGAAGCCGTCCGCCGACCGGCCCATCGCGTCCGCCCATGGGGCAACAGCAGTACCGCCCCGGTCAGCGACCCGCAACGACGCGGCGAGAGCGGCCGGCAGCGCCGGCGGTCGCCGCACCGGCACCGCCTCCGCCGGTCACCCGCACCATTACGCTCGCCGAAGGCATGACGGTAAAAGACCTCGCCGACAAGCTCGACGTCCGCGTGAAGGACGTGCTCGGCAAGCTGTTGATGAAGCGCATGATGATGACCATCAACAGCACGCTCGACATGGATACCGCGCGCGACATCGCGCGCGAGTTCGGCGCCGAGATCGAGATGCGGAGCTTCGAAGAGGAGCTCGTCGCCGAGCAGGAAGAAACGAAGCCCGAAGATCTGCAGACCCGCGCTCCGGTCGTCACCGTAATGGGCCACGTCGATCACGGCAAGACGTCGCTGCTCGACGCGATCCGCGAAACGAAAGTTGCCGAGCGCGAGGCCGGCGGCATTACGCAGCACATCGGCGCGTATCACGTCGATGTGGGCGACGGCCGCACGGTGGTCTTCCTCGACACACCGGGCCACGAGGCGTTCACGATGATGCGCGCCCGCGGCGCGAAGGTCACCGACGTCGTCGTGCTCGTCGTCGCCGCGGACGACGGCGTCATGCCGCAGACACGGGAGGCGATCGATCACGCGAAGGCCGCGAACGTGCCGATCGTCGTGGCCATCAACAAGATCGACAAGGCAGGCTCGAACCCGGACAACGTGAAGCGGGAGCTGGCGGAGCTCAATCTCGTGCCGGAAGACTGGGGCGGCCAGACAGTCATGGTGCCGGTCTCGGCGAAGAAGAAGCAGAACCTCGATCAGCTGCTCGAGATGATTCTGCTTTCCACCGACATCCTCGAGCTCAAAGCCAACCCGAAGCGCAGCGCGTCGGGCACGGTGCTGGAAGCGAAACTCGATCGCGGCCGCGGCCCTGTCGCGACCGTGCTCGTGCAGGACGGAACGCTGACCGTCGGCGACAATTTCATCGCCGGACCCGTCGTCGGGCGCGTGCGCGCGCTCATCGACGATCGCGGCCGCTCGACGAAAGCCGCCGGCCCCTCCACGCCGGTCGAAGTGCTGGGTCTGACGAGCCTTCCGCAGCCCGGCGATCCGTTCCAGACCGTCGCGGACGCGGCGAAAGCGCGGCAGATTGCCACCTTCCGCCAGACGCAGGAGAAGGAACGCGCGCTCGGCGCGCGCGGCGGCCGCCTGACGCTCGAATCGCTGAAGGAACAGATTGCCGAAGGCGGCGTGAAGGAGCTGCCGATCATCGTCAAGGCAGACGTGCAGGGCTCGGCGGAAGTGCTGGCCGATACGTTGACGAAGCTGTCCGACGAGAAGGTGAAGATCCGCATCATCCGCTCGGGCGTCGGCGCCATCAACGAGTCGGACGTGCTGCTCGCTTCAGCGTCGAACGCCATCATCGTCGGCTTCAACGTGCGGCCGGACCGCAACGCCTCGGACATGGCCGAGCGCGAGCAGGTGGACGTGCGCCTGCACTCGGTGATCTACAACGTCACCGAGGAGATCAAGAAGGGCATGGAAGGTCTCCTCGAACCGACGTTCAAGGAAGTGCGCATGGGCACCGCCGAAGTGCGCGAGGTATTCCGCGTGCCGAAGGTCGGCTCGATTGCCGGCTGCATGGTGACGGACGGCCGCATCACGCGCGCGGGCGAGACGACAGCGCGTCTGCTGCGCGACAACGTCGTGGTGTTCGAAGGCAAGATCGGCTCGCTGCGCCGCTTCAAGGACGACGTCAGCGAAGTGAAGTCCGGCTTCGAATGCGGCATCGGCCTCGAACGCTTCAACGACATCAAGGTTGGCGACATCATTGAAGTCTTCACCATGGAGCGCGTGAAGGTAGCGACCGCGTGATTCCATGGCGCAAAGCTATCGTCCAGATCGCGTAGGCGATCAGATTCGCGAGGAGCTGGGCGACATCCTCAGCCGCGGCGAGGTGCACGATCCGGGCATCGGATTCATCACGCTGACACGCGTGACGGTCACCGGGGATCTGCAGCTGGCCCGCGTTTTCTACACCAGCCTTGGCGATCAGAAGGCGCGCAAGGAAACGGCGCGGGCGCTGGCGCGCGCGACCGGCTTCTTCCGGCGGCAGGTCGGCGCGCGACTGCCCCACCTGCGCCGCGTGCCGGAGCTGGAGTTCCGGTTCGACGAATCGATCGCGAATCAGGACCGCATCGAGCAAATCCTTCGCGACATTCACGAGCAGGACGCACAGCGTTCCTCCGACAGCGGATCCCGGATTCCGGATCCCGGATCCGGTGACGATGACAGCGACGACTGACGTGTCCGTGCGCGCCCGGGTCGCGGACGAAATACGCAGGCGGCAGCGCTTCGTGCTGTCGTCGCATGTGCGTCCAGACGGTGATGCCATCGGCTCGCAGCTGGCGATGGCGTATGCCCTGTGGCAGATGGGCAAGGATGTTCGTCTCGTCAACCGCGACGCGCCGCCAGGTCCGCTGCGCGTGTTCCCAGGTGTGTCCAGGATCGAGGTTGCCAACCGCATCGACGATCCGGGCGACGCCGTCATCGTCATGGAATGCGGCGACCTGACGCGCACCGGCGTCGAAGGGTTCGACCGCGGCTTCGTCATCAACATCGATCATCATCTCGGCAACGCCAATTACGGCGCCGTGAACTGGTTCGACGCGAGCGCAGCGGCGTGCGGCGAAATGGTGTTCGACCTGGTGAAGGAGCTCGGCGTCCCGTTGACGCTGGAGATCGCGACGCATGTCTACATCGCGATTCTCACGGATACGGGCTCCTTTCACTACTCGAGCATCTCACCCCGGACGTTCGACATCTGCCGGCAGTGTATGGAAGCGGGCATCAATCCACCGGCTATTGCCGGCGCCATCTACGACAGCAACAATCTCGGACGGCTGAAGCTGTTTGGCGCGGTGATGAGCAAGATGGAGCTCGATAGCAGCGGCCGCGTCGCGACCGTCTACGTGGATCAGGCGCTGGCGCGCGATTGCGGCGGTACCTACGAAGACACCGAAGGGATCGTCAATCTGCCGCTGACGGTGAAAGAGATCGAGGCAGTCGCCTTTTTCAAGGAAGCCGGCGCCGATGACTGGCGCGTCAGCATGCGCTCGAAGGGCGAGGTCGACGTCAACGCGATCGCGAAGGAGTTCGGCGGCGGCGGCCACAAGAACGCCTCCGGCTGCAGCGCAACGGGACGATTCGAAGATCTGAAGCTGCTCTTCCAGCGCAAGCTCGTTGAGCAAATCGAAGCAGCCGATAAGGCGCGCGCATAGCGACCATGGATGGTGTTCTCGTCGTCGACAAGCCCGAAGCCCTGACGTCGCATGACGTCGTGGCGACGGCACGGCGGCTGCTCGGCGAGAAGCGGATCGGCCACACGGGCACGCTCGATCCACTCGCGACCGGTGTCCTGCCGCTTGCCTGCGGCCGCGCCACGCGGCTGGTGCGATTTCTCACCGCGTCAGACAAAGACTACGAAGCGACGATTCTCTTCGGCGTGACGACGGACACGCTTGACATCACGGGAGAAGAGACGAGTCGAAGCGGACGTACACCCACATCCGAGGCTCTCGCCGCGGCGCTGCGAAGCTTCGAAGGCGAGCACATGCAGGTCCCGCCTGCCTACTCGGCGAAGAAGGTGGGCGGCCGCCGCGCGTACGAATTTGCGCGGCGCGACGAGCCGGTCGAGCTCGCAGCCGTGCCCGTTCGCGTGTCGCGCCTTGAACTGCTCGAATGCGCGCACCGCTCGACTGTGCTCGGGGGAAGAGCGCGCATCGCGCTCACCTGCTCCGCCGGCTTTTACGTCCGGGCGCTCGTCCGTGACCTCGGAGAACAGCTCGGCACCGGCGCCACACTCGAAGCGCTGAGGCGAACCCGCAGCGGAGAGTTCACCCTCGACGAGGCGATTGACCTGAACGGCCTGACGCGAGGCCGGCTCGACCCTTCGGATCCCGGATCCCGGATCCCCGATCCCGTCCTCGAGACGCTACTGATTCCCATGGAAAAACTGCTGACGGGCTTTCCATCCGTCATCGTCACCGCCGAAGGGCTCACTCGGGTCTCTCACGGCCAGCACGTCCGCCCCGCCGACGTTGCTGGAACGCTGCCGTCCAGGGCGGCGGCATGGGTGCGCCTGCTCGATGGCGGCGGGACGCTCGTCGGACTCGGCACACCGCAGCCTGTCTCCGGATTTTTGCACCCCGAGGTTGTACTGATTTAGAATGTTAAGTCTTTGACTAAGTGGTAATTAGCAATATACGGCGGCCCGGTGCCCGACAGCGGTTCCTGGGCCGTGCGTGGAGGACGCCATCGTGGCATTAAGCAAGGATCGCAAGACCGGAATCATCGGGGACTATCGCACGCACGACAGCGATACAGGGTCCCCGGAAGTGCAGGTTGCACTTCTCAGCGAGCGCATCAACTACCTCACGGAACATTTCAAGGTCCACGCGAAGGACCATCATTCACGTCGAGGACTGCTGAAGCTGGTTGGCCAGCGCCGGCGTCTGCTCGACTATCTCAAGAGCAAGGACTCGGATCGCTACGCCGCGCTCATCCAGCGCCTCGGCATCCGCAAGTAGCTGCTCCTTCCGCCATGCACAACGTCAATGTTCAGAAGCGCGAGGTCCGGATAGGACCTCGCCGTATTTCCATAGAAACCGGCAAGCTGGCCAAGCAGGCCGACGGCTCGGTTCTGGTCCGATCGGGCGACACCGTCGTCCTCGTGACCGCATGTCATGCCGCGAGCCCGCGCGAGGGGATCGATTTCCTTCCTCTCACGGTGGACTATCGCGAATACGCCTACGCCTCGGGGCGCATCCCCGGCGGGTTCTTCAAGCGTGAAGGCAAGCCGCCCGAAAAGGAAGTGCTCACGAGCCGCCTCATCGATCGTCCTATCCGGCCGCTGTTCGCGCCGGGTTGGAACTACGAAACGCAGATCATCGCGCTGCTCATGTCGGCGGATACGGACAACGATGCCGATGTGCTCGCCATCACTGGCGCATCCGCGGCGCTGGCGCTGTCCGAGATCCCGTTTGAGAAGACGATCGCTGGCGTGCGCGTGGGCATCATCAACGGCGAGTACGTGATCAACCCGACCTACGCCGAGCGGAAAGAGAGTCTGCTCGACCTGATAGTTGCCGGCAGTAAGGATGGCATCCTCATGGTCGAAGCGGGCGCAAAGGAAGTGACCGAGGCGCAGGCGGTCGGCGCGCTGGAGGCGGCGCACGCCGCCATCAAACAGATCGTCGCGGCGATCGACGACCTCAAGAGTGCGGTCGGCAAGAAGAAGCTGGCGGCAAATGCCACGCCGGTCAACGAAGAGCTGCACAAGACCGTGCACGACCGTTCATTCGGTCCGCTCGGCGACGCGATGCGCATCCTGCACAAGCTGGAAAGCTACAGCCGCGTCGACGAAGTGCTCGACGACCTGCTCGAGGCGCTCGACGAGGAGCACCATGCCGAGGCGCGTCACATCTTCCACGAGATGCAGGAGAAGGTGCTGCGCGACGAGGTGCTCAACAAAGGTCACCGGCTCGACGGCCGCAAGTTCGACGAAATCCGTCCCATCTGGACTGAAGCAGGCATTCTTCCCCGCGTGCACGGCTCGGTTGTCTTCACGCGCGGCGAGACGCAGGCGCTCGTCAGCTGCACGCTCGGCACCGCCGACGACGAGCAGAAAGTCGAGCATGTGAGCGGCGAGTTCTACAAGCGCTTCATGCTCCACTACAACTTCCCGCCATTCTCGGTCGGCGAAGTGGGCCGCTTCACCGGCCCGGGCCGCCGCGAGATCGGCCACGGCGCGCTCGCCGAGCGGGCGTTGGCGCCCGTCGTTCCCGGCGAGGACAAGTTCGCGTACACCATCCGCGTCGTATCCGACATCCTCGAGTCGAACGGCTCCTCGTCCATGGCATCGGTCTGCGGCGGATCGATGGCGATGATGGATGCAGGCGTGCCCTTGAAGGCCCCGGTCGCGGGCATCGCGATGGGCCTCATCATGGACGAGAAGAGCGGCAAGTGGGCCGTGCTCTCGGACATCGCCGGCGCCGAGGACCACTACGGCGACATGGACTTCAAGGTTGCGGGCACGGCGCAGGGCATCACAGCGCTGCAGATGGACATCAAGGTCACCGGCATCACGTCCGAGATCATGGCCAAGGCCCTCGAACAGGCGCGCACCGGGCGCATGCATATCCTGTCCAAGATGGCCGAGACCCTCTCGACGCCGCGCACGAACATGTCGATGTTCGCGCCGCGCATCATCACCATCAAGATTCCGGTGGATAAAATCCGCGACGTCATCGGCCCGGGCGGCAAGATGATTCGCAGCATCATCGAGCGGACCGGCGTGAAGATCGACGTCGAAGACGATGGCCGCGTGAACGTGGCGTCGGCGGACGGCGAGTCCGCGCAGAAGGCGATCGGCATCATTCAGGAGCTGACCGCCACGCCGGAGCTCAACAAGACCTACATGGGCAAGGTGCAGCGGATCACCGATTTCGGTGCATTCGTCGAAATCATGCCCGGCACCGATGGTTTGCTGCACGTCTCCGAGATCGCCAATCACCGGGTGAAGGACGTACGGGACGAACTAAAGGAAGGCCAGCAAATCCTGGTGAAGGTCATCAATATCGACCCGACCGGAAAGATTCGGCTAAGCCGCAAAGCGTTGCTCCAGGAGGAGGGCGCAAAGCAGCCTCAGGAAGCGGCCCCTGCCGCCAAAGAGTAGATCCGCCGAAAACCTCTAGGGACGAACTATTGGAGTTCGTCCCGCGTCCCAATAAACATGAGAATGACGCGCCGCTCGCTCGGGCTCATCCTTATCGGCGTCGGCGGTGCTCTCGTCGCCGGTCCTCCCATGGTCCGGCTTCTCGCGCAGGATCAGGCTCCCAACCGGCGTGAGTTCACCATTGTGGCGAAGGACTTCCAGTACTCGCCCACCCGCATCGAGGTCAGACAGGACGACCTGGTGAAGCTTACGGTGCGCAGCGACGACATCGCCCACAGCTTTACGATCGACGAGTACCGCATCAGCAAACGCGTGCCGGCGGGCGGATCGACCACGTTCGAATTCCAGGTGGATCGACCGGGGACGTTTCCGTTTTACTGCGCGCTCACCGGCGAGCCGGGCCATAAGATGATGCACGGCGAGCTCGTCGTCCGCTCAAAGTAAACAAAGTACGTAGAGCCCGGCTTAAGCCGGGTCGCTGGCGGCTCACTAACTGGTCATTGGCTGCCCACCTGGACCGCCAGCGCACGCGTTTGGCTCGGATCGGAACCTGCAGTGCAGCCGGGCCATGAGCGAGCCCAGGGGTATCGTCCTCGCGCTTACCTTCCTTGTCACCGGTTGCGGAGGACTGACAACTCTCCCGCCCACTTCCCCATCAGCATTCGCAGCGGTGCAGTCCTCGCCGACGACGGCAACGCTCACCACACCGGCTCCTGCGCATACCGTTGGACCCGACGTGCCCGCGGGCCTCGCGCCGACGACGCAGGTCATCAACGGAACAGTGGGCCCGCTCGCGAGCTACGCAGCGCCCTGCTACGTGGGTCTCTATGCGTGCGAGAAGTATCGCTTCATGCTCCAGCGACAGGGCGCGGTCGAAGTGACGCTGTCATGGGAGGGCAGTCCGCGCGGCATGCTCATTCAGCTGTATCGCGCGGGCGCGGGGCTCGTGCACGAAGACGTGGCGCCGCGCGATGGCGCGCCGACAATTACTTTCCGCCGCGTGGGCCTGGAGGCGATGGAGTACGAGCTGCGCGTCGTGAACTGGGAATCTGCGGTGTCGCACGCCTTCACATTGACGTACACCACGTGGCAATAGACGAAAGCTCCAAGATCCAAGCTCCAAGATCCAAGCTCCAAGTGACAACGACGCAAGGTCGACTTTTCCGACGGCCAATACGCCGAATCGGGTGAGCGGCGACTGTTCAGCACTGAGATGGCGAAATGTGGTGAGTCGAGTGCGCTTGAAACCATGATGTAACGGATATCAGCGGCCGGTGTCCCGTTTGCACACCGCGGCAGCGCCAGCAATGACGCTGATTCATGAAGTTCGCCGCAATCCGCTGCTGGCATTCGTGCCAGCCGTTCTTGTGACGAATTCAGTCGCTCCTGCGGCGCACACCCTGCTCTTCGTGCTGTCCGTCTTGGCGATTATGCCGCTTGCCGCAACGCTGAGTCGTGCCACCGAGGCGGTGGCGACGCGAACCGGCGACGCCGTCGGTGGACTGCTGAATGCGACGCTCGGCAACCTCACCGAACTGGTCATCGCGCTCGCGGCGTTGCGCGCCGGTCAGTACATGCTGGTCAAAGCATCGATCGCCGGCGCCATCGTCACCAACTCACTGTTCATGCTCGGCGCGTCGTTTCTGCTGGGCGGCCTTCAGCATCACATCCAGGAATTCAACCGCAATGGGGCGAGGCTGCAGGCGAGCCTTCTCTTCCTGGCCACGATTGCGCTGCTCGTTCCATCTGCCGTCGGCGATGCCGGCGCGGCGTCGGTCGCTAAGTTCACCACGGAGGTGAGCGTCGGCCTGGCGGGCCTGCTGATCCTCGCGTATGCGCTCGGCCTGTGGTTCTCGCTCGGCACGCATCGCGAAGTGTTCGCCAGTGCCGCGCCGCATGACGAAGAGAGCAGGTCCTTGCCGCTCGGCGTCGCGCTCGGCGTGCTGGCGGTGGTCACTCTACTGGTCGCGCTCGTCAGCGAAGTCTTCGTGGCGTCGGCCGAGCGCGCGGGCGACGCGTTCGGCATGACACCGGCGTTTGTCGGGTTCATCGTCGTAGCGCTCGTCGGCGCCGCCGCCGAGATGGCGTCGGCGTTCGCCGGGGCACGCAGGAATCGCCTGGATCTCAGCGTCAGCATCGCGCTTGGCAGTGCCGTGCAAATCGCGCTGTTCGTGGCGCCGGTTCTGGTCCTGCTGAG
>Ga0075434_100004723_pt1 | contig 12317 bp, 12 predicted proteins | sample RhiMethybrSRZTD3_FD_75298 | JGI IMG/M metagenome (GOLD analysis project Ga0075434, IMG submission 75298) | Populus rhizosphere microbial communities from Tennessee, USA - Rhizosphere MetaG P. TD hybrid SRZTD3 | ecosystem: Host-associated > Plants > Roots > Rhizosphere > Soil | place: USA... | reverse complement strand
AGGAGCCGGACAATGGCTGAACAACGGATCACCAAAAAACTTTCTTTTCTCGATCGCTATCTGACGTTATGGATTTTTCTTGGAATGTTTGTGGGCGTGGGATGGGGATATCTGTTTCCAGGTGTAGTCGACTTCTGGAATCAATTCCAATCCGGGACGACCAACGTCCCCATCGCTATCGGGCTGATCCTCATGATGTATCCACCCTTGGCCAAGGTGAAATACGAAGAGCTCGGCGAGGTATTCCGAAACTACAAAGTGCTCACGCTATCCTTGGTTCAAAACTGGATCATAGGTCCTATCCTCATGTTCATTTTAGCCGTCGTTTTTCTGCGGGGATATCCCGAATATATGGTGGGGCTGATCATGATTGGCTTGGCTCGCTGTATCGCCATGGTCATTGTCTGGAATGATTTGGCCAAGGGCGACACCGAATACTGCGCCGGCTTGTTGGCTTTCAACTCGATCTTTCAAGTCCTTTTCTTTTCTGTCTACGCGTTCGTTTTTATCACGGTCCTACCGCCGCTCCTTGGACTCAAGGGGGTGGTGGTGAACATCACTATTGGTCAAATTGCCGAGAGTGTTTTTATCTATTTGGGAATTCCCTTCATCGCCGGAGTCATCACCCGATTTACTCTGATCAAGTTGAAAGACAAGCAGTGGTACCATGAACAATTCATTCCCAAGATCAGTCCGATTACTCTGATCGCCCTGCTCTTCACCATCGTCGTTATGTTTTCGCTCAAGGGTGAGTTCATCGTGAAGATTCCACTGGACGTTGTGCGCATTGCCATTCCCTTGCTCATTTACTTCGTGATCATGTTTCTGCTGTCGTTTTATATGAGCAAGAAAGTGGGGGCCAATTATGCTCAGAGCGCTACCCTTTCATTCACTGCTGCATCCAACAATTTCGAGCTCGCCATTGCCGTGGCCGTGGCCGTCTTCGGGATCAATTCCGGCCAGGCCTTTGCGGCTGTAATCGGACCGTTAGTAGAAGTCCCCGTACTCATCAGTCTTGTCAATGTCGCGTTGAAATTTCGTCAGAAGTACTTTGGCTTAACAGGAGAACCCTTGACGAGCGCGAGGCTAAGCCTGATGCCAAAAACCTCGGAGGCTCGCAAATAGCGGTGAGCAAAGGCCCATCCCTGCTATCCGTTGAACACTACTGTGTGCGCGTAATCGAGTTGGGCGAGCGGCTATGAGAAAACGATGTCGGAAGGATCGGTCGAATTTGCCTCACGTTTCGGCGAAGCACTCCTACGGCTTCGGCCGCGCGCAACTGGTCGCGGCGCTGGTCAACGGGCTGTTCATGCTCGCAGTGGTGACGGCCATCATTATGCAGGCCGTGTCACGATTCGCCAATCCAATCGTTGTCCACGATAAAGCGGTAACGGTGGCAGCGTCGCTGGGTTTGCTGCTTGACCAGTTCGTGGCACGGATGCTCTCGCATGTACGCCGCGACCTTAACGTGCGCGAGCTAGAGGCGGAAACTATTAAACAGAGCTCGCTACGGGCGTGGAAAGTCATCCATCTAAAATTGAAACGACGGTAATTAGCTGGATTGGACGACTGCGCACAGCTCAGTGTCCCATGGCATGGTGTCCATGGTCGGAAACCTGCGCTGAAAACCACTGGTGGATTGCCATCACGAGTTTCGGATCGTTTGCTTGATAGCGGATCTCCGCGCCGTCCGGCAAAGCGGTGTAACGAACGTTGATTTCCTTCGCTCCGGCCTTCAACTGAGCCAATCCCCGCATATCGTCGCCATGGATTTTTGCCGGGTCGGAAAAGTCACCTTTTCGAAATCTTTCCGATTCTTCTTTCAAGTGAGACTGAATCAACGCAATCTGTTTTTGATTCGACGGATTTTTGACGACAACTTTCTGCAACCCCTCCATCTTCAAGCGCCTGAAAGACATGAGTGGTCTGTTCGAGATCGAACGGCATAACTTGGGCGCCTTTTTTGGCGACTTCCTCCTGGTGACTCTGAGCCTGTACAATCCCGATGGAAGATGCGATCAGCACCGCACTGCAAACCATCAGCGCACCGCTGGCGATGAATTTGCCTGCTCTTTTCCGAGAAGTGTTTTCGAGCTTCATTGAATCCCTCTCTTATACGTGTTGCGTTTGCGAGACACCGGCGGTTCAGCCTTGCCGGAACGATAGCTAACTCTTCGCGGCATTTGTCTTTTCCCACTTGGCACGCGGCTCTCCATAACTTATAGGAAGAGTAACGCAATCACCGTTCCCATCAAAACGATCCAGATAAGCTCGATCTTCAAAAGCAACGCAGCAAATGCCGCGCTGGCAAGCAAGGTATGAGGCAAGTCCCACGAAATATTCGAACTGAAGCGGAACGTGACAGTCAGCAGCAGTCCGACGAAGGAACACAAGACTTCACCGATTGCTCTGGAAAAGTAGATAGATTGACTCACTCTGTCGAAGTATGGCGCAGAATGCACAGAGGACCTAGGCGTTCTCACGCAGCGCTGTTCTGTCAGACGGCGAATTCGTGGGTCGGCAGGGCTACGAGACTATGTTATTTTGTCACCGTACGGGCGACTGAAGTGATGTTTCAGTTCTGCGTATCTGAGCGGTCATCATTCGGAAATGCTTGGTCGCACGCGCTCGCAGGATCAGCCTTACGGGCAGAGGGAACGCTCGTAGGGCGGTTTTTGCGTCAACCGATTTCGGCCTGTCTAACTCATAGATCCGACCGTGCCAGCGCAGTGTGCAGCGACCTGCCGCGAGAATCTCGGGGTACCATTCGGCATCGGGTCCGTCTGGTAGAGCGAGTAAGAAACCACTGCCTACATTACACTAGAGCAAGCCGTATACCCCTCAAAATCGACCAATTCACTGAAGAAGTGAATACAACTTTAGTCGGATTCTTTTGTGAAAATGTTCGCGTCGCGGAGGGCGGTCTCTTGGATCGAGCCGGCGTCCTGATTTTTTCGTGACTTGTTTGTTTTTGATTTCTTTTTCTTTATGCCAGGTCGAGCCGAACGGGTTTTTCTTTCGTTTTTTGCATTAGCGATGACGCCGGGTAGCTAGCGAAATTCTGCGAGACCTGCGGTCGTTCGGAATGGTTGGGCAAAACTGCGCGCAGGTTTCATCACCCTACGGCTCCAATTGGAATCGCCTGCCGGGAGGAGCCCCCGCTATGTATTCCACAACCTTCGTGCGCGGGACGGTCACGCCGCTGCAGACTTTCCGAATGGTTATCAGCTCGCTCGGCTCGGTCCAGTCGCTCTTTGACTCGCAAGTGACGTTTGTGCAGGTGCTCTGCTTCAGCCACGAGCATACGGTTACCGGACGGCTCGCTTCATCCACCAGCTCGGTGCGATACCAGGTGCCGAGTTTGTCCTTGCCATTCTCCAGATGCACGCTTGACAAGACTGTGTAAAAGGTGCCGCCGATGTCCAGCAGGCTCAGCGCCTTCTCGACGAATCGGGACAAATTATCGGTGTAAGTAAAGCCGCCGTACACGTCGGTGATGATCTGAAATTTTCCAAGCTCCTCCGCTGAATATTGGCTGAGACGCTTGCCGGAGAGATACCGGATACGATCCTCGCCGAGAATCGCGGCCTGCTGTTTCCATTTCTCCGTCCGACGATCCTCGATGGAGATCGCGACCGCGCTCGCTTTGGCGCCGGATCTGCCGCAGTTTTCAGGAGACGTCGCATCGTCTCGTGGTGCGTAGTAGTCGAGTACGGCCTGCCCCTCGCCCGCGCCGATATCCAGCCATCGGTCAGAGCCACCGAGCCTGCCGAGGGCGTCGCAGAAGCCGGTGGGGAGAAGCTCCGCGTAATTCGAGAGCCCTCGGTTCGTGGTGTAGCTCCCGGCACCCCGTCTGCGGTAGATTTTTTCTTGCTTTCCGAACTCCTCGTCGATCCGCGGTTGGATGGGTTCCTGTACCCAGCCGGCTCCTAGCGACTGCACGACCATGACAGTTACAAGGGCCAGCCGCGCCGCCGTAGTTTTCCATGCTTTCACCGACGATTTGACTAAATTCATGGTGATCATATTTTTTTCGCGCTGATAAAAATCCCGTTCGTTAAACGTGATCTGGAGTTGCTCCATGCTTCGGGTCGTCCCAGAAAAGTCCGGGGGACGTGTTTCCGTTCTTGTTTCGAGCGATCCCTCGACACCCGTTTGGGCGCTGCTCGGGAATTCGGTTCATCATGTGATCCTGAGTAGGGGCGCATGGTTTCTGTCGTTTTTGTAGGATCTTGAAAGAGGTAGCATCGCGTCCCTGGCGGAATCGAGGACAGCCTAAGTCAGCGAACCTAAGCTGTCCTCGTGTCACTGTAGGACGGTTTGGGTGCCGGCCACTGTGAGAAATCGATCCTATTCGGATCCGACCTTGGCGCCCCACTTGGCAAATTTAGTTGATAATTTGTCTGGATCACACGAAGCAACAGTTCTGTTTAGGAGATAGAGTCAAACAATACGGAGGTATTTACAACGGCTGACGATCGAATGAGTACCACCGGCGAGGAGACACCTCCTTGATCTGGCTGACCGGCCGTTTAGCCAAAAGAAATGCCAGCTCCCAGGGTCAGGGAAACTGGCATTGGAACGGGTCATCCGTTACGGCTTCCTCGTCGCCGGTCGTCCGGCTAATTTCTGCGTCGATTGGACCGACCGTAATGTCGCCGCATTGCGGTCGGTGGGTTCACATGGCTTCCTTCAGGAAGACGATTCTGAACGCCCAATAGAGGGATGCTAATGAGGAAGAGAACTTCAGTCAATGGCCTTTATAAAGAGCTAAATAGGGGGAACCAGGCGTTCAATTTGAAGCGAATTTGGCCGCAACAGCGTTTGCCCTGGCGCTATAGAGTCCGTGTTGATATTGCCCGGTTGCTTGCCCGTGAGCGCTCCCCCATGGGCACGGTGGAATCGACATGCGGTCCAGCCTTTTACTGCCGGCGCCATGCAGGCCTTGTGGAATACATAAGCTACAAAAGAGCTAATTCAGCAGAGCTAATTCCGTCGACAAAATTGATCAGTTCTTAACGCCTTGCAGAGTAGGACGCGGATCATCAATCGTCGCTCCATTGTCGTATTTCGGCCGAATCTTGCCGCTCAAGTGTAGCTTACGGTTAGCTAAGAAGCAGATTTTCAATGAGCCCGCTGAGACAAATAACGAAAAGCGATTCGTCTTCACCCCGGTAAACTTGACGTGTACGGCTTCTTGTGGTGTCCTGATAAACTCACTTGACACCATGATTACCAGCATTAAAGGATTTTCCGACATCCTACCGGAAGAGGTCGGCGCCTGGCAGCGGGTAGAAAGCGTTGCCCGGCGGGTCTTCAAGGCTTACAACTTTGCCGAAATCCGCATCCCCATAGTGGAAAAGACCGAGCTTTTCAGCCGCTCCATCGGCGAAACCACGGATATCGTCGAAAAAGAGATGTACACGTTCGAGGATCGCGATGGCCGGAGTGCCGAAAGCTCCGAAGCGACGAAACTCACTCTGCGGCCCGAGGGGACCGCGGGCGTGGTGCGCGCATACGTGGAAGCCGAAATGTACAAATCGGAGCCGGCGCGCAAGCTCTACTATATGGGGCCGATGTTTCGGCGCGAGCGGCCGCAAAAAGGTCGCATGCGCCAATTCCATCAGATCGGTGCGGAAGCGTTGGGGCGCGCTGATCCGTTTATCGACGCAGAGATCTTACTGTTGCTCAGTGACTTGTTCGCAGCCCTCAAATTGACGGAGTTCTCTCTTGAGCTCAATTCTCTCGGCGATGCCGAGTGCCGGCCACGCTATCGTGACAAGCTGCTCGCCTTCCTTAAAGCGCGGGAAGAGTCGTTATGCGCCAATTGCCGCCGGCGCATCGATCGCAATCCGCTCCGCGCGCTCGATTGCAAAGAGCCCGGCTGCATCTCGGCTACCCGAGACGCGCCCTCGATCCTCGCCGAGCTCTGCGCGCCTTGCCGTATGCACTTCGATACCGTGCAGAAACTATTGGATGAAACCGGTGTGCGATATAGCCTGAATTCGCGCATGGTGCGCGGTCTCGACTATTATTGCCGCACGACTTTCGAATGGACGACCACGCAGTTGGGTTCCCAAAGCGCGGTCGCGGCGGGTGGCCGCTACGACGGTTTAGTGGAACAGCTTGGCGGTCCGCCGATTCCCGGCGTCGGCTTTGCCATGGGCGTCGAGCGTCTCACGATGCTGCTCAAAATGCACGAACAGGCGGTCCATGCGCGCCCGGATGTTTATCTTGTGTGGGTCGGCGAGAACGCGCGCAATTGGGCTTTTCCCGTCGCGCACGGGCTGCGGCAGAAAAATCTGGTTGTCGAAATGGAAGGCGAGAGCCGCAGTCTTAAAAGTCAGATGCGGCGGGCCGACAAGTTTAAAGCCGCATCGGTGTTGATCGTCGGCGACGATGAGCTTGCCAAGGGCGAAGCCGTGCTGCGCGACATGGCGAGCAAACGGCAGGAGAACATCAAATTGGAAAATATCGAGGCGAAGTTGAGCGCAAGGAAGGCAGGTTAATGGCCGAGCGCGTTTTTAACGACCCCTTGGGCGACTGGAAGCGCAGTTGTTATTGCGGTGAGCCCCGCGCCCAAGCGGTCGGAAAAGAGATTACCCTGACAGGTTGGGTACACAGCCGGCGCGATCACGGTGGCGTGATCTTCGTCGATTTGCGCGATCGCAGCGGTATTTGCCAGGTGGTTTTTCGTCCGGAAGTCGCCTCGCCGGCCCATGAAAAAGCCAAACAGCTTCGTTCCGAGGACGTCATTGCGGTACGCGGCGTGCTGGCGAAAAGATCTCCTGAAACCATCAACCCCGAGCTGGCTACAGGCGAGGTGGAGCTGGTTTGTAGTGAACTTCGTCTGCTGAATGCCTCGGCGGTCCCGCCTTTTCCGATCGATGATGAGACCGATGCTACGGAAAACACGCGGCTCAAATATCGCTACCTCGATCTACGCCGGCCGCACAGTCTGAGCCCCCTATTGCTCCGTTACCGTATGACCAAGCTGATCCGCGATTATCTCGACGGCTTGGGCTTCATTGATGTCGAAACGCCGGTGTTGACCAAAAGCACGCCCGAAGGGGCGCGTGATTATTTGGTCCCCAGCCGTATCTATCCCGGCAAATTCTACGCGCTGCCGCAATCGCCGCAGCTCTTCAAGCAAATTTTGATGGTCGGCGGACTCGATCGTTATTTTCAAATCGTCAAATGCTTCCGCGATGAAGATTTGCGCGCCGACCGCCAGCCGGAATTTACCCAGCTCGACATGGAAATGTCATTTGTCCAACGGGAAGACGTCATCCAGGTCGTCGAGGGCATGATGGTCTTGCTGTTCAAGGAATTGAAAGGCATCGAACTCAAGCGGCCGTTTACAAAATTGACCTATGCGGAAGCGATGAATCGTTTTGGTTCCGACAAGCCGGATATGCGCTTCGGTTTGGAGCTCAAAGATTTTACTGAGGCGCTACGAAATTCGCAGGCACGGGTATTTGCCTCGGCGATCAAGAGTGGGGGAGTCGTCAAGGGCATTCGAATTCCCAAAGGGGCTGAGCTGTCACGCAAAGACCTGGACGACATGACGCCTTATGTCGCGACGTTTGGCGCCAAGGGCATTGCCTGGACGAAACTCACCGAAGAAGGCTGGCAATCGCCGATCGCGAAATTTCTGTCGGCCGCGGAGCAAAGAGAGATTGAACGCAGCGCCGGAGCCGAAATCGGCGATGTGGTCTTGTTTTCTGCTGATCAGGCCAAGATCGTTCATGATGCTCTCGGCAATTTGCGCTTACACCTGGGGGAGAAGTTGGGTTTGATTCCACAAAATGACTACGCCTTGGTGTGGGTCCTCGATTTCCCGTTAATGGAATTCGACGCCGAAGAGAAGCGCTATGTGGCGTTGCATCATCCGTTTACCGCGCCGATCGATGAAGACCTACCGTTGATCGACAGTGAGCCGGCAAAGAGCCGCTCGAAGGCTTACGATCTTGCGCTTAACGGCATCGAGATCGGTGGGGGCAGCATCCGCATTCACCAAGTGGAACTGCAAAAGAAGATTCTCGGTCTCATGGGCATCAGTGCTGAGGAAGCCCAGGCAAAGTTTGGATTTTTACTCGAAGCGCTGAGCTACGGAGCGCCGCCGCACGGTGGAATCGCCTTCGGCATCGACCGATTGGCCATGCTGCTGAGCGGCGCTAAATCGCTGCGCGATGTGATTGCGTTTCCAAAGAGTCAACGGGCGGTCTGTATGTTGACCGATGCGCCGTCGAGCGTCGACGCGCGCCAATTGCGCGAGCTTGGAATCCGCTTAAGCGGAGGGGAGAAGTAGCAGTTGCCAGTTGTCAGGAGCCGGTATTCCTTCGGCCCGATGGTGATCCCTATTTCCTGATCACGGTGAAACTGTTCTGCAGGACTGCGATGATAAAACTCACTTGCATTGCTTTGTTGCTGCTTGCGGGCTGTAGTATTGGGTCGGGGAATGTCCAAAGCCGTCGGGTGACGGACTTGGAGTCCCGGCGCATTCACCGCATCGCCGTGATGCCGCCAAACGAGGAAACGGCACCGCTGCCAAAAGCCATTCCCGGAACCACTGAGCCGAGAAATCCGGAGCGTGACGCGGCGGAGACATTGCCGCGGATTATTTACTCGGTCATGGCGGCGATGCCTAACTGGCAGATCGTCTCGGACAATGAGGTGCGCGAGATCAGTCAGGGGATGGCAGCAGCCAGCGGCGATCCCGCGCGTTTACGTCGGATTGGCGAAATGGTTTATGCCGACGCGGTGCTCGTCAGCCATGTGCGCCGTTATCGTGAGAGGGTGGGCGACGAGTGGGGCGCCAAGAGTCCGGCCTCGGTGGGATTTGTCCTGGATCTCATCGACGTGCGACGCGGTGATATCGTATGGTCGGCGAGTTTCGACGAGACCCAAAAATCTCTCAGCGAAAATATTTTCGCTCTCGGCGACATTACGCAGCGTGGGGTCCGGTGGCTGAGCGCCGATCAACTTGCTCAGGAAGGGGTTAAAAAAGCCGTCGCGCAGCTTCATGACCTGATCGCGCGGGCGCCCGCCTCTTAATCAATTCATAATCGCCCCCGGCATCTCGACTTCCAACGGTCGCGAAAGAAGCTCACTAGCGAGCTTGCCCAGTTCTTTGAGTCTCCTGGCACTGCCGCGATCCAACAAGACTGCCGCGCCGTCGCGTAAAACGAGGCGCAACGCGGGCACCGAAAATTTTTGCGCCGCCGTCGACCCGCCGAGAGCAAAGCCGCTGTAGACCTGATCGAATCCGAGTTTCAATTTCTCAATCTCATCGTAAGCTGCGCTCAGAACAATTGAACGATAGAGACTATGACGTCGCAGGATCACTTGCCGCGCCTGAGAATCAAACTCGATAACCCGCCGTTGTGTGACGAGAAAAAGCGCAATGGCAAACAAGATCAAATTCATCACCGGAAAATACCAGAGCGCTCCGGCAGGGCCAGTAAAGCCGCGGAGCCGTAGCGCTTCCAGGATAGGGACCGAGACAGCCAGCAAAAGCACTGCGATGCCCAGGCAGAGAAACGCAGGAAAGCGCGCGCCGCGCCATACCAGACGTAGCTTCTCCGATGTATTTTCTGCGATCTCGAAACCTAGGCGATTGCCGATGGTCTCAAATTGCGCGGGATCACCGATCATCAGCGGAGTGACAGCGTACGCTCGGCCACTGGCGAAGCGAAGCTTCACCGCTTGGCGGTTTTTTGCTCGCGGTAAAAATCACGGAAGCGATATTGCTTCAGTTGAATCAGGTTTTGGTAGGATCCGAAGCGTTGATTCGGGTCGTTGACCTCATCGAGCAGATCGCGCTGCTGTGCTTCAGACTCGAACACCCGAATTTTTTGATAAGTGGTGGAGCGCTCGGCCGGAATACGCCCCATTTCACGAATCAGGCTGCGAAACTGCGACGGCTTCATGAGTTGGCCGTAAGAAGCACCGGCGGCCGTCGAGATGCTCTCGTTGATCAGTGTGCCGCCAAAGTCATTAGCTCCGGCAAGCAACGCGATTTGCGAAAGCTTCGGTCCTTCCTTGACCCAGGACACCTGCAGATTGGGGATATAGTTATTCAACATCAGACGCGACACCGCATACATCTTCATGACCTCGGCGCCGCTGGCGCCGCGCCGCAGGCCAGGCGGAGGCTTGCGGTGAAACATGGGCGCTTCTTCGTAAACAAAGCTAAGCGGCACAAACTCGGTTATGCCGCCGGTGCGCCTTTGAATTTGACGTAGGATGTCCAAATGAACCGACTTGTCGCGTGAGCTTTCTACAAAACCATACATGATCGTCGACGTTGTCGGGATGCCAACTTCATGAGCGGTTTGGATGAGATCGATCCACTGTGCCGTGGTGATGCGGCCGGGAGAGACCTGTTGCCGAACGGCATCGACGAGAATTTCCGCGGAGGTTCCGGGCAAGCTCCCGACGCCGGCTTCTTTGAGCGCCATCAGGTAGTCACGTACACTGACGCCACTCAGCGTGGCGCCGTAAAGCACTTCTTCGGGCGAAAACCCATGTATGTGCAGATCAGGAAGCGCTTCTTTCAACGCGCGGCACAAATTGACATAGTGCCGGCCATCCATACCCGGCGCCAGACCTGCTTGCACGCAAACCTCAGTGGCGCCCAATTCGCGCGCTTCTTGTGCCCGCCGGATAATTTCTTCGACGGGTAAGTAGTATCCTTCCTCGGCCAAATGACCCCGGCTAAAGGCGCAAAAGCCGCAAGCTTTGACGCAAACATTGGTGAAGTTGATGTTTCGATTAATCACGTAGGTTACGACATCGCCGACGGTGCGTGAACGTAGATCGTCGGCGGCGGCAATCATTGCCAAGAGATCGGAACCGTCGGCATCGAAGAGCCGCGTTGCTTCGTCTACCGTGATCTCTTTACCGCAAAGCGCGCGATCCAAAATCTCCGCGGTTTGAGGCGAGACCGTCCGCAGCAGTCGTTCCAAAGAAGATTCGAGCTGAGAAGAATTCATGCGCCGACTCTAACGTTTCATCCAACCAAACTCAACGATACTGGCAAGATCCGCGTGCCCAAAAACCTCTCGCGGCTGCTCAAAATCCAGAGGTGAACCGCGCGCCAGTCGATGATCGGGAGCATACCCACACTACGTGGCAGCGAATGGATTCGAGCGCACGCAGTCTATGAATCGTTTGCAGCGGTTTGCTAGGAGCGCAGCCAGTAACGGGTAAATTCTTGCAGAAAAGTAAGCGTCGTCAGATCGCGCATACGATCGAGGTACACTTTGCCGTTTAGGTGATCGAACTCGTGCTGGATGACGCGTGCGTGAAAATCGTGTGCGACAAAGTCGAGGGGTTGACCATGGCGGTCGTAGGCTTCAACGCGGATGCTCTTATAACGTGGCACCACCCCGCGCAGATCTGGAATGCTGAGACAACCTTCCCAGTCGTCTGCCATTTCTTCGGAGACTGGACTGATGCGCGGATTGACTAAAACGGTAAGGGGTACTCTCGGCTTGTCCGGATAGCGCGGGTTCTCGGCCACTTCCAAGACCGCGATCTGTAACGACTCAAAAACTTGATCCGCCGCCAAACCAACGCCGTCGTATTCTTTCATCGTTTCGACCATATCATCGATGAACTTTTGCCGCGCAGCGGTCTGTAGCCCATCCAGCGCCACGGTCGCCGTGATTTGCCTCAGCACCGGATGCCCAAGACGGGTCACTTTAAGAATGGACATGGAGTTTTGTTTAGCACAGCAAGGCGGGAAGAGAAAAGACGGAGCGAGCCCCGCGCTCTATCTACGCTCTGTCCAAACTTCCGAAACTCCGAATAACATCTCTCGTGAGCGAAATGAGGAAGGAGAATATCGCTGAACGGATGAGGCTATATCCGGTGTGGCAAAACTCCAGAACATAGTCTAAGTTCGTTCCGAGAAAACTTTCAGCAACGATTGAGGAGACCTAATGTTTCGCCGCGTCGAACTTCCCGCGCCAATTTCCGGGCGGCTGCTGCTGCATAGCATGCCCGGTCGCTTCGAAACTCTCGACAACGTGTGGCAACACCTCGAGCGCGAATCCGTGGGAGGAATCGTTTGCTTGAACGAACTGCATGAGATCCGTTTGAAATCATCGCGCTATGCCGATGCCCTCGAAACCGGAAGCGTTCCCTGTCCAGTGCTGTCATTCGAGATTCGAGAAGGCGGGGTCCCGGAGGACCGAAGCGCGTTTTGGGCTTTGGCCAAGGACATAGCCAAACGGTTGCAAGCCGGGGAAGCCGTGTTGATCCATTGTGCGGGCGGTATGGGGCGTACTGCGATGCTTGCGGTTTCGGTG
>Ga0075434_100004722_pt1 | contig 12320 bp, 8 predicted proteins | sample RhiMethybrSRZTD3_FD_75298 | JGI IMG/M metagenome (GOLD analysis project Ga0075434, IMG submission 75298) | Populus rhizosphere microbial communities from Tennessee, USA - Rhizosphere MetaG P. TD hybrid SRZTD3 | ecosystem: Host-associated > Plants > Roots > Rhizosphere > Soil | place: USA... | reverse complement strand
ATCTCGGGTCTCTTCTATCCGTTCCTCGACGTCAAGCTGGCGCATCACCTGGCGAGCCACGAAGACACCGGTGACGCCTTCATGCGCATCAATCAGTTTTACGTGAGTCAGTACAAGTACTTGATTGACAAGCTCGCGGCGATGCCGGAAGGCGAGGGCACGGTCCTCGACAATTCCTGTCTCGTGTTCATGTCGAACATGTGGTCCGGCAGTCAGCACGACAACTCGAAGCTGCCCGTGCTGACCGCAGGCACGCTCGGCGGGACGCTGGAGACCGGCCGCGTCCTCGACTACACGACGGCAGGCGACGAGAACCGCAAGATGTGCAGCATGTATCTCTCATTGGCCGATCGGATGGGTGTCACGCTCGATCGGTTCGGCGACGCCGACCAGCGGCTCGCCGGCATCTGATCAGAGGAGTCCAGGAGGGCCGGCGCTCGATTTGGCGGCCCGCCAGGTTGCTGACCTCCGCATCTCCCGTGAGTCAAGCTCCCGCGCCGGGCCCAGCCTGAATGCTAGGATTCCGCGCTGTGGATAGCCGGAGAAGATGCGCCTGACCGCCGGCACCCGCCTCGGCCCATATCAAATCCTTGCCGAGCTGGGCAGTGGAGGCATGGGTCTGGTCTATAGAGGTATTGACACGCGATTGGATCGCACCGTCGCGATCAAAATCCTCCTGCCGACGTCGATTGATGACGAGCGTCAACGCGAGCGGTTCGCGCGCGAAGCGCGCGCGGTCGCGGCCCTGAGCCATCCGCACATCTGCACGCTGTACGACTTCGGGAGTGACAACGGCGTCGACTACCTCGTCATGGAGTATCTCGAGGGCGAGACGCTCGCCGAGCGGCTGATTGGAGGGCTGCTTCGCCCGGAGGACGTGCTGCGTCATGGGCTGGCGATTGCAGATGCGCTCGCGCATGCACACCGGCACGGGCTCGTGCATGGCGACTTGAAACCGGCAAACGTGATGCTCACCACGTCGGGTGCCAAGCTGCTCGATTTCGGGATCGCCAGACGCCTGCCAGGGTCTATGACGGCGGAGTCGGTTGCGACAGCTGAGTTGAGGCTGGTCGGGACGTTGAATTACATGTCGCCCGAACAACTCGAGCGACACGAGGTCGACACACGCAGCGATATCTTCGCGTTCGGCGCACTCCTCTACGAGATGGCGAGCCGCCGGCGCGTGTTCGACGGCGCGAGCCAGGCTGGCGTGATTGCGGCCATCCTGGCATCCGAACCCCCCTCGATTCTCGATCGCGAACCGATCCACCCCTCGTCGCTCGATCGGGTGGTGAGAAAGTGTCTTGCGAAAGATCCGTCCGAGCGCTGGCAGGATGCGCACGATCTGAAAACGGCGCTCGAGTGGATCGACCTGACTGCCAGCCCGAAGGACCACGGTGGCTCGCCCATTGAAGGACGGGCGAACCGACGGGAGCGGGCGGCGTGGATCCTGGCCTGCGCCGCCCTCGTTGGCGGTCTGATCGCGGTCGGATACGCTCGTCGCGCGTTCCGGAACGACCCGGCCGACGCGAAGGCCTACCGCTTTGTCATCGCGGCGCCAGAAGATACGACCTTGTTTTCGGGTGGCGGTGTCATGGCGCTCTCCCCCGACGGACGCCGGTTGGCGCTCGTGGCGAGTCCGCGCGGCGGCAAACCTCTTCTCTGGATTCGCTCGCTCGACGCGCTTGCCGCGCGGCCGCTCGCCGGCACCGGAGACGCCACGCAGCCGTTCTGGTCACCGGACAGCCGGTCCGTGGCGTTCAGCGCTGGCGGGAAACTCAAACGAGTCGATGTTGCGACCGGAGAGATTCAGACCGTGTGTGAGATGGGAGGTGCGGCGGGCACGTGGAGCACTCACGGCGACATCCTGTTCAAGCCGGACGGCGGACCTACCAACATCGTGCGAGTACCAGCCGACGGTGGTCACGCGATACCGATCACCGCCGTCGATTCGTCGCGCGGCGAGTTCCTGCACAACTGGCCCTTTTTTCTGCCGGACGGCCGCCACTTCTTGTATCTCGTCTGGAGCAGTCAGCCGGAGGTCGCCGGTGTGTACGTGGGTGCGATTGGCGAGGCCGAGCGAAAGCGCATCCTCGCTGATCACACGCAGGCGCTATACGTCTCGCCAGGCTATCTCGTGTTTCGTCGCGGAGGTGTGATCCTCGCGCAGCGATTCGACCTGGGCACGCTCGCCCTGGCAGGCGAGGCGTCGCCGCTGGCATCCGGCGTCGCGTTCAATCCCACCACCAGCCGTGGAGTGTTCTCTGTCTCGAATACGGGCGTGTTGGCATACAGGACCGCCGAGGACACGGTGCTCGGGTGGTTCGATCGGGACGGTAAGTCCGAAGGCATGCTGGGACTGCCTGGTCGCGATCGCGACCCGGCCATTTCGCCTGACGGAAAGACCGTCGCCGTTTCCCGCCTCGATCCCCGCACGGGTACGAGCAATATCTGGCTGATCGATGCGGAGCGCGGTTCGGCCAGCCGTCTCACGTTCGATCCGCACGGCGACAGTGCGCCCACCTGGTCGCCCGACGGCGCGCGACTGGCGTTCGCGTCGCAACGCTCGGGGGGCGGACGCTTCGACCTCTATGTCAGATCTTCCACGGGTAGCGCAGCTGAAGAGCCCCTTTCAAGGGATTCACCGCTCAGCGGCATTCCGAGCGACTGGTCGCGCGACGGCCACGTGATGATCTTCACGCTAACGGCGTCGAACGCGCGTGGCGACATCTGGGCGCTGCCGTTGATTGACGATCGGAAACCGTTCCCGGTCGTCGAGACCTCCGCGTTGGAGCGTCTCGGGCAGTTGTCACCCGATGGCCAGTGGCTGGCCTACGAATCAAATGAGACGGGGACGCCCGAGGTCTACGTTCGTCGATTTCGCGATTTGGAAGCTGCGAAGCGGCGCGTCTCCACTCACGGCGGCGTCGAGCCGAAGTGGCGGCGTGACGGCCAGGAGCTGTTCTTCCTCGACGCCGACCGGCGGCTGATGGCAGCACGCGTTCGAAGCGCGTCAACGTTCGAAGTCGCGACGCCCGTCCCCCTGTTCGAAACCCGAACCGTCAGTCCTATCGGCCAAAACATCGGCATCACCGGCCGCAACCAATACGACGTCGCGCCTGATGGCCGGCGTTTCCTCATCGACGCTCCTGTCGCGGGGTCATCGAAACCGATCACCGTTGTCGTCAACTGGCCGGCGACGTCGATTCAGTAAGATCCTGGGTTTTCGTCCCGGCCCCCGGTGTCCATAGTCGGAACGTCATCGCCAGCGGCCCGAAGAGGATTTGATCGCCATCGCGCAACACGCGAGGCCTGTTGACACGCTCACCTTCCACGAACGTGCCGTTCGTGCTGTCCAGGTCCTCAATCGTCGCCTCCTGGCCCTGAATTGTGAGGCGTGCGTGCTCGCGCGAAATGTCGGGGAAATCGAGCCAGATGGCCGCCTCCGGACTGCGGCCCACTAGGTGGGTTCCCTCGGCCAACGCAAACTTCTGCATGCGCCAGATCAGCCAATGGGTGACGCAGGCCGGTGCCTGCGTATCGATCGCAGCTCTCGTTTCAACCGCGGTTCCGGAAAACGCATAGCCGAACCCGTGCACCGTCCGGACATATTGCGGCGCCCTGGCATCATCCTCCAGAGCGCCGCGGATTTCGTTGACGAGGACTGCGAGGTTCGCGTCCGACACGAACGTGTCCGGCCACAAGCATTTGTGCAGCTCGGCTTTCCCCAACGCACGCGGCCTGGCGTCGATGAGCGTCTTCAACAGCTCCAATGCCTTGGGCGAGACATGAATCGGCTCGTCCCCGCGAAAGAGCTGACGGCTGTCCGTGTCGAGCGTGAATCGACCGAAGCCGAATTGCATCTCGAACCTAGAAAATTCCTAGACGCTACTAAAGATCGTGAGCTCGATGCGCGTCATATTACCGCGTCAGTGATCTTGGTGCGTCGCACTCCGTTTTTTCTTCTTCTGTTGTGCGGGGTCCCAGCAGGCTGTGGCCACGCGACTCCCGTGGGACCGGGGACGCCCGTCGGCTCGAATCCGGCACCGCCAGGCCACGGCGAACCGGCCGTCCAGGTCATCGCCGTCGGCGAAACAGTGCGATCGAGCGTAAGCTCCAACGACCCGCATTGTGACACTGCCGATCCAACAGTCGAGGAACTCGAAGCGCCGTGTAAGACGTATCAATTCACAGCGCCGCGGACGGGAACGTTCACTGCCTACCTGACCTGGGACAGCGCCACTATCTTCATGGAACTCCTCACGCCTACCCTGGGCCGGTGTTGCAGGTCACCGCTCGGACTTCAGTTCCGCGTGGCTGCCGGTGAGACCTACAAACTGAGCGTCGGCTTTCATGGCGTAACCGGCGTGGGGCCTGTCGGAACCGCGCCATTCGAGCTGACGACCTCAGTGACGCCCTGAAGACAAGATGTCAATTCGCAGGGCGTGGCGCTCAACCATCAGTGTCGTGGCGGTGCTGACGATGGCGCTGTTGTGTCGCGCCACTCGCGCGCAGCAATCCTCCAGTTGGTCGGTTCCCGAGAATCTCGGGACGGTGATCAACTCCGCCGCGAACGAGCAGCATCCCGCGATCTCGCCGGATGGCCTCAGTCTGTACTTCTCGTCCGATCGGCCAGGCGGAGCCGGGGGGTTCGATCTCTGGGTCGCTCATCGCGCCGGCCCCATGGCCGCCTGGCAAAGCCCGGTGGCCGTCGCAGCCCTCAACAGCTCCAGCTCGGAGTTCGCGCCGGCGTTCGACCCGAGCGGTCATTGGCTGTTCTTTGGAAGTGAGCGCAACGGAGGGTGTGGCGGACGCGACCTCTGGCTCACTTATCGCGCGGACCGGAAAGACGACTTCGGATGGAAGGCCCCAATCGACCTCGGGTGCGGATTGAGCTGGCCCGGATTCGACGATGGGCCGACGTACTTTCGAGAGAAGAGCGGCCTGGGCGTGCTGTTCTTCATCAGCGATCGACCGGGCAGTCTTGGTGCTCGCGACGTCTGGATGGTCTCGCACCGCGACGGCGGCTCGTTCGGCGCACCGGTCAACGTGAGCGAACTGAACAGCGTTGCGGACGATTCGCGACCTGTCGTCCGGTCGGACGGCCTCGAGTTCTTCTTCACCTCCCAGCGGGTGGGCAGCGTGCCACAGGGCTTGACGCCGAGCTCCGATCTCTGGACGTCGACACGATCGTCGACAAGTCAGTCGTGGTCCGCTCCATTCAACCTCTCGCCTCTGAACACGAGCGCGACCGAAGCGGCTCCGGCGCTCTCCGCTGACGGGCTGACACTGTTTTTTCACTCCAACCGTCCGGGTGGACAAGGCGGCCTTGATCTGTGGGTGACCACGCGGCCCCGTTTGAATTGAGCCCTACATGGACTCCAAGGTCTGTTCGATGTTGATGCGCGGCCACGGGGCCTGGCTGATGTTTCTGCTGATTCTCGCCACCCCTTCCGCTGCCGCCGCGCAGAGCCACGCAATCACCGTCGGCGTCGGCTATCAGGCGCTCAGGTTTGACGAGCTGTCGTTTCCGCTCGGATTTCACGCCGATCTCGGAGCGGGCTTCGACGAGCACGTCTCCGTGGTCGGCGAGTTCGGATGGGCACGAGAGTCCGTTCAGCAGTTTGGCCTGCGCGATATCACGACCGGTCTTCACCTGGCTGGCGGAGGCCGGTGGGACTTCAGTCCGTCTCACCGTCTCAGAGCGTTCGGTCAGATTCTCGTTGGCGTGGAGCGCAACAAGACCGACATCGAGAAGTTTGGTAGCGTTTCAACGTCCGCCTTTCTCCTGCAGCCAGGTGGTGGCATCGCCTTCCGGATCCGCGGACGTCAGGATCTTTTCGGGGAGGTCGATCTACATCGCACAACTCGTCAAGGTGAGAGCGCAAACGCCGTTCGTGTCGTCGTCGGTGTCCGGGTTCGCATTCCGTAGCGGCTCGCGCGCGACGGTTTACAGGATCTTCTGATCTCCTGCGCTCCTGTGAGCCTTCTCGCGGGCAAGGATCGTAATCTCTGCTGTCAGCACGGCGTTCGGTGGAATCACTCCCGGAACACCCCGTTCGGCGTAGCCTAGATGCGGCGCGATTTCCAGCCGGCGCGTCCCACCGACGCGCATCCCTTCCACGCCATAGAACAGCCCGCTGACGAGCGATCGTCGATCGACCCGGACTTGCGTGATCAGCGTCTGGCCGTTGTCTTCGAGCCGGGCGACACCCACCGGTCCCCACGCAGTCGGCCATCGAACCGCATCACCCCTGCTCAGCCATAGACGAAGGCGGACTCGATAGATGTGCTGGCGACGTACAATCTCGCCGGAACCGGCCACATCCCAAAGCAGCGTCAACCCCGATCGCAGGCGCTGCCGAAGCGGTTGACCGTTGCGCGCAAGGATGGCGGCGATCTCCACCAGACCAGCCGCCGTCGCCATTTCGAGCGGCGTCTCGCACTCGTCGATTCGCGTGCGCAGCTCGGGATTCGCGCCGGCATCGAGCAGCATCTGAACCGCAAGCGGCTGCCGCTCGGCGACGGCCATGTGGAGCGCTGTGTAGTCGTTGATGCCACGCTGATTGGGGTCCGCGCCGAAGGACAGCAGGAGACGAAGGATGTCGTCGACGTCGGCGCGCCTCGTCCCGCCCGGCACATCGCGCGCGCAGCACAGCGCTGCGATCAGCGGTGGAAAGCCGTCGTCGGCTGGAGCATTCGGATCGGCGCGGATTTCGAGCAGCGTGCGGATGAAGGCGAGCGGGCTATGGTAAATGGCGTAGACCAGACACGATCCAATCGTGATCGGCAGGCGGCCGTTCGGGATCGCCGCGGGATCGTCGACGGCCGCACGCAAAGCCTTGAGATCGCCCGTACGAAAGGCGTCGTCCATCTGTCGGAACTTCTTGGCCTCCGCACAGCGTTCATCCTCGGTTGTCACATCTGGATCGATTCAGCGACGCCGACCGGCGCCTCGCGGGCACCTTAGTACGAAGACCTTCGGCTAGTTAGCCTGGAAACGGCGCCCGGTCCAGCGTCTCTGCACTGTGAACTTATGTTCCGGCGGGCCCCATGCTAGCGTCTCCAACCCTTCAAAGGTGAGGCCATCGTCGGAGAAGCTGCCGGAGAGCGTGCCTCCTCCGAATGCGCAAACCCCGGCGGGCGACTGCGTGTAGGTTGCAACGAAACGCGTGCCGCTCACCGATCCTGAGTAGGGAATGTCGTCGGTCGGCCAATTCGGGATGTCTTCGTCCAGCTTCACGGAATCGTCCGTCCGCGTGATGTTCCACAACACGCCGGTTCGGGTTTCACCAGCCGTCAGGCCCCATCCGCAGCCAAGGCCTGTTCCTGACACCACGGTCGCGTCCGCCACCCAATTCGCCGTCGGAGACGACGACGGCGGCCTGGGCGCCGTTGATGTTGGCGTTGGCGTGGGCGCCGTTGTCGTTTGAGTGGGCGTCCGCACGTTCGTGCACGCGGAAAGAAGCAGAACCACCCCCAGGGTAATTGATGTCGGCCTCTTCATGACGTCTCCCCGTTCATCGTAACAGACGCGGTCCGTCACTGAACGAGACGTAAGAGAGGCATTAGAAATCGATAGCGACGACCTCGTGAACGTCCACTGATGGCACTGTGACTGTCACGACGTTGCCCGATTCCTCAACACGAGGCGATGTCCCCGCCGTCAAGAGTTGCACACGTCTGGCCCGAGTCTGTGCGGGCAGACGCACCCGAACGCGCTGCGGCCCGACAGGAATCGTCTCGCGCAGCGGCCCCTTCATCATCATCGGGTTCGTCAGGTTTACGAGGTGCACCGTCATCGAGCCCCGCTGCTGCCACGCCGTGACGTCGAGCAAGCCCGGTCCGTCCACTTCGACCGGCTGCGGTTCGTTGGCTGCCCACGTCATTGCGTTACGCAGCAGCCGCCCGTGGTCGACGCACATGACGTCCCAGAACGTGCGATCGATGTCCCACGGGATGTAGACGATCCGGCTGTTGCCGACCGTGCGCAGATACAGCTCGCGGGTGTCGGTGTGTGTGACGCGCGGATAGACGTCCTCCATCGGCAGATCGGGATAGGTCGGGATCAGCGTCAGAGGAGAGGGGAATGGCTGCGTGGGACGCACGGCGATCCGAAACACGCCGTTGATGATGCGGCTGGTGTCGTCCATCCCATCGAGAATCGCGTGCCGGCGACCCGTTTCGGGATCCGTTTCCAGGGTGAGATACGAGTTCTGCATCGGCCCCTGGATCTGCCCGGCGAACGATACCCCGAACAGATCGGCCAGGCCGAAGTCCGATCGCTGCCGTCCGGTCTCGTCGTACAGCGACGTCGCGAAGGTGGCGAGCACGCTGCCGCCGCGGCTGACGTAGCCGCGGATTGCCGCACATTGTTCGTTGGAGAGCGCCGCGCGGTCCGCGAGGATCAGCAGCTTGAACTGATCGATGCGCTCCGGCGTCAGGAACGCCTCGTGGACCAGCTCGAACGGGATGCGCGCTTCGACCAGCGCGTGATACATCCCGAGCATGTGGTCCTCGGCGCGATCGCCGGTCGCGATGCCGGGATGGTACGCGGCAGTTTGTTCCGAGTGGAGCAGTGCGACGCGCGCGAGCGGCGCCTCGTTGCGGAGGTAGCGCTCGTGGTCGAAGTGCCACTGATAGATGCGCTCCACCGGCTGCAGCCAGCGCCGGTCGTAGAGCACACCCGAGAACTTCGTCACCCAGGGCCGCATGCCGTTGGCTGTCCCTTCGGCAACCCACAGACGAATTTCCGGCTCGCTTTGCACCGAGTCCTTCCACCGGTACGGCTCTTCGAGTCCGACGCTGAAGATGCCACCGATCGGCCGGCGCCCCATGACGGACCGCAGCTCCTTCGCGCGGCGCCCGTTGTTCCACGGCGGCGTCACGCCGCGGCGCGCCTGGTTGTCGGTGAACTGGATGGCCGCCAGCTCGCCAGCCGTCTTGAGATCGGGCGGGCCGTTGGGAATGAACCGCGCGTTAGGGTTGGCCGCGCGCACCGTCGCGTCCCACTTCTTCCAGAGCTCGGTCAGCCGCGTCTTGCGCCATTCGAGGAACTGACGTCGCGCCGGATCGCGCGGGTCGGCGGTTCGCGGTAGAGCAGCGCCGGTCGCCTCCCGGAAATTCCGCTCGCAGTGCACGCAGTAGCAGTCGCCGCCCTGCGGTGTCCAGCGGTTGGCAAACACACCATCGACCTTGTACTTCGCCACGATCTCGCGATGGACGCGGTCCATGAAGTCGAAATTGTACGGACCGAGCGCGCAGCTGACCCACAGGTCCGGGTTCGCCCAGTGCTTCAACGGCTGGCCGTCGCGCGTCGTCGATATCCAATCCGGGTGGGTGACCCGCACGTCGTCGCGTACCGCGTGGGGATCGGTCCGCGCCACCACCCGCATGCCGAGGGCACGGCACCCCGCGACGAGCGTGCCGAATGGATCGCTGTCGCCGAGCCAGGCGCTACGGTGGTGCAGCGGAATCTCCGTCGGGTAGTAGGCGACGATGCCACCGGCGCTGAGTGTGGCGGCATCAGCGTGCAGCCGCCGGAAGTAATCGAGCCAGAAGTGGGGATCGAAACGGCCCGGATCGTTCTCGACGAGCGTGAGCTGTACCCACCGCATCGGTCTGTCGAACCAACCGTCCATCCCTGCAGTTGCCCCGCTGGACTGCTCAATCGTCGTCGAGACGGTTCGCGATTCGCCAGGGATTCGGGACGAGACTATCGCCGCGGCGCCGGTGACATGGAGGAAGTCTCTGCGACTGAGATTGCGTGCCATGCGCAGATTGTATCGGGGTCAGCGAGGTCCGGCTAAAGCCGGACACTACGTACTACGGCGAAGTGCAAATCTGTCGAAAGCGGCGACGCAGGCCCTTATGCGAGCGCGTCCAGCCACCGTTTGTCACGCTTGCGCGATGCGCGATCGCGTGCGGAGACGCCGCTCTTGTCCTTGGTGTCAGGTGACGCGCCATGGTCGACCAGCCATGCCAGCTGCGTCGGATCGAATTCCTTCTCGACGCCGTAGTGCAATGCCGTCCGACCTGACTTCGGATCCGCGAAGTTCACGTTGGCGCCTCTCTTCACGAGAAACCTCGCAGCCTCGAATTTCTTCCATATCCACGCCGCGAGAAATGGCGTCATGCCGACGACGACGTCGATCTTCGCGCCGCCTTTAACGAGCAGATCGAGATTGCGGACGTCGTCGTACCAAGCGGCAGCGAACAATCCACCGCCGGGGGCGTTCTGCACCTTCGCACCGCGTTTGAGGAGCAGCTTGACGAGCGTCGCATTTCGTCCTCGAGCCACAGCGAAGAAGAGCGCCGTACAGCGATCCTGCTCCGGGGCCAGCTTCGATTCCACGTCGAGCCCGTGGTCGAGCAGCAGGCTGACCATTTTCGCGGACTGCGATTCCGCAATCCCAAGGTCGGCGCAGGGCACGCAGCAGGCGAGGTGCAGTAGGTTGAGTCCGCGGCGGTCGGTAACGCTTAGTAGGCCAGGCTCTGTGGCGAAGAGCTCGCGGACTGCGTCAACGTCCAATTGCTTGACGGCCTCGATCATCAGCGCCTTCGACATGAGCCGTAAGTTGATGCGTGTTTCAGCAAGCTCCTAGAACGTAATTCTGCCGCCCACGCGGACCAGTCGTCCCATCACGATCGCTGACGGACGGCCGAGCGACGACCCGATCGTCGTCACCGCGCTCGTCACGGCGTTGTTGTTGAAGAGATTGAATACATCGATCGTCGGTTCGAAGCGCGTACTGCCCGCTGCGAACGTCCGGGCGAACCGCAGATCGACAAGATTCACCCACGGATAGCGGAAATCGCCGCGCGGCGCCACCTGCACGTTCTGCGTCACCTGCGTCAACCCCGTCACCTGGGTCGTCGTCACCGGATACACCCGCGTCTGTGGAAGTCCGGTCGCTTCGCGCACCGATCCCGAGAACTGCAGCGCGTAAGGTGCCCGATAACTGAACCCGCCGCGGATCTGGTACGTCGCATCGAATCCGACGATGCCCTGATTGTTGATGCGGTTGTTGGGGTTGTTGAGATCGCCGCTGTCCATGTCGCCGAAATCGCGACCGATCGTCAGCCCGCCGAACACGTTGCCTTGCGACAGGCGCGTGTTCGCCTGAAATTCGACGCCGTTGTACGTTTGCTTCAGGTCCCCAATCGTCGTCAATTGGTTCTGGACGAGCAGACGCGTCGCCGGATCCTGGTTGTAGACGGTGAGCGGCTGGTTCGTGAGCGGGTTGGTGATTGTGACGGGCGTGTAAGACGACGGTGGCACCAGCGCGTTGACCGTCGTATAGAGATCGCTGAAGCGGCGGCCGTAGTAGCCCGCGCTGACTGACGTTCTGGCGCCGACCTGACGCTGGATCATGACGGTGTATTCCCACTGGTGCGGCCGCTTCAAATCCGCATCGACCATTCCGAGTGTCGGCAGCAACGATCCCGAGCATCGCGAAAGGGCGATTTCTGAGGTCTGGGCTCGCAGATCGTTGTTGCTGTCGGCCCACGGACACGTCTGGAACGCGATGCTGCGCTGATTGAGCGGCTGGACCAGCGTGATCCCTTCCTGGCGGTCATAGCGGCTCACACCGCCCTTGACCGCCGTCGTGCCGTCGCCGAAAACGTCCCACGCAAAGCCGAGGCGCGGCGACACCGTGTTCCAGTTCACGATGCCTTCCTGCGCCGGAAAGTCGCGGGCGCCGATCCAGGTTCCCGCCGGCGCGCTCTGGGCGGGAATCGACATCGTGAAGCGCTCGTAGCGAAGACCGGGATTCAGCGTCAGCCGGCCGAGGCGCCAGGAGTCCTGTGCGTAGACGGCGCTGTTGACGCCCGACTCCTTGTGACCGCTAGGCGTGTTCATCAGGCGCACGGAGTTCGGCTGGTTGTTGATGATTACCTGGATGATGTCGCCGCGCGTGGTGAAGAGTTCCTGCGACCAGCCGGTCCGCACCTGGGCCCCGATCTTCAGCGCGTGCGAGCCGGTGACGTATTGCACGTTGCCGGCGTAGGTGAACATCCGCGCGGTGTTGTGATCCTCACGCGGCGACACGCCGTAGATCGCGGACTTGGTCTGATCGTAGGTCGAGACTGCGTTTGGATCGGCGTCCGGCTCGAACGACAAGCTGTAGTTGACCGGTAGTGTGAACAGCGCCGCCTCGGCGAGGATGTGTTGCGACACGTTGCCCGTCCACTTGATCTCGCCGATGTAGTTCGACTGCGTCGTCTGGACGACGTCCGAGACGGGGTCGTTGATCGAGACGGAGATGAAGTTGTTCGGCCGGTGGCCGCGCCACTTGATGCTGCGGTCGTAGTGCAGC
>Ga0075434_100004721_pt1 | contig 12320 bp, 10 predicted proteins | sample RhiMethybrSRZTD3_FD_75298 | JGI IMG/M metagenome (GOLD analysis project Ga0075434, IMG submission 75298) | Populus rhizosphere microbial communities from Tennessee, USA - Rhizosphere MetaG P. TD hybrid SRZTD3 | ecosystem: Host-associated > Plants > Roots > Rhizosphere > Soil | place: USA... | reverse complement strand
TCAGTGACTTCTCGCACCGCCACGTTGAAGTTGCGCACACCCGCCAACTCCTGCGCGAGCTGCGTGAGCTCGTGGTAGTGCGTAGCGAAGATCGTCTTGCAACCCACCCGGTCGTGCAGATGTTCGCTCACGGCCCACGCGATCGACACGCCATCGTAGGTCGACGTGCCTCGTCCGATCTCGTCGAGGAGCACGAGACTGTGCGCGCTGGCTGTATGAAGAATCGCGCTCGTCTCCGACATCTCGACCATGAAGGTCGATTGGCCGCGCACCAGATTGTCGCTCGCGCCAACGCGCGTGAAGACGCGATCCATGAGGCCGAGTCGCGCCGACGACGCCGGCACGAAGCTGCCCATCTGCGCCATGAGGACGATCAGTCCCACCTGCCGCAGGATCGTCGACTTACCGGCCATGTTCGGTCCAGTGAGAATGATGACGCGCGCATCGCCGTCGAGCCGAACGTCGTTCGGGATGAACTTGTCGCGCGGCATCATGCGCTCCACCACCGGATGACGTCCCGCGACGATCTCGAGTGTGTCGTCATCCGTGAGCGACGGACGCACGTAGCTCTCTCGCGCCGCCGCGTCGGCAAGCGCGGCGACGACGTCGAGCGTCGCGATGGCGCGCGCCGTCGATTGAAGACGCGCGATCTGTGCGCCCACACGCGCGCGCAGGGCCTCGAACAGCTCGCGCTCACGTTGCTCGATGCGCTCGGCCGCACTCAGGATCTGGCTCTCGTACTCCTTAAGCATCGGCGTCACGAACCGCTCGCCGTTCGTGATCGTCTGCCGTCGCTGGTAGTCGTCAGGCACCAGCGCAAGGTTCGACCGCGTCACTTCGATGTAGTAGCCGAAGACCTTGTTGAACCCCACCTTGAGCGAGCTGATGCCCGTGCGCTCGCGCTCGGCCGTCTGAATGCGCGCGATCGCGTCCTTCCCGCCGTCGCGAAGCTCGCGCATGGCGTCCAGATCGGCGTCCACGCGGGGAGCGATCGTCGGTTCTTCACCGATTGCGATCGGCGGTCGCTCCACGAGCGTGGCGGCGACGTCGAGCGAGAGATCGCCGCAATCGTCCCACGACTCGAGGACGCGGTCCACGATACCAGCCGTCGTCAGGCGGCGAGCCGCGATCGCAACTGCCGGCAGCCGCCCCAGCGAGACGCCGAGCGCGCCGAGCTCGCGCGGCGTGCAGCGGCCAGACGCGGTCTTTGCCGCAAGCCGTTCGACGTCGCGCACACCGTCGAGGGCGCTGCGTAATGCGTCGCGCGCCATGGCATCGTGTACGAGCGCGGACACGGCGTCGAGCCGCGCCTCGATCGCCTGCACATCGATGAGGGGAGCGAGCAGCCACTGACGCAGCAACCGGGCACCCATCGGCGTCTGCGTGCGATCGAGCACCGAGAGCAGCGTCCCCTCCGCGCCGCCGCGCAGCGACTCAACGAGCTCGAGGTTGCGGCGCGTCATGTCGTCGAGCGGCATGACGCCGCCGGGCCGCTCGATGACTGGCCGACCAAGTTGCGGAAGGCCGCCAGGCTGCACGTCGCGGAGGTAGCGCAGCAGCGCACCCGCGGCACCCACCGCCGCGGCGTCAGCCGTGCCGAGCCCCAGGCCTTCGAGCGAGTGCACGGCGAATTGTCGCGCCAGATCTTCCTGCGCCAGCACCGCGTCGAACTCCCAGCGCTCCCGCTCCGTGACCAACGCGCCTTCGGCGCCGCGCTCGGCCGGCACGCGAACCGCGCCGGCATTCACGGGGACGATCACTTCGCGTGGCGTGAGTCGCGCGAGCAACGGCTCGAGCTCCGCGGCGGCAACGACGATCAAGCGAAGCTCGCCGGTAGACACGTCGGCAGCGGCAACGCCGATCACGTCCTCCGTGCTCGCGCCATCGCGCACGGAATTGAGCGCGCAGATGAAGTTGTTGCGCGTGCCGTCGAGCAGGTCGTCGCTGAACGCGACGCCGGGCGTGATGGTCTCGATGACCTCGCGTCGTACGACGCCCTTGGCCAACCGCGGGTCCTCGGTCTGCTCGCAGATCGCCACGCGATAGCCCTGCTGCACGAGTCGGCGCAGGTAGTCGTGCGCCGCCTTCACCGGCACGCCGGCGAGCGGAACGTCCGCCGCCCCACCGTTGTTCCGAGACGTGAGCGTCAGGCCCAGCACGCGTGACGCCGTCTCGGCGTCCTCGAAGAACATCTCGTAGAACTCACCCATCCGGAAGAACAAGATTGCGTTCTGGTGCCGCGCCTTGATCTCCCGGTACTGTTGCATCAGAGGCGTCTGTGTGCCCCCGCCGGCGCTCACTTTGTCCCCGGTTCGGCGACGGTGACGAATCCGTTCACGCCCTGCGTGCGGAGCTGCTTCAGCAGATCGTTCGCCGCTTCCTGTGTGGCGAATCGTCCGATGCGAACGCGGAACGGTTTGGCGGCGCCGTACACGCGCGCCGTAAGCCCGCGAGTGTTGAGACGGTCGGCCAGTTGGTCCGCCTCTGCCTTCGTGTCGAAGGCTGCGACCTGAATCGTGTACGTCGTGTTCGACGTCGTGGGTGGCTTGGTGGTCGGCGGCGCTGGCGCGCGAGTGGTCGGAGGTGCGCTCGTTTTCGGTGCCGTGGTCGGAGGCACGCTCGTCTTCGCTGTCGTCTTGGCGCTGTCGACGCGGGCGGCTTGTGGCGGCGCCCGCCGCGACGCAACGCGCGCGCTGTCGGTCGCGGTTGGCACGGCCGGCACCGCGGGCCGCACGACAGCTGCCTGCACCGTGTCGACTCCCACGCAACGCTGCGAGTAGTAGTCGAACTGATTCTTCAGCTCTACGTCGTCGGACGCGACCGAAGCGCGCGCTCGCCCTAACGTCAGGCACCCGCGAGGCACACGGCCCTGATCCATGAGAAGCCGGGTCAACGACAACCCCGCTCGAGCTCGATCGGGACTCTCGGGATAATCGCGCATGAAGCGCTCGAGGTGCGTCGCCGCATTGTCCCTGTCGCCGCGCGACATCTCGAGCTGTGACAACGAGAACAGCGCGTCTCCAGATCGCGTGGAGAGGGGATACTCCACGATGATGCGACGATAGTCGCGCTCCGCATCGGCGGCGGCGGCGGCAAGCAGGGCGCGCCAGTAGAGCGCCTCTGCGTATCCGGGCGTCCCCACGGTGGTCTGCGCGATCACTGAATCGACGATCGCGCGACCCTGCGCCCCATTGCCTTCGAGGACGAGCTGCCGGGCGCGCGCGAAGATCGTGTCGCTCGCGACCGAGCTGGCTGGCTTCTTCGCGGCAGTGTCGGGTTGCTGCGCGCCCGCTACCGCGGTAAACACGACTGAGAAAAACAAAAGAACGCGAAGCGTCATCAGCGCTGCGGCACCGGGGAGGGGATTCAGGCGGCGCGGCGCCTCGGAGCGCCGCATAACGACAGTACCAGATTGGCGAGAAGCTGCTCCTCGGATGAGAGGCGACTTTCCTTTAGCATCGCGTCCGCCTGGAGGAGCGCGTCCAGCGCGGCGTCCAGCTCGCCGGCCGACCAACGATCCACCGAGCCACTCCAGCAATTCACGGCTTCACTCCAGCTCCGGCCAGTATAGCTCGACGGATTCTCCTTGAGCAGTGAATAGAACTCGGATGAAAGCCGGTTCACGCCCACGCCTCGGTCGCGCTGCGCGCGCCCCCACGCGAGCGCGAGGGTTTGCGTCGCGAGCGCCATCACGATCTGGACGCCGCTCAACTTGGGTTGCTGGAGAAGGCCAGGTAGGCGAGTGAGTGCGGCCGAGACATCGCGGCGAGCCACCGCGTCGAGAAAGCTGCCGAGCGTTTCTTCGCGCCTTACGCCTACCACGGCGCCGACGGCGCGCTCGTCGATCGTGCCACCTTCAGCGTAGCTCGCGAGCTTGTCGAGCTCCGTTTTCAGTTGGCCGAGATCGTCGCCCACGGCGTCTTGGAGCAGACCCATCGCGTCCGTAGTGATACGCGAGCGGAGCTCGTGCTCCACGTAGTGCGCGATCCACTTCGGAATCCTCGGGCCTGAGAGCGGCTCGAAGTCGACGGTAGTCGCGCGCTCGCACAGCACCTTGTCCGGCTTGGCGCCCGCGGGTGAGCTGAGCACCACGAGAACATCCGATGGCGGCGACGCGAGGAAGCGATCGAGCAACGCGCGCGCATCCTTCTTGAGCGCACCGACGTCGCGCACCACCACAGCACGTCGCTCGGCCATCATCGGCGGGGTCGCGAGCAGCGAGCCGAGTAGCTCGGCGTCGAGATCCGCCGCTCGACGCGACTCCAGATTGAAGTCGCGCGTCGCCGGGTCTACGGCGGCATCGACGAGACGTCGTGTCGTCTCGTCCTTGAGAAAATCATCTTCGCCGTAGAAGTAGTACGCGGGATCGAACCTGCGCGACTCGATCGCGATGCGAACAGCTTTGGCGCCACCGGTTGCTGCTGACATGCGGCCAATATAAGGGCCGGCACGGCCCGCGTTCTGTGCGCCGCGTGGGCCAGCGCCTCGAGTGAGATTCGGCTGTGTCGACTCGCGCCACGCGGATTGCGCCGCCTGGGGCAGCCGCAATCAACGCGTCAAGCTTGCCTGCTGCAGTTCCACGTTGGCCATGTGCATGGGCGCCTGATCCATCATCAGCACCGTTGGCCACATGGGAATGCCCGCCGACATCGACGCGACGAACGCAGGATCGTTCATCGGCGAGGGCATGGGCTCAGGGATCGATGCGACCACTGGATCGAGGCGAATCTCGGACGGCGCATCGAACTTCGACGACACGCCAAGAGCGACGTACGTTGCGAGCGCCACACCAGCGGCAATCGTCGCGAACGCGCCGATCGACGGCGTGAATACGCGGTCCGTGACATGCCCCGACGCGCACTCGGCGAGTCGAGAGTTCAGCCGCGTCATGAAATCGGCTGACGGCTCGATCTCGGGGAGGTTGCGTACGACGAGAAGGCTGCGTCGCACCGCGATGTCGCGGCGAGCACACTGCGAGCACACGCGCACATGACGCCGCATGGCTTCCATGTCGACTTGCGACAACGTGTCGTCGACGAAAGCAACGTGTTTTGCGCGAAATTCTCGACAGTCCATCTGCCCGTCAAACCCCAGTCAATTGGTTCGCAAAACGGTACCCGGTGTGCATGCCGCAGTTCCAGAATAGACGACCGAGAACCGGCCCGCGAGGGGTCCGAAAGTAAGCGCAAATGATAGGCTAAAGTACCATCCGCACGACAAAGAAAACGGGACGTCATCATTCGATGACGCCCCGCTTTCTCCTCTCCCCTCCCCCTTCCACCAGCTCTATGACATCAGTCGAGCCACGGCTCGATGATCGATGCGAACGCGTTTCGTGCTCGGTTCAACCGCGACTTCACCGTTCCGAGATTGCAGTCCGTGATCTCGGCAATCTCCTCGTACGACTTGCCCTCGAGTTCGCGAAGCACGAACACCTGCCGATGATGCTCAGGCAGCTTCGCGACCGTTTCCTCAACGAGCTCGCGCAGATGCCGCTTGCGGTACATGTCGTCCGGCCGTGCGGTGGTGTCCTCGAACTGAAGCGGACGATCCTCGTCTTCCCAGTTGTTCTTGATCGTCTGGAAGAGAACCAGCGGATTCCGTGAGCGGTTTCTTAGCTCGTTCTTCGCGAGATTCGATGCGATCGTGTAAACCCACGTCGAGAACTTCTTGGAGCGATCGAACCGATGGATGTGTCGGTACACCCGGATGAAGACCTCCTGCACCAGGTCCTCGGCCTTCTCGCGATCACCGATCGTGCGATAGATGAAATTGAGCAGTCTGGTCTGATAGCGCTGGACGAGCTCCTGGAACGCGCGCTCCTCGCCGCCTAGGAAAGCGGAAACGACGGTCGCGTCATCCTGCGCACGAAGACTTTCTCTTATCGCAGCGCCCATAGGCGCGCGTTTGGTTGCGACCTCAGCCATAAGTTGCATTCCCCCTCGAATGCGACCCTACGTTGATGCGAACGAAAAGGCTCGTTCCGCACCTCCTACTGCGCTTTCCTGCCGCTGGAACAAAGGCAGGCGCTATGCCCTATTTGACGCGGCTCTTCTTCGGGTGTTAAGGAACTTCGCCCCAACAACTTAGGAAGTTTCAGTCTGGCGGTGCCGGCCCCGTCCATGTCCAATGACGGTGACACAGCAGTGAGAAGGAGACGTCTCAGTGTCTACGTTTTGACACAAGCCGACGGATCTCAGTTTGCTACCGGCTCAGCCTGAAGCCCGCGACGTACAGAAGGGATAAAGCGGTCTTGGCGTCTTTTATGACCCCTTCCTGGATCAACCCGAGGGCTCGGGACAGGGTCACCGCCTCAACTGTTATGAATTCGTCCGACTCATGCGCCGTCTCTCCCTGGACGAGGCCGGTTGCCATGAAGACGTGGATCCTCTCGTCGGTAAAGCCAGGGGTCGTCTACATGGTATAGAGATGCTCGACGCGCTCAGCGTTGCAGCCGGTCTCTTCCATGAGCTCGCGACGTGCACAGGTGGCTGGATCCTCGCCCGGATCGAGCCGACCCGCAGGCACCTCATAGAGCACCTCTTCCGCGGCATAGCGATACTGACGAAGGAGCAGAACCTGAGGATCGTCGCCGCCGGGATCGCTGAGAAAGGGGACCACGCAGCTCGCGCCGGAGTGTCGGATGATCTCGATCTCGCCGACCGTACCGTTCGGAAACGAGACCGTGTCGATGTCCAGATCCAGCACGCGACCCGAGTAAACGCGGCGCGTCGCAAGTTGAGCCTTGGCCACGGGAATCCTCGAAATGTGAGTTGAAAAACGGAGAAGCGGTGCCTCGCGAGAAGCACCGCTTTCGCAGTCACGCGTTCACGGCCGCGTTCAGGTCGAGAGCGGCCGGCCGAGGGCGTCGTAGACCGCTACCGGTCCGAGCTGTAGTGCCTCGAGCGGAGGGCGCACGACGGCTGGGTCCCCCACCACCACGAGCTGCAGAGCTTCCGATTGGAGATGCGTCTTCGCCGCCGAGAGTACGTCCTCAGCTGACACGGCTCGAACGCGATCGCGGTAGCGATCGAAGAAATCGTCGGGAAGCCCGTAGATGACCTTGTTCGCCAACGCGGCTGCAATGGCCGCGGTGGTTTCGTAGCGAATGGGGAACACGCCGTCGAGATAGCTCGTTGCCAGCGACAGCTCGTCCTGCATGATTCGCTCGCTGCGCATCCGGTCGATCTCGACCAGAATCTCCCGCGCCGACGCGTCGGTCACATCGCTTCTGACGGCGGTCGAGACGGCGAACGGTCCCGCCTGACGACGCCAGTCGAAGCTGGAGAACGCCCCGTACGTATAGCCGTGCGCCTCACGGAGATTCAGGTTGATTCGAGAAGAGAAGAGGCCGCCGAGCACGGCGTTCATCACGACGACGGCGAAGTAGTCGGGGTGCGTGCGGGGAATGCCCACGTGACCGACGCGCAGCTCGGACTGCGGCGCGTCGGGCTTCGCGACGACGTGAATGGCTCGCGTGCGGCGCGCCGGCGCGTCGTTCGTCGTTACGGCCTGCACTCGCGCACCCTGCCAGTCGCCTAACGTCTCGGCGAGCAACGACTCGGCGCGGTCTGCGCGGAGGTCGCCTGCCACGACGATGGTGACCGCCGCCGGTTGGTACCTCGCTCGATAAAAACGCTCGATGTCGTCGCGGGTGATCGCCGCCACGCTTTCGGCATCGCCGCCGTCCGGGCGTGCATAGCGAGAGGCCGGCGCGTACAGAAACCGCGAGAAGAGCTCATCCGCCAGACCGCGCGGCTCCGCTTGGAGCTGGAGCAGCTCGGCATTCCGCTCCGCCTTCAATCGTTCCACTTCACGCTCGCGAAACGCTGGTGACCGAAGCACCTCCGCCAGCAGCGCCAACGCCTCGCGCACGTTCTGCGAAAGCGCGGTAACGGAAACGGCCGCGACGTCCCAATCGGCGTGCGATTCCACCGACGCCCCCAACCGCTCGAATCGCTCCGTGAGCTCTGCGCCGTCCGACGCTTCCGTTCCTTCGAGCAGAAGCTTCGCGGTGAGTTGCGCAACGCCCTCACGCGCCTGAGCGTCGCACACCGCGCCAGCGTCGATCAGCGCGATGATCGTGACGAGCGGGAGCTTTGCGATCGGCGCCACGACCAGCTGCACGCCGTTCGATAGGCGGCGCAGCTCGAAACGCGGAAAGTGGTATGGTCGCGTGGCCCCCGGAACAGGGCGACGCATTCGCGGAGCCGCCGCGGTCATTGCTTTTCCTCGGCAGCGCCGACCCCGAGCAGCTCGCCTTCTGCGCCCTCTTTGGGCACGTACACGAGACTCGCGCGATTGTCCTCGCGCAGTCGTTGCCTGGCGAATGCGTTCACGCGCTCGACGGTTACCGCCTGATAGCGCTCCACCTGATCGTTCATGAGGGACGGATTGCCGAAGTACGTTGCGAAGAGAGAAAGTCGGTCCGCGCGGTCGCCGGCGGATTGCATCGACGCCACGAAGTCCGTCTGAATCAGCTTCTTTGCTCGCTCCATCTCGTCAGCAGTCACGCCCTCGGCAACGAGACGATCCACCTCCAGCGCGATCTCGTGCTCGAGCAGCTCGACGGCGATTCCTGGTCGCGCCGTCACGTCGAGCACGAGCAAGTCGCTGCCCTTGCTGAGATCGTACGTGAACGCCTGCGCCTCGGCGGCAATCTGGCGATCCCGCACGAGCGCGCGGTACAGGCGACTCCCCTTTCGCGAGCCGAGCACGGCCGCACATACACTTGCGGCGTAATACTCTTCCGTGCCGAATGGTGCCGAGAGAAACGCCATGAAGACGCGCGGCAACATGACGTCGTCAGGCACCACCTCGCGCTTCCATTGACCGAACACGGGCGGCATCGACATCTCGGCGAGCGGCGGCTTGCCGGCGCCTCGCGCGATCGAACCAAAGTGCTTCTCGACGAGCGCGCGGGCCTCTTTGGGCTCGAAGTCGCCGGCGATGGAAAGCACGGCATTGTCGGGCGTGTAGAACGTGCGGAAGAACTGCGCTACGTCCTCGAGGCTCGCCGCCGAGAGATCGTCCATCGACCCGATCAGCGAGTGATGGAAGGGGTGGTTCGCTGGAAAGCATAGCGCCGGCAGCTTCTCCCACCACGTCCCGTACGGCTGGTTGTCCATCGACCACCTGCGCTCGTTCTTCACGACGTCGCGCTGCGTGTCGAGCTTTTGCTGCGTCATCGCCGGCAGCAGAAATCCCATGCGGTTCGCTTCCAGCCACAGCACGAGCTCCAGCTGGTGCGACGGGACCGTCTCGAAATAGTTCGTTCTGTCGAGCCAGGTTGAACCGTTCAGCGTACCGCCTGCGCGCTGGATCAGCTCGAAGTGCTCGTTCGCCGCGACGTCCGCCGATCCCTGGAAGAGCATGTGCTCGAAGAGATGTGCGAATCCCGTTCGCCCCACGCGCTCGTTCGCCGACCCCACGTGATACCAGAGGTTCACGGCGACGATCGGCGCCGTGTGGTCCTCGGAAAGTGAAACGAAAAGGCCGTTGTCGAGTTGAAATGTTTCGATGGGAATGCGCATGGACGTAAATTGCATCGCTGCTGTCACCTCAGGAACCCTGTCGACTCACCCTCGCTGATGCGACGCGTGCCCCCTCTCGTCTTCATCGTCGTTGGCTGCGCACTCGGCGTCTGGCTGGTCCTGCTCACGCTCGTCTGGCGCTTTCAGGAGCGGGTGGTCTTTCAACCGCCGCTCGTGCGAGCGTCCGTCTCGCAGCCAGATCCGCGCCGCGTCGCGTACTCTGCCGCTGATGGCGCCCGTCTCGTTGGTTATCTCGTCGGCGACGCGCACGCAGCTCCCGTGGTTGTACTCGTGTTTCACGGCAACGCCGACCTCGCACGCTGGCAACTGCCGTGGGCCGAGGAGGTGGTGAAGCGGACCGGCGCCGCCGTGATGATCCCCGAATACCGCGGTTACGATGGGCTGGCAGGGCCGCCCACGTACGCGGGAACGGAGGCGGACGCGCAGGCAGCGCTGCGCTTTCTCCTCGATACCTTGGGCGTGACGCCGGATCGGCTCGTGTACTTCGGTCACTCGCTCGGCAGCGCGATCGCCACGGAGCTCGCGACCACGGCACCTCCGCGTGCGCTGGTGCTCCAGTCGCCGTTTACATCGGCGCGCGACATGGCGTTGCGATTCCCGGTTCCCGGTCTGCGCTGGTTCTGGGAGATGCTCTCCCGCATCCATTTCGACACGGCGCACCGCGTTCGCGCGTTGCGGGTTCCGGTGTGGGTTGCCCATGGCGATCGGGACATCGTCGTGCCGGTTCGCATGGGTCGTCAGGTCTTCGACGCGGCGCAGCGCAAAGGGGAGCTGTTGATCGTGCCCGGCGCCGGCCATAACGACGTCGCGGAGAGTGGGAGCGACGCCTACTGGCGCTGGCTGGAGGGCGCGCTGAACACCACGCTCACGGATGCTCGAACAGGATCGCGACCGGCACCTTCATCGACTCGCTGAGCGCGTACTTCCACGACTCCCCCACACTCGTCGAGATCGGACTCGTTCGCGTGGGCGAGGTGAGCGGCGCGAGCCCATAGCGCCTGGCGAGAATCGAGAGCCGCAACATGTGGAACGGATCGCTCACGAGAATCACGTTGCGTTGCTGCTCGGCTCGCAGGAGCGCCGCGACTTCGCCCAGGGACTCGCTCGTCGTGCGTCCGTGCGGCTCGATGATGATGGCCGAATCCGGAACACCGTGTTGCTGCGCGTAGCGCCGGCCTACCGCCGCTTCGCTCGTCGTATCTCCCTCGCCGACACCGCCGGTGACGACGAGGCGCGGCGCGAGACCCTTGTGCCAGAGGTCGATCGCGTGATCCAGGCGAGCCCGCAGCACGGGCGACGGCCGGCCGACGTACTGCGCCGCGCCGAGCACAACGATGGCGGCCGCCGGACGCGCGTCATCGCGTCGCTCCCAAACGAGAACCGACGCGAGCGACACGAGCCAGAGGCCGAGAAGAGTCACCGCCGCAATCCATCCGAAACGCTTCCACCTGCGTCGGGGCCGCTGCATGGCGAGAAGGTAGCATCGCGCACGTCTCGTCGATACGACCGCCCGAGGCGGCGCTTACTCCGCGAGATTGAGCAGCGCCAGCCAGAAAACGTCGAACGCGACGCGCGTCGCGCGCTCGTCGCCCAGGGTCGCGTCCATTGCAAGGCCGTCCACGAATGCGACGACGACCTCGGAGATCAGCTCCGGCGGCACACGCGGTCGCAGCTCGAGAATGTCGAAGAGGTGCTTGATCGTTTCGGTGGTGGTCGCGCGACGCAGTGACGCGGCTCGACGCGCCGCGTCCTGCACCGGCGCACTCCGATACTGCGAGACTTCGAGCAGGACGCGCAGCGAACCGCGCCGCAGCTCGCCGAGCAGCCAGGCCCAGATTGCGTCGACGGCGAGAGGCGAGTGTTGTCCCGCGAGGGCTTCGATCTCCCGCTCCGTGATCTCGGTGGCGGTTCGATCGACGAGACGCACGAGCAGCGAATCCTTGTCGCGAAAGTGGTAGTGGATGAGCGCCTTGCTCACCGCGGCCTCCGACGCAACCTCGCTGAGGCTCATCGCCGCGGCGCCCGACATGACGATCGACCGTCCAGCGGCATCCAGAATTCGTCTGGGCGCTGGAACGTCGTCGCGCACGCGCTCCTCGTGGTCTGTCATCGCAGCTACAGCCGCGCCTTGTCGTGCGGTGCTGGTATCTCCACGGTGTAGCCACGGCCACGCAGTGATTCCGCGAGCGCGGCTTGCGCTTCGCTTTCCCCGTGGACCAACCAGACCGGTGGCGTGCGCTTCGACTTCGATCGGACGGCGTCGATCCACCGCGCCAGCTCGGTTCGGTCGGCGTGCGCGCTGTAGCCGTTCAGAATCTCCACGCGCGCACGCAACGGCACCTCGTCGCCGAAGATCTTGAGCATTGGCCGACGCTCCACGATCCGTCGGCCGAGCGTGTGCTCGGCCTGGAAGCCGACGATCAGAATGGTGTTGCGCGGATCGGGCGCGCCATGCGCGAGATGGTGGAGGATGCGACCGGTCTCCGCCATGCCTGACGCCGAGATGATGACCATCGGTCCATTCTGCGTGTTCAGCGCCTTCGATTCATTCACGTCTCGCGTGTAGTGGACGAGGTCGAAGTGGAACAGGTCGTTCACGCGTGCGACGAGATCCTCTTCCTGATCGAACAGTTCCGGATGCATCGCGAACACGCCGGTGGCGTCGATGGCGAGCGGACTGTCGATGTAGATCGGCAGGGGAGGAATCCGTTGCTCGCGCGCGAGGACATGCAGGTCGTACACCAGCTCCTGCGTGCGGCCCACGGC
>Ga0075434_100004719_pt1 | contig 12322 bp, 10 predicted proteins | sample RhiMethybrSRZTD3_FD_75298 | JGI IMG/M metagenome (GOLD analysis project Ga0075434, IMG submission 75298) | Populus rhizosphere microbial communities from Tennessee, USA - Rhizosphere MetaG P. TD hybrid SRZTD3 | ecosystem: Host-associated > Plants > Roots > Rhizosphere > Soil | place: USA... | reverse complement strand
GGAATCGCGAGCGTACTGCGCAGCCCCGTGGCCGACGCCTTGGTCAAGGCGATTCGCGCCGCCGCGGGCGTGGGCGAGTTCACCATGGACGATGCCGAGGAACTGGTGCGCTACGCGGTGCGCCGCGGCTTGATCGGCCCGGAAGAGGGCGATCGGGTCCTCGCGGACATCGACGTCCCCCTCAAGTCCAAGGTTAAGCCCGTGCGCGCCCCGAGGCCCAAGGCGCTGGTCAAGAAAAAGGCCGCCAAGAAGAAGTCGCGGCGGTGAAGCGGCAGCTCCCGCTTCTGCTGCTGAGCGCCGCCGTCGCGTGCGCTCGCGCACCGCAGCCCGCGGCAGTCACGCCCGCCGACGTCCCCGAGCTCACGCGCCAGGCGCAGCAGCAGCCCCAGAACCCCACCGTCCAGTTTCGCCTCGGCGCGGCGCTCGCCGCCGCGGGGCGCTGCGACACCGCGACCCTGGTCGCGCGTGCGGCGCTCGCACTCGAGCCCGACAACGTGCTCGGGCCGCTGGTGCTCGGCGCGTGCCGGGAGCAGGCGGATCGCTACGACGAAGCGGTCGCGATCTACACCGACTTTGCGGCGCAGCACCCCAACGCCCGGGGAGTGGCGGCGCTGCGCGCCAAGGCACAGCTTGCGCTGCGCGCCGCGGCGGAGCGGACGGCGCGACGGGCGCTGGCGCGCGAGGCAGAGCTCGCCCTCCAACCGCCCGAACCCGCCACCGTCGCGGTCCTCCCGCTGGTGATCGCGGGCGACTCGGGCGTGCAGCCTTTGTCGCGCGGGTTGGCTGAGCTCATCGCGACCGACCTCGCCTCCATCCGGACGCTGCGCCTGCTCGAACGTCTCCAGATCGGCATGCTGCTGGACGAGCTCAAGCTCGGTCGGAGCGATCGCGTGGATCCGGCTACGGCGGCGCGGGTGGGACGGCTTCTGCGGGCGGAGCGCCTGGTGCAGGGGACGGCCACGATTCCGCCCCGCGGGCCGATGCAGATGTCAGCGACGGTCGTCACCAGTACGGGCGTCGTACGGCCGGTCGGCCAGGTGACCGGACCGTTCCCGAAGCTATTGGACCTCGAGAAGCAGGTGGTGTTCGATCTCGCCGCCCAGCTCGGCCTGGAGCTCACGCAAGCGGAGCGCGAGCAGATCCTCCGCCAGGGGCCCAAGAGTCTCGCCGCATTCCTCGCCTACAGCCGCGCGCTCGAGGCGATGGATCGCGGGGACTACGGCGCGGCGGCGCGCCACTTCCGTAGCGCGGCGCAGGCCGACCCCGGCTTCCAGGCCGCTCGCGACGGGCAAGACGCGGCGTCCGCGGCTCCCGCGGCCGAGCGGACCACGGGTGGAGAGATGGTCACCCTGCCGGATGCCGTCGAGCGGGTGACGGGTGCCGCCGAGCCGGCTGGGTTCGGAAGTGCAGGCGGACTGCTCTCCGCGGGAGCGCGCGACGTCGTGCCCGCCATCGGCGACGCCATCGCCGACGTGAGGTTACCGACCGGCAGCTCCACCATCGACCGTCGCCTGACTCCCGAATCGCTTGGCCTGCCGTCCATCGCATCCGTCACGAACGGGATCGTCATCATCTTCAAGCGGCCGCCGTGAGGCGGGTTCTGTTGTGGCTGTGCGCGGCGGCGCGGCTCGCCGCGCAGGGACCAACGGACGGAGTCGGCACCGCGGCGCGCACCGGGGTCGTGTTCGACGGTTACTACTTCGGGTCGCGCTACGCGTTCGATCACGTCGTCGAGTGGACCATTCCGGTCGGCCTGTCGCATCGGCTGGGCCCGGGCCTCACCGTCGATCTGTCGAGCGGGTACGCTCATGCCGCGGCCGCTACGACCAGCGGGACGCTCGAGCTCTCAGGCCCGACCGACACCGACGTCCGGCTGAGCTGGGCCGCCGTTTCCGGGCGCTTGATCGTCTCCGTAGCGGGCACACTGCCCACCGGGAAGCGAGCCGTGGACACCTCGGCCGTGCCGCTGCTCAGCGCGCTTGCGACCGAAGTGCTTGCCTTTACGACGCCGAGCTTCGGAACGGGGGGCGGCGTAACCGGTGGGTTCGCGACCGCGTTCAAGCTGGGGGAGCGCTGGGCGGTCGGAGTGGGCGGGAGCTACCGCTGGTACGCGCGTTACACGCCCGTGGTGGGGGGCGGTGCCCTCGAGCCGGGCGGCGAAGGCCGTGTGCGGCTGGGTGCGGAAGGACGGGTGGGTGGTCGCGGATATTTTCGCGGAGCCGCGGTGTACGCGACGAGCGGGGCGGACACCTTGGGCACGGGCTCGCGCAGCGCCAGCGGTCCCCGCTTCCTGGTCTATTCGGGGTTGAGCCTCCCCGCCGGGCGCAGCAGCCTGTCCCTCTATGCATATGACAGATACCGGCTCCGGCCACACGGCTACGACTCCACCGTCGTGCAGGTGCCGCGCGGCAACGTGCTCGTGCTGGGTGTCCGGCTCGATCGCCCGCTGTCCCCCGTCCTGAGCCTCGCTCCGAACGTCGAGTTCCGTCACGAGCTCGCTGGGGCCGCGACCGGCAGCCTCGCGTTGCTAGGCTGGCTAGTGCGGCCGGGCTTGGATGTGCGCTACCGCGCGAGCGGCGCGGTGACGGTCCTGGTCCAGGGCCAGACGGCCTTCGGCCGGGTGGCGGATAACGGCAGCTCCGTGTCGCTCGTAGGACCCCGGGCGGTCGTGCTGCTCGAGTGGGCGCGGTGATGCGCCGCGTCCTTCCCTGGCTCACGCTCGCGGTCTCGAGCGCCATGCTCGCGTGCGCGGAGTGGGCGGGATCAGAGCTGCGGGGCCCGCAGCTGTCGATCGTGCCGCTGATCGCTGTCGGCTCCGGCACGGTGCTCCTGGACGATCTCGACCAGCTCCACGTGGTCGTCGTGCCCATCTCGAGCGTCGGCGCCGCGACCCGGGTGCCCGGCGCGGTGGTCGATACGATCGTTGCCGTCGACGCGGCGGGCAACGCGACACTCAGCGTGTCGGTAGTCGTCGTCGGGAGAGCACAGCCCTTCCAGGTAACGCTCCAGGGTATCCGCTCGAGCGATGGCACCATCCTGTACGCGGGGATCGACACGGTGATCGTGAGCAGCGCAGGCGCAACGCCGCCGGTGACGGTGCCGGTGAGCTACATCGGGCCGTGCCAGGTCGGCTCGGGCTGCGTCGTGACCGTCGCGCCGCAGGACACCACGCTCGCGACGGGCGGCTCGTTCGTTACGCGCATCAGCGTGGACTCGGCGCAGATCCCGGTGGCGGGCGTGCCCGTGGCATTGACCAACCTCACTCCGGGCCTCATCCTCGTCGCGCCGGATCGGACGGTCACAGCCCTCCCAAGCCCGACCGGCGGCCCCGGGCGCGTCGCGGCGGCCATTCGTGGCGCCGCAGACACGCTGCGGCTCAACGTCGCGTCGCTCACCGCCCCAGCCGCGGTCCTGGTCAATCCGGGGTACGTGACTCTCACGACCCTGAGTCCGGGGAACAGCGCGCAGCTCGCGGCCGTCGTGACCGATATCGCCGGGAAGCAGCTGTCGCCCTCACTCGCCACCTGGACGAGCGGCGCGCCTGGCGTGGCGACGGTTTCGAGCACCGGGCTCGTCACAGGACTGGCGCCGGGCAGCGCGATCGTCGTCGCTGCCGCTGCGCCCGGCGTGGCGGACTCGCTGGTCGTGATGGTCGGCAATCCGGCGATCCTCCCCGGCAATCCGCTCGCGCTCGCGCTCACCGGTGGCCGCAGCTTCGGCGTCGCCAAGATCGGTCAGCCCGTCGCGATCGACGTGGTGATGGACCTCAAGGCGGTGGCGACCGAGCTGCTCGGGAGCTACGATGCGCGGTTCACCTGGAATACCGCCGTGCTGCGGTTCGACAGCACGCAGGCAGGCACCTTCATCCTTCCGACGGTCATCCCCGACACGGCGGCAGGTGGCATCCTGCGCTTCAATGCGACCGACGTAGTCGGAAAAAGTGGGTCGCAAACCCTCGTCCGCGTCTGGTTCACAGCCACAGGCCCGGGGGCGTCCAATCAGCTGTTGTCGCTGCCTTTGCTGACGGCGGCGCTCACGGGTCTGGATCTGACGCCGGGACTGATCGTCGCACCGGGCGGAGTAACGATCGGACCGTAGCCCGCGGGGCGAAGGGCCTACACCCGAAATCCCCGCACCAACCCGCGCAGTCTTTCGGCCGCCTCCAGCAGACTGCTGGCAGCGGCCGCCATCTCCTGGGTCGACGCGCCCTGTTGTTCGGCGGCGGCCGTGACTTGCTCTGCGCCCGCGGCGTGTGCCGTGGCGCGGGTCGCCACCTGCTCCGCCTGCCCCTGCAGCTGGGCGGTGGTTTCGCGGTTGGCCTGGGCGGTGGTCCGCACCCGCGCGGCTGCCTCTTCTACGAGCTCGACCGCAGTGGCGATCTCGGCGAGCCCGTGGGCTGCCCCTTCCGCGACGGACTCGATCCCCCGGACCTTCGCCTGACCCGCGGCCATCGTGGCCGTGACGTCTTCCATCTGCTCCCGGATCGAGCCGGTGGTGCGAGTCACTGCCTCCGCCGCCCGCGCCGACTCGTCGGCCAGCTGGCGCACCTCCTCGGCCACCACGGCGAAGCCGCGACCGTGCTCACCGGCCCGTGCCGCTTCGATCGCCGCGTTCAACGCCAGCAAGTTCGTCTGTGACGAGATGCGCTTGATGAGCTCCACGAAGTCGTCGATCGCCACGCTCAGCTCGCCGAGCTGGCCGATCTGCTTCGACGTCGTCTGCACCACCTCACGCACGTCGAGCAACACGGTCCCGGCGGCGGCGACGTCGCCCCGGTGCCGGTCGGCCACCGTGCGGATCTCCTCTCCGAGCTGCGCCGCGCGCTCCGCCGCGTCCGCCATGTCGCTGGTTGCGGCCCGAAGGGCGTCGATGCCGGTGCCCATGGAGGTGAGGGCGGCGCGTTGCTGGTCTGCACCGCCCGTGATCTCCACCATGGCGGTGGAGACCTCGCTCGAGGACGCGGCCAGCTCCTCGCTCACCGCCGACAGGTCTCCCGCCGCCCCGGCGATCCGGTCCGACTCGCCGATGACGTCGCCCACGATCTGGCGGAGCCGGTTCCCCATCTGCTGGATGGCGTCCGCCAGCACGCGGAACTCGCGGGGCATCTGCCCGGTGGTGACCGGTCGCAAATCGCCGGCGCCGAACCGCTCGGCGGCCGTCACCAGGCGGTCGAGCGGCCCGTGCACCGATTGGACGGTGTAGCGCGACAGAAAGAAACCGGCGATCACGAGCGCGACGACGAAGACCCAGAGCTTGCGCTCCCGATCGGCTGCGTCCGCGCTCAAACGCGCCGCGGACTTCGCCGCCTTCTGCGCCTGCCGCTGGGAGAGATCACGCACCAGCCGGGTCAACTCGGCGGCGTGGGGTCGCACCGCTGCCGCCCGCGCGGCTGCTTCCTGATCGCGCCCCAGGTCCCGGAGCGCGTGTGCGATCGAGTACTCGGTCTGGATGGCCGCGTGGAGCTGCTTCACGCGGTTCACCGTGAGGCGATCCTCGACAGTGAGGCCACCCAGCCCGTCCAGCCTGCGTTGCTGCTGGAAGGCGTCTTCGGCGGCTGCTTGGAACTCTCGTCGGGGTTCGTCGCCCGGCGAGCCCAAGTACTGCTCTGCCGCCCGGATCTCTTCCAGCACGCTCGTGACGAGCCCGCTCCCCACCTCGGTCGACATCCGCAACGCGTCGAGCTCCTGGTCGATCGCGTACCGCATCTGGCGCAGGGTCGCGGCGCCCGCGATCGCGGTAGCGATGAGACCGGCCAGGAGCAACGCCAGCCCGATCAGGATGCGCGCGCGGATCGTGTCGAACCGGCCCCGCATTTACCGCGCCACCTCGGTCACCAGCCGGCCGTCCCGCACGACGCCGATCACCACCGTTTTCCCTGCCACGTCCCCGTTACCGTCGAACGCGATCGGGCCGGTTACTCCTTCGAACGGCGGCTGGCCCCGACCCACGCGCGCGAGATAGTCCCGGACGGCTTTTCGGTTGGCGCCCACCCGGTCCATGGCACGCGCCAGCAACAGCACGATGTCGTACGCGCCCGCTCCACGATGGTCCGGTCGCTGACCCGGGAACGCGCGCGCGTAATCCGCCACGAACGCGACGTTACGCTCGTCGCGCCGGTCGGGGAGGTAGGCGGACGACAACCGCACGCCTTCCGCGAGCGCGCCGTCCGCCTCGATCCCGGTGAGGGCATCCCCGCCGAGCACGGGCCACTTGAGCCCGAGCGAGCGCATCTCCCGCAGCGCCAGCTCGGCCCCCGGTCGCTCCGCGGCGAGCAGCAGCACGTCCGCGCCCCCCCGGCGCATGCGCGAGAGGTACGGCTCGAGCGACGCGGTGGCCGCGATGTAGGGATCGGCTTCGAGCACGGTCCCCCCCAGCCGCGCAAACTCGGCCGCGAACGTCCGGCGCACTCCGCGTCCGTAGTCGTTGTTGAGGTAGATGATGCCGGCCCGTCTGGCGCCGAGCGTCTGCCAGGCGAAGCGGGCGAGCTCTGGCCCGTGTTGCAGGTCGCTCGGGCACACGCGGAACACATACGGACTCACCCCCGAAAGGTCGGGAGTCGACGCGGACGGTGAAATCATCGCGGTGGGCGTCACGCCCCCCGCGTACACCCGCGCCGCCGACAGGGAGGTGCCGGAGCTCAGGTGGCCGACCACCGCCACGATTGCAGGGTCCGCGTACAGTTGTTCAGCCACCCGCACCGCGGTGTCTTCGTTCCCGGAATCGTCGACGATTCGCAGCTCGAGTTTGCGGCCGCCGATGCCCCGTTTCGCGTTGATCTGGTTGACCGCCAGCTGGGCTGCCCGGAGCATCGAGGCGCCGCGTGGTTGGGAGAAGGGGCCCGCGAGGCCGACGGCAATCGGCCCGGTGGGGCGGGAGCAGGCCGCCAGCGCGAGAGCGGCGGCGATGACAAGTGATTTTCGCAGAGGGTCTTCCACGATGCGGGGCAAGGTTAAGCTGACCCATGGGTAAGCGCAACATATTCCCCACCCCTCCCACACGATTTCCACGTGGTTTTCCAGACCAATGTGGACAAATCCGGATTGCCTGCCGGCCAGTCCGGGGTAGCTTGGTGCGAGTGGAAACGTCTGGACGTCTCTACCGATTCGCCGGCGCACTCGAGCGGCTGCTCGACGCTCCCGATGCCGAGGCCTTCGAGCGGGCGTGGGAGACAGCGCACGTCGACCGGCTCGCCTGGGACGCGCTCGGGGGCGCCCGACGGGCCGACAGCGAGGCCCTCGAGCCCGCGCTCGATCAGGTGGACCGTCGTCTCCTCGCGATGCTGGAGCGCTGCCGCGCGTTCCCCGATCCGCACGTCGCGACCTTCCGCGTCCCCGAGCTGGAGCGGTGGCAGCATGCCGCGGCCGCGGCGCTCGTCGGTGCGCGCTGGGGCATCGCGGGCCTGCGCACCGTGATCGCCGACACGGGAGCACCACTCGGGCGCCGCTACTTCGCGTTCCTCGCGCTGGCCGAACGGCACCCCGAGGGTGCGTGGCCGCTGTTCGAGCGGTATCTCACGACGCCGGGCGCGCACCACGCATTTGTCGCCGCTGCCGTCGAAGCGGCGCGCTACTACCCCGGGCACGCCGACGTGCTGGTGCGCCTGTTCGAGCGGATCCGCGGCGACCAGCTGCTGCGCCGGTTCCTGGGCCCGAAAATTCTCGAGTCCCTCTACGTGCTGAGCGAAGAATGCAGCCTGCCGCTGTTCGAGCAGCTCCTCGTCGCCGGGCATACCGACCCGGACGTGGACCGCTGTGAGGTGACCCGCGCGCTCGTCATGGTGCGCCGAGCGACCGGGCGGGTCGCGCAGAGCTGCAAGTTTGCCGACGGCGACGAACCGGTCGTCCTGCGCACGCTGGACGACGCGGAGCGCCGCTTCGAGGCCACGCGCGACCGGATCGTCCCGGTGGTGGTGATATAGGGCAGACGGTGGGACGGGCAGACCGCCAGACAGTGGCCTACGGCCTTCGGTCCGGCCGACCGCCTATCCGCCCGACCGCCGACGTTCCCGCCACGAACGCCCAGACCTTGTCCCGGTACGCTCGCCCGCCGATGTCGTAGGTGTCGTTGTGCCCGGCTCCGTGAATCAGCACCACCTCGATCGGCCCCGCCGCGGCGGCCGCCACCGCCATCCCCATCTCCGTCGGCACCAGTCGATCCGCGTCGCCGTGAAACAAGAGGATCGGGCAATGGACCAGCTTGACGTTGGCGACGTTGTCGAGCGACAAGCGGAGCAGGAAGCGGGGCACCAGCCGGTAATGGTACTTCGCCATCGCCGCGGCGTTGGTGAACGGCGACTCGACGATGAGTCCTGCCACGGGATGGTGCGCCGCGGTGTACGTCGCCACCGCGCTGCCGAGCGAGCGACCATAGACGTAAATGCGCCGCGGGTCCACATCGGGTCGGGTCGTGAGCGCCGCGTACGCGGCGTCAGCGGCGGCGTACACGGCTGCCTCTGTCGCTCGGCCGCCGCTGCCGCCATAGCCCGGGTAGTCGAGGACCAGTACCGCGGTGCCGGGCGGCTGGAACTCGCGCACGATGGGCCAGATCGCTGCAACGGTCTCGCCATTGCCGTAAAACCAGAGAAGGCCGGGGGAGGCTGGTGGAGGTTTGGGGAGGTTGCTCCGCGTCGCCCCAACCTCCCCTAACCTCCCCCGTCCTCCCCCAACCTCTAGCTTCTTCGGTGCGAGATACCAGCCCACCAGATTCGTCCCGTCGCCCGAGACCAGCTCGACCCGCTCCCCGTTCTCGACGCCGACGCGTTTGGGATCGGGCAACCGCGCGCGCGGCGCCGGAAAAGCGAGCCGATCCTGGAACAGCCAGGCGACGAGCAGCAGGAACCCGTAGGCGAGCGCGAGGCCGACGAGGATGCGGAGCGCGAGCATGCAACGAAAATACGTAGGGGGCAGCATGCTGCGCCGCTGCGCAGTCGCGAGCATTGCCCGCCGGCCCGCAATCGCGAATCTTACGTGCCGTGGCCACCCAGCTCACCTGCCCTTCCTGCCGGGCCGAGATCCCCCGGGGTGCGGCCTTCTGTCCGGCGTGCGGGTCGGCTTCGCCCACTCAGATCACGGACGAGCGAGCGACCGCGGCGCCTCCCGCCCCCGGCGCTCCGCCCGCCGTGCCCACCGCGGAGCGTCTCGCCCGCGCGCTCGGGCCCAAGTACGAGGTGAAGCGCCTCATCGGCCGGGGCGGTTTCGCCGAAGTGTTCGAGCTGTGGGACAAGGATCTCGATCGCCGCCTCGCCTGCAAAGTGCTCCACCCGGAGATCGCCTGGACCCCGGGCATGCTGGCGCGGTTCCGCCAGGAGGCGAAGGCGCTGGCCCGGCTGCAGGACCCCGCCATCCTCGCGATCCACTTCACCGGCGACGGGGAGGGCCTGGTCTATTACGTCATGCCGTTCGTCGAGGGCGAGTCGCTGGCCGAGCGCCTGCGTCGCCGCGGCCCGTACACCGCGGACGAGGCCTTGAAGATCGCCGAGCCGATTCTCCAGGCACTGTCCCACGCCCACACCGAGGGCCTGGTGCACCGGGACATCAAGCCCGACAACGTGATGGTCGAGGCGAAGAGCGGCCGCGTCCTGCTCCTGGATTTCGGGATCGCCAAGTTGCTGGACCCCGGCGGGGGTGACGCTGGCGGTGCCAAGACGGCCACCGGCTTCACGGTCGGCACGGTGCAGTACATGAGCCCCGAGCAGGCGCTCGGCCAGCCGAACCTCGACGGCCGGAGCGACCTCTACGCCTTCGGGGCGATGCTCTACCAGATGGTGACCGGGACGCCCCCCTACGACGGTAACTCGAGCGCCGAGATCGTCGGGAAACACCTGAGCGACCCCGTTCCCGTGGCGAGCGACGTCAACGCCAGGATCCCGCGCTGGCTCTCCAGCGTGATCGTGCGGTGCCTCGCGAAGAAACCCGAAGACCGCTTCCAGGACGCCGACGACGTGCTCGCGGCGCTCGCTGCCGGCCGCGCGTCCGGCTCCGAGGGGCTGGTGGGGGCCCACACCCTCGAGCGACAAGTTCGGCGTTCGGGCCAGATCCGGCGTGGTTCGGGACGACTCGGCTGGTGGGTGGCGGGCGTCCTCGGCGTGGCGCTCGTGGCGGGGGGGCTGGCGCGTCGCGCCGGCTATCTCGGATCAGGAGTTGCGTCTCTGCACAACGCCCTCGTCGAGCCGATCGAGATATTGAGCAACGGCGTCCCGGTGGACACCGTAGCGCCGGAGGCCACACAGCGCCTCCGACTGCGGCGTGATCAGCGCGGTGGGCTGCGGTGGCGCCTCATCCGTCCCGGTAAGCCACCGATCGGTGAGCCGCTGGAGGGGCCGCTCCCGGCGTTCCCGCGGGGCGGAGGTCGGTTGCTGGCCGACGTGAGCGCCGAAGTGGGTGGCCAGCGCTACTTCGCGCCTCTTATCACGAACGAGAGCGCATCGGACATCACGCTCGAGGTCAACCCTGGCACCGCCGCGGCGGTGCGCTGCAACTGCCTCGTGTCGAAAGGTGACGTCCGCACCCACATCGGGTATTACCGCCTCTACCAGAACACCAGCGTGGCCGGTTACAACAGTGCCCATCCCTACATCGGACCCCACGCCGACCGCCACGGCTTCGCGGGCCGGGTGGCTCCGCAGAGCGGGGTCGTGGTGCTGACCTTTTGACGGCACGCGTCTCGGACGACCTCGATCCCCGACTGCTCATGCGGGCGCGCGGGGCCTTGCTCGGGCTCGTGGTCGGGAACCAGCTCGGCGTGCCCACCGAGCGGCTTGGCACCGCCAAGGCGATCCGTGAGGCGTTTCCTCAGGGCGTGCGTGATCTCGCGGCGCCGCCCCAGGGTTCGCCGTTTGATGACGACGCCGCGATGACGCTGCTGCTCGCCGAGTCCCTGGCCGAGAAGGGCGACTTCGACGCGCACGACGTGGCGGAGCGCTGGGTCAGGTGGATGCAGCGGGACGGGCGCGGCATCGGTCTCACCACGCAGCGCGCCCTGCGGCTCATCGAGCGCGGCACGGAGCCGTTCGAAGCCGGCCGGCTGGCCCACACCGCCCGGGCCGCGTCCAATGGCGCCGTGATGCGCTGCATTCCGGTCGCGCTGCGCTATCACGACAACGTCGACAGGCTGATTCGGGTGTCGACCCAGCAGGCGGCCATCACCCACTCCGACGAGCGGTGCACCTGGGGCGCGGTGGCGGTGAACCTCGCCGCGCGAGAGCTGCTGCACGGGAATCAGCACTTCGTCGAAGAGGTGCTGCACCGCCTCCAGGGGGCGCCACGCGCGTTGATCGAGGCCATCGGGCGCGTGCCCTGGGAGCAGGAGAGCGACCTACCGATTTGCGTGAGCGGGGAAGCCGGCTATGTGGTCCACTGCGTGGAAATCGCCTTCTGGTGCGGGATGCACCGCCCGTCGCTCGAGGAAGCGCTCATCTTTCTGGCCGAGGCGGGTGGCGACACCGACACCAACGCCGCCGTCGCGGGCGCGCTGCTCGGCGCGCGGGAAGGCGAAGCGGCCATCCCGCCCCGCTGGCTCGAACAGCTCGGCCCTGCGCGGGGAGTGTCGGCGCTGGCCGAACGACTCATACAAGCCGCAAGCCCTAAGCCGTAGGGCGTACGGCTTACGACTTGCGGCTTTGGGCTGTCTTCACGTATCGAGCGATTCGGTCCATCACGTCCTTGTCCATGAGGGTGATGGACACCCAACGGGCCGTGCCCCGCCCGCGCCAGTTGAACCGCACGGCGCGCCGGCCGTAGCGCCACTCCCAGCCACTCTTTCCGATCGGGCGCGGCCGGCCGAACAGGCGGGTCAGCTCCTTCTTGGTGCGATCGACCAGCGGAACGCCGCGCTTGTCGCCGAAGCCCGCGGAGTCGTAGAACGCGACCACGTCGGCATTCCCCTCGACGAAATGGGCGCTGAGATAGAACCGGGCGGCGTCGTTCGGACCACGGATCACCACGCCGCACTCCATGACCTGTGCCGTGCGCGGGGAGGTCTGGCAGCGCACGACGTCCGAGTCCGCGAGCGTCCGGGCGCGCTCCAAGAACTCCCGGTAGCTGATGCCCGGAGTGAAGCCGCGGTACGCCGGCGCCGCGATGGCGGGTCGGGCGACGGCGGGCGGTGTCTGGGCGCTTCCCGCGACCGGGAAGGTCGCGACCAGCCAAAGGGCCGTGCCGATCGAACGCATGACCCAATATACAGGCCGGAAACGAGAACGGGCCCGGAGCATACCCGGGCCCGCTTCGCTACGAACGGTGCTGCTCAGACCTTGCGGACGTTCTGCGCCTGCAAGCCCTTCGGACCCTGAGCGACTTCGAATTCGACCGTATCGCCCTCGGCG
>Ga0075434_100004717_pt1 | contig 12323 bp, 11 predicted proteins | sample RhiMethybrSRZTD3_FD_75298 | JGI IMG/M metagenome (GOLD analysis project Ga0075434, IMG submission 75298) | Populus rhizosphere microbial communities from Tennessee, USA - Rhizosphere MetaG P. TD hybrid SRZTD3 | ecosystem: Host-associated > Plants > Roots > Rhizosphere > Soil | place: USA... | reverse complement strand
TGAGGCCCGCGCCTCACCGCTTCCGCGGCGCCAGGCGGCGCTGGTGTGAGGGCAGGATCCCGAGCTCCTCGCGGTACTTGGCGACGGTGCGGCGCGCGATCGTGAGCCCGCGCTTCTGCAGCGCCTGCGCGACCTCCTGGTCGGATTGCGGCTTCGCCGGGTCCTCGGCCGCCAGGAGATCCTGGATCATCTTCTTGACCGAGACCGACGACACCATCTCGCCGTCGCCGGATGCGATGCCGCTGTGGAAGAAGAACTTCAGCTCGAACAAGCCCTGTGGCGTCTCGACGTACTTGTTCGTCGTCACGCGGCTGATCGTCGACTCGTGCATCCCGATGTCCTCGCCGACGTCCCGCAGAGACAGGGGACGCAGGTGCGGCAAGCCGCGGTCGAGAAAATCGCGCTGGAACTTCACGATCGACTGCGTGACCTTGCGTAAGGTCCGTTGCCGCTGGTCGACGCTCTTGATCAGCCACAGCGCGGACCGGAGCTTCTGCTCGACGTACTGGCGCGCCTCGTCGACGCCGGAGTTCTTCAGCAGCGAGCGGTAGAGCGAATTGACGCGCAGGCGCGGGACGCCGTCCTCGTTCAGGACGATCGTGTATTCGTTGCCGAGCTTGTAGACGTAGACGTCGGGGACGATGTAGCGCGAGTCGTTGCCGCCGAAGCGGCGCCCCGGCTTCGGCTCGAGCCCCATGATCTCCTCGACCGACTCCATGATCCGGTCGAGCGAGAGCTTCATGGCGCGCGCGATGTCCGGGTAGCGCCGGCGGCTCAAGTCGTCGAAGTGCACCTCGATGATCTCGACCGAGACCGGGTCCGGGAGCGGATCGCGGCGGAGCTGGAGCAGGAGGCACTCCTGGATGTTCCGCGCCGCCACGCCCGGAGGATCGAAGCCCTGCACGAGCGTGAGGACCTTGCCGACTTCCTCGGCGGTGACGGAGCACCGCTGGGCGAGCTCTTCGAGCTCGGCGCGCAGGTAGCCGTCCTCGTCGAGGTTGCCGATGATCTCGTTCCCGATCCGCCTGACGGCGGAATCTTCGGTGGCGAAGCGCAGCTGCTCGTCGAGATGGTCGGTCAGCGAGACCTGGTTCCGGACGACGTTCTCGAACGGCAGGTCCTCGCGATCTTCCTGCGAGACGAGCGAGCGCTCCTCGTGGTCGTCGTCGGCCGTGATCACCGCGGTGAAATCGAACGGCAGCTCGTCCGTCTGGCGCTCGCTGGTCGGTGGGGCGTCCGTCGTCACCTGCTCGACCGTCGGCGCCGGCGGCGTGTCGGCGGTCACCGGCGCGTCGGCGGGCGGCGTCTCCGGGGTGTCGGGCGTGACCTCCTCGAGCAGCGGATTCTCGAGGAGCTCCTTCTGGACGACGTCCTGGAGCTCGAGCGTGGACAGCTGCAGCAGCTGGATCGCCTGCTGCAACAGCGGAGTCATGACGACCCGCTGGCTCTGCCGTAACGAGAGGCGCGCCTCCATCGCCATGGGGGTCTTCGCCTGGCCTAGAGCGCGAACCGCTCGCCCAGGTAGATCTCCCGGGCGACGGGGTTGTGGGCAATCTCGGTGGCGGTGCCGGCGACCAGGATCTTGCCGTCGTAGAGGATGTACGCGCGGTCCGTGATGGCCAGGGTCTCGCGCACGTTGTGGTCGGTGATGAGGATGCCGATCCCGCGCTCGCGGAGCCGGCCGACGATCTCCTGGATGTCGCCGATCGCGATCGGATCGATTCCGGTGAAGGGCTCGTCGAGCAGCAGATATTGAGGCGAGGTCACGAGGGCGCGGGTGATCTCGAGCCGCCGCCGCTCGCCGCCCGAGAGCGTGTACGCCGGGTGGCGGGCCAGCGGAGTCAGATCGAGCTCCGCCAGCAGATCGTGGGCGCGCTCGCGGCGCTCGTCGCGCGTGAGATCGAGCGTCTCGAGGATCGCGAGGAGGTTCTCTTCGACCGTGAGCTTTCGGAACACCGACGACTCCTGCGGGAGATAGCCGACGCCCATCCGGCATCGCTGGTACATCGGGAGCTTCGTGATTTCCTGGCCCTCGAGGAAGATGCGGCCGCCGTCGGCCTGCAGGAGGCCGACCATCATGTAGAACGAGGTGGTCTTCCCCGCGCCGTTCGGACCGAGCAAGCCGACGATCTCACCGCGCTGGATATCGAGCGAGACGGAGTCGACGACCTTGCGGCTCTTGAACCATTTCTCGAGACCCTGCGCGACCAGCCCTTCCATGTCAGTTCGTGCACACTTCCGCCGCGCGTCGCGGCGCCGGCTGGCCGTCCTGCTTGCCGTTCTGCGAGTAGAAGATGCCCTTGACCCGCTCCTGCTTGCCGCCTTCCACGATCGTGCGGTCCTGGGCGACGTAGATCGTGATCGTGTCGCCCGAGACGACGTTGTCGTCCTGCCAGACCCGCGCGTTGCCGATGAGCACGACGCGCTGGTCGAGGTCGAAGTATTCGGCGCGCTGGGCCGTGCCGGTGCGGCAGTCCTTGGTGATGATCCGCACGGACCCGGTCGAGACCGTCCGCAGAACCCGGTCGCCCTTCTCGTCCATGTAGACCTCGACCCGGTCGGCGTACTGCACGGAGTTGTCCCGGCGGGCGACGACGTTGCCGCTGAAGATGACCAGGCTCGCCTTGCCGAACCGCTCCATCTTGTCCGCGTCCACGGTGAGCGGCAGCGAGTTGTCGTCCTTACCGATCTTCGTCTTGGGCGCGGCGCCGTTGGGCGCCGGCTGCTCGGTGGGAGCCGCCGAGGTTTTCGGCGCCGGGGTCTTCGGCGCGGACTGACCGCCCGACACCGCGGGCGCCAGCACCACGAGAAGAGCCGCCAGGATCGTCTTCGACCTCACTGACGCCCGCCCGTGAAGACCGCATGGACGCGTCCGGCTAAGGTCGTATACTCCTCGGCCATTCGGACCTCGAGCGCCGAGCCGTCGGCCACCGTGCCGCCGCGCGAGATCCGAACCGGCGCGTCGGTCCAGAGCCGCTTCTCCGCGCCCTGCCAGCGGAGCACGCTCGTCTCGAGGCGCACGCCGTCGCTCGACGTGAGCACGACATTTTTCCGGATTTCCAGATTCTTGGTGGCCTGGAACAGGTCGCCTTCCTCGCCCACGATCGTCCACGAGCGCTCGCGATCGAGCACGTCCACCGCGATCGCGCGGAGCGCCGTGCGTCCCTCGGCGTCGAACATCAGGGCCTGCTCGGCCTTGAGCCGCCAGCGCACGCCTCCGGTCACCTCTTCGATCTGGGCTTCCTTGATCCGGAGGTCGGCGCTCGACGCAACGGTGCCGACGGGCTCGCTGGGCGGGACCCGGCTCTTCGCGATCAGCGTTCCCGCGACCGCGAATACGAAGACGACGACCATTCCAAGAATCGCCGCCGCCACGAATCGTGTTCTCATCGCTCTGTCGATTCTAAAGGTAAGTCGGACAGGAATGCAATTTCGATACCACGCTATCACATTGTGTGGACGGAAAAAAGCCGAAACACGCTGAAATCTATACGATCTTCGCTCTGAGGATGTCGTGCATGTGGATGAGCCCGACAGGCCGCCGGGCCTCGTCCACGATGACCAAGCTGGTTATTTGCCACGTCTCCATCACCTCGAGTGCCTTGGCCGCGAGGTCCTCGCTCCGGATGGTTTTTGGCTCGCGGCTTGCCGCCTGGCCCGCCGAGAGATCGTCGATCGACTTACCGGTCAGGTGGAGTCTTCGGAGGTCGCCGTCGGTCACGACCCCGACGAGCCGGCCGGCCCCATCCGTGACGGTGGTCATGCCTTTGCGCTTGCGCGTCATCTCGACGATGACGTCCCGGAGCGGGGTATTTTCCGGCACGATCGGCAGGGCGTCTCCCGTGAGCATGAGATCCGCCACCCGGAACAGGGCGCGCCAGCCGAGCGAGCCGCGCGGATGCAGCGCCGCGTAGTCCTCCGGACGAAACCCGCGAAGCTCGAGGAGCACCATGGCCAGCGCGTCCCCGACGGCGAGCGCGGCGGTGGTGCTCGACGTGGGCGACAGGTTCATCGGGCACGCCTCTTCCGCCACGCTGACGTCGAGCACGACCTCGCATTGACGGGCCAGGGACGAGGTGGGATTGCCGGTCAGGAGCAGGATGGGCACTCCCAGTCGCTTGAGCGGTGGAAGGATCGCCAGCGCCTCGTCCGTCTCGCCCGAGTTCGACAACGCCAGCACGACGTCGCCCCGCGCGACCATCCCGAGATCGCCGTGGACTCCTTCGGCCGGATGGAGGAAATGAGCCGGAGTGCCCGTCGACGCGAGTGTCGCGGCGATCTTGCGGCCGATCAGCCCCGACTTGCCCATGCCGGTGACGATCACCCGCCCGGCGCAGCCGCGCAGGAGCTCGACCGCGCGCTCGAAGCGCTCGTCGAGCTTGGGAATGAGCCCGAGGATCGCCTCGGCCTCGATGCGCAGCACGCGCTCGGCCAGGCGACGCAGGTCCGGCTTCTTGTCGTCGCTCACGCCCGGACGGCGGCTCCGATGGCGCGGAGCTGTCGGAGGAGCGGCGGGAGGTCGTCGATGCGCAGCATGTTCGGCCCGTCCGAGAGCGGACGCCCGTCGGGCAAGGTGCGATCCGGATCTTCGTGCATCTCCATGAACAGCGCGTCGACGCCGATCGCGACCGCCGCGCGCGCCAGCGCGGGCACGTACTGGCGCTCGCCGCCGGAGCGGTCGCCCGCTCCACCGGGCAGCTGCACCGAGTGCGTCGCGTCGAAGACGATGGGATATCCGAAGCTGCTCATGATGGGCAGGCCGCGCATGTCGACGACGAGGTTGTTGTAGCCGAAGCTCGTGCCGCGCTCGGTCAGCAGGATGGCCTCGTTGCCCTTCGACAGGATCTTGTCGACGACGTTCTTCATGTCTCGCGGCGCGACGAACTGCCCCTTCTTCACGTTCACCGGCTTGCCCGTCGCCGCCGCCGCGAGAATCAGGTCGGTCTGGCGGCAGAGGAATGCCGGGATCTGGATCACGTCGAGGACTTCGGCGGCGGGATCGACCTCGCTGACCTGGTGGACGTCCGACAGCACCGGAACCCGGAGCGTGTCGCGCACCTTGCGCAGGATGCGAAGGCCTTCGACGAGACCGGGTCCGCGATAGCTGTTGACCGAGGAGCGGTTCGCCTTGTCGTAGGACGATTTGTAGATGAATGGCACCCGACAGTCGGCGGCGATGGCGATCAGCCGCTCGGCCGTCATCAGGGCGTGCCGCTCGTTCTCGATGGCGCAGGGGCCCCCGATGAGGGCCAGTGGCGCGCCGCCGCCGATCGTGACGGAGCCGACCGCCACCGGACGCGTGGTCATGGCGCAGTGTGCGCGAGCGCGGCCTTGATGAAGCCGGCGAAGAGCGGATGCGGCTCCCACGGCCGGGAACGGAACTCGGGGTGGAACTGCCCGGCGACGAAGTACGGATGCTCGGCGATCTCGATGATCTCCACCAGCTGCTTCTCGGCCCAGATGCCGGAGATGCGCAGGCCGGTCTTCTCCAGTTGCGGCAGATAGTCGTTGTTCACCTCGTAACGATGGCGATGACGCTCCTGGATGATCCCCTGCCCGTACAGCCGCGAGGCGAGACTGCCTTCGCCCAGGACGATCGGATAGAGGCCCAGTCGCATCGTGCCGCCCTTGTCGGCGAGCCCGCGCTGCTCCGGGAGCAGATCGATCACCAGATGCGGCGCATTCGGGTCGAACTCCGACGAGCTCGCGCCGCCGAGGCCGCAGACGTTGCGCGCATACTCGATGACGGCGCACTGCATGCCGAGGCAGATGCCGAGGTACGGCACGCGCCGCTCGCGGGCGTAGCGCACCGCTTCGATCTTGCCCTGGATGCCCCGGTCGCCGAAGCCGCCGGGTACCAGGATGCCGTGGACGCCGGTGAACTGCGCTTCGGCGCCGTCGCGCTCGATGTGCTCGGCGTCGACCCACTGCACGTCGACCCGCGCCTCGTTGGCGATCCCGCCGTGGGCCAGCGCTTCCACGAGGCTCTTGTAGGAGTCCTTCAGCTCGACGTACTTGCCGACGACCGCGATGCGTGTCTCCACCAGGGGCGACTTCACGCGACGCACCACGGCCTCCCAGCGGGAGAGATCGATCCGGCGGGGCTCGAGGCCCAGCAGCTTCACGATGATCTCGTCGAGTCCCTCGCGGTGGAAGTTGAGCGGGACCTCGTAGATCGTCTCGACGTCCTTGGCCGTGATGACGGCCTCCTCCTCGACGTCGCAGAAGAGCGCGATCTTCGACTTGATGCCCGGCGGCAGATAGCGATCCGTGCGACAGAGCAGGACGTCCGGCTGGATTCCGATCGCCCGCAGCTCCTTGACCGAATGCTGCGTGGCCTTCGTCTTGAGCTCCGAGGCCGCCTGCATGTACGGCACGAGCGTCAGGTGCACGTAGATCACGTTCTCGCGCCCGACGTCCTTCCTGAACTGGCGCACGGCCTCCAGGAACGGAAGCCCCTCGATGTCGCCGACGGTACCGCCGACCTCGACGATGACCACGTCGGTGTCGCGGGAGACCTTCCGGATGGACGCCTTGATCTCGTCGGTGATGTGGGGAATCACCTGGACCGTCCGTCCGAGATAGTCGCCGCGCCGCTCCTTCTGGATGACCGAGTAGTAGACCTTGCCGGTCGTCACGTTGTGGTCGCGCGTCACGCGACTCGACGTGAATCGTTCGTAGTGGCCCAGGTCCAGATCGGTCTCGCCGCCGTCGTCGGTGACGAAGACCTCGCCGTGCTGGTAGGGGCTCATCGTCCCCGCGTCCACGTTGATGTACGGATCCATCTTCTGCAGGGTCACGCGGAAGCCGCGTGCCTCCAGCAGCGCTCCGATCGAGGCCGCCGCCAGACCCTTGCCCAGGGACGACACGACGCCGCCGGTCACGAAGATGTATTTCGGGGCCAACTCATCCTCCTTTCGCGGTCCGTTGTCGGACGTGCTCTTCTTCCATGGCACGGCTCGTCAGGGTTCCGTCGAGACGCGCGTCTCGCAGCTCGGCCAGGACGCGCGCGACCGCCGGCCCGCGCGGCACGCCAAGGGCGACGACGTCATCGCCGCTCAGCGACGCGACGCGCGGATCGAGCGAAGCGAACCAGTCGACCGCCGAGCGGACAGCGCGGTCGCCGGTCAGCCAGAGCCACGCCAGCTCGGTCGGCGCGCATCCACGGAGCTCGCGCGCCCGCTCGCTCGGCGCGCCGGCCGCCGCGAGCCTCGCGGCGAGCGCCGCGGAACCGGCGTGCGCCCGCTCGAGCGTGGCCAGCGGACCACCCGCGAAGCCGAGCCGCGTGAAGAGCGAGCCAGCGTCCGAGCGCGAGGCCGCCAGCGCCAGCGCCGCGAGCCCGACCGCGTCTGTGTCGAGGCCGCGGCCGCGGGCCCAGGCGAGGGTTTCCGGCAGTGCGCCGAGACGGCGCCGACTCGCAGCCGCGAACCGATAGCTCGGGTCCAGCAGACGGAACGCTCCCGAGCGCCCGAGCCGGGGGAGGATGGTCCCGGCCTGCGGTTCGCTCAGGATCAGCTCGAGCTCGGCGGCGATGCGCTGACCCGAGAGCGCGGCATACGGCACGAGCCGGAGCGCCAGGGCCTGCGCGCTGATCGTGGCGCGATCCGGCGTGAGCCCGAGGCGCGCCGCGTATCGCGCCGCGCGGAAGATGCGCGTCGGATCCTCGACGTACGAGAGCGGGTGCAGCACGCGGAGCCGCCGGCGCGCGAGGTCGAGCCGGCCGCCGAGCGGATCGATCAAGCCGAACTCCCCGGAGGAGAGCTCGATCGCCATCGCGTTGACGGTGAAGTCACGCCGTCGCAGATCGTCCGCGATCCCCGCCGGCAGCACGCGCGGCAGGGCGCCCGGCGACTCGTAGCGCTCCGAGCGCGACGTGGCCACGTCGATCTTCCCGAGCTTCGGGGTCTCGACCGACGCCGTCATGAACCGGCGATGCTCGACGACCGAGCCGCCGAGCGCTTGCGCGAGGCGTTGGGCCAGCGCGAGCCCGTCCCCTTCGACCACGATGTCGAGGTCGCGGCGGCTCGGCGTGGCGCCGCGCCACAGATCGCGCACGAGACCGCCGACGAGGTAGGCGCGGCCGTCCTGCTCGTCGGCGATTCGCCCGACCGTTCCGAGGAGCTCGCGCACCTCGTCCGGCAACCCGCGGACGACTCGGCCGGCCGCCGAGGCGTCGGCCAGACGGGCACCGGTGAATCGGCCGCTGACCGCGCCCGCGGCGCCTCGCGGGCCCCGCACGACGACGAGCGGGGCACCCGTCGCCAGGAGCCGGCGCACCGTTCCCTCGCCCGCGCCCGGATCGACATCGGGCACGGCGCGCGCGAGCTGCGCGGCGCGGAGCGCGCCGAGGCCGAGCGACGTTGCGCGAATGAGATCGTCGCGGAGCACGTACGAGGCGCCGGCGGCAACGACGGCGGCGTTCCGCTTGCGCGCGAGCACGAGCGCCTCGGTCACGCCCACTCCGGCCGCGGCCGGCGCGATGGCGACGTCGGCGAGATCGGCGGCGGCGAGGCTCACTTGCGGATACACGTGCGCCCGCTTCGCCATGTTCACGCCCGCGGATGGAAGCGCCGATACATTTGCAGCAAGGTCGCCGACGGCAGATGCGTGTAGATCTGCGTCGTCGCGATATCGGCATGGCCGAGCATCGCCTGGATCGAGCGCAGGTCGGCGCCGCCTTCGAGGAGATGGCTCGCGAACGAGTGGCGCAGCACGTGCGGCGAGATGCGCTGGCGGAGGCCGGCGCGAGTCGCGGCGTGCCGCACGATCGTCCACAGCGACTGCCGGGAGAGACGACCGCCCCGCGGGTTCACGAACACGCGGCCGCTGTCCCGCGTGCGCGTGTAGAGCGGCCGGATGTCGCGGAGGTAGCGACTGACCCACTGCGCGGCCTCGGCGCCGACCGGAACGAGGCGCTGCTTGCGCCCCTTTCCGGTGCACACCACGTACCCCGCGCTCAGGTTGACGTCGTCCAGGGTCAGCCCCAGACACTCGGAGGCGCGCATGCCGGTGGCGTAGAGCAGCTCGAGCAGGGCCCGATCGCGCACGCCGCGCGGCTCGGTCAGGTCGGGCGATTCGACGAGCGCCGCCGCGACGTCGCGTGAGAGCGTGCGCGGCAGCGCCCGCGCCCGTCGCGGCGTCTCGAGATTCTCGGTGGGATCTCGGCGAAGCCCGCCCTCGCGGACCAGATGCTTGTAGAGCCCGCGCAGCGCCGAGATGCGTCGCGCGACGCTGGCCGGGCGCAGGCCGCGGGTCCGCAGGCGCTCGAGGTACCCGACGATGTCGTCGGGACCGGCGCGGCGCAGTGTGCGGTGCTGATCGTGGAGGAACTGGGTGAAGTCGGTGAGATCGCGGCGGTAGGCACTGAGAGTATTTCGGGAGGCCCCCCTCTCTGCCTGGAGGGCGCCGAGATACTCGACTACGACATCGGTCATAGAGTGACCACGTCGGATTCTATCACGACGTCCGACAATCGTGAAGGGCGCGCGGCCGAAAAAGCGCGCGTCGTCGTGCGCGCCGCGTCAGGGTTCGCCGTCGCGCCGGCGACGACGGTAGAGACTCAGGAGCGCGGTGCGCTCGGTGATGCCGAGCGCGGCGCTCGCCGCCCAGAAAATGCCGGCGCCGACCGCGATCACCACCGCCAGCCATGCGCCTTCGACCACGAACGACGCTCGCGCCGGCCACAGCGCCAGCGCGAGCCAGCACACCGCCGCCAGCGGCAGCGACGCCAGCAGGGTGCGCGCCACGCCGCTGACGAGCGCGCGCCCGCCGAGCCGGCCGAGCCGCAAGCGCGCGATCACCAGCAGCGAGACCAGATTCACGTACGAGCCGATCGACGCGGCGCCCGCCAGGCCGGCGTGGCCGAGCGGCCCCATCAGCGCCAGCGCCGCCACGACGTTCGCGACGATCGAGACGACGCCCCACCGCACCGCCGTGGCCGCTTCGCCGCGGGCGTAGAAGGTCTGCGCCACGATACGCGAGCCGGAGAAGCCGGCGAGGCCGATCGCGTACCACGCGAGCGCCTCCGCGGTGGCCGCCGTCTCCGCCGGGCCGAACCGTCCGCGCTCGAAGAGCACGCGCACGATCGGCGCGCGGAGCACCACGAGCCCCACGGTGGCCGGCACCGACACGTAGAACGCGAGGCGGAGCGAGAAGTTCAGGGTGTCGGCCAGCGCGCGATGGTCCTGCGCCGCGGCGTGGCGCGACATCACCGGCAGCGAGGCCGAGGCGAGCGCGATGCCGAACACGCCGAGCGGAAATTCCATCACGCGGTCGGCGTAGTACAGATACGAGATCGAGCCGAGCGGCAGCAGCGAGGCGAGCAAGGTGTTGACGAACACCATCAGCTGGACCGCCGCCAGACCGAAGACCGCCGGCAGCAGGAGCCGCGTGATCCGCGCGATCGCCGGATGGCGGAGATCGCGCGAGGGCGCCACCAGGAGCCCGCACGCCGAGAGACTCGGGATCTGGACGAGGAGCTGTCCCACACCGCCTGCGAGGACGCCGAAAGCCAGGGACACGATGGGCTGGTCCAGATGGCGCGCGACCAGCAGGACGGCGAGGATCATGCCGACGTTGAGCACCGCCGGCCCGATCGCGCTCGCGAAGAATTTCCCCTGCGAGTTGAGGATCCCGGTGGCCATGGCGGCGAGGCCGACCAGGATCAGAAACGGGAACATGATTCGCGTGAGGGTGACCGCCAGCGCGGCCTGAGCCGGATCGTCCATGAAGCCCGGCGCGATCGCTGCCAGAATTGCGGGCGTGAAGACGATGCCGAGCACGGTCGTCACAATCAAGGCCAGCAGCGACAGGCCGAGGACGGCGCGAAGCATCCGGAGGAGCTCGGGCCGGTCGCCGCGCGCCATGTAGTCCGTGAAGACCGGGATCATCGCGGTGGACAGGGCGCCTTCGGCGAGGAGCCGCCGGAGGATGTTGGGGATGCGGAAGGCGACGAAGAACGCGTCGGTGAGCGGGCCCGCGCCGAAGGCTCTCGCCACCACCATGTCCCGCACGAACCCCAGGAGCCGGCTCAGCAGGGTCGCGCTGGCGATCCCACCGAGCGCCCGGACGACCTGCCCTTCGCTCGCCCTCACCTTGATATTCCCCGGTCCGTGCGGCATGATGCAACGCGGATTCGACATCGACTGGCACCACGAGGAGCTTTGATTTGGCGAACACGAAGTCGGCAATGAAGCGGAATCGACAGAGCGAGCGCCGGCGGCTGCGCAATCGCTCCCTGCGCACCAAGCTTCGCGGCGCGATCAAGACGGCGCGTTCCGCCGAGGGCGCCACGAAGCCCACCGCCGTCCTCGAGGCGATCCGCGCGCTCGACAAGGCGGTCAGCAAGGGTGTGGTCCACCGCAACACGGCCGCGCGCAAGAAGTCCGCGCTCGCCCGGCGTCTGGTCGCCGCGAAGTAACCCGCCGCTCCTCCTCACGCGGCGCTTCGGCCTGCCCGGGCGCCTTCCATCGCTCGCGCGGCTCATCGCGACGCCGCGCCCGAGTCGCACGCCGAGGACGCTCGCGTGGCGGAGCGTGACCCCGGGCGAAGCTCCCGCAGCGCGTCGATCGCCGCGTCGGCGAGGCAGCGGCCCGCCGCGTGCCCGTAGATCGTCGCGCACGCGACGTACGTCGCGGCGCGCGTGTCCTCGCGCGTCGTGAAGTAGCCGAGATAGTCGTTCGACAGCCCGGCGACGAAGACCGACGCGAAGCGACCGTGCGCCTCGTGCTTGATCGCCTGGCCGAGCGCCGTCTGGAGCTCGCCGGGGAACGTCACCCAGGCCGTGTCGTCGAGCGCGGCCGCGACCAGCGAGACGGCGCGAGGCATGGCGAAGCCGAGCGGCACCGCGAAGAATCCGGGTACCCAGCTCCCGAAGCAGCGCTCGAGCGACACCGCCGGCGACGGAAGCGAGACGTTTCGCTCCGAGATTCGCAGGGTGCTGACGGGCCGGGGCCGCGCGTGCGCCCAGCCGGCCTCGACCGCCGTGGACAGCTCGGCGGCCGTGTCCAGCATGGCGCGCTCGCCGTGGTGCGCGGGGCTCACGTCACCGACGGCACCGTTGACGAACAGCACGGGCGCGCCGAGCTTCTGCTCGAGCCGCGCGGACGCGACGCCCATGACGTCGCCCGACAGGCGCAGGTTGGCGGCCGAGAGCATCGTGCCGTGGATCGCGAAGTTCCATACCAGCGCCAGCGGCGTCCCGCCGATGGTGGTGAGCTTCAGCACGACGATCTCGGGGTCGAGCGCTTTGCCGAGGCGGCTCACCGTGACCGCCGGCGCCGACACGCTCGTCGCCGCGGCGAGCGCCGGGGCCCGCATGCGCT
>Ga0075434_100004714_pt1 | contig 12326 bp, 7 predicted proteins | sample RhiMethybrSRZTD3_FD_75298 | JGI IMG/M metagenome (GOLD analysis project Ga0075434, IMG submission 75298) | Populus rhizosphere microbial communities from Tennessee, USA - Rhizosphere MetaG P. TD hybrid SRZTD3 | ecosystem: Host-associated > Plants > Roots > Rhizosphere > Soil | place: USA... | reverse complement strand
GATGTTCGCGCAGAACGACGATGGGTTCACGGCGTACGAGATCGCGAGCCCGTGCATCGCAAAGGAAGTGCGCGACGTTGCGGAATCGATCGGCATGGGGCGCGGCAAGGTGATGACGGTCAAGAGCGTCATCGGCGTTCAGTTCCGAGCCGACGGAACGATGGCCGACGGCGCGGGAATGGCGAAGCTCGCCAGCTCGGAGTTCCACATCGCGTATTACCTGCCGGCGATGCGCGCGATGCTGAAGGGCACAAAAGCCAACGGTCAGCCGCTGAACGAAGTTCGCGTGTTTGCCAATCGCTACGCCTGGAACGAATCGCAGGAAGGGCGCGGCGCTACCGCGGCGATGAACACCCTGGGCGATCGGCTGCCGCTCATCAAGCTCACCCCGTTTGGCGCCGTGTGGTCGTTAATCGACGCTGAAGGTCACACGACGGTCAGCAAGGCGCCTGATGGCAAGACCGTACTCACCGGCACGTCGCCGTACGACGGCATCGAAGTGTCGGTCACGGTCGAGGACAACCGCAATCATCCGAAGCTCGGGCCCTACGAGCCGACCGAGTTGATTCGGCTGCCGGTGGCGGTCACCGCGAAAGCGAACGGCCACACCTATGGCGCGACCTTCGCGGACTATCGCGGCGATCTCGAACCGAACGTCTGGATGATCTTCCCGACGACGATCAAGTGGACGATGGATGGGAAGCCGCTGGCCGATCTGAAGGTCACCTTCTTCCGCTCCAATCCGTACATCGTCTTTCCGATTCCTGACGTTGTGAAGAACGCGGCTCCCGCTACGCAGACGGCCGCGGCGCAGTTGCCGCCTCAGGGGCAGCGCGCCGGCAACCTTCCGCTGCGCAACGTGAACACGTCGTATTCGCCGGCAGGGCTGCGCGTGTCGCCGCAGGACGGCTACGTCATGCAGCTGATGCCGAACGGCCCGACGCCGCGCGACGCCGACGGCCATCCGGATCTGAGCGGCAACTGGGGCGGCAATATTCCGAACGTTTTCCAGGTGCCTGGCCTGCGCCGGCCGGGCGCGTTCGAGGCGGATCAATCCTCAATGCAGCGCGGCGCGCAGTGGAACAAGCCGCTCTACAAGCCCGAATTCTGGGACAAGGTCCGCAGCCTCGATTACGGCAAGGTCGATGTGGATCCGTTCTACGGCTGCTATCACCCCCTCGGCGTGCCGCGGCAGAACGTCCCCGCGCGCATCGTGCAGAAGGATGGTCAGATCTGGTTGTTCAACGGGGTGGAGAACGCGCTGCGCATCCTGCCGCTCAACGGCGGCAAGCGTGACGAGAACGACTATCAGTTCTCGACCTTCAATGGCATGGGGCTGGCGCACTGGGACGGTGACACACTCGTGATCGAATCGGTCGGCTTCGGCGACCAGACATGGATCGGATGGGAAGGCTACTTCCATACGGACAAGATGGAAGTGACGGAGCGGTTCACGCGTGTCGGCGACCTGCTGTATTACAACTTCACTGTCACCGACCCCGATGTGCTGATGGAACCGTGGACGTCGTATACCTACGTGCGGCGTCTGAACCCACGTCCGGCGCGCCAGGACGAAGCGCCGGAATGCGAGGAGCGCGATCAGAATTTTCTCGCGGATCCGTTTCTGCGCGGATAAATCAGGTCGCCGAACCCAGGCCCAGCGTCTTCTTCGGCGGCGGTACTGCCACCGTGGCGCCGTCCGTTGCGGTCGCGCGCTTGGGAGAACGGACCATCAGGACCGGGCACGGCGCGACGCGCAGGACGTGCTCCGCCACGCTGCCCATCACCGCGTGCGCGATGCCGCTGCGGCCGTGCGTGCCCATGATGATCAGGTCCGCATCACAGACGTCAGCATAGCGCGCGATCTCGTCGGCCGGCGAGCCGATGCGCATGACGTACTCGGGGCGCACCCGCGCGAGCTCTTCCTTCGTCAGGAGCGACGAGAGCCGCTCGCTGACCGTTGACTCGAACTGGCCGATCGGAAAGTTCGCCTCAAAGTGTTCGCCGGTTTTCCCTGGTACGTGCAGGAGGTAGAGTCGCGCGCCGAAGCTGAGTGCCATCTGCGTCGCGTACTGGACGGCAGCGTCCGAGGTCGCACTGAAATCCGTTGGAACCAGGATGCTGTTTACCATCATCGCCGCACCTCCGGCAGCGACGTGGGCAAAGTGCGTGCCCTCTGTGCAGCACGGAGAAGAGCGCCAGCTATTCGGAATGCGTTGCGAGAATTCGCGCGCTGCGGGGAATATCTCCGGTCGTCGGTGAAAATTCCCTACACGACCTTCGCGAAGTCCTCTTCGAAGAATTCGAGCGGCGCACGCTCGCCGGCGCTCCGCCGCTTGTCTTCGATGGCCCTCAACTCGACCCGCCGAATCTTCCCTGAAATCGTCTTCGGCAATTCGGAGAACTCGATCCGCCGAATCCGTTTGTACGGCGCAAGCGTGTTGCGGCAGTAGTTGAAGATGTCGGCCGCAACCTCGCGGGTCGGCGCGACGCCCGGCGCGAGCACGACAAACGCCTTCGGGACGGCGTGGCGCACAGGATCCGGGCTCGGCACGACGGCGGCTTCGGCCACGGCGGGATGCTCGATCAATACGCTCTCGAGCTCGAACGGGCTGAGCCGGTAATCCGATGCCTTGAACACATCGTCGGCGCGGCCAACGAACGTCAGGTAGCCGTTTTCGTCGCGCGTCGCGATGTCGCCGGTGTGGTAGTAGCCGCCGCGCATGGCATCCGAGGTCTTCTGGTCGTCATCCGCGTAGCCGTCGGTGAGGCCGAGAGGACGGTCGTCGAGTCGAAGGCAGATCTCACCGTTCTCGGACACATTGCCCTCGGCATCGAGCAGCACGACAGGGTAGCCGGGCAACGGACGACCCATCGACCCTGGCTTCAGTGGTTGGCCCGGCGGGTTGCCGATCTGCGCGGTCGTTTCAGTCTGACCGTAGCCATCGCGGATGGTCAGGCCCCACGCCCGCTGCACCTGATCGATCACTTCCGGATTGAGCGGCTCGCCGGCCGAGAGCAGCTCCCGCAGCGACACCCTATAGTCAGCAAGTGGTTCCTGAATGAGCATCCGCCATACTGTCGGCGGCGCGCACAGCGTCGTCACCCGATGCCTGACGAGTGCGTTCAGCACTGCCTTCGCATTGAACCGCGCGTAGTTGTAAATGAAAACCGTTGCTTCCGCATTCCATGGCGCGAAGAAGCAACTCCACGCATGCTTCGCCCATCCGGGCGAGCTGATGTTCCAGTGGCGATCGCCCGGCTGCAGGCCGATCCAGTAGAGCGTCGACAGATGTCCCACGGGATAACTCTGATGCGTGTGCATCACGAGCTTCGGGCGCGCCGTGGTGCCTGACGTGAAGTAGAGCAGGAGCGGATCGCTCGCGCGGGTGACTCCGTCCGGTGCGAACCTGTCGCTCGCCGCGCGGCTGTCGTCGTATCGCGACCAGCCCGGCGCTGCGCCGCCGACGGCAATGCGCGTGAAATTACCGCGAACGCTATCGAACTTCTCCGCCTGCGCCGCCCTGCAGACGAGGTGCCGGACGCGGCCGCGATCGATCCGATCCTGCAGATCCGCCGTTGTCAGCAGCGTCGTTGCCGGCGTCACGATCACGCCAAGCTTCATGGCCGCGATCAGCACCTCCCATAGGGCGACCTCGTTGCCGAGCATCAGCAGCAGGCAATCGCCGCGCCGCGCGCCGAGCCTGCGGAGATAGTTCGCCACGCGATTCGAGTCCGCCGAGAGCTGCGCGAACGAACGGATCGTCTCGGAGCCATCTTCTTCCACCAGATGCAATGCCGGACGATCGTTGGCCTTGGCGATCACGTCGAAGTAGTCGATTGCCCAGTTGAACGCATCGAGCCTGGGCCACTCGAAGTGACGCGACGCCGTTTCGTAATCGCTGCGGCATGCGAGGAGGAAATCGCGCGCCGCGAGGAAGGTTCCCATTACCATGCAAAGTATATGAGACCGCTCGCAGGCTGCCTGGTGCTCGACTTCTCGACGTTGCTGCCTGGTCCGCTGGCGACGCTGCTGCTGGCCGAGACAGGCGCAGAAGTCATCTCCATCGCGCGGCCGGGCGCGGAGGAGATGGCGTCGCTGACATCGCTGCAGCGCGGGAAGCGGCGCATGGAAGTCGACCTGAAGGATGCAGCAGCGCTCGAGCGGCTGCAGCCGCTGTTGACGCGCGCCGATGTGCTCGTCGAGCAATTCCGCCCCGGCGTCATGCATCGTCTCGGCATCGGTTATGAGCAAGTCAGTGCGATCAATCCACGCATCGTTTACTGCTCGATTACCGGCTACGGACAACATGGGCCGAAGAGCGGCGTGGCGGGTCACGATTTGAACTACATCGCTGAAACAGGTTTGCTTGCGCGGTCCATGGGGGCGGCATCGAATCCCGTGATCCCTCCCGTACTCATGGCTGACATTGCGGGCGGCTCATACCCCGCCGTCATCAACATTCTGCTTGCACTACGCGAACGCGAGCGAACGAATCGAGGTCGCCACCTGGACGTATCGATGACCGACAACCTGTTCACATTACTGCTCGGCGGATCGGTCATCACGAGCGGAAGCCCGCGCTACCGGCTGTACCCGACCAGCGATGGACGTGTCCTCGCGGTCGGCGCGCTCGAGCAGCGCTTCTGGGACACGCTATGCGAGGTCGCGCGCCTCGAGCCCGAGCTTCGCGACGACACGAAAGATCCGATGCGAACCGCCGCGCGCCTGGCGGAATTGATCGCCTGTGAACCCGCCGATGTATGGGCGCGCCGCACGGCCGGGCGAGATTGCTGCTGCAGCGTTGTCGCCACGGTCGAGGAGGCGATGCGTGACGTTCACTTCCGCTCCCGTGGGATCGACGCGGAACAACAGGTGCCGATCGACCGCGTGTTCCGCGAACCACGAAGCTGACGCGCAGGGTCGCTATGTAGTAGAGTCGCGCCCGCCATGCGCCATCTTCTACTGAGAATCGCGATGTTTGTCCTCGTTCCCTCGTTCGCCTTCGCACAGGAAGCGACGGTCAGCGGAACGATTACGGATACGACCGGCGGCGTGCTGCCGGGTGTCACTATCACAGCCGTTCACGAAGCGACGGGTAATACCTTCGTCGCGGTCACTGACGAGCGCGGAGCATTCCGCCTGCCGGTGCGTACCGGTGTGCACCGCGTGACCGCCGAGCTGTCGGGCTTTGCGACCGTCACGCGCAGCATCGACCTGCTGGTGAACCAGCAGGCCGTCATCAACCTTCAGCTGTCGCCGTCGACGGTACAGGAAAGCGTTACCGTCACCGGCGAAGCACCGCTCATTGAGACGACCTCGTCGCAAGTGGGTGGCAACATCGATCCGCGTCAGATGCAGGACCTGCCGATCAACGGGCGCAACTGGCTCGACCTCGCCATCCTTGCGCCGGGCAGCCGCCAGAATGCCACCAGCGACACGCTCGGCGGCCGGGACTACGAGTACCAGATCAACGTCGACGGCCAGCAAGTCACGCAGCTGTTTGCGGGTTCGTTCGGCCAGCCGCGCTACAGCCGCGAGTCGATGGCGGAAGTGCAGGTCGTCACGAACCGGTTCGATGCGACGCAGGGTCATTCAAGCGGCCAGCAGCTGAACGCCATCACCAAGTCCGGCACCAACACGCCACAGGGCACGTTCTCCGGCTACTTCCGCGACGACAAGTTCAACGCGAAGGATTTCATCGCCAACCGCGTGCTGCCCTATTCGAACCAGCAGCTGGCATGGACCTACGGCGGCCCCATCATCAAAGACAAATTCCACGTCTTCGGCTCGTTCGAGTACGAGCGCGAGCCGACAACGTTTACCTACGAGACGCCGTATCCGGCGTTCAACATCGATCAGCCGAGCACGCGCACCGAGAAGAAGGCGCTGGCACGCCTCGACTATCAGCTGTCGCCGCGCAATCGGGTCACCTTCCGTGTCAACAAGTCCAACGCGTACCTTCCCGTCGACGATCGCTTCTCGGGCGGCGGCAACCGCACACCGTCATCGGTGATTCAGACCAAGCGCTATTCGCTGAACTGGCAGGGGACCGCGACGCAGGTGCTGAACAACTCGACCGTCAACGAAGTTCGCGTCGGCTATGGCGGCTTCGGTTTCTGGCAGCACCCGGGCGTGCACTGGTCGAACCATCCCAACGCGCCCGGACAGCAGATGGGCGGCACGCCGATTCTGACCATGACCGGCGGATTCACAATCGGGCAGGGACACGCTAATTCGCCGGTGGACGTCTATCAGCGGCCGTACTCGTTTCGTGACGACCTGACGCTGTCGTACAACGCGCGCGGACGTCACGATCTGAAGACCGGGCTCGAGTACATTCACATGGGTCAGACGGTGACCGTGTGCGACTTCTGCATGCCGACCTACGACATGCAGGGCGGGGCCGTTCCCGCGAACATCGCATCGATCATTCCCAATCTCTTCGATCCGAACACGTGGAACCTAGCCGCGCTGTCGCCCGTGACGCGCTCGATGCGTCTCAGCGTCGGCACGTTTACGGTGTTCCCGGTGCGCCACGAGTACGCCGCGTGGGCCCAGGACGACTGGACAATCGGACGACGGCTGACGCTGAATCTGGGCCTGCGATATGACCTCGGCTACGGCAACATGCAGCAGATCCGCTACGCGCCGTTCATCACCCAGGACACCCCTACGGACAAGAACAACATCGGCCCGCGCCTCGGGTTTGCCTACAGTCTCAACGACAAAACAGTGCTGCGCGGCGGAGCAGGGAAGTACTACGCCGCGGAGAACGAGAACACGGTGTTCTGGTCGCTGTTGACGGCGGGCATCATCAACATTCAACGGTTCAACGACGGTCGCGCAGACTTTGCCGCCAATCCGTTCAATGGTCCGGTGCCGACGTACCAGCAGGCGCTCGACATGTTCAACGCCGGGCAGCTGCGTCGCAGCGCACGCAACCTGTTCGATCCCAACCTCCGCACGTCGTACAGCTGGCAGGGATCGCTCGGTATCCAGCGACAGATCGGCAACGTGCAGGCGGTCACCGCCGACTGGGTCTACATCGCCAATCGCGCGCAGGAGATTTCCACGGATGTGAACCTTGCGTTCAATCTGGCCACCGGCGCACCGTATTCGTTCAGCGACACCGCGCATCGTGTCGCGCCCGGCTTCGACAGCGTCGTCGAGGACCTCACGGCAGGGCAGGACCGCTATCACGGCATCGACTTCAGCTGGACGAAGCGCATGAGCCAGCACTGGCAGGCGGCGGCCACCTACTCGCTGAACTACCAATGGAACTGGCAGCACATTCAACCGGCACCGGGATGTCAGTACTTATGGACGTTCTCGGCGGCGGGTCGCCCGCAGTGCGACGTGCCGATCGCGTTGCATCCGTCATTGCGCGACGAGTGGTACCGCGCCGGCGATCAGGTAAATCGCGCCACGTTCAATGGCATCTGGGAAGCGCCCGCCGGCCTGCAGTTGAGCGGTCTCTATTTCTACGGCGACAACGGCAAGTCGACGCCGCAGGCGGGTGTCGATCCACTCTCCATCAGCAGCGGCATCTCCGGGCAGGGCACAGGCGGACGGCTTCGCGCCGACGGCTCGCTCATCGCGAGAAATTCCTTCGACCGGCCATCGATTCATCGCGTGGACATGCGCATCCAGCGCGAGTTCAAGCTGGCCGCGCATGCGAGCATCGCTGGAATGTTCGAAGTGTTCAACGTCTTCAATCGCGAGAACTTCAACACGTTCGTGATCAACGAACGCAGCCCGATTTTCCGAGCGCCGCAGGTGGACAAGAACGTCGCCTATCAGCCGCGCGTCGTTCAACTCGGCTTCCGCGCGAGCTTCTGATGGATCAGGATCGATACGACAGCGGCATGAAGGTGCGTCGCCAGGTGCTTGGCGACGCCTACGTCGACAAGGCGTCCGCCAACGTCGACGATTTCAACCGCGATTTTCAGCGCATCGTCACCGAGTACTGCTGGGGAGAGGTCTGGACTCGTTCCGTCCTCTCCAACAAGCAGCGCAGCCTGAACAACCTGTGCATGATCGCCGCCCTCAACCGCGCGGCCGAATTCGAGCTGCACGTGCGCGGCGCCCTTCGCAACGGCTGCACGCCTGAGGAGATCCGCGACACGCTGGTGCAGGTAGCGATCTACGCCGGCATCCCAGCCGGCGTGGAGGCCTTCCGCATCGCCCGGAAAGTACTAATCGAAGAAGGCGTTCTTAAATGAGACTGGCCGCACCAAGAACTTCCAACGACCAACGCCGCTACAATCCGCAACGCTCCTGACAAGAACGGATGTCGCTCGGTTCCGGCACTCGTCTCGGACCGTATGAAATCGTCGGCACCCTCGGCGCTGGCGGTATGGGCGAAGTGTATCGCGCACGCGACACGAAGTTGAATCGCAACGTCGCGATCAAGGTTCTCTTGCCCGCCGTTGCCAGCGATCCCGACCGTCTCGCCCGGTTCAGCCGCGAGGCGCAGGTACTGGCCTCGCTTAATCACCCGAACATCGCGCACATTCTCGGTCTAGAAGAATCGGGTGGTGTGCAGGCACTCGTGATGGAACTTGTCGAGGGACCGACCCTCGCCGACCACATCGCTGGGTCTTCAGGCCCGATGCCTGTCCGCGAAGTGCTATCGATCGCGAAGCAGATCGCCGAAGCGCTCGAGGCGGCGCACGAGCAAGGCATCATTCATCGTGATCTGAAACCCGCGAACATCAAAGTGCGGCCCGACGGCCGGGTGAAAGTGCTCGACTTCGGATTGGCCAAAGCGCTGGCGCCGGCAGGTGCGGGCGATACGACAGACGCACGCGCGACGATGTCTCCGACGCTGTCGATGCGCGCCACGCAGGCGGGCATCATCCTCGGCACCGCGGCGTACATGAGCCCCGAGCAGGCCGCCGGCAAGCCCGTCGACAAGAGGAGCGATCTGTGGGCCTTTGGCGTCGTGCTGCTCGAGATGCTCACAGGCCGCCAGGTTTTCGGCGGTGAGACAACGTCGCACGTCCTGGCCTCGGTGTTGAAGGACGAGCCCGATTGGACGGCGCTCCCTGCAGACACACCAGCCCCGCTTCGCCGGTTGTTGCGCCGCTGCCTGCAGAAGGATCGGAAGCGGCGGCTCGCGGACGCGGCCGACGCGTGGCTGGAGATCGACGAGGCCGAGACGCCCCCGACGGACGCACCGCTGCCGTTGGATGCGTCCAGCGCGCGCGGCGGGCGACTGGGATGGGTCGTGGCCGCTGCGTCGTCGGCGGCGATGCTCGCACTCGGGCTTCCGGCCGTCCGGTATTTCCGCCAAGCCCCTCCGGTGAGCGGTTCCGAGATGCGCACGGAGATCAACACACCCGCGTCTACAGACCCGCTGTCCTTCGCTCTTTCCCCCGATGGGAAGCAACTCGTGTTCGTGGCGTCCGGCGACGGTGCTCCTCGCCTCTGGCTGCGGCCGCTGGCGACGACGAGCGCGCAACCGCTCGTGGGCACCGAGGGCGCAGACTATCCGTTCTGGTCGCCCGATAGCCGATCGGTGGGTTTCTTTGCGGACGGCAAGCTGAAGCGGCTCGACATCGGCGGCGGCGCACCGCAGGTGCTGGCGGATACGAACGGCCCCCGCGGCGGGACGTGGAACGCCGATGGCGTCATTCTCTTTGCGCCGAGCTTTACCAGTCCGATTTTCCGTGTGCCATCGTCGGGGGGAAAGGCAACACCGGCCACGACGCTTGGCGTTGTGCAGAGCCACCGGTTTCCGCAGTTTCTGCCGGATGGCCGTCAGTTCCTGTTCTACGCGCAGGGAACGCCTGACACGGGAGGCATATATCTCGGCTCGCTCGATACCCCCGACACACGCCGGCTGACGGCCGCCGACGCGGCCGGTGCCTACGCGCAGCCCGGGTGGCTGCTGTGGGTGAGAGCGGGGACCCTCATGGCACAGCGCCTGGACACGGAGCGAAGAGCGCTGACCGGGAATCCGGTAACGGTGGCCGACGTCGTAGCCATCGAGGCCACGACGTACGCGAGCGCGCTGTCTGTGTCGGCGTCAGGCCTGTTGGCGTACAGGACTGCGACGACGAACCGGCGGCAACTGAACTGGTTCGACCGCACGGGGAAGGCACTTGGTACGCTGGGCGCGCCAGACGAAAGCAACCTGTGGAATCCACGTGTGTCGCCCGATGGCCGCCGCGCCGCTGTCAATCGCACGGTGCAAGGCAACGCGGATGTGTGGCTGCTGGACGGCACGCGCTCGAGCCGCTTCACGTTCGATGCGGCGCTCGATCGCTTTCCGGTCTGGTCTCCAGACGGCAGCCGGATCGTGTTCGACTCGACCCGCACCGGTGCAACACGGAACCTGTATGTGAAGGCGTCCGGCGGCGCGGGCAACGAGGACCTGCTCGTGGAGTCTCCGCAAACCAAGGTGGCCGGGGATTGGTCCGCGGACGGGCGATTCCTTCTGTATATGAGCATCGATCCGCAAACGGACGCCGACCTGTGGGTCGTGCCGCTCGAGGGCGACCGGAAGCCATGGGTGTTCCTGAAGACCAATTTCACGGAATACTCAGGCGTTTTTTCGCCGGACGGCCGATGGGTCGCGTACCAATCCAACGAATCGGGCCGGTTTGAGATCTACGTTCGGCCATTCGTGCCGCCCTCCGCCGCGAATGCGCCGGCAAACAGTGCGGCAGGACAGTGGCAGGTGTCAACAGCCGGCGGTATCTCGCCGCGATGGCGAGCTGATGGTAAGGAGCTGTACTACATCGGACAGGAAGGCCAGATGATGGCGGCGTCCATCACGGTAACGGGGACGTCTCTCGCACCAGGCGCGCCCGTGAAGCTGTTCGATACGCGCATTTACGGCGGTGGCGTGGACAATCGCCTGGGCACCCAATACGACGTGGCCCGCGATGGGCGGTTTCTGATCGACACCGTGCTCGACGAGGCCACGGCCCCCATCACGCTTCTGCAGAACTGGACGCCGCCAGCGACTAAGTAAATTCCCACCACCACCAACCACTAACCATCCTGCCGCAGTACTTCCTGAATACGTTCGGGCGCCACCTTTATCTCCACACCCGCGCGCTCTTCCTGCAGCAGCATCGACACCCGTGAATCGCGTTCGCTCCAGCCGCGGTTGACTGCCTCGGTCAGCTCCTCGAGCGCGAGGTTTGACAGCCGCATCGGCACGTTCAGCTCGCGCGCGAGCGAAGTGGCGAGGGACACATCCTTGTGGGCGAGGTGCAGGCGGAAGTTCGGTGGATCGAAGGTCGCGGGAAGGAACTGATCTGCCAGCCGGTCGAACACGCGCGCGCGGCCGACGAACCCCTGGCGGCAGATGCGCCACAGCACCAGCGGATCGACGCCACCCTTGACGCCCATCGTGAAGACCTCCGCGAGCGCCGCCTGAATCGTGTAGCCCGCGCAGTTGTGTACGAGCTTGGCAACCGACGCGACGCCGATCGGTCCGATATAGGTCGGTTGATCGCCGATATCGCGCAGCAGCTTCTCGTAGCGGGTGTAGATGTCCTGTTCGCCGCCGACCCAGATGGCGAGCGACCGTGTCTCGGCGCCCTTCGGGCCGCCACTGACGGGTGCATCGAGCAGATGCAGCCCTGCGTCGGCGAACGTCGCATGGATGTTGCGGATGGTCGTCGGCGAATTCGTCGTCAGGTCGAACAACACGCGGCCGCGCGACATGCCGTGCAGGAGACCGTTGACGCCGACGGCGACATCGGTGAACTCCGCCGGCCCTGGCAGGGAAGTGAAGACGATGTCGGCAGCGGCGCCGACGTCGCGCGCGGTCGGCAGCGCGCACGCGCCGGCGGCGACGTGCGGCGCCACCGCTTCGGGACGAATGTCGTTCACGTACATCTCGTGACCGGCATTGCGCAGACTCGTCGCCATGCGTCCGCCCATCGTCCCGAGTCCGATGAATCCGATTCTCATTCGTTCGTTCCTCGCGCGGGCAGTGAACGGCCAGCTCGTTACGCCCGCCTTCTCGCACTCCGTACGATAGACTACGCGCCGCTCATCTCACACCAGACAGGGTCTAATGGAATCATTCTTTGAATGGCTGCAAGGTCTGTCCATCGCCAACTGGATCGCGACGGACGAAACAATCTGGAGCTTCCCGCTCATTCTGTTCCTGCATAGCGTCGGCATGGGCCTGACCGCCGGAGTCATGTTCATGATATGTCTGCGGCTGGTCGGCGTCGGAAGGCCACTGCCGGTGTCCTCGATGCGCATGCTCTTCAAGATCTTCTGGGCCGGCTTCGTGCTGAACGCGATTACCGGCAGCCTGCTGTTCGCCGCGCACGCCACCATCACCGGCAACCAG
>Ga0075434_100004711_pt1 | contig 12329 bp, 10 predicted proteins | sample RhiMethybrSRZTD3_FD_75298 | JGI IMG/M metagenome (GOLD analysis project Ga0075434, IMG submission 75298) | Populus rhizosphere microbial communities from Tennessee, USA - Rhizosphere MetaG P. TD hybrid SRZTD3 | ecosystem: Host-associated > Plants > Roots > Rhizosphere > Soil | place: USA... | reverse complement strand
CCGCGCCGCGTCTCCGGCTACAACCTCGACGACCTGCTGCCCGAGCGCGGCTTCGATGTCGCCGCGGCACTAACCGGAACGGAGAGCACCTGCGCGCTGGTGCTCGAGGCGACTGTCCACCTCCTCCACTCGCCTCCGCACCGCTCTCTGCTGGTGCTCGGCTATGCGGACGAGTACGAGGCGGCCGACCACGTCTGCGAAGTACTGGACGCGAAGCCGCTCGGCTGCGAAGGCGTCGACGCCGTCCTGCTCGAGGACATGAAGGTGGTCGGCATCCACGACGAGTACCTCTCGATGCTCCCCGACGGGCACGGCTTCCTGCTCGTCGAGTTCGGCGGCGAGACGAAGGGCGAGGCCGACGAAAAGGCGCACAAGCTGATGGCGCAACTGAAGAAGGGCGCCGGCGCGCCGAAGGACATGAAGCTCTACGACGACAAGGAGCAGGCCGCGCACGTGTGGGAGGTCCGCGAGGCGGGGCTCGGCGCCACCGCGTTCATCCCCGGCAAGCCTGACACCTACGAGGGCTGGGAGGACTCGGCCGTGCCGCCGGAGCAGCTCGGCGGCTACCTGCGCAAGCTCCGCAAGCTGGCCGGGAAGTACGGCTACGAGAGTGCGCTCTACGGCCACTACGGCAACGGCTGCGTCCACGCGCGCTGGAACTTCGACCTGATGAGCGATCCCGGAATCAAAGCCTTCCGGTCCTTCCTGGACGAGGCCGCGGACCTGGTCCTCGAACACGGCGGCTCGATCTCCGGCGAGCACGGCGACGGGCAGTCGAAGGCGGAGCTGTTGCCGAAGATGTTCGGGCCCGAGCTGATCCAGGGCTTCCGCGAGTTCAAGTCGATCTGGGACCCGGACTGGAAGCTCAACCCGGGAAAGGTCGTCGACCCCTATCCGATCACCTCGAACCTGCGGCTCGGCACCGACTACAACCCGCCGAAGGTCAAAACGCATTTCGCGTTCCCGAACGACCACGGCTCGTTCGCGCACGCGACCACGCGTTGTGTCGGGATCGGCAAGTGCCGGCATACGGACGGCGGCGTCATGTGCCCGAGCTTCATGGTGACGCGCGAGGAGAAGCACACCACCCGTGGCCGCGCCCGGACGCTCTGGGAGATGCTGAACGGCGAGGAGCTCGGCGGCTTCCGCTCGGACGAGGCCAAGGAGGCGCTCGACCTCTGCCTTTCCTGCAAAGGCTGCACGAACGACTGCCCGGTGTCGGTCGACATGCCGACCTTGAAGGCGGAGTTCCTCTCGCACCACTACGCCGGCCGACTGCGGCCCCGCCCCGCCTACGCATTCGGCCTGATCGACCAGACCGCGCGGGCTGTCTCCAAGCTCCCGGCTGTCGCGAACTTCTTCACGCAGACGCCGCCCTTTGACCGCGTGTTCAAGCTCGCTGCCGGGGTCCATCCGAATCGGAAGATCCCGCCCTTCGCGCCGATGACGCTGAAGTCCTGGTTCGCGTCTCGGCCGCAGGCCAACGGCGGCGGGCGCAAGGTGATCTTATGGGCCGACACCTTCACGAACTACCTCGAGCCCGAGGTCGGGATCGCCGCGGTCGAGGCGCTCGAAGAGGCCGGCTTCCACGTCGTCGTTCCGAGCGGGCATCTCTGCTGCGGCCGGCCGCTCTACGACTACGGGATGCTCGACCTCGCCGAGTCCTACCTCCGCAACGTGCTCGACCAGCTCCGCGGCGACATCCGCGCCGGCACGCCGGTGGTCGGTGTGGAGCCGAGCTGCGTCGCCGTCTTCAAGGACGAGCTCGTCCAGCTCTGGCCGAACGACGAGGACGCGCAGCGGCTCAGCAAGCAGACGCACCACTTCAGCGAGTTCATGTCCAGGCACGCCGAGGGCTGGGAGCCGCCGACGTTGCAGCGCAAGGCGCTGCTGCACGGCCACTGTCATCAAATGGCGACCGGCGGAATCGATCCGGAGCAGGAGCTGCTCGAGAGAATGAGCGTCGAGGTCGAGGAGCTCGACGCCGGCTGCTGTGGGATGGCGGGCGGCTGGGGTTACGAGACCGGCCACTACGACGTCTCGATCGCCTGCGGCGAGCGCAAGCTGCTGCCGAAGGTCCGCGAGGCGGCGCCCGAGACGATCGTCGTCGCCAACGGCTTCTCTTGCCGGAGCCAGATCGAGCAGACCGGCACGGGCCGCCTGGCGCTGCACGCCGCGCAGGTGCTCGCGCTCGCGCGCGAGTTCGGCCCGGCGGGACCGCCGGGCTCGTACCCCGAACGCGCAGCCGCGGGGCGGCCGCAACCCGGGCCGGTGCGCACCGCCGCGCGAGCCGCGTTTGCGGTCGCCGCCGCCGCGGCCGTCGCGGGCGCGGCCGGCTTCACGTACTCGCGCCTGCGCTAGCGGGCCAGAAGGCCCGGGAGAGCGCTAAGCGAGCCGCCGCGTCTCGAGCGGTGTCTCGCCCTCGGGCCCGACGCGGTAGCCGCCGGCGCCCTCGCACACGCTCACGACTTCAGCGAGCTCGGTCCCCTTGTAGCGGAGGCCGACGCCGTCGTCGGCGGCGACCCCTGGCGGGAAACCGTCTGCGACGAGCTGCTTGTAGACCGGCCGCCTCAGTTCCTCCCCGTCATAGTGGGGACAGGCGCTGCCGGCGAGAAAGCCGAGCCCGTCGCGCATCCCGTCGAGCTGTGGGCCGAACGAATCGGTCACCCCCGCCTCGAACCAACAGATCATCCCGGCGCTCCAGCCTGTGAGGACGACGCCGGCTTCCCACGCCTCCCGCAGGATCTGGTCGAACCCGTGCACCCGCCAGATGGCGAGCATGTTCGCGGTATTGCCGCCGTTGACGAAGATCACGTCCTGCTCGAGGGCGAAATTCCGCAGGTCATTCGGCGGCCACGGGAAGAAGGGCAAGTACGAAGGGCGAGCGGCGTCCGGCACAAGGCCGTAGAACCGAAGCACCGAAGAGTCGTCGTCGCCCATGGCCGTCGGGACGAAGCAGACCTTTGGCTCTGGCCTGCCCGCAAGCCCGACCACGTACTCGATTAGCCGCCGCGTCTCCGCATCGGTCGATCCCGACCCGCCCAGGCCGACGATGTTCCGCTCAGCCATGAGAAATCTGACTCTACGCGAAGGACTTTGCGTCCCCGGGTTGCAGTTTCCTCTATCACGAGCCAACCTCTGAGTACCGACGCCTGACCCGTCGTGAACGCCATAACCGAGACCGCCGCCAAAACGGTCCTCATTTGTGAGGACGATTCGAATCTCCGCACCCTCGTTCGGCTTGCGCTGGGCGAGGAGGGCTTTCGCTTCTTCGAGGCGCCGGACGGCCCGAGCGGCCTCGAGCTCGCCCGTCGAACGAAGCCGGACCTGATCGTGCTCGATCTGATGCTGCCCGGCCGAAGCGGCCTCGACGTGCTCCGCGACCTTCGAGACTCGCGCGAGTTCGCCGAGACGCCGGTGATCGTCATCAGCGCCTGGTCGCACTCCGACGACGCCGCCCTCGAGGCGGGCGCAACCCGATTCGTCGCCAAGCCGTTCGACCCCGACGAGCTACGCGACGCGGCGGTCGCGTTGCTCGAGGACGATCGTGCCCCTTAGCGAACGCCTTCCGAAGTCGCTCTCCGGGCGACTCGTGGTCGGAAGCGCGTTGCTCGCGCTACTCGTTGCGGTCGCCTTTGGCGTCCTCGTCTTTGCCGTCACGACGCTCGACGACGCGACGAAGCGGGAGCGCCACGCGAAGGCCCTGACCGCCGAGACCCTCGAGCTCCAGCGCCTGGTACTCGACCTCGACACGGGCCTGCGCGGATTCGTCCTCACCGGGAGGGAGGACTTGCTTGCACCGTGGACGAGCGCGCGTGCCGCTCTCCCCGACAAGAAGCGCGCCTTCCTACGGCTCGCCTCGACGACGGCCGGCGAGCGGCGTCGCGCCATGACGCTCGTCGATTCGATCGACCAGTACGTCGCCGACTATGCGGTGCCCGTCGTCGACATCGCCAGGACGAGCCCGGCCGCGGCGCGACAGCAGGTGGTCAGCGTCGAGGGAGCGAGCCAGCTCAAAACCGTCCGCGACCACTTCGGCGACTTCCTCTCGAAGGAAAGCGCGCTCGCGGCCGCCCGCACGTCGACCGCCCAGCGACGGTCTGACGAGGCGATCGCTGCGGCCGTCACCGGCCTGATCGCCTCGGCCCTCTTGATCATTGGCTTCGGCCTCTATCTCTCCCGATCCATCGCGCGGCCCGCCCGCGAGGTCGCCGAAGGCGCCGCACGCCTCGCCGGCGGCGATCTCACGACGCGCCTCGTCCCCCAGGGCGTCGGCGAGATCGGCGATCTGACGCGGGCGTTCAACGAGATGGCCGAGCGGCTCGAGGCGAGCCGGCGCGAGCTCGAGGAGCAGAACGAACGGCTCCGCGAAAGCGAGCAGGCGAAGTCGGAGCTCGTCAGCATCGTCGCGCACGAGCTGAGAACGCCGCTGGCAAGCGTGCTGGGCTTCACCTCGGTTCTGCTCCAGCGCGAAGTGACCGAGGACCAGCGGCGCGAGTACCTAGGGATCATCGAGGCGCAGGCGCGCCGGCTCGCCGCCCTCGTCAACGACTTCTTGGATGTCCAACATCTCGAGGAGGGAAGGCTCTCGCTCGCTCGAGACCTGGTCGACGTCGGCTCGGTCGTTCGGGAGCAGACCGAGCTCTTCGCGGGCCAGAGCCCGAATCACCTACTCGACGTTTCGCTCCCTCGGGCGCCGTTGCCCGTGCGCGGCGATTCGAACCGCCTTGCCCAGGTAGTCGCGAACCTGCTCTCGAACGCAATCAAGTATTCACCCGACGGCGGAGTCGTCCGCGTCGCCGGGACGCGGACCGATCACGTCATCCGTGTCAGCATTCAGGACGAGGGGATCGGAATTCCGCCCGAGCTGCAACCCGACATCTTCGGCAAGTTCGTCCGTGGGCATGCGACCGCGAACGGAATCGAGGGGAGCGGTCTCGGGCTCGCTATCTCACGCTCGCTGGTCGAGGCACACGGCGGGCGCATCGACTTCGAGAGCACGAAGGGCCGGGGCTCGACCTTCTGGTTCGAGATCCCCAGCGCGTCACCGGAATAAGAGGCAGCAAGGAAGGAGAAACCAAATGCCCAGTACCCCACGGCTTCTGATCGCCGCCGTCATCCTCGGGGGACTCGTCGCCTACGGAACCCTGCAATCGAGCGCCGCAACCGGCCCGGAGTTCATCAAGATCACCGACCGGCAGTTCAGCTACAAGCGCGTCGATATCGGCGCCCCCGGGGTTAGCCCGGGCGATCAGGAAATCATCTATTACGACCTCTTCAACCGGAGGATCACTCCCAAGCCGATCGGCAGCGCCCAGTCTCTCTGCACGTTCACGATTGGTCGTACTCGCATGTGCACGATCACGATCAGCCTGCCGCGTGGGGAGCTCGTAGCCACCGGGCGGGTCCGGTACCGCCAGTTCTACGACCTCGCAATCACCGGCGGCACCCGCCTCTACGACGATGCACGCGGCACGCTGACGATCACCCGCACGACGGGCCCCCCGCGGCCGATTCGGGAGCTGCTCTACTTCCGCCTCACCGGGTGAGAGGAGGGTGACGCGCTACTCGGGCTGCGGCATCTCGCCGCGCGCCTCCGCCTCGGCGCGCCTGCGGATCCGGTCGAGGCGATCCGATTCCTGCAGAGCGAGACAGAGCCGGTAGGTCGCGAGCAGGGCCACGAAGGGCGCAACGACGGCCAGGACGCGGAAGGCCCAGATCTGGGCCTCGTAGGAGACCCCGAACGAGACGAAGATGCGGTCCGAGGCGCCGGCGAAGAAGATGACGAAGACCCAGGTGAACAGCGCTGCGCCGAGCGCCGTTCGCCACGGGGCATCGCGCGGCCGGTCGAGCACGTTGCGGAAGCCGTACTCGCCGGTGAAGCGGCGCTCCAGCGAGGGCGCCAGGTAGAGGAGCATGAAGACGACCAGCGGAAACAGCGCCCCGCCCCAGAACGGATTCGGGACCAGCGTGTAGTGCCCGATCGTGACGTCGAAGTTGGGGACGAGCCGGAGCGCGCCGATCAGCCAGCCGAGGTACCAGTCCGGCTGGGCGCCGTTCGTTCCCTGGGCCACGTGGTACGGCCCCCAGAGCCAGATCGGGTTGATCTGCACGAGCCCGCCGAGTAGGAAGAGCACGGCGGCGACCGCGAAGAACAGTCCCAGCGACCGCGGCGCCTGGCCCGGGAAGGTCGGGATGCCGACGACTTTTTTCTCCGTCGTCCGCCGGCTCTCGCGGAACTGCGTGTGATGCCTCGCCGCCACGAGGAACAGGTGGAGTCCTAGCAAGGTCGCGATCAGGATCGGGAAGAGGAAGACATGTGCGATGTACATCCGCGACTCGAACGCAGAAGTGCCTGGGAACGGGCCGCCCCAGAGCAGCATGGCGAGATTTCCGCCCACGAACGGAATCGACATCAGCACCGAGTAGCCGATCGCGAGCCCCATCCCCGAGAGCAGGTCGTCGACGATCGAGTAGCCGAGGTAGCCCTCCAGCAAGGCGAGGATCAGCATCGTCAAACCGATGTAGTAGGTCAGATCGCGCGGCTTGCGGTAAGCGCCTGTGAAGAAGATGCGCAGCATATGCAGGACGATCGCGGCGACGAAGACGTCGGCAGCCCAGTGGTGGGTCTGCCGCATCAGGAGGCCGGCTCGGACCTTGAACGAGAGGTCGACTCCCGAGCGGTAGGCGACACTCATCTGGTGGCCGCGCAGGGGAAGGTAGTGCCCGGTGTAGTAGGTCTGCGCGGTGCTCGGCTCGAAGAAGAGCGTCAGGTAGATCCCGGTGCCGACCAGGATCACGAAGGCGTAGAGCGCGACCTCGCCGAGCAGGAACGACCAGTGGTCGGGGAAGACGTAGCGCAGCGCCCGCTTCAGGAACGGTGCCGTGCCGCTGCGCTCGTCGACATAGCGAACGATCGCGCGGATCACGACGGGTTCCTCGGGGGCTTCGACCGCACGCCCGACCAGGCCGGGCCGACCGGACCGGAGAAGTTTCCCGCTGCTCGCAGGACGCCGTTCGCATCCACGGCGAGCGGCAACTGAGGCAGCGGCCTCCCGGCGGGGCCGAAGATCACCTTCGCCGCCCTCGTCGGGTCGAAGGTCGAGTAGTGGCAGGGGCAAATCAGCGCGGGGCCAGGCTCGACGACGGGAAAGGTCGGCTTGCGGAAGAGCGCGATCGCGCACCCTGCGTGGGTGCAGATCTTCGAGTAGGCGACCACGCCTCCCGGCGCCCAGTCACGGCGCGCCGCGGGCAGATGGAGTTGCGACGGCTCGAAGCGGACGACGACGACCGGCGCGCCGAGCAGCTCCTTGTCCGCCCCCTGCGCGTAGGCGGTGTAGAAGGTCTCGCGCTCGATCTCGTCGAGTAGCAGGGGCTTCCCGTGCTCATCGACTAGGCGCACGCCCCGCCGCCAGGGCGTTTCGTACAGAGCGCCGGTGTCGAACAGAGGGCCGAGCGAGAGCGCCGGCACGACGAGCGCCGCGCCGATCGCACCGGCCGCCGCGGTCCCGCCCGCCAGCAACAGCCGCTTGCGCGTGAACCGGTCGCCGCTCTCGTCGACGAGCTGCTGGAGCTCCTCCTGCGCCGTCGAATGCGGCAGCGAGTAGTCCTCTTCGAGCTCTTCGGTCACGACGAGCCGCTTGCCGACGACGATCAGCGCCACTGCGACGAAAGCGAGGGCGAGCCCAAGCGCGAGACCGAGGTACTGGGTCTGGTGGGCGAGGTGGTTGAACGAGTAGACGACGATGAAGCCCACAGCGGCCGCGGCGGCAAGGAGCAACAGCAAGAGCACCAGCCACTCCGCGCGCGGATCGGGCTCGCCCGGCGGCACGATCCGCGGACGGTCGACGACACGTGGCTGACGCTTCTTCCGCCCCAGCAGAAGCACGCCGAAGGCGATCGCCCATTTGCGGAACGCACTCACCGCTGGAACCGCCTTCCAATCAGGAGACAGCAGCCGACGAGCGCCGCCGCGCCGATCAGCCAGGCGACGAGCCCTTCTGGGACGGGCCCGATCCGGCCGATGCTCCAGCCGCCTGGGTCGTCCGGATGCTTCGCCCACTGGACGTAGGCGATGATCGAGTTCAGCTGCGCGTCGCTGATCTGGCTGACCGGGAACTTCGGCATCAGATAGGGCCCGATCCGGACCGCCTCGGCGATCTGCACCGGCGTCGCCTGGTGCAGCGGCGGCGCGACCGCGTTGGTCACGTAGCCGCCCTCGGCGACGATCTGGTGGCAGCCCGCGCAGTGCTCCGTGAACAGGGATTGCCCTTGCGAGAGGTCGCCCAACCGCGGCTGTGGGCGCGGCACCTTTGGCCCTTTTCCGAGAGACGCCACGTAGGCGACCAGCGCCGCGATCTCCTGCTTGTCGAACGGCGACTTCGTGTGCCGCGGCTGGTCGTGCGGGTCGGCCAGTGGCATATAGCCGGTGGTCAGGTAGAAGTCGGCCGCCTGCGCGCCGACGCCTCGAAGGGGTGGGCCGAGCCCGCGCAGGTCCAGCACGCCCTTTGGATGGGACGTCGAGATGACCCCGCTGCCGTCGACACCGTGGCAGCTGAGGCAGTACCCGGCATAAAGACCCTTCCCGGTCTTCGCCTTGACGCCGACGCCGGGCTGTGCGCCGGCCGCCGCGGGCAGCGCCAGTGCGACGACGAGGACTGCGAGCGCTCGTCTCACGACTGCATACACGGCTCGTGGACAATCGCGCCGGTACCGCTGAGCACGATGATGACGAGAAAAAGCAGGTTGCCGATCGAGGCCGCGAGCGCAAAGAAGTGGCGGCGCCCCTCCGGGGCCGGGCCGCCGTAGTCGACGTTGCGTGTCTCCCAGAGGACGCTCAGCGCCGCCGCCTCCGCCAGCAGGGCGAGCGCGATCCCGACACCCATCAATGTGATCTCCCAGGGCTTGACGTCGACGCCGAGAACCTCGTTCGCCGCGCCGCACCTCGCGACGGTGATTCCGAACCCGACCACCAGCTGCACCACCCAGGTGAGCGCGGCGCCGAAGAGGCCGAACCACTGCAGGAAATCGGGATCCAGATAGCGCGCTGCCGATCTCATGCGAGCGGCGAGAGCTGGGTGCCGAGGACGCAGAGGGCCAGCACGTTGACGAAGTGCCAGTAGAACGCGGTCGCCCGTAGCCCGTTCATCCGGTAGCCCGTCAACCCGGTCGCCGTGCGCAGCAGGATCCAGGCGCTGAGCAGAACCCCGACGAAGACATGCAGGTGGTGGGCCCCGAGCATCGTGAAGTAGATCGACGAGTACGCGCTACCGCTCGGCGGAAACTCGTGGACGTCGTGAACGAACAGATGGATCTGCATGCCGAGGTAGCCCGCCTGGACGACGAGCGCCAACAGCAACGCCACCCGTGCGCGCGTGAGCAGCCCACGCGAGGCCGCGTTGACGGCGAGCTGTACCGGGATGCTGCTCAAGACGAGCAGGCCGGTCAGCACGAGCGGCAGCGTCACCTTCGGCTCCGGCACCCCGGGCGGAGGCCAGTGCAGGTTGTTGAAGCGCAGGTAGAAGTAGGTGCCGATGATCGTCCCGAACAGGGTCGCCTCGGTTGCGACGAAGATGGCCATTCCCCACCACCCGTTCGGCCGTGCAAGCCGGGCCTGCTCGACCCGCGCGACCGCCGCCGGCGTTCTGGCCTCGCCGCTGTGAGGCAGCGCGCTCATGTCTCGACGGGCTCCTTCGCGTGCCAGCCCGCGACGCAGAGCAGCGCCAGGCCGGCGAAAACTCCGGCGACCGCGTAGTGCTGCGTCAGCAGCATGATGAAGAGGAGCCCCGTGCAGACCGCGACGGCCAGCGGCCAGGGCGATTCCGCGGGCATCTCGAGCACCTCGTCGGGAACGGCGTCGACGACCGTCGAGGCCGGCGTTTCGTGGCCCTCGTCGAGGACGAGCTCGCCGCGCTCGAGCCGCCGGACGTCGGCTTCGCGGTCCTCCGCGTCCCAATTCGGATAGGCGCTCCTAACCGTCGGGATGACCGGGAAGTTGTAGGGAGGCGGCGGCGAGCTCGTCGCCCACTCCAGCGTGCCGCCGAAGAACGGATCGCGGCCGGCGGGCGCGCCGCGGAAGCGGCTGTAGGCCAGGTTCCCGAAGATCAGCAGCAGGCCGGCCGTGAGGATGAAGGCGCCGATCGTCTCGGAGAGGTTGTACGCACCCCAGCCAAGCGACGACGGATAGGTGTAGACCCGACGCGTCATCCCGAGCAGCCCGAGGATGTGCATCGGGAAGAACGTCACCGCCGTGCCGACGAAGGTGAGCCAGAAGGACAGCTTCGCCAGACCCTCGTTGTAGAGCCGGCCGGTGACCTTGGGGAACCAGTAGTACATCCCGCCGAGGATCGGGAAGACCGCCGCGCCGAAGATGATGAAGTGGAAGTGTGCGACGACGAAGTAGGTGTCGGTCGTCGCCTGGTCGAACGGGATCGCCGCGAACATGATCCCCGAGAGGCCGCCGAGGACGAAGAAGACGATGAAGCCGCCGATGAAGAGCAGCGGCGTCTTGAACTCGGGCCGGCCGAGCGCGACCGTCACGGTCCAGGCGAAGACCTGGATCGTGCTCGGGATCACCACCATCATGCTGGCGGCGGCGAAGAAGACGAGCGTGATCGTCGGCAGCCCAGTCGCGAACATGTGGTGCGCCCAGACGCCGAAGCCGATGAAGGCAACCAGCAGCTCGGCGAGCGCGACGAGCGGGAAGGCGATCATCTTCCGCTTCGAGAAAGTCGGGATGATCGAGGTCGCGATCCCGAAGGCGGGAAGGATGATGATGTAGACCTCGGGGTGGCCGAAGAGCCAGAAGAGGTGCTGCCACAGCAGCGGGTCGCCCCCGTGCGCGACGTCGAAGAAGTGAAAGCCGAGGGTGCGCTGGAGCTCCAGGTAGACGAGGTCGATCGTCAGCGATGGCAGCGCGAAGATCAGCGATAGCGAGACCGCCAGCATCGCGAAGCAGAAGAGCGGCATCCGGTTCATCGACATCCCGGGCGCGCGCAGCTTGAAGATGGTGACGATGAAGTTGATCGCGGCCGCGGTCGTCGAGACCCCGTTGAAGATCAGTCCCAGCGCGTAGAAGTCGATGTTGCGGCCGGGGTTGTACTGCTTCAGCGCCAGCGGCACGTAGTCGAACCATCCGGCGTTCGGTGCCGCGTGCATGAAGACGCTCGCGTACATGAACAGCCCTGAGGCGAGGAAGAGCCAGTAGCTGAGTGCGTTCATGCGCGGGAAAGCCATGTCGCGCGCGCCGATCATCAGCGGAATCAGGTAGTTGCCGAACGCACCCGTCGAGATCGGGATGACGAACAGGAAGATCATCGTCACCCCGTGCATCGTCATCAGCTGGTCGTAGGTCTCCGGCGACAGCACCCTTTCGTTCGGTTGCGCGAGCTGCGTCCGGATCAGCAGCGCCTCGATCCCGCCGGCGCCGAAGAAGGCGAGCGTTGTGAAGAAGTAGAGGAGCCCGATCCGCTTGTGATCCGTGGTCGTCAGCCAGCCCCAGAGTCCGCGAGGCTCGACCCAGATTCGCTCCAGGCGCTCGACGCGCTGGGCGGCCGGCTCGGTGATCGTCGTCGCCATCAGTGCCTCGCCCAGTGACGGAAGGCGAGGGGCTGTCCCCGAACGGGGACTGTCCCGGTAACGCGGCCACCCGTCGTTACGGCTTCGGGGACAGTCCCCTGCGGGGACAGTCCCTGCGCGACTGGTGCCGGCGTCGCCACTACTTCAGCCCGTCCAGGTAGGCGACCAGTGCGTTGAGATCGCTACTCGTCAGCGTGAAGCCCGGCATCTTGCTGCCCGGCTTGTAGCGCTGCGGGTCCTCGATCCAGTGCGCAAGGTCCGGCGGGTCGTTTGGCAGCGTCAACGCGGCCAAGGTCGTCCGCGTCGCGAGATGCGTGAGGTCAGGGCCGATCGTTCCGTTGGCCGGCGTGCCGCGGATCATGTGGCAGCCCGAGCAGGGCAGGCTGAGGAACAGCCGCTCGCCTTCACGTGCCTGCGCAGTGGCCGGCTTCCGCGCCGGCCGCTGCTCGTTCCCGAGCCAGCGGCGGAAGGCGTCAGGCGTATCCGCGAAGACGTACATCGCCATGTGCGCGTGCTGCTGGCCGCAGAACTCGGCGCACTGCCCGCGGTACTCGCCGGGATGGTTGGCGTCGAGCAGGAGCCGGTTCACCCTGCCGGGAATCAGGTCGGCCTTCCGGTTCAGCTCCGGCACCCAGAAGCTGTGGATCACGTCCGCCGTCGTGCCGACCATGTCCACGCGAGTCCGCGCCGGAATGTGGATCTCGTTGGCGGTGACCGCCCGGGTGCCTGGGTACCGGACCTCCCACCACCAG
>Ga0075434_100004710_pt1 | contig 12329 bp, 10 predicted proteins | sample RhiMethybrSRZTD3_FD_75298 | JGI IMG/M metagenome (GOLD analysis project Ga0075434, IMG submission 75298) | Populus rhizosphere microbial communities from Tennessee, USA - Rhizosphere MetaG P. TD hybrid SRZTD3 | ecosystem: Host-associated > Plants > Roots > Rhizosphere > Soil | place: USA... | reverse complement strand
TCCGACCGGAAGAACAGCATCGTGCTTCACGTGAACACGATGTCGTTCCACCACTTCGACGCTGGAACGACGCAGTGGAACAGCCATGCCGACGGCGGCGGCCCTGCCGGGGTCAGATGCAGCTCGAGCGGCTCGAGCGTCTGCTCACAGCGGGAGGCGACGTCGCCCGTTCCGCCCAGCGCGCTGACGATGCCGAACGAGTCCCACGCGCAGTTGGCGAAATACGCCGTCGTGCCGACCGTTACGCGATGCTGTGTCTCGACACCGGAGAAGGGCGGCGCCATCCGGATCGACGTGAAATCGTCAGCCGGCACGAGCATGCGCTTCGCGAACAGACGCCGATACGCGTCGCTGATGATTCGGTCGCTCGCGGCGCCGGTCGCCTGCGCCGTCGCATCGCGCGTTGGGGACCGGCCCGTCGTCGCGAAGTGCTGATACACGGCCGTCCGCACGGTCAGATCGAAAGCGTCGTCCATGAGTGAGCGAGTCCTCTATTATCGGATCGCGCCTGAGCGCGAGTGACCACTGCCATGAATACGCGTCTGCTCATGACCCTGCAGGTGAACGTCATGCCGCCGCAGAACGTCGGCGCCGTGCCCCACGGCACTCGACGCGTCGCGCCGATCGGCGGCGGCGTCTTCGACGGCCCGCGCCTTCGCGGCACCGTGTTGCCGGGCGGCAGCGCGGACTGGCTTCTGCTCCGACCGGACGACGTCCTCGAGATGGATCTGCGCGTCACGCTGCGGACGCATGACGGAGCGCTCATCTCGATGAAGTCCTTCGGCCTGCGCCACGGCCCGCCGGAGGTGATGGCGGCCATCGGACGGGGCGAGCGGGTCGATCCGGCGTCGTACTACTTCCGGACGACGCCGCGCTTCCAGACCGCGCACCCCGCGTACGACTTCCTGAACCGCCTCGTCGCCGTCGCCACCGGCGATCGCCGCGCTGAAGGCCCCATCTACACGATTCACGAGCTGCTCTAGTCGGAAAGGCACATGACATGAACTCGCGGCCGCTCATGCTGCTGCGTCTCACCACCGCGCCGATCGAGGAAGTCGGCGCCACGCCGCACGGGACGCTCTCCATCTTCCCGGTGACGGGCGGCTCGTTCGAGGGCGAGCGCCTTCGCGGAAAAGTTCTCGCCGGCGGCGGCGACTGGGTGACCAAAACGGCCGACGCGCCGTTCGATCTCGATCTGCGCGTCACGCTCGAAACCGACGACGGCGCCTTGATCTACATGACGTTCACCGGGCTGCGCGACGACGCGCATCACTACTTTCGGACGCTGCCGCGCTTCGAGACCGCATCGCCGCAGTATGCGTTCCTGAATCGCCTGCTCGCCGTCGGCATCGGCGAGATCCGCGCCGACGGGCCGGTGCACATCATCGAGGAAATTCTGTGACGGCGGTCCTGCGGCAATCATCTCTTCGCTACTGATGAAGCACCTGATGAACGAACGCGATCGCAATCGATCCTTCGCCGACGGCTGACGCGACGCGCTTGATGTTGCCGCCGCGCACGTCGCCGACGGCGAACACGCCGGGGCGGCTCGTTTCGAGCAGAAACGGCGGCCGCGGCAGCGGCCATCCGGCGCTTCCGAGATCCTCCGCCGACAGGTCCGGACCGGTCTTGATGAACCCGCCGCGGTCGAGCGCGACGCAGCCGTCGAGCCAGCGCGTATTCGGCACGGCGCCCGTCATCATGAACACGTGCCGGATGTCGTGCGTCTCGACGGCGTTGGTCCGGCCGTCGCGCCAGCGGACGCGATCGAGCGACCGCTCGCCTTCGAGCGCCACGATCTCGGTGCGCGTTCTCACCGTGATCGCCGGATGGTCCTCGATTCGTCGAACCAGATACCGCGACATCGTCTCCGACAGCCCGTCCTTGCGAACGAGGATGTGGACGTGTTTCGCCGTCTGCGCGAGAAACACCGCGGCCTGGCCCGCGGAGTTCCCGCCGCCGACGATCGCGACCTCCTCGCCCCCGCACAACTGCGACTCCATGCGTGACGCGGCGTAGTAGACGCCCGCGCCTTCGAACTGCGACACGTTCGCGATCGCCGGCTTGCGGTACTCGGCGCCCGACGCGATGATCAGCGCGCGCGCGTCGATGCGCCCGCCTTCGTCGAGGTGCACGGCGTAATGCGGATGGGCGCACGAGAGCTTCGCTGCGCCTTTCGCGACCATCACCTCGGCGCCGAATTTCTGCGCCTGCGCGTACGCGCGTCCCGTGAGATCCAGGCCCGAGATGCCGGTCGGAAACCCGAGATAGTTCTCGATTCTCGAGCTCGAGCCGGCCTGCCCGCCGGGCATGTTCGATTCGAGGACGAGCACGTCCAACCCTTCGGAGGCGCCGTAGACCGCGGCGGCGAGTCCGGCCGGGCCCGCGCCCACGACGACCACGTCCCGGACGTGCGTCCGATCGATCGCGTCGTTGAAGCCGAGGCAGTCGGCGATTTTCTGGTTGCTCGGATTCCGCAGCACCGCGTCGCCGCGGCAGATGAGGACCGGAATGTCGGCGGCGCTCACGTGAAAGCGATCGAGCAGCTCCTGCGCGTCGGCGTCGCGATCGAGGTCGGTGTAGTGGAACGGATGGCCGTTGCGCGTCAGGAACTCCCTGACGCGCAGCGTGCCGGCGCAATGCGTCGAGCCGATGACGACGACGTCGCCGTACTCGCCCTCGATGAGCTGGACGCGGCGCAGGATGAACGCCCGCATCAGAATCGCGCTGAGCTCGGTATCCGTCTGGATCAGCGCGAGGAGGTGCTCGCGATCGACCTCGATCACTTCGCCCGACTGCGTGACGCGGACGCTCGCGAGCGAACGGCGGCCCGTCAGCATGTTCCCTTCGCCCGAGAACTGCCCGGCGCGGTGGGCGACGATGCGCTTCTCGATTCCTGCCGCCGGCCGCAGCACTTCGATCTCGCCGCTCAACACGACGAAGAACGGTACCGCCCGCTGCGCCACCTCCACGAGCACGTCGCCGGCTGCGATCGCGCGCCGCCGCCCGTACGGCTCGATGCGCGCGATCTGCTCCTTCGTGAGCGTCGGAAACAACCGATCCGGGTTCGCCACCTGTCGTCCCTCCTGCGCGAGCGGCCCTGGAGTGACGTCCGCAGCGCACTGTTCATTATCATGCGCTGTCCTTCAGGCGATCGAGCGCGTGCTGGATGCGAGCCGCCGCGATCACGCTGCCGCTCGCGCTCCGCGCGATAGAAGTCCAGCGGGCCTTACGAATCGCCACAGCGCCACGTGGATGTCCCGGAGGGATCGACTCGGCGTACAGACCGTCCTGTCGCGAATCGGCATTCGGGCCGGGCAGTCACCCGGTCAAGGTCGTCGCGGCGGCGGGAACTTTCCTGCGCTCGTTACTTCAGCTCGACGGCGATCCGATCGGCCGGTTGTCCGGAGGCGTTCTCCTCGGCGTGCTTCGACGCGCCGGCCGCTCGAACGTCGTCGGCCTTTGCGCCCGGCTGATCGTTCAGGTAGACGACGATTCTGTTCAGGATGTGCTCGTGCGTCTGCCCTTTCTCGTGCGGGTCGTAGTGGACGCGAAGGACGCGCACGTATTCGTTCTCGAGCGCGACCTTGTAGTGCTGCGGATCGACGGCCACCGGATCCAGCGGCGTCGCCGCGGCTTTGCCCGACGGCGATCCTTTCAGATCGACTTCGAGAATGCGAATCGGGTGGTCGGTGATGTTCTCGGCGACGTAGGCGCCGCTCGCCGGCCGCCAGCGAACGTCGCCGCGGCGGAATTCGATCTTCGTCGACTGCTCGCCTTCCTTGCGCGTCATCACGCCGTCGTCGAGATAGATGAGCACGCGGTTCGTGGCGTGGCCGTTCTTCGCGACGGCAGGCGTTCGCGGCTGGAGCGTGGCCACGATGACGCTCGCCTGCGGCGTGTCGAGCCGCTGCGCGATCGACGGCCCGGAAGGAGCCTGAGCGTGCAGGAGCGCCGCGCCTGCGATCGCGAATGGACCGACGAGCCGTGAGGATCGCAGCAGACCGTTCATTCGAGCCTCCGATTCAAAGTCCGAGCCTGCGCCATCCTACACCCGGCGGCCCGCTGTCATCTTGACGGCGCCGCCCGCTTGCGAGACGCTTGCGCGTCCATATCAGCAAACCGAAATGGAGGCTCCGATGCACCGCCTCGTTCCGCGTCCGCGTCGATCGCTCGCCCTCGCCGTCGCCGTCGTCGCTGTCATGTGCGCAGCGGGCGTGCGCGGCGCCTCCGGACTGGCCGACGACGCCGACGTGCTCGGCGCGGAGCGGCTGTTTTCCGCGTGGATGGACGGACAGTTGGCCTATCGAGGGCTCCCCGGCGTCGTCGTCGGCGTCGTGAGCGATCAAGACCTCGTCTGGGCCAAGGGCTTCGGGTTCGCGGACGTCGGCGCGAAGCTGCCGATGACGCCGGCGACGAAGTTCCGCATGGCGTCGCACAGCAAGCTGTTCACGGCGATCGCGGTCATGCAGCTCCGCGAAGAGGGCAAGCTCCGCCTCGACGATCCGGTCGTGAAGTACCTCCCGTGGTTCAAGGCCAAGCCCGCCGGCGACGACGACGGGCCGATCACGATCGAGCAGCTGCTCTCGCACAGCTCGGGGCTGCAGCGCGAGGCGGGAGACCATTGGACGTCTTTCGAGTTCCCGACCTCCGAAGAGCTCCGCCGGCTCTACTCGGATCGGCAGGCGGCGTTCGCGCCGTCGGTCCGGTGGAAGTACTCGAACCTCGCGTACGCCGTCGCCGGCATGGTCGTCGAGCAGGTGAGCGGCGAGCGGTGGGCCGACTACGTCGATCGCAACATCTTCAAGCCGCTCGGCATGCTCGCGTCGAGCGTGGACAAGAGCGTGCCGGGCCTCGCCGTGCCGTACGGACGCCGCATGCCGGACGGAAGCCGCGAGGTGCTGCCCTTCGTCGACGCGCGGGGCATGGCGGCCGCGACCGGCGTCACGTCGAACCTCGAGGACATGGCGAAGTTCGTCTCGGCTCAGTTCCGCAGAGGGCCGCGCGGCGGCGCGCAGATCGTCAGCACCGGGTCGCTGCGCGAGATGCATCGCGTGCGCTCGGTCGAGGAGAACTGGACGTCGGGAACCGGTCTCGGTTTCGACATCTCGCGTATCAAGGACCGCACGTACGTGGGCCACGGCGGCGGCTATCCTGGCAACACGACGCAGACGCAGATTCAGCTCGACGACAAGATGGGCGTCATCGTGCTCACGAACACGAACGACTCCAACCCGTCGGACATCGCGCGGCAGCTGATCGCGACGGTCGGACAGGCCGTCGCCAAGGCGTCGGCGTCGAAGCCGGCGGCCACGTGGGACACGGCGTGGGCGCGGTTCGCCGGCCTGTACCGCGGACGCGGAGGCGATTCGCACGTGGTGCTGCTCAACAAGAAGCTCGTGATCATCACGCCGAACGCGCAGAACGTGGACAACCCGATCACGCTCGAACCGCTCGGCGGAGGACGCTTCCGCTTCACCGCGCCGACCGGCGGCGGCGCCGTCGGCGAAGTGGTGCGTTTCGTCGAACAGCCCGGCCGCCCGATGCGGATGTACATCGGCGACGGCTGGATCGATCGGGTGCAGTAGGGGACAGCGAGGGGAACGAGCATGCAGTCTTCACGCAGCCGGCGCGCGCGCGTGGCGCCGCTCGTCCTGATCGGACTCCTGCCCGGCTGCAGTGCGCCGAGCGCGCAGCCGGCGCAGTCCGCGCAGCCGCCGCGGCAGCAGGCCGCGCCCGCGGCGAATCCGATCACCGTCGACTCCACCGAAGAGCAGATTCGCCAGGCAGTCGCAACCGCGCGGGTCGGCAGGAAGCTCACGCCAAAGGCGTGGCCCGGCGGCGCGCGGGTCGCCGTCTGCCTCACCTTCGACGTGGACAACGAGCTGCTGCAGCGAGCGAATCCTCTTCCCGTGCCGTTGTCGGTGGGCGAATACGGCGCGACGACGTCGGTGCCGAGGATCCTCGAGCTCCTCGACCGGCATCAGGTGCCGGCGACGTTCTTCATCCCCGCGATGGGCATCATGCTCCATCCCGAGATGGTGCCGGCGATCCAGGCGCGGAAGCGTCACGAAATCGGCGTCCACGGATGGATCCACGAATTCTGGCCGGGCGTCGGAGACGCGGCGAAGGAGCAGCGGCTGCTCACGCAGTCGATCGAGTATCTGACGAAGGCGACCGGGAAGCGTCCGGCGGGCGTCCGCGCGCCGAGCTCCGGGTTCAGCCCGCAGACGTTCGACTTCATCCGGAAGGCCGGCTTCCTCTACGACAGCAGCCTGCTCGCGGCGGACGAACCGTACGAGATCCTCTCGAAGGGGCGCCCGAGCGGCGTGATCGAGCTGCCGATCAGCGAGGTCGGCAACGACTACGTCTATTACGGCGAGACCGCGAACGGGTCGCTCCCGTCGCCGGAAGCGGTGTTCGAGATCTACAAGGCGGAGTTCGATCTCGCCTACCAGGAACGGACGATGTTCATCCTGACGCAGCATCCGCACGTCGGCGGACGCCGATCGCGGATCCTGCAGCTCGATCGGTTGATTACCTACATCAAGTCGAAGAAGGACGTCTGGTTTGCGACGATGGAGGAGGTCGCGAGCTACGTCAAACGCGGGACGCCCTGAAGGCCGTCCGCCTCTACAGATAGCGTGCGGGACATATAAAGATTGTCGTATCATGACGTCCGGTTCATAGAGGGGCCGCACATGGGAAAGGCCTCAACGGTCTCGGTCGCTTTCGTAGTTACGTTCCTCCTGGCGAGCGGCTTGCTGCCGGTAAAAGCTCAGCAGCAGCCCGGTTCTTCGTCCACGCCCACAGCTGCGCACAAGGTCTTCGTGACACGCTATTGCGCGTCGTGTCACAACGACCGCCTGAAACGCGGCAGCCTGACGCTCGACGCCGCAGTCGCGCAGGACGTCGGCCGGAGCCCCGAGATTTGGGAGAAAGTGCTCCGGAAAATCCGCGCCCGGCAGATGCCGCCCGTCGGCATGCCGCGGCCGGACGAGGCCCTGTACAACGCCGAGACTGCGGCGCTCGAGAGCGAGCTCGATCGCGCCGCGGCGGCGTCGCCGAACCCCGGACGCACGGCAACCCTCCGCCGGGTGACGCGGACCGAGTACCGCAACGCCGTCCGCGACCTGCTCGCGCTGGACGTCGACGTCTCGTCGCTCCTGCCGGCCGACGAATCCAGCTACGGCTTCGACAACGTCACGGTCGGCGATCTGTCGCCGACACTGCTCGATCGCTATATCTCGGCGGCCGAGAAGATCAGCCGCGTCGCGATCGGACGGCCGAGCGTGTCGCCCGACGGCGACACGATCCGGATCCCGGCCGACCTCACGCAGGAGGAGCACATCGAGGGGCTGCCCATCGGGACGCGCGGCGGCGCGCGGATCGACTACACCTTCCCGATGGACGGCGAGTACGAATTCCAGATTCGGCTGACGCGCGACCGCAACGAGCACGTCGAAGGGCTGAACGACGCCGCCGATCTCGAGCTGCTCCTGGATCGCGAGCGCGTCAAGACGTTCACCGTCGCGCCGCCGGCGCGCAACGCCGGGTTCTCCGAGGACTACCAGCCGAACCACGACAACGTCGACAAGGATCTCCACGTCCGCGTGGCGGTGAAGGCGGGACCGCACGCCGTCGGCGTCGCGTTCCTGAAAACGCCGACGGCGCTGCTCGAGACGGCGCGGCAGCCGTACCAGGCGCACTTCAACTCGTACCGGCACCCGCGCATCCAGCCGGCCGTTTACTCGATCGCGATCATCGGGCCGTACGCCGCGAAAGGATCGGGTGATACGCCGACGCGGCGGCGCCTCCTCGTCGCGAAGCCTTCCGGTCCGGACGAAGAGGATGCCGCGGCGAAGACGATTCTGACGTCGCTCGTGCGCCGCGCGTACCGCCGGCCGGTCACCGACGCCGACGTGCAGGGCGCGTTCGATCTGTACAAGAAAGCGAAGCGCGAAGCGGCCACGGACAAATTCGACGCGGGCATCGAGATGGCGTTGTCGGGCGTGCTCGTCAGTCCCGAGTTCCTCTTCCGCGTCGAGCAGGATCCGCCGGCCGCAGCGCCGAACACGCCGTATCGCATCACCGATCTGCAGCTCGCCTCGCGCCTGTCGTTCTTCCTCTGGAGCAGCGTCCCGGACGAGGAACTGCTGGACACGGCGGCGGCCGGTAAGCTCCACGAGCCGGCCGTCCTCGAGCGGCAGGTGCGGCGGATGCTCGCCGACGCCCGATCGCGCGCGCTCGTCACCAACTTCGCCGAGCAATGGCTGCACCTCCGGAACCTCGACTCGATCACGCCGGACATGCGGCTGTTCCCCGACTTCGACGACAACCTGCGCCAGGCGTTCCGGCAGGAGACGGAGCTCTTCTTCGAGAGCATCCTGCGCGAGGATCGCAGCGCGCTCGATCTGCTGCGCGCCAACTACACCTACGTCAACGAGCGGCTCGCGAAGCATTACGGCATCCCGCACGTCTACGGCACGCGCTTCCGCCGGATCGAGCTCGATCCCGACAGCGGGCGCGGCGGGCTGCTGCGGCAGGCGAGCATCCTGACCGTCACGTCGTACGCGACGCGGACCTCGCCGGTGATCCGCGGCAAGTTCGTGCTCGACAACCTCCTCGGCGTGCCGCCGCCGCCGCCGCTGCCGGACGTGCCGGCGCTCAAAGACAACACGGTCGACGGCAACCTGACGGTGCGAAAACGGCTGTCCGAGCACCGCACCAACGCGGTGTGCGCCGGCTGCCACAACCTGATGGATCCGGTCGGCCTCTCGATGGAGAAGTTCGACGCCATCGGCCGGCGCCGCAGCAGCGAGGCGGGCGTGGCGATCGACGCGTCCGGCGGTCTGCCTGACGGCAGCCGCTTCGAGGACATCCCCGGCCTCGAGAAAGCGCTCCTGAGCCGTCCGGAATTGTTCGTCGGCGCCTTCGCGGAGAAGCTGATGACCTATGCGCTCGGACGCGGCGTCGAGTACTACGACGCGCCGGCGATCCGCGCGATCGTCCGCGACGCGCGCGCGCACGATTTCCGCGTCTCCTCGCTCGTCCTCGGCATCGTCAACAGCGCGCCGTTCCAGATGAGGATGTCACGATGATCATCACGAAAAAGGCCCTGCCGCGGCGGACGTTCCTCCGAGGGGTGGGCGCGACGCTCGCCCTGCCGCTGCTGGACGCGATGGTACCGTCGATGACGGCCCTGGCGAAGACCGCCGCGGAACCGGTGCGCCGCCTCGGATTCATCTACATCCCGATGGGGTGCGACATCACGCGCTGGGTCCCGCGCAGCACCGACGGCACGCTGCGGACACTGTCGCCGACGCTGCAGCCGCTCGAGCCGTTCGTCGATCAGCTGACGGTCGTCGGCAACATGGAGCTGAAGAACGCGTATCCAGGCACGCACGCGACGTCGAACGCCGCGTTCCTCAGCGCCGCGAAAGCGAAATGGACCGAGAGCACCGACTACTATCTCGGCACCTCCGCCGATCAGATCGCCGCGCAGCAGATCGGCCGCGAGACGGTGCTGCCCTCGCTGGAGCTCGCAATGGACCTGCTCCAGACCGTCGGCCAGTGCGACAACGGATACGCGTGCGTCTATCAGAACAACCTGTCCTGGTCGTCGCCGACGACGCCGCTGCCCGCCGAGGCGCATCCGCGGATCGTGTTCGAGCGGCTGTTCGGCGAAGGCGGCAGCTCCGCCGATCGCCGCGCCGCGCTGAAGCGCCGGGCGAGCCTGCTCGACTGGGTGCGCGACGACATCGCGCGCCTGCAGAACACGCTCGGCCCCGACGACCGCAAGCGCGTCGATCAGTACCTCGACAGCATTCGCGAGGTCGAGCGGCGCGTGCAGAAGGCGGAAAACGACGCGGACGGCGATCAGCTGCCGGATCTGGATCGGCCGGTCGGCGTCCCGGCGTCCTACGCCGACCACGCGAAGCTGATGTTCGATCTGCAGGCGCTCGCGATGCAGGGCGACGTCACGCGCGTCATCACGTTCCAGCTGGCGCGCGAAACGAGCACGCGCACCTACCCCGAGATCGGCGTGCCGGATCCGCACCACCCGCTCACCCATCACGGCAACAACCCGGACAAGATCGCGCGGATGGCGAAGATCAACACGTTCCATGTGTCGCTGTTGGCCTACTACCTCGAGAAGTTGCGGTCGACGCCGGACGGCGGCGGGACGCTGCTGGATCACTCCGTCGTGCTCTACGGCAGCGGGATGGGCAACCCGAACGTCCACGATCACGTCAACCTGCCGATCATCGTCGCCGGCGGCGGCGCCGGGCGGATGAAGGGCGGCCGTCACATCACCTACGCCGAGCCGACGCCGCTCGCGAACCTGCACCTGACGCTGCTCGAAAAGGTCGGCGTGCGGCTGGACAAGTTCGCGGACAGCGAGGGAACGATCAAGGAACTGCTCGCGCTCTAGTGCGCAGGTAGGGGACGGCCTTCCGGCAGGCCGTCCCGTGCGGCCGGGCCTGATGGCCCTGCCAAAGTAAAGCGAGGAGAAACGCATGCGGCGCGCGGCGCTCTTCGGCCTCAATCTGATAGTGCTCGCCTTGTCAGCAGTCGGTCTGTCCGCGGGCGCCGCCGACGCGCCGCTGGCGGACGCAATGGAGAAGATGGATCGCGCCGCCGTCCGCGCCCTCGTGCAGCGCCGCGCCGACGTCAACGCGCCGCAGGCGGACGGCATGACGGCGCTCCACTGGGCGGCGTACTACGACGATGGCGAGAGCGCAGCGCTGCTCGTCCGCGCGGGCGCCGACGTCAAGGCGGCGAGCCGCTACGGGATCACGCCGCTCACGCTCGCGATCACCAACGGCGACAGCGGGATGGTCGAATTGCTGCTGCAGGCGGGCGCCGATCCGAACTCGACGCTGCCCGGCGGCGAAACGGCGCTGATGACCGCGGCGCGCGTCGGCATACTGCCCTCAGTCAAGGCGCTGCTCGTGCGCGGGGCGAAGGTCGACGCGAAGGACGAGAAGCACCAGCAGACCGCGTTGATGTGGGCGGCGGCCGAAGGCCACGCGCCGGTCGTCGAGATGCTGATCGAGGTCGGCGCCGACTTCAAGGCGCGCCTCGCGTCGGGGATGACGCCGCTCCTGTTCGCGATCCGCGAAGGACACGCCGACGTCGTGCGCGTGCTGCTGAAGGCGGGCGCCGACGTGAACGAGCCGGTGCCGGTCGAGGGCGGACGCCGGCGCGCCGTCGGCGGCCGCGCGCTGCCGCCGGGCGCGACGCCGCTGCTCACGGCGGTCGTGAACGCGCACTTCGAGCTTGCGGCGCAACTGCTCGACGCGGGCGCCGATCCGAACGCGAGCCTGCCCGGCTACACGGCCCTCCATGCGATCGTCCCCGTCCGCAAGCCGGGCGTCGGCGACAACGATCCGGCGCCGGAAGGATCGGGAACGATGAGCAGCCTCGAGCTCGTGCGGAAGCTCGTCGCGGCCGGCGCGGACGTCAACGCGCGCATGACGCGGCGCGCGAACCTCGCGAACACGCGCCTCAACGAAGTGGGCGCGACGCCGTTCATGATGGCGGCGCTCACCGCGGACGCCGAGCTGATGCGCGAGCTCGCGAAGCTGGGCGCCGATCCGTTCATCACCAACGTCGACAACAGCACGCCGCTGATGGCCGCGGCGGGGCTCGCCACGCGGTCGCCGGGCGAGGACGCCGGCACCGAGCCCGAAGTGATCGAGGCCTGTCAAGCCGCCCTCGAGCTCGGCAACGACATCGACGCCGTCGACAAGAACGGCGAGACCGCGATGCACGCGGCGGCGTACAAGAACCTTCCCGAAGTCGTGAAGTTCCTCGCGTCGAAGGGCGCGAAGATTCAGATCTGGAACACACCCGACAAGTTCGGATGGACGCCGCTCGCGATCGCCGTCGGCTACAGGTTCGGCAACTTCAAGCCGTCGCCGGAAACCGAGGCCGCCATCCGCGACGTCATGATCGCCGCCGGCGTGACGCCGCCGAAGGTCGTGATCGCGAAGACCCAGCAGATCTACTGAGAACGACGTAATCCGATCCGGCAGGGGACGGTCTGCAGGCCGTCCCGCGGCCGGGCCCGAAGGCCCGGCCCTGCCGAAACAGTTCTGAAAAACGCCGAACCGAGATCGCACTCCGAGCGCATGGAGGATCCTATGACGATTCGCCGGTGGCTTCTGGTCTCAGCTTTTGTGTCTCTCATGGCCGCCGGCGCGGCACTGCCCGCGCGCGCGCAGGTGATAACCGCCACGCTGTACGGCGTCGTGCACGACGGCACCGGCGGCATCCTGCCGGGCGTGACCGTCGTCGTGACGCATCAGGGCACCAATCTCGTG
>Ga0075434_100004709_pt1 | contig 12330 bp, 13 predicted proteins | sample RhiMethybrSRZTD3_FD_75298 | JGI IMG/M metagenome (GOLD analysis project Ga0075434, IMG submission 75298) | Populus rhizosphere microbial communities from Tennessee, USA - Rhizosphere MetaG P. TD hybrid SRZTD3 | ecosystem: Host-associated > Plants > Roots > Rhizosphere > Soil | place: USA... | reverse complement strand
TGGGGTGCGGACGGCCCCTATTGTAGGCCCGTCGAGCCGATCGCGCCCTCGACCAGCCATTTGACGCTCAACTTGAAGGGATTGTCGGTGTTGGAAATCTCTTGCCCGGCGGCAAGCACCTCGTTGCCCTTGTTGTCCTTGAGCGGGCCTTTGTAGAGCTTCAGGGTATCGTCGATGAACGCTTGCCGCGCCGCAAGCACACGATCCTGCACATCCTTTGCTACATTCTTGCCGAACGGGCTGATTGCGACCATGTTCTGCCGAAAGCCGCCACGGAAGAGATTGGGGTAGCTCCCGCCGGTCTGCCAGGCTTGCACAAATTCACCGGCCTTGGCCCAATTCCACTCGGCGCCGGTAAGAAACCCCTTGGGCGCGAGCGTCGACAAGTCGGTGTGATAGCCGCAGCTCATGATGCCGCGTCGCTCCGCCGTTTCCACGGCGACTTTGGGACTATCCACGTTGGCAACGATCACATCCACGCCCTGATCGACCAGGGAATTGACGGTCTCCGCCTCCTTGACGGGATTGTCCCAATCCCCAGTGATGACCACCTGGCAAGTGGCGTCGGCCCGCACCGACCGTGCGCCCAGAACAAATCCGTTGCAGTTGTTGAAAATGAAGTAGAGCGGTTTGGAGCCGATGAAGCCGAGCTTGCCACTCTTGCTCATCATGCCGGCCGCAATGCCGCAGAGATAGTGTGGCTCTTCCATGTAGCCACGATAGCCGATCGTGTTTTTCGGATCGGTGTCCTTCCAAAGCCCGCCGGCATGGACAAACAGGACCTCCGGATATTTGGGCGCAATTTTCTGAATGAACGGCCAGAAGCCGAACGAAGTGGGAAATACCACTTTGGCTCCGTCGAGCTGGATCATGCTTTCCATGACGCGCTCGACCTCGACCGTCTCCGGTACCCGTTCTTGCTCGATCAGCTTGACGCCAGGCAGCTGGGCGATGCGCTTGGCGGCAACGGCGTGTGCCTGGTTCCAACCGAAGTCGTTGCGCGTCGCAGCATAGATGAAACCGACCGTGATCGGTTTGGCTGTCTGGGCATAGGCACGCAGCGGTGGCCCGGACAGCAGGGTGCCGGCCGCGACGAGATTGCTAGTCTCAGCCAGAACGCGCCGACGCGAGATCAGCTTGGTCATGATGGTTTCCCCTGGTCACGCACGAGCGTGTGACCTGTGTCGCCGCTCTGCCATTGATTAGAACGGCCATGGTCTATGCCGTCAACTGCTCGCCATTTTGACCCCGACGTACCGTAAGGCGGAGCTGGAATGACCCAATCGTTTCGCCCCCAAGGTGCAGGCCTTAGCCTCTCGATCCGCCGATCAGGGGACGGCGGGAGTACTCACGGCCCCCGCGGGGGGCAAGAAATCTGCCCCCCGAAGCCTTCGTGGCGACGACGAGCAAGCAAAGGAGCCGGCGCTCCCGGCAGTCCGGTGTTTGAGGTGCGCGCGGCGACTTTTTCATCGGCATGCTTGTTGCCGCTCTTTGCCATCACTACTTAGGGCTCGCAATGGAGGACGCTCATGCTCAAGCGCATATGGTTCGCCTGTCTTGTCATCTGCCTCGGCGTGGCGGCGGCGCCGGCATGGGCCGATGACTTGTCCTGCGTCAGTACGACGTTTCGACTGATCGGCAAGAACGACCGCGTTTGCGTCAGTGCCTTCGACGACCCCAAGGTGCCCGGGGTTGCCTGTCACGTCAGCCAAGCGCGCACGGGCGGCCTTAGCGGCACGGTTGGCCTGGCCGAAGACCCCTCGCGGTTTTCGATTGCCTGCCGGCAGGTCGGTCCGATCCACGTCGCACTCGCCTCGCTTGGCGATCGAGAAGAGGTCTATTCGGCGCGCACGTCCATTTTCTTCAAGCGCACTCACGTTTATCGCCTGCTCGATAAGACGCGCAACACTTTGGTTTACCTCGCCATTAGCGATAAATTGGTCGAGGGTTCACCCCAGAATGCGATCTCAACCGTTCCCATCATGCCCTGGGGAACAGCCCGGTAAACGACCCTGCCCCCGGGGTGCGATGGCCGTGCCGATGGGGTCTCATCTTACTGGCTTAGGCGACAGTCCGATGACTAAGCGATCGCTTGCGGCCAAGATTCGCACGGGCGAGTCTTGCTGGAGGAGGCCGCGCCATGGACAGCCTGTGGTCGTTCTACTATTGGATCGACGATTTTGCCGGTCACCTTGGTACGGTGGTGATTTTGGGCGCCATGCTTGCCGGAAGCCTCTACTGGTTGCTCGGCGCGCGCTAACGCGTGTGATGGACTGGCGACCTGCAACTCATGCCGCACCGGGGTGCGGGGTGAGCGCCTCAGCGAATTTGTGTCGCTCACGCGCCAACCGGGGCGCAGGCGACCGTCCAGCCGAACATTGCCAACGAGATCCGCTCATCGCAGCTCTCTAGCGGGCCGGCTTGATACCGGAGATGTAGCCGCCCAGCGGTGTGCTCCTCTCCACGCTGCGGTAAAGCGTGCACTTGCCGTACACCAGGCTGATGTCGAATGCCAAACAACCCAGATGGCTGTTACAGAGACGTGCGCAAGCCTCCACGGCTGGATCAGGCTTGGCCGCATCAACGCTAATCGTGTGGCTTCCCAAGGTTGGGCCGCTGAGACTTGAAAACCTGTTGACCTCGTATCCAGCACTCGTCGAGTTGCCGGCGGATGCCGACGGCTGCGGAGTTGCCGCCGTCGCGGCTTCAAGCGCCGCTGCGGCCAAACTGCCGCTCTTCCTTTGACATTGCTGGTTGCTGTCGGCCCAGGCGCAGTTGCTGTCCGCGGCACGGCCGAACGGCCCGCGTACGACTCGCAGCGCAACATTGTTGCGGACTGCTCATGTTTCGGCGCGGGTTGCTTGCTAGAAGGTCCCGGTGCTGCCTGCTGTTGCTGTTTCAGGTCGTCGATCCGCGCGCGTGCGAGATCGGCGTAAAACGTAGCGCCGTAGCGAGCGATGAAGGCTTCCAGTACCGCCACGCTTGCCGCGTCTTTGGTTCTATCCCAGCCCTCGGCTGCTTCGCTCAGACGCACGGAGGCCATGGGGGCTTGTGGCTGTCCCAACGCCGGTTGTTGACCGGAAAGGTAGATCCTCCTGAGCAGCCCGTTGCTCTCCCAAGGCTGCTGGGCGCCGCCGCTGGCTGCGTATACGGCCTCCTTCACATTTTGAAACAAACTAAGATGATCGACGCCAGGCTTGGCCAGCTCGGCGGCAAGCGCTGCCGCATAAGGCCCGCTCGTCTCGCCGCGATCAGAGGCGGTGCGTCCCGGTGCGCTGGCATAGGCAATGAACATGCCTTGCTGCTCTGAAACGGGCACCAGGCCTTTGCTGGTGTCTTTGGTCGGCAGCTGCAGTTCGTTGCGACACGCGTCGAAAACGACGAACTTGGCCGCGGCGCGTTCCCCGTCCCAAGCAGTTTGAGGATGTCGTCGAGCTTTACGCTCTCGTCTCAAAAGCTCGAGCTCCCGGGTTCCCGAGCATCTACCGGAATTAGGTAGTTGATGCTGGTATCTCGTTCGGCCGCGCCATGCCCGCAGTAGTAGAGAAAGCCAACCGCCCCGGCACCAGCGGTATTGAGCTTGCGCACGAGCTCGCGCACGCCGCTGAGGATCGTGCTGCGCCGCGCGTCCTTGATCGGCGGCAAGATTTCGAATCCCTGTTTGGCGAGGGCTTCACCGACGACGGCAATGTCGTTGTGGGGGTTCCTGAGAACACCAACCGAGGCATCATAGCCGCGGTTGCCGATCAGGACCGCGATACGCTTCTGCGCCTCAGCCGAGGCGGAGGTCGGCAACAGCAAGGCAATTAGGACAACGGCTGACCGCACCCACATTGTAAGTCACCCTCGGCCCCCTGCGGACTATCGTGGGTCACTTTTGCAACAGCCAGACTGGCGAGGCCGCGACACCAGCCTTGCGCGCTCGCCGCGCATCTTCCCCTGCTGGGCAAATTCCTTGCACCGCGCAGCAAGACCGGGGCTGGCACGTCTGAAGTGGGCAGCGGTCCCGCGCCGCCCCGTTGGCGAACGGCCCCCGAATTTCCTGCGTGCCCTTGGCGCGGGGTCGGCGCATTCGCCAGCCTTGAGAGGCGGCCAAGGCTAGAGGCGAGCTCGCGTTGTCCCTCATCGCCGGGCGCCAACCTTGCTCATCGGCACCCGCCGATGGGCGTGCCAGCAGGCGGACGCTCGCCGCAATCCCTCGTGCGCAATGGGACACACATCGAGTGGGGGCAAGCCACAGCCGCACAAACCGATCGCACCACGTGCCTGCTGCTGGGCGCCAGCAAGCTGTGGACACTCTCCAGCGCGGCGCCACGGCCGTCGGCCAGCTCCTGAAAAAAGTGGGCTTAGGCGGTCTGGCCAAAGCCCACAGGAGATCCGTCATTAGAGCTAAGTAAGGAGGACTTAGCAGGGCCAGGCTAGCCCCAACCGAGGACCGCTGAACAGGTACTTAGACCAAAGAAAGGCCTTCTGGCCGAAAGGGTCGGACGAGAAGCCGTGACGTCTCGCGTCGCCACACCACGCCCTCTCCGCGAGGTCCCGCTCGCCGAGGCGGAAAAGACGCCCGCGCGGCTCTTGTGCTACGACGCATGAGCTCCCGCCTGCCGACAACCAGGGGCCGGGATCTCAGAGGGTTCGCCCGTGCGCGCTGCGGCTCACGCCGACATCCTTGAGCGCGCATGGGTTTCAGGTCGCTCGGCGGTTGAGCGGTGCGTCAAAGGCGTGCCAAGTTTTGCGCGCACCCCAGGTCGAGCCCCGCATGCTGATGCCCCATTGGATAAGGACGCCGCATGACACCTAGCCTCTATGCTCACCCCTTCTCGTCCTACTGCCAGAAGGTCTTAATCGCGCTTTATGAGAACAACACGCCCTTTGGCTGGAAGATGCTCGGCCCAGACACGCCGGCAAACTTCGCCGAGCTCAGGGGCTTTTGGCCCTTGCAGCGCTTCCCGGTGCTCGTCGATGAAGGCCGCGTTGTCATCGAGGCGAGCATCATCATTGAGTACCTCGCCTTGCACTATCCTGGCCCCGTGCGACTGCTACCAACGGAGCCAAAGGCAGCACTCGAGGCTCGCTTCATGGACCGGTTCTTCGACAATTATGTAATGACGCCGATGCAGCGGATTGTGGGCGATGCTCTACGCGCCCCCGACAAACGCGATACGGCAACGGTGGGCGAGGCCCGCAACCTGCTTGAGACCGCGTATTCCTGGCTCGACGGGCGCATGGCAGATCGGAATTGGGCAACGGGGGATGCGTTCGGTTTGGCCGACTGTGCGGCCGCCCCGGCGCTGTTCTACGCTGATTGGGCCCACCCCATTCCCCCGCGTTTCACGGGCGTTCTGGCGTATCGGCGGCGCTTGCTGGCGCGCCCCTCCGTCGCTCGTGTGGTGGATGAGGCACGCCCCTATCGACCGCTGTTTCCCTTGGGAGCGCCGGACCGGGATTGAGTGCTCGCGCGAGCGGTCCTGCTTCAGCCGACCACCGCGTAAACAAAGCCGATGCAACGCGAGTGAAAAGTGATGAAAGAGGGAATAGATAGAATTTGGGATCGTTGTGCTGCACATCAGCTCCGAAACCCACACCGAGATCGAGCTGACTGCTAGGGCGCCCTTCCCCCCGGACCGGCGCCCGTTCTTTTGCCCCTCCTTTCCCTCTGTTCCTTTGCCGGCGTGATGCCCACGCCGGAGGAAACGCGCTTGCCAGCGCGTGCGAGCTCAGCAGTCAGGCATCCGCGCACAGGGCGGCCGCCTCTGTTTATTTAAAGAACAGATACTTGATCAACGCGGCGGCTCCTAAAACAAGCACGACGATCAAAAGCAGAACAAGGAGATGGAGCTCCCAGCTCCAGACGAAATAGGTGTCGTGCAGTGCCATAGGCGCAGTCGCAAGATTCAGTTGCTCGGCCGTCCGTCCCCTCAGCGGGTGATAATGCCCCTGCTCATATCGATGCGTGACGTACTCATCGTAAAATCCTGCAAAACCTTCTGTCTGTCGAAGAAGATTACGAGGCTCTTCTTGTCTCCCTCGGCCCCGCTGTGCACGAGGTTGACATAAGGTATGAAATTCGTTGGTTTCGACTGCAGCCGTGTAAATTCGTATTCCCAGGTCTCAAAGCCGTTGGCACTAAACGACGTCTTGATCGGATCGCCATAGATCCTGCGCACATCGGCCTGCGTAGTCTTGCCCTTAAGCAGCTGGCCTGCGACCGTCGCATTGGTCGCGTCCGCAATGCTCTCATTGCCGGAGCTGATGCAGCCACCGACCGCCCACGCCAGCACGAGGACGCTGAGCACCTTCAGGCAGCTCGTCGGCGCGGCCCTGCCGGAGACAGAGTTTTGCCGCGGATTTGTGCCGAGAAAAAAGCAAAGCCCGCCGAGGCGCTGGCAACGAACGCGCCTGGCGGCGCGCGCAATGGGTCCCATGTCCGCGTGCTCCCTCCACTCGATTGGACTCCCCCGCACCGGACGACGGAATAGGGCTCCACTATAGAGCGGTCCTGTAACGGCCGTCAGAACCGAATGGCCACCGCGCGCTCGCCTCCCGCGACCCCATCTCCGCCGTCTCGGACATGGGCGGAGCAACATAATCAACAGCCTCGGCTGTCCGGCTCCTTTTGCATGAGCAGAGCAATTCTGTGGTGCGGCGAGCACGTCAGCCGACAAAAGCGGCCAGGTGTTAAGTGCGCGGTCAAGCATCGGCAAGTGCCCGACGTCGGGCGCAAGTGGGCGAGGTGCGTGCTCTCATGCGGGCCCGGCAGGCGTTTGCAGGGCACGCGGTCGTCAGCAGCCGATCACGCTCTGAGGTTCGGCGCAGCATCCCTTGCAGGTGTCTCCGCGCCGCTGAACACGCTTGGGCCCTGCCTTCGCCGCCGCATTAGGGGTTCGTCGGCTGCGATCTCCGGCCAATCCCCGATTGGACCCCGCGGTCCGGCTGGGCATGCTCGATTAGACCGTCCCTAGACGCGGGTTGCGATCGTGCCCCTACGCTTTCCCTATGCCAAGCAGATTGCCCTGGCGGCGGTGCTGCTTTTCTGTCTGCAGGGGACGTGCGAGGCGCAATTCTTCTTTCCCTGGGCCGATGAGCTGTTTGGCACACCGCCTCCCCGGCGCTACCAGGGACCACTCCGCCCGGCCGAGCCGCTGCCGCGCAAAAAGGAGCAGAGCCGCAAAATCCATGCCCCCACTGCCGCCGTTCAGGACGGCGGGCCACGGCCCGATATCACGCCGCAAGCGCCAGCGATTGTGAGGTTCCCCCATAGCTACCCACCCGCATCGGTGGTGATCGATACCGCTGGGCGCAAGCTCTATTATGTGTTGGAGGGTGGCCGTGCCTATGCCTATGCGATTTCGGTCGGCCGGGAGGGTTTTACCTGGACCGGTGTCGAGCCGATAAGCCGCAAGCAGCCCTGGCCGGATTGGTATCCGCCCGAGGAAATGCGCCAGCGGGATCCAAAATTGCCAGAGAAGATGACGGGCGGGGTGCGCAATCCGCTGGGAGCCTTGGCCTTATATCTTGGCGCGACGCTCTACCGTATCCACGGCACAAATGACGCGCACTCCATTGGGCGGGCGCAATCATCCGGCTGTTTTCGCATGTTGAATTCGGCGGTGCTGCATTTGTCCGCCCTGGTCGAGATCGGAACGCGGGTTGCCGTCGTGCATTCGCTCTCCCAAGGTGCCGCGCCCCGAAAGTCTTGAAGGCGCGCAGCGACATCGAAGCTCCAGGCTTTCTCCCCGGCGCCGCGCTGGATGTAGCTGGATGGGGGTAGCCATTTGGCCACAGTCGAGCGGTGAAAATCAGCGCCGGTCGTGTAGCAGACGGTGGCTGCCGGGATCCTCTGGCAGATTGTCTCTGGGACGGTTCAAGGCGCTCAAGCGCACCCTTTAGAGCGCGCGCGTCCCACGAAAGGCGCCCTCCCGGACGGCGCCTTTCATTTTTGCGGATCGCGGGACCGTTCGCCAAAAAGTAAGTGGCCCTGCGCTGTCCCGTGAAATCGCCCCCTCGGCCTTAGTGCTCTTTCAGTCCGTAGTCCTGAACGCCCTGCTCATTGCCGTAATACTTGTAGGGCAGGAACTTCCCCGACATCGTAATCTTGACGCGATCACCTTTGGGATTCGGCAGGCGCTCGATTTCCATGTCGAAGTCGATCGCCGACATGATCCCATCTCCGAACTCTTCCTCGATCAAGGCCTTCCAGGCCGGGCCATTCACCATCACCAACTCGTAGAAGCGGTAGATTAGGGGATCGGTGGGCGGCATCGGTACACCGCGATGGGGTACCTCGTTCAACATCTTCTCCTCGCTCTCGGAAAGCTCAAAGAGCGCGGCAGCCTTCCTGGCGAGTGGCTTTACGAGCTTCATCTGACCCAACAGGGCGCCGACCACCAGCACCGGTGAAATCCCGCCGATGGCTTCGGTGATCTGCTTCCAGGTCAGCCCCTTCTCGCGCTTGATATCAAGGATCTTCTCGGTCAGCTGTTCGCGACGCATGCGTTTCACTCCCTTGGCTATGGACGCAAGAAATAGGCGAGAGGACAAGGTGCCGCTCGCGGCCAGTTGAGCGCGCCGAAAGTACCCTTCGGCCGACGTGCTGGCCGCGTCGACACAGGTCACCCCGCGCAAATTCTGTCTGGTGCGTGCCTGTTGGCACCTCGCCCCGGCCATTGAGCAGCAGAAATCGTTTGCTCATTGCCGGCAGAGACCGGGCCGGCGGGTCGGACCAACACCGGATGTAGATCCTGGCCACGGCGTTGCGGATTTGCCGCGAGCTCCTTGGAGCGAGCAACGAGAAAATCCATGAGATGGTTGCGGAGGGGATAGTAGTCGGGCTGCTTGTGCAGATCGAGGCGCGAGCGAGTAGCCGGCAAGGTATTTTCTACGACTTCGGCAATCCACGCCTTGGGACCGTTGGTCATGAGCAGGATTTTGTCGGCGAGCAGCAGCGCCTCGTCCACGTCATGGGTGATCATGACTACGGTCTGCTTGTTGGCGTTGCGCAGAGCGATGATTTCGTCTTGCAGTGCGCCCCGTGTCAGTGCATCGAGCGCGGAGAACGGTTCATCCATCAGGAGCATCCGAGGCTCTATGGCCAGCGCGCGGGCGATGCCGACACGCTGCTTCATGCCCCCCGAGAGCTCGGCCGGCTTCTTCGTCGCGGCGCCGTCGAGATGCACGAGCTCCAGAAACCTCATGGCGTGCTCGCGCACCCGGCGGCGCGTCCAGTCGGGGTGGCGCGCCGAGACGGCGAGCTCAACGTTGCCGAGGGCTGATAGCCAGGGTAGCAGGGCATGGCCCTGAAAGATCACCGCGCGGTCGAGGCTTGGCCCTTCCACGTGTTTACCGGCGGCAATGATGTGGCCGCTCGACGCCTGATCGAGGCCGGCCAGAATGTTGAGAATGGTCGACTTGCCGCAGCCGGAATGCCCGATCAGGCAGGCGAACTCTCCCTCGGCCACCGAGAAGCAGACGTCCTCGAACACGGTGAGCTCGGCGGATCCGGCCTGTCCGAAGCGGCGGGTCAGGCGTTGGGCGCTGATGCAGGCCGTGCTCATCATCGCTTCCTAATCGGCATAGGTGACCAGACGCAGCAGCCCAGCCATAAGCTGATCCAGCAACATGCCGACGAACCCAATGCAGAGAATGGCAACAATGACGTTGGTGATGGAAAGATTGTTCCACTCGTTCCAGACGAAATAACCGATGCCTGTCCCTCCGACCAGCATCTCTGCCGCTACGATCACCAGCCAGGCAATGCCGATCGAGATGCGCATACCCGTGAGGATCGTCGGTGCCGCGGCTGGCAAAATCACGCGCAGCGCCGTGCGCGCGGGGCTCATTTCTAAGGTCTTGGCCACGTTGAGCCACTCACGGCGTACCGAGGCAACACCGAACGCCGTGTTGAGCAACATTGGCCAGACCGAACAGATGAAGATGACGAATATCGCCGATAGGCTCGAATCCTTGATGGTGTAGAGCGCCAAGGGCATCCAGGCGAGCGGCGAAATCGGTTTCAGCACCTGAATGAAGGGATTGAGCGCCCGCGCCATGAGTGGCGACATGCCGATCACAAAGCCAATCGGGACGGCCGCCGCGATGGCCAGCAGATAGCCCGTCAGCACGCGCGCGATGGAATAGAGGAGCTGGATGCCTATGCCCTTATCGTTGGTTCCGCGATCGTAAAACGGATCTTTCAGGTGTTGCCAGATTTTGGCGCCCACATCGGCTGGGCCCGGCATTGCCGACTTGCCCTGCGTGACGGTGATACCCATCAGCCGTGCATAGTCGGGGTCCAATTTGACGGTTGCACCGACCCGCGCGGTGCCGACCTGCCAGACGCAGAGAAGACCGATGCAGAGAAGCAGCGAAATGAGCGCTGCCCGGAGGCCCAGAGGTGCGCGCATGGGCTATGCCTCTCCGGCCTCAGCTGGCACGCTTGATGGCAAAGCTGGCGATGTAGGCTTCCGGCTGCGTGGGATCGAATTCCTTGCCCATGACCACGAATGTCTTGGAGGTCGTGCTGGGCGGTTTCAGTCCGGCTTCCAGCATGAGTTTGGTCGTATCGGTGGCCAGGAACACCTCTTTGGCAATCGAGGCATAGTTCACCTCGCCCTTGATCTGGCCCCATCTCTTCATCTGGGTCATGATCCACACCGCAAAAGACTCCCACGGAAACGGATCGAAATCGATGCGGTCCGGCACGTTTTTGACGTTGCCGAGGCCGTCGGCAAACCTTCCCGTCAGGACCTGCTCTACTACGGTGACGGGTTGGTTGAGATAATTGGCTGGAGCAATGGCTTCGGCGATCTGCTTACGGTTCTCGGGCCGGGCTGCGAACGCCGTCGCTTCGATAATGGATTTCAGCAGAGCGGCATAGGTGTTCGGGTTGGCCGTGATGAACTCCTTCGAAGCGGCGAAGGCGCAGCAGGGATGGCGATCCCAAATCTCCTTCGACAGCGTGTGAATGAAGGCGACGCCGTCATAGACCGCACGTTGATTGACCGGGTCAGGCGCCAGAAAGCCGTCGATGTTGCCCGCACGCAGGTTGGCCACCATCTCCGGCGGTGGGATCGCGCGGATCTGCACGTCCCGGTCCGGATCGAGCCCGTGTTCGGCCAAGAAATAGCGCAGAAGGTAGTTGTGCATGGAATAGTCGAAGGGGACCGCGAACTTGAAGCCTTTCCATCCCTTCGGATCGGTTTTCTCCTTATGCTTGATAGCTAACGTGATGGCCTGGCCATTGATGTTTTCCACCGCCGGCATGGTGTAGGGAATGGCAGTGGAGCCGACGCCGAGCGTCATAGCGATGGGCATGGGCGACAGCATGTGTGCGGCGTCGTATTCCCCGTTCAAGGTCTTATCGCGAATGACTGCCCAGCCGGCGGTCTTTACCACCTCCACATTGAGTTTATGCTTTGCATAAAAACCCATCGGATGCGCCATGATGATCGGCGTGGCGCAGGTGATCGGAATGAAGCCGACCTTGAGGTCTTGTTTTTCTGGGGGCGCCGTCTGGGCGAAGACTTCCGTGGCGCCGCGAAGGGGGAAAAACTGCGAAATGGCAGCCAGCGCGGTGGCCGCACCCAGCTTTGCAAACAAGGCCCGTCGTGTGCGATCGTCGGGCAGGATGGCCCGCACCACGGCGGCTTCGATCATGCGGTCGAGCCGCTGCTCCTGCGAGGCGTGGGCGGCGCTATGAACGGCTTGCGAACTATGCCGCCCGCAGCTGCACGTCTTGGCAGCCAGCCCTGCGTCGGCATGCAACCGGCTTTCGAAGCTCATCGGCGGCTTCCCTCAAGATCGCACCATCGCCTTGGCGGGCGCGCACCCGCGCCGTTGACCGAGGGACCAGCAACCCTTGTGCCAGCTTGCGGCCTAATAAATCGCCGCTCATTTCGCAGGCGCGGCCCAGCGCGCGCGGCCGGGATGCCGAGATCATTGGCAATCTGCTCAGAACCCAGGCAGGGCCGCGTAGGCCTGATGCGGTCTCAGGGGATCGAGCCAATGCGAGTGGTTTGGAGGTGGCGCGGGGCCCGCAGTACGGCAACGACGGCCACCACCACAATGCCATCGCTGGGCCGGTGGCGAGCTGCTGTGCGCACCTGAAGTTGAGGAGGGCCAACGATCATGCATCATTACGTGCCGGCGAACCCGAAGACCGTCCATTGGGGCTACTGGGATGGCTCCCTGGCGCCGATCCTGACCATCCGTTCGGGCGATAGCGTCACGCTCGATACGTTGTCCGGGGAGCCTGCGGATCTGCCGCCGTCAGCAACCGGCTTTTGCGTTTTGCCAGATCATCGCGAGGTGCTGAACCTGGGACACGGAGGG
>Ga0075434_100004706_pt1 | contig 12333 bp, 11 predicted proteins | sample RhiMethybrSRZTD3_FD_75298 | JGI IMG/M metagenome (GOLD analysis project Ga0075434, IMG submission 75298) | Populus rhizosphere microbial communities from Tennessee, USA - Rhizosphere MetaG P. TD hybrid SRZTD3 | ecosystem: Host-associated > Plants > Roots > Rhizosphere > Soil | place: USA... | reverse complement strand
CGGTGTACTACGGCAGCGGATATCTGCCCGCTGCGGACTATTGGCGCCTCGGAGCGATTTTCGGCGTGATTTTTTTCGTGGTATTTCTCGTGATCGGCGTGCCCTGGATGCTGTTCATACGGTGAGAAAGCCCGATAGAGCACGACCTCCTCGACAACCGCAAGGTTCCAGCTGTCTTGCGATGACCTTCGGTGTGTTGCCCGAATATAGAGGAGTCCATCATGATTCAAGTTTCCCTCACCGGTAGATGTCACGGAACAACCCTGCTATTTGCGGCTGCGCTCCTCGTTGGTTGCACCCCATTATACTTGTCGGATACACACACCACATCGACGCCGAGGTCACAGGTTTTCGATGTCGCCCAATTGTCGCGCGAGCCGGTGGCGACGCTTGGTCTCGTTAGCCCGGCCAGTCTCCAGGGCTTCAACCCGCCACTGTCTCATGCCCTCAACGCGGCGCTCTCGGAAGTCTCGCCGCCGATTCGCGGAATCGCGGCCCATGAGACGGTCAACATGCTCAACGAAAAAGGGCAGGCCGCGCAGTATGGCGCTCTGATCGCGGGCTTTGGTCGCGCCGGCATTCTAGAGCGCGAGCCTTTACAGCGAATCGGATCGGCACTCTCCTCGCGCTACGTGCTGCTACCCGGACTCGCGGAGTTCAATCAGGTGATTATCGATCGGCTTTCCATCTATGGCTGGAATTTGATTCAGAGCCGGGTCACTACCCTGAGGCTATGGTTGCAGCTCTGGGAGACACAGACTGGAAAGATTCTCTGGGAGTCAGCCGGGGAAGTCACCGTCGCGACCAAACTCCTCAGGTCGGAGCAGACCGTTGCCCTTGACGACATCGCGCAAAAGCTGTGGCTGCGCATGATCCAGGATAACCTGCTGGAAGGGAAAAGCAGATCGCGATTTATCTTGAGCGACTAAAAGCAAGGAGACTAATTGAATATGCACGCTCTAGACTATTTAGTGCATTTCTCGAACGTCCTGATGCTGGCGGCGTATTCGGTGCGTGACATTTTGTGGCTGCGGTGGTTTGCCGTTGCTGCCGCCCTCACCAACATCCCGTATTTCCTTTTTCAGGGTACGGTACTCTGGCCACCGATTCTCTGGGCCGTCATCTTCACCGTGATCAATCTTTATCAGATCGCACAGCTCTATCTCGAACGACGTCCCGTAGTGCTCTCCCAGGACGAACAGAAGCTTTATGACTTGGGATTCCAAGGCCTCCGTCCTCGCGAGTTTGTTTCACTCTCGCTCGTGGGAGAATGGAAGAACGCCGATTCCGGCGAGACGGTCGTGAGCGAGGGGGAGCCCGTTTCGTCCCTAAATATCCCGATCAGTGGAGCTGCAGAAGTCCAGAAGAGCGGCGAACGGATTGGCGAGCTGAAACCAGGCCACATTATCGGTACGGCGCTGGCTTTCACTGGTGATCCATCGCCGGTGCGAGTGACCTTTACAGAACCCGCTCGTTATATGCACTGGTCGCTTTCGAGCCTGCGCCGGTTCGTGGACATGCGCCCGGATCTGCGTACCGCGCTGCAAGGTTTAATAAGCCGCGACTTGGCCCAAAAACTAAATACGGTCATTCAGAATCAAGGTGATGCGCAACAGCGCAGGTGAATAGGAGAGAACGATGGCCTCAACTCAGTTCCGCATCGAACACGACTTTCTTGGCGAGCGCGAGGTGCCCGCGAATGCCTATTACGGCGTCCAGACGCTGCGCGGTGCCGAGAATTTTCCCATCACCGGCTACCGGATTCACCCGGCGCTTATCCGGGCCATGGGCATCGTCAAGAAATCCGCCGCGCTTGCCAATCGCGACACCGGCCATCTCGAGCCCAGGATCGCCGACGCTATCGCGCGAGCGGCTGACGATGTGATCGGCGGAAAACTCGACGAGCAATTCATCGTCGATCCAATTCAGGGCGGCGCTGGAACATCGATCAACATGAACGCCAACGAAGTGATCGCCAATCGCGCTCTCGAAGTTCTGGGGGAGCCCAAAGGTCGATATGAGATCATCAGCCCGAACACCCACGTGAACATGGCGCAATCGACCAATGATGCGTTTCCAACGGGCGTGCATATCGCGACACTCGAAATGGGAAAAACGCTAGTTCAGGAGCTGCGGCTGTTGCACGAAGCCTTTGCCGCAAAGGAGAAGGAGTTCACGAGCATCATCAAGATGGGCCGCACGCATTTGCAGGATGCGGTGCCGATCCGTCTCGGCCAGGAATTTGGCGCGTATCGGCGGGTGATCGGCCGCGATATAGAGCGCATCCGCGGCGTCGGTCTGCATCTCGTTCAGGTAAACATGGGCGCGACGGCGGTCGGCACCGGGCTGAACGCAGACCCGAGATATATCCACTCTGTCGTGAAGTACCTTGCGGAGTTCAGCGGCTTGCCGATCAAGAGCGCCGAAGACTTAGTGGACGCCACCCAGAACACCGACAGCTACTGTGAGATCTCCGCTGCGTTAAAAGTCTGCATGATGAATCTGTCGAAGATCGCGAACGATTTGCGGATGATGGCATCGGGACCGCGCTGCGGGCTGAACGAGCTGAATCTGCCGCCACGGCAGCCGGGCTCGAGCATCATGCCAGGCAAAGTGAATCCGGTGATGGCGGAGGTGGTGAATCAGGTCGCTTTTCAGGTGATCGGCAACGACAATACCATCTGCCTCGCTTCAGAAGCCGGCCAGTTCGAGCTGAACGTGATGGAGCCGGTACTGGTCTTCAATCTGCTCCAGTCGATCAGCATCATGACCAATGTCTTTACGGTATTCCGCAAATATTTGGTCGAAGGAGTAACCGCCAACGTGGAACGCATGAGAGCTTACGTCGACGGCAGCGTCGGTGTGATCACGGCGATCAACCCGCATGTGGGGTACGAAACTGCCGCTCGTGTTGCACGCGAAGCGATCGTTGAGGGGACGCCGGTGCGCGAGATTGTCCTACGCGACAAGCTGCTCAGCCGCGAACAGCTCGACGCCATTCTCGACCCGTTCGAGATGACCAGTCCCGGCATCGCCGGTGCGAGACCCCAGAAGCAGGAGCATGTCTGGAAGGATCAGGACCAGGACGTGGACTGAGGGATTTCTCCGTGAACGGGTTGCGACAACGTCGTCAGTGGGCGATTGTGCTCGCCCTTATTTCTGTTTCGGCCATCGGCGCTGCGCGCAGCTCCGAGCCGATCCGAGCGGAGCCGCAGTCTCTCGAAGCCGTGCCGGCTGGGCTGATCGAGCGACTCCGAGCCGACCCCTATGTCTATTTCCGTTTCGTCAACCGCGCCTGGATCGGGCGTGTCTGCGAGGTGTTCGGCAAAGATGTGGAAGAATTGCCAGTCGTGCGGTTGCACGGCGATGCGCACGTCGAACAGTTTGCGGTAATGCACGATGCATGGGGGCTCGATGACTTCGACGATTCCGCTCGAGGCCCGGCGATTATCGATATCGCGCGGTTCTTGGGCTCCATCGATCTCGTTACGCGGCAGCGTTCCTGGGAAAAGGATCGGGGAAAGCTGTTCGATCGATTCGTCGAAGGCTATAAGCGTGGCCTGATCGAGCCCGAGTATCTGCCGCCACCGCCGGACACCGTCGGTCGGCTACGCGCCCAGGCGCCGGCTACCCGCGCGGCATTTCTTGCGTGGGGCGAGAGCAAAATGCAACCGCTAAACGATGCGTCGATGAAGGCTGTCCTTGCGGCAGTCGAAGCTTTCGCCCGGATCATGGCGCGCGAGCGGCCCGATCTTGCGCCGGAGTACTTTCACGTGGTTCGCGCCGGCTGGGTTCAAAGCGGCATCGGTAGCGCCGTTACTCCAAAAATCATCCTCCGTGTACGGGGGGCGTCCAATGATCCAGCCGACGATGAGCTCCTCGAGTCAAAAAAGATCGGGGATCTCGGCGGACTGCCTTGTCTCAAGACGTCAACGGTACAACCAACGCTCCGTGTCATAGACGGGAGCAAAAAGCTCGGTCGGCTGAAGTACAACATACTGGCGGCTGGACCTGAGCTAGTTGTCCCTGAGGTGATGGCGCGCGGTGAGCGCTTGCAGGATTGGTGGATTCGTAGCTTGGATCCGTCCTACCGTCAGCTTAGCTTGAAAGACCTCCAATCGGTCAGCGATCTCTTTGCCATCGCATACGATTCTGGCATACAACTGGGCGCGGGCCGACTACAGGACCAGACGGTGCTGCTGAGCGCATATGACCGGAAGCGAATACTTGGCGCGACGGGCAGGCTCGAGCAACGATATCGGCAGGAAGCCTCCAAAATGGTCGATGACCTGCTCAACGGCTGGCGGGAGCTCGGTGGACGATGAATTCATCGCCGAGCGTTCAACAATCGGCAGCGTTGGTTAGTCGCAAAAGTCGCTAAGCGAGCGACGGGGAGGAAAGATGAGCACGGGGAAATTGCTGTTGTACCTGTTTCTCTACTTTCTCCTGGCGGGATGCCAGTCGTTATCACCGCATTCCACGTTCAATCCGAATTCCTATCCGCCACCTCCTCTTGGAACTGCATCGGGAAATCCACCCTACGGCATTTATCCCGGGTCAATGCAATCGCCAGCCGCACAATCACGACGCACCGAATACATCTGGGAGAAAGCTCTGCAAGGCATGGCGATGGGCGGCGCTGTTGGCGGGATCTATGGCGCAGGAGGTGGTTTGGTGCTCGGTTTGGTCACCGGACTCTTTACTGCGAGCGCACAGGAGGCCCAGCTCAACAATCAGATTCAGTCAGAACAAGCGAAAGATAAAGACCTCGAAGCCAAGGTTGAAGAGGAGCTGGAACGGCAGCGAAGACTCGAAAATCTAGTCGGGAGTAGTGTTGCGTCCAATGCTGCAGAATCATCGCCCCAGAAAGTAACCGTGGAATCGGTCAAGAACACGAGCCCGCCCGCTAACGAAAAATCGTCGCCGGTTGCACTAGCTGCCTTGGAGAAAAAGCTGCCGGCTGCGAGCTCTCTGAACGCGCCATTTAAAAATGTCGAGGTCAAAGATATCAACGGCGATGGGATTCCAGACCTGTGGATTTACTACAACCCGCTCAAGCCCGGCGAAATCGTCAGGCAGGAAGAGTCCACTCATTGGGACGGAAAGGTCGATAGCTGGAGCTATTTCAAAGATGGCAAGTTGGTTCGACGCGAAGTGGATACCAAAGGCAGAGGAGCTGCCGACACGGTCTATTATTACGATAACGATCAGATGGTGAGAGAAGAACGTGATGAACGCGGCGTCGGCTATGCAACCTCCCGGGTGCTCTATCAAAAAGGTCGACGAGCAAAGCTAGAAGAGGACAGCAGCGGCACCGGCAAAATTGATCACTGGATTTACTATGATACCAGCGTAGACGGCGAGGTCGTCTTGAAGGAAGAACGGGACCTCAATGGCGACGGAATCGCTGATCTCTGGGCTTATTATCAAAACGGCCGCCTCGTTCGTCAGGATGTTAGCGCAGTCGGACTGGAACTTTTATCCAAACAAGATCGAGTTCCTTCCCCGGCCGACCCCACGACGGTTTTGCAGCCGCAGCCGATTAGATACGACCAACAACGAGGCGGAATTCCCTGAGCTCTGTGAACACTGGTGAAGAATGAACCAATAAACCCGAGGCGCCGGTATTTTTTGGGCGCAACTACTGGCACTCTCGGCGGAAAAAATATTTTTCCTCACGCGGTGCCGCCGCAGTAATCTTGCCTGCGCCTTTCTCAGCCTCGCCAGAGCCGCGCTGAAAGCTCGATCAACTGAGCAGGTGTCAGAGATGCCATCGAGCGACCCGGTGGTGTAATTCGCATATTTTCGGCCTGAGCCGCTGTTTGTTCATTGTTACGGGTACTGTGTTGGACCAAAGTCCAATACCGAAGCCCTTTCGGCCTTCATTACAAATGATATCTAAGCCGCCGAATTTGCGGTCCGATGGATAAGGATCACAAATAAAAAGAGAAGGTGACCTCGTGAACAACAAAGAGATGAAAACTCTGATTAAAACGGCGCGCAAATTTGCCAAGCCCTTCCGCGTGACGGATGACGATTTTCGTCTGAAGGACTTCGACCCGGGTGACACGCTGGAGACCTCCGAAGACAAGCCGCGCGCCAAGGAAACAATTGACCATGGGCATCGAAGTACTCGCCGAACTTCAGAACATGCTTTATGCGCAGGATAGTTGGTCCGTCCTGCTCATCTTCCAGGCGATGGACGCGGCGGGAAAAGACGGCGCGATCAAGCATGTGATGTCCGGCGTTAATCCACAGGGCTGTCAGGTTTTTTCTTTCAAAGCGCCGACCAGCGAAGATCTTGACCACGATTATATGTGGCGCTGCATGAAATGTTTGCCCGAGCGCGGCCGCAAAGGTGAGCGATGCAAAACTGAAAGAACTGGCAGCGGCAAAGAAAGCTTTGCTGGGGAACAATGATCGTCATCGAGAAAATTTTTGGCCGCGCGGCACGGCTCGACCTGGGCAATAAGTTGCTGTTCTTTATCTTTCTACACTCTTCATAATCGTTATCGAAGGAGGGGTTGGATCTCGATCGTCAATTCTCCCGGCAGCCACATTTCGGCTCTGATCGAGCCATAGCGCCCGGCTCTCAACGTAAACACCTCTAGAAAACACTCTCATGGCCGCAGGATTGAACTCAAAGACGCAAATTGTATTTCGCGTGACGATCAATTCCCGAGAACCCAGGTCGCGCTCATGATGGTGCAGTTCAGGAGCATTTTTGAAAGGGCATCCTCGGAGGAATTAATTCAGAATTGCTAGGAAGCGGGACAAATGGGATGAATTCCAACTTTCACAGATTCGAGCGCATATTCCGTCCCGTCCTAATTGCCGTTCTTCTCGGCGCATGTAGCACCACGGTCAATTGGAATTATCCGCGCGTGCCGTCAAATGCATTCACGTATCCTGAGACCACCACCGTCGGGGCGCTTTTTCAAGAAGCTTCCGACAAACACCCGGGCTTATCTGGCTTCTCTCTCGTTCAACATGGGGAGAACGCTTTCCTTGCTCGGCTTGCTATGGTCGACTTAGCCGAAAAGACGCTGGACGCGCAGTATTACATCTGGGATTCAGACACGACCGGCCGGATCTTAGCCAGTCGGATAATGCGCGCTGCCGACCGCGGCGTACGCGTGCGCATATTGATCGACGACAATTATCAAACGGGCGACAAAGACTTTGTGATTGCGGCGCTGGACGGCCACCCCAACATCGAGATACGTCTCTTCAACCCCGTAAGGAACCGGTTGTGGCGCACGTTGAGTTTTTTGGCTGAGTTCGGCCGCGTCAACCATCGGATGCACAACAAGCTATTCGTCATGGACAATGCTGTGGGAATGGTAGGGGGGCGCAACATTGGGGATGTCTACTTCGGCGTTCGAGCAGACCATAACTACCGCGACCTCGATGTTCTGACGACGGGCCCTATCGTCGGCGAGATATCGGCGAGCTTCGACATGTTCTGGAATAGCGAATGGGCGATCCCGGTCGGCGCGACTGTGAAAGAGCTCCCGACCGAAAAAGAGCGGAAGGGTATGCTGAAGCGGTTAGAGGAAAACGTCAACGCCGCCGGCTATCCCTATCCCATTTACGAAAGTTCCGATGAGCTAGCAGCCGGCTGGTCCAGATTCGGGATAATTTTATCTGGGCACCGGGCAGCGTTCTGGTCGAGCACCCGTCCAGGGTCAACACCGAAGCCGAGATAGGGGTCATCCATAAGGCGCTGAGTCAACGGCAGAGCGAGGTGGAGCGCGAAATATTGATCGAGTCGCCGTATTTCGTTCTGCCCGAACGATCAATCGAGAGAGTACAGCAACTCACCGCGAGAGGCATTAAGGTGCGAGCACTGACGAATTCCGCAGCCTCTAATGATGTGATAGCGGCTCATGCCGGATACGCAAATACCCGCGAGAAGCTGCTCAAGGCGGGCGCCGAGCTTTACGAACTTCGTCCGGATACCGACATGGAACGGCATTGGTCGGTTCTGTCGGGTAAATCAAGAGCGGCGCTGCATAACAAGTTTATTGTGTTCGACCGCAAATCAGTGTTCATTGGCAGTTTCAATTTCGACTCAAGATCCTCAACCCTCAACACTGAGGTCGGTGTGATGATCGATAGTATCGACATTGCCAATCAAGCGGCAAAAATTATGGATGAAGGGGTCGCACCTGGCAGCGCCTATCAAGTAAAGCTCGACGAGGATGATCGACTAGTGTGGACCGCTGAGAATGACGGGGAAGAGGTCCGGTACGACGCAGATCCGGAGACCAACATATGGAACAGGTTTCTTTTCGACATCATTGGCATTCTGCCGATTGAAGATCAATTGTAGACTCGTGGCAAACTCTAAGTGTCACTGATCGACGGGCCGAGAGCTGCTCATGAACTTGCCGGATGCGGAGGCCGCACCTCGAAATTACACGCGAATTCCCTTTCGCGAACAGCTAGCCCAACCCTCGCTCAAGTATCGTTCCGCCATCGGAAAGTGGCTAGCGCGCGGCGAGTCGGTGGCCGACGACAACTCTCAGCATCTCACGACCCATCCCTGGTGGAAGGTGATCTGGCTCACCGGCGTGGATTACTTCTCAACCCTCGGTTACCAGCCGGGGATCGCGCTGCTTGCAGCCGGTGCGGTGGCGCCGATCGCCACCGTGATACTTGTCGCAGTCACGCTGTTCGGCGCCGTGCCCATATACGTGCAAGTGGCGAGGCGCAGCTACGCTGGCCAGGGCTCAATTGCCATGCTCGAGAACCTGCTCGACGGTTGGAAAGGCAAACTACTCATCCTAGTGCTGCTCGGTTTCGCGGCCACAGATTTCGTGATCACGATGACGTTGTCGGCAGCCGACGCAGCCAAGCACGCGATCGAAAATCCCTTTCTGCATCCCATCCTTGGTGAGCGCCAGATCCTCGTCACCCTCGTGATCCTCACGGTGCTCGCCCTGGTTTTTTTGAAGGGCTTCAGCGAGGCGATCGGCTTGGCGGCTGCGGCCGCTCTGCCTTACCTCGCGCTCAATGTCGTCGTGCTTGGGCGCGGCGCCTGGGAGATCATGGCACACCCGGATCTGCTTGCCGGATGGCATTCCGCGTTGACCGCGACGGGCAATTTTCCGTTGCTGATCGCCGGTGCTTTGCTGGTGTTTCCCAAGCTCGCCTTGGGCCTCAGTGGCTTCGAGACCGGGGTCACCGTCATGCCCCTGATTGACGGTGGCGAAGAAGACCGCGAACACAACCCGCGCGCCCCCGGCCTCCCTATAGGCCGTGTCGCCAATACCAAAAAGCTTCTGATTACCGCAGCGGTGATTATGAGTGGGATGCTGATTCTTTCGAGCCTTGTCACCACGCTCCTGATCGATCCTGCTGATTACCGAGAAGGAGGTAAAGCGAGCGGTCGCGCCATCGCATTTTTAGCGCACCGCTATCTCGGTCCGGCCTTCGGCACAGTCTACGACATATCGACAATCCTCATTCTCGGCCTGGCCGGCGCGTCGGCGATGGCTGGACTCCTCCATCTGATCCCGCGCTATCTTCCGCGGTTCGGGATGGCGCCGCGTTGGGCTGCGCTATCTCGACCGCTTATCCTCGTATTGTTCGCGATCGACATCATCATCACGCTGATCTTTCGCGCGTCCGTGGAGGCGCAAAGCGGCGCCTATGCCACGGGTGTCCTGGTGCTAATTTTGTCGGCCGCCTTCGCAACCACACTCGCGCTTTGGCGCGAGCGGCGCTGGGGTTTGGTTTTTTACATGGGATTTCTCTTGCTGGTGTTTGCTTACACGCTGGCGGACAATTGCCTGGAGCGCCCGGACGGCTTGATTATCGGGACCATTTTTACGCTGCTCCTGATTCTGACCTGTGCCCTCAGCCGCTCGATACGTTCGGTGGAATTCCGCATCCCAGCGGGATACTTCACCGATACCGAAAGCTCGCGCATCGGGCCGGAGTTGCGAGGCAAAAAAGTTCATCTGGTTCCCATTTCGAGTTCATCAGCGGAAGCGTGCAGCAAGAAATGCGACGAGATCGCCCGGTACTACAGCGTACGCGGCCCATTTCTGTTTCTTCATGTGAACCTGCTTGACAATCGCAGCGAGTTTTCTTCGCCACTCGAGGTGAGCCTGAGAAAAAAAGGCGACGACTACGTCGGAGAGGTCTTCGGCGCCGTTGCCATTGCCAACACCATCGCGTATATCAGCGAGGCGATCGACCCGATTTCGATTTTCATCGGCCTCACACGGCGCAACCTGATGGGGCAAGCGATCCGCTATCTTCTCTTTGGCGAAGGTGAAACGGGGCTGATTGTTTACACCATCCTACTGCGCTACTGGGAGTGGACGGCGGAGGAAGATATCCGTCCGCTGATCTTTTTGATGTCCGATTAAGCTGAATCGAAAATCGGATCCGTCCTTCACATCAATACTATCGGCGATTGCTCCAGATTGCTGAATCACGGTTTCCGCCGCATTGGAGGATCGTGGCTGGCAAAGGAATTAAAAATGAAATAATGGTGAGACGCGCTGCGAGAAAAGGCTCTCGCTTGCGTTCGGGATTTTTCAATTCGCAAGGAACACAATCAAGGCGGAACCATGAACCAAGAACAGGCCGACGCTCTGGTTTTTTTCGGAGCAAGCGGCGATCTTGCCTATAAGAAAATATTTCCTGCGCTTCAGGCGATGGTCCGGACGGGTCGGCTCGACATACCCGTTGTCGGGGTTGCAAAATCCGGCTGGAAACGCGATCAGTTGATCGCACGAGCCAAGGCCAGCGTTACCGAACACGGTGGCCTCGATGCGACTGCGTTTGTTCGCCTAGCCGGGCTGCTGCATTACGTGGACGGTGATTACAACGACCGAGCGACTTTTGCCCGACTCAGGGCCGAGCTTGGACAGGCGGAGCGGCCGACTTATTATCTTGCCATCCCACCGAGCCTCTTCGAGACCGTCATCCGCCAACTTGGCGAAACGGGTTGTGCGGAGGGGGCCCGTGTCATCATTGAAAAGCCGTTTGGACACGATCTCGCCACGGCGCAAGAGTTAAACGCGGTCGTGCACCGCATTTTCCACGAAGCAAATGTATTCCGGATCGATCATTACTTGGGCAAAAACACCGTTCAAAATTTGCTCTTCTTCCGTTTCGCAAATTCCTTTCTTGAGCCGTTGTGGAACCGGCAGTTCATCGAGAGCGTGCAGATCACGATGGCGGAAAATTTCGGCGTTGAGGGCCGCGGGCAGTTCTACGATGGCACCGGCGCTCTGCGCGATGTGGTGCAGAACCACTTGCTGCAAGTTCTCACCAACATTGCGATGGAGCCGCCGCCCGGACTGAATGTCGAAATGTTGCGCGATGAAAAGGCGAAAGTGCTGAGAGGAATTCGACCGCTCCGATCTTCGGACGTCGTGCGTGGCCAGTTTCGCGGCTATCGTGATGAGCCGGGTGTAAGCCCGAACTCGCAAACCGAGACTTTCGTGGCGCTCAGACTCGAAATCAATTCCTGGCGCTGGAAGGGTGTGCCGTTTTTTATTCGGGCGGGTAAGAATCTTCCGGTGACGGTAACCGATGTTACCGTCAAGCTGCGCCAGCCGCCGGCAATTTTTTCAGAATTCCCTCTGCCCTCTAATCATGTGCGTTTTCGCGTCACACCGAATCTGCAGATCGCGATCGGCGCTTTGGTCAAGAAAGCAGGTGAGCGGCTCGAGGGACAACAGACCGAATTACTGATCAGCGAGGAATCCGATCCGACCGAGTTGGGCGCCTACGGGGAACTCTTGCATGACGCGATCCAAGGAGATTCCGCTCGTTTCGCCCGCCAAGACTACGTCGAAGAATCATGGCGGATTATCGATCCGGTTTTGACTGGCGGCGGTCGGCCCTTCTGTTACGAACCCGGTAGTTGGGGACCGGTCGAAGCCGACCGCCTAGCAGATGCAATCGGCGGCTGGGACAATCCGGCTGCGAGTTGATCACGTCAACTACTGCGGACTTTCCCTAGCCAGGTATTCCATCCAATTTCGTGCTAATGCGAAGAGCCGATGAGTGGATTCGTACGGCTGCGAAGCGATTGATATCGAGATGGTCTTTACAATAAAAAGAGCAGAGTGAACGAAATATGCAGCTTTTGTAGGTAAAAAAGAGATTCACAGAATTGAGGAAGGTTATGCCATCTGAGCTTGTAGACGTCACTGAGCAAAAACGGTTGAACGAGGCGCGCGAGAAAGGCGTTGCGTGGAAAAAATGGGGCCCCTATTTGAGCGAGCGGCAGTGGGGCACTGTCCGCGAGGACTACAGCGAAAATGGTGATGCCTGGAATTATTTCAGCCATGATCAGGCGCGCTC
>Ga0075434_100004705_pt1 | contig 12334 bp, 7 predicted proteins | sample RhiMethybrSRZTD3_FD_75298 | JGI IMG/M metagenome (GOLD analysis project Ga0075434, IMG submission 75298) | Populus rhizosphere microbial communities from Tennessee, USA - Rhizosphere MetaG P. TD hybrid SRZTD3 | ecosystem: Host-associated > Plants > Roots > Rhizosphere > Soil | place: USA... | reverse complement strand
CTGATGGTGGGCAAGACCACGATCATGATCACCCACGATCTGCAGTCGATCGCCGACGCCGACCAGGTGATGCTGCTCGAAGATGGCCGCATCGCGGAGCGCGGGACCCACGCCGAGCTGGTGAGCAAGAGTGGCCGCTACCGGGAGCTGTTCGACCTCGGACACAAGGCGCCGGCGCCGCAGTTTGCGGACGTCGCGGGAGGGAATTGATGCAGACCGAAGCACGGCCCATTCCGTTCCACCTCGGAGCCTACCCCGTCGATCCGGGATTCCCGCAGCTCGAGATCGCGTGCGACGCACTGCGCATGCGCGACGTCCTTCGCACGCACCTGAAGCCGGTCTCCGGACGCACGCTCGAGATCCGGGAGTGCATTCCCTTCCGCTTCCGCTGTCACCAGTCGGACACGCGCTGCGTGATGCAGTACACGCTGCATCTCGCCGAGCCGGGTGTCGTGCAGGTTCGTCCCCAGTGGGTGACCGCGCTGATCTACGCCGAGCCCGGCGAAGCGGCGCGCGTGTTTCGACGCATGAGCGCGGCCGATCCGCTGCGCGAGATCCCCGAGGAGTGGCGCACCTTCGAGCCGGTGACCTTCATTCCCGAGCTCGATATGGTGGTCGAGGTCTTCCCGTACGACCGCCGCATGCCGCAGCTCGGCCGCGTGATGAACGGCGCGAGCCACGACCTCGAGCCCCTGGTGGTCGGTTTGCTCGGACCGGGACGCTGGCAGGCGCTGGATCCGGTGCTCGAGCCGCGGCGCTACCGGACCGAGCTGGGGGCGGTGCTGCGCTACGGGCTCGAGGCCCGCGAGGCGGAGAGCGGGCGCAGCGCACGCGCCGGCTGCTACCTCAAGGTCTACCGCGACCAGCGTGGAAAAGAGACTTTCGAGTTCCTCGAATCGAACGCCGGGCGCGCCAGGCGCCGCGGGCGCGACTACTCGCTGGTGCGGCCCCTGGCGTACTGGGACGAGCTCCAGACCCTGGTGCTCGAGGAGGCGCCCGGAGTCTCGCTGGGGGAAAAGCTGCGCGGGGATGGCGAAGCGGTCGATGCGGTGCGCCGGGTGGCGCGCGCCCTGGCCGCGTTTCACCAGGACGCGCTGGTCGTGCCGCGCACCTTCACCGCGGCCGATCAGCGCGACGGCCTGTCGTCGGCATCCGCCCTGGTCCAGTGGGCGCTGCCGCTCAAGCGGGCCAAGATCGCGGGCGTGACCGCGGTGGCCAATCGCCACCTCGAAGACGTCGCGCCCGCCCCGATCCATCGCGATCTGACCGCGGAGCACGTGCTGCTGTCGGACGAGCGGGTGATCCTGATCGACGTCGACTCGGTGGCGATGGGGGATCCGGTCCGGGATCCGGCGCTCCTCTACGCCCACATCACGACCACACTCGGCGGGCATCCGCCCCCCGAGCCGCCGCATCCGGTCGCGACCGCGTTCGTCGAGGAGTACTTCGCGCACGTTCCGGCCGCGTGGCGCAAGCGCTTCCGGTACCACTGTGCCGGAGCGTTCATCGAGGTCGCAGCAGGCATCTTCCGGGCCCACGAGCCCGGATGGCCCGAGTTGATCGCCGAAACGGCCGCCAAGGCCCGGCACGCTCTGGTGGGAGAGTACGGATGAGAGAAGAGACCGCTTCGTACGTGCCGGCGAGCCCGGCGGCATTTCTGGAAGGATATCCCGCGGACCCCGACTTCCCGCAGCTTCCGGTCGCGAGCGATCCGGGGCGCATGCTCGAGATCCTGCGCGCGCATCTGCGCCCGCTGCCGGGCCGGAACACGCGCATCCTGGAATGCAGGCCGTTCCGGTTCCGCTGCAAGCAGTCCACTTCGCGTTGTGTGCTGCAGTACACGCTGCGCCTGCTCGAGCCCGGCACCGGGCGCGAGTGGGACCACTGGGCGACCGGCCTGGTGTTCGCGGGCGCCGGCGCCGCCCAGCGCGCGTGGGCGAACCTGCGATCGGTGCCGCCGGCCGCCGAGATCCCGCCCGCTTGGCGCTGCTTCGAGCCGGTGGCATTCGTTTCCGAGCTCGACATGGTGGTGGTGCTGTTCCCCTGCGACCGCCGCCTGCCCCAGCTGGGCCAGGTGCTGATGGACGGCGGGCGCGCGCTCGAGCCGTTCGTGCTCGCACGGCTCGGGCCGGGGGACTGGCATGCGACGCGGCGGACGCTCGAGCCGACGCGCTACCGCACCGAGCTCGCCGCGGTGCTGCGCTGCTCGATCGAGGCGAGCGACCGGGAGAGCGGACGGAACCAGACCGTGCGCTGTTTTCTCAAGGTCTACCGCAACGACCGCGGGCAGCGCGCGTTCGATCAGCTGCGCTCGTGGTGGAGCCAGTCGCGCGAGGAGAGCCCGTACTCGCTGGTGCGTCCGGTCGCATACTTCGACCGCCTCGGGACGCTCGCGCTGGAACAGGCGCCGGGCCTGTCGCTGCGCGAGATCCTGCTCGCCGGCCAGGAGCCGCTCGCAGCGGTGCGCACAGCGGCGCGCGCGGTCGCGGCGTTCAATCAGGACGACCTCGGGATCGACCGCACGCACACGCTCGAGGACCAGCTCGAGCAGGTGCGGAAGGCATCTTCCATGGTGCAGTGGGCATGCCCCGCGTTGCGGACCGAAGTGGCCGCCATCACCGATGCGATCGGCACCCGCATCGCGGAAGCGCCGCCCGGGCCGCTGCACGGCGACCTCAAGACCGACCATCTCTTCCTGTCCGACGACCGCGTGATCCTGCTGGACGCGGACTCCATCGCTCTGGGCGATCCGGTGCGGGACGCGGCGCACTTCTGCTCCTACGTGACGGCGCAGGTCGGGGTCGAGACCATGACCCGCAACGAAGCGCGCGCGGTGGCGGCCGCTTTCGCGGACGAGTACTTCCAGCACGTACCGGCGTCGTGGCGGAAGCGCTTCCAGCTCCACTACGCCGGCGCGCTGGTCGAGGTGGCGTGCGGCATCTTCCGCCACCAGCAGCCGCGCTGGCTGGAGCGCGCGGAGGCGGCGATCGACGAGGCGCGGCGCGTCATGGCGGGCGAGGGCACGCTGGGCCCCGGACCCCAGCTCCACGTCCTGGGCCTTCGATCCCAGCTTCAGGTCATCGGCCCCGGCCCCCAGCCCCTCGCCCTCGCCGCCGATCCACGGCCGGAAACGCTCGGCGAGGATCGGCCGCGGCCGCGACTCACGCCGCACTCCGCGGAACCGCTCACCGAGCAGCACGTCGCGCTGATGCAGGTGCTGTGGGCGAGCGGCGAAGCCACCGCCCGCGAGCTGACCGACAACCTCGACTTAGCGCTCGCGCCGGCCACCGTCACCGCGCTGCTCGGCCAGCTCGAGCGCCAGGGCGTGGTAGCCCGGCGGCTGGCGGATCGCCAGCACCGCTACCGCGCGCGCGTCGGAATGGCGGAGTTCCAGCAGGACTTCGTCGAGCGCTTTGCCTCGGTGGGGGAGGAGCTGTTCGAAGGCGATCTGGCGGCACTGGTGTGCCGGCTGATGCGGGTTCGCGACGTGAACGCAGTGGGGCTGGCGCGCGTGATCGAGCTGCTCAAGGCGCGGGAGCGGGAGCTCGAAGGAGTGCAGGAATGAACCCGGCTCCGGACCCGGAAGCTTTGGAGCTCCCCTTCGATCCCGCCCTCTCCGGCCTCGATGCGATCCGCACACGAGGCTTTGCCGGCGCGGTGCCGGGCCTCGACCTCGGGCCGGGACCGGTCGAGGTCGCGCTGCGCGGCCACACGCGCGGGAAGCTGATGACCCTGGAGGTGCGCTCGGAGCGGCGGCATCTCGCGGTCAAGATCCATGCGCGGGATCCGAAGCCGGAAATCGAGCTGCACAAGACGCTGGCCGCCGAGCTCGCGGGCGATCCGGTGCCGCAGATGCCGCGGATCGTGGCACACGAGCGGCAGCACGGCATCGTCGCGTTCGACTGGATGGAGGGACCGTCGGCGGAAGAGCTGATCGCGGGAGGCGACGGCGGGCGCGCCGGAGCGCTGGCCGCCTCCTGGGTGCGGCGCGCCGCCACGCTCGCGACCCGGCTGGGCAATCCGCTGGGCGCCTCGCGCATCGCACAGCGCATGAGCAAGTGGGTGGCGACGCTGGGCATCGCGAGCGCCGCGCTCGGCGCCGCCGCCGAGGCGCAGGCCCAGCTGCTCGAGGACACCAGGCCGAAGGATCTGCCGGTTCGACTGGTGCACGCTTCCACGCACCGCGAGCACGTTCTCGAAATCGGCGGCCGCGTCGGCCTGATCTCGTGGAGCCACTTCGCGCAGGGACCGCTGGAGCTGGACGCGGGTCTCTTCCTGGCATCGATCGCGGGTCAAGGACTCGAGGACGAAACGCTCTCCGGCGAGACGACGCGGGCGCGCGATGCGTTCTTCGCCGGCGTGGGAGAGTCGCTCGACCCTCAGGGGCTCGCATGGTTCCAGAGGGCAGCGCTGCTCCGTCTGGCCTACACCGAGGTGGAGCAGGGGAAGGGCGACCGGCTCGCGCTCGCGGGTGCGCTGCTCGAAGCCGTGAAGCGTTCGCCGTCGGTGCTGCCGTCGCGCGATTCGAGGTTCCGGGCCTCACGCCTGAAACGGGAGCCTCTCATCGAGACCCGCTCGCTGCCGGACGATCCCGACCTGCCGGGGCTGTCCGCGATCCGGTCGTCCGGCATCGAGCGCGTGCTTCCCGAGCTCGAGCCGGTCGATGACCCGGCCGCCCTCGAAATCCGGGCCTACAAGCCGGCGCGCCGGATCACCCTCGAGCTGCGGACGCCGAGCCGCAGGGTCGCGATCAAGGCCTACGAGCGGAGCCCCGCCGCGGAAGTGGCGTTGACCGAAACCTTCGCTTCCGCGGGCCTCACCGGCGGCGCCGGTGCGCGGGTGCCGCGCGTGGTGGCGTGGAAGCGCGACCTGCGCCTGCTGGTCATCGAATGGCTGGAGGGCCCCACAGCGTCCGACCTCCTCAAGCTCGGGCAGGGCGAGCGTGCTGCCGAGCTCGCGGCGAGCTGGCTCGAGCTGTCGTCCACGCTGCAGGTCGATCTCGGGCCGTCGCGGGATGGGGCGTGGATGCTGCGCCGCGCCACGAAATGGATCGCCCGGCTCGGGCAGGTGGATCCGGAGCTGGGAGCGAGGGCGACGGCGTTCGCGGAGCACCTGAGACGAACGATGCCGGGCGAGGAGACCCGACGCCTCGCGCACGGGACATTCCACGATCGCAACATCATCGACTGCGGCGACGGTCCGGGGGTGATCGATTGGGAATTCGCCGGAATGGGGCCTCCCGAGCTCGACGCCGGAGCGTTCATGGCGTGCCTGTCGTGGCGCGCCGCGAGCGAGGCGCGCGGCGCGTCGGCCATACGGGCGAAGGAGGTGTTCCGCACGCGGGTCGCGCCGCTGATGGATGAACGGGCGCTGGGCTGGCACGAGGCGGCGATGCTGATGTGCCGGGCGGCGCGCGTCGCGAAACGCCACGGGGCGGACGGGGTGCGCCCCGCCGGGCAGGTGCTCGAGATGGCACAACAGGCCGTGGAGGGCCGCGTATGAATGGCCGGCAGGCTAGAACCCGCATGGATCCCAGTGTGGAGTCCTCCATGGAGAATGCTGTTGGCGATCTGATCCGCCGCGCCCCTTCGATCTGCGGCCTGGGCCTGGTGCTCGATGAAGCCGCCTTTCTCGAGAGGCTGGAAGGCGCCGCCCCGAACGCGGAGCTGCGCGGAGCCGAGATCACGTACATCAGCCTGCGGATCCCCCACTTGTGCCGCGTCGGGTATCGCGTGGACGTCGGCGGCACGGTGCTCGACCTGGACGTCCGCACCGGACGGCACGAGGACTTCGCGGAATGGCAGGTGGACGAGTTTCGTGAGCCGATCCCCGGCCCGCTCGGCACCGGGCGCATCCTGTTCGAAGACGAAGCGATCGTGATCAACGTGTTCCCGAACGACGCCAAGCTCCGGCAAATCCAGCACCTCACGAACGGCGAGGAGCTGGGAAGCGTGCTGCGTGATCTGTTCCCGGACCGGTCGGAGCTCTGGGATTGCGAGCTGCGCGCGCTGCGCTACCGGCCGGAGCGGCGCTTCGTCGGCGAGCTGCGCGGCGCGCGCGGGGAACATGCGGTGGTGAAGGCGTGCACCCGCCGCGCCTACGTGCGCAGCAAGCGGAACGCGATGGCGTTCCAGCCCGACGGCCCACTCCGCATCGCGCGGCTGATCGGCGCGAGCGACGATCGCCGCCTGCTCGCATACGAGTGGCTGCCCGGTCGCGCACTGTTCGATATCTACATGGACCCGGAGGCGGATTCGTGGCCGATGGCGGTCGCGGGGGCCGCGCTCGCCACGATGCATGCCCAGCAACCCGAAGGGCTGTCGTACTGGACGCGCGAATCCGAAGTGGCCCACCTCAGGGCCGTGGCCGAGGAGATCGCGTTCGTGTACCCCCCGCTCGCCGACCGGGCGGAGGCGGTGGCCCGCCGATTCGAGCAGCGCCTGCCGGCGACGGCGCGCGACCCGGTCGCCATTCACGGCGACATCTCCGCACGGCACCTGCTGGTGGACGAGCACCAGACCGGGATCATCGATCTCGATTGGGCATGCTACGGGGACGCCGCAGACGATCTGGGCTACCTGGTCGCGCACGTCGAGCGCGCGGCCGTGCGCGGCAAGACCCCCGCGGACCGGGTGGATCAGTTCCGCGAGGCGATCCTCGAGGGCTACGGCCGCGCGGACGATCCCGAGCTGCGCAAGCGGATCGATCTGTACACCGGGATTGGATTGTTCCAGCAGGCGCGATTCCCGTTCCGGTCGTGGCGGCCGGATTGGCCGGAGAGCACGGAGTCGCTGCTCGCGAGAACCGAGTGCTATGCGAACGGGCTCCACTGACGGACGGGCGAGCGAGGAGGCGCACGGAACCGGGGGTGTGACGAAAGTGTGGAAACGACCGCCTCGTGTGGTGAGCAGGCCGCTCCGGCGAGGCCGCGGGCGAATGCGATGGCGAGATCGGGCATCGCGTCCGCATGGAAGCTCCGCCTGCCTCGAGAGGAAGGCTGCCGATGAAGCCGACGAACGTCCTTCCGGAAGATCCCGGGTTGCCGGGTCTCCGGGCGATCCGCGAGAAAGGGCTGGCCCCGCTGCTCCCGCACTTGGAGCTCGGTGACGATCCGGTGGAGCTTCACTTGTGCGGCTACTCGCGCGGGTTGCGCGCCACGCTCGACGCCCGGTGCGGGACGCGCCGCTTCGCGATCAAGTGCTACTCGCGCGACGCCTCGGCCGAGGCCGGGTTCTACGAGGCCATGGGACGATCGGGGTTCGCGGCGGAAGAATCCGCGGTGCGCGTGCCCCCGCTGCTCCACTGGGATCCCGCGTTGCGGATCCTGGCGATCGGCTGGCTCCCGGGTCCCACCGGAGGCGAGCTGATCAGGAACGGGCTGGGCGCGCGCGCCGGCGATCTCGCCGCGCGCTGGATCCGGCGCTCCGCCTCGCTGCCGCTCGGCGTGCGTGCCGCTCCGGGCGCGGGGGAGGTGTTGTCGCGCGCGCACCACTGGGCCTCCGCGCTCGGCGCGGCCCACGCATCGCTGGGAGCGAGCGCAGAGTCGATCACGACGCAGCTCGAAGACAGCGTGCGGGACGAGCCCTCGGCCCATGTGGTCCATGGGCGGTTTTACGTTCGTCACGTGATCGACCTCGGCAGAGGCGTCGGCATCATCGACTGGGAGCACTTCGGACAGGGCGCGCTCGAGGTCGACGCAGGCATGTTCCTCGCCACGCTGTGGAGGTCGGGCCGTCACGAGGCCAAGGCGCGCGAAGCGGCACGGGCCGAGGAGGCATTCCTGGCGGGAGCCTCGTACCTGCTCGACGAGCGCAGGCTCGCGTGGTACCGCGCCGGAGCGCTCGTCAGCCTCGCCTATCACCTGCTGGGGCGGCGCAAGGACGACTGGCGCGACAAGGCGGCCGACCTGCTGAGCGAGGCGGGGTTCGCGGCGGATCTGGCCGGCCGCGTGCTGCCGGTCGGCCGCTGGTCATCGCTCAGTGGCGTCTCGGAGACGTTGCTGGTGGAGGCCGCGGTTCCCGAGTCGCTGGATGGCGCCGTGCCGGGTTGGCGGGCGCGCCTGGACCGCGGGGCGGAACGCTGGCTCTCCGATCTCGATCTGTCGCTGATGCGCGCGCTGTGGGCCACCGGCGAGGCGACGGTGGAGGACGTCACGGAGAACCTCGGCCGCTCGCTCGCGCCGTCGGCGGTTGGAGAGCACCTCGGGCGGCTGGTCGAGGAAGGCGTGGTCAGCCGCCGGGAGGAAGGCCGCGAGAGCAGGTACCGCGCAACGGTTGGACAGGCCGAGATCCAGCGCTCCGTGGTGCAGGATTTCGCGTCGTTCGCAGACGAGCTGTTCGAGGGCGACCTCGCCGCGCTGGTGTGCCAGCTGGTGAGGGCGCGCGAAGTCAAGGCCGAGGACCTGGGCCGCGTGATCGCTCTTCTCAAGGCGAGAGAGCGGGAACTGGAAGGAGACCGGAAATGAACGCGATCCTCGCGTGGCTCGCCACGTACGCGGTCCACAGCACGCTCCTCCTCGGCAGCGTCGCGTTGCTCACGGCCATCGTGGTGCGGCGCGACGCGTGGCGCGAGACGCTGTGGAAGGTCGCCCTGGTCGGCGGCATGGTGACGGCATCGCTTCAGCTCGCTCTCGGCGTGCACCCGCTGGTCGGCCGGGTCGAGCTGCCGCAGTCGCCGGCCTCGGTGCGCGCGGCGCACGCGGCCCAGGACCTCGGCGCCGGCATCCTCGTAGCGCCCCGGCATGTGACGCCCATCCCGGGCCCGGCGCGATCGCCCGAGGGACCCGGCGAGGAGGCCGCACCGCCGCGAAACGCTCCCGCGCCGCTGCCTCCGATCATTCCGCCGTGGCCGGCTCTGGTGATCGCAGCCTGGGGCGCAGTGGCGGCGTTCGGAATCGGGCGCCTGCTGCAGCGGCAGCTGCGGCTGCGCCGCCTGCTGAGCGGCCGCCGCGAGGTCATGGACCCAACGCCGCTCGCGATGCTGGCGCAGCTCCGGCGTCACGCCGGCATCTGGCGCATGGTGCGCCTGTGCTCCACTTCGCGGGCCTCGACCCCGTTCGCGGTCGGAGGCTCCGAGATCTGTCTGCCCGACCGCCTGTTCGATGCGCTGACGGCCGAGGAGCGGCGCTGCGCCATCGCGCACGAGCTCGCGCACATCGCGCGCCGTGACCCGCACTGGCAGCTGCTCGCGGGCGCGATCGAGGCGGTGTTCTTCTTCCAGCCCCTGAACCGCCTCGCGGCGCTGCGGCTGCGCGAGACCGCAGAGTACCTCTCCGATGAATGGGCGGTGCGGCAGACCGGCTCGGCAATGGGGCTCGCGCGCTGCCTGGCGGCGGTCGCGAGCTGGGTCACGCCCCACGAGGAGAGCGCTCCGCACGTCACCATGGCGATGGCCGAAGGCGGCTCGCCGCTGCTCAAGCGCGTCGAGCGTCTGCTCGGCCATCGCGGAAACGCGCGCGCCCCGCGGCCCGCGGTGCGGGCGCTGGCGGCCGCGGCGATCCTCGCCCTCATGGTGGGCGCGGCGCCCGGCGTGACGAACCGCGACACCGTGCGATTGCTCGAGTCCTCGTCGGTGACGACCACCGGCGATGCCCGGATTCTGTACCCCGCGGACCCGAAGCAGTCGCTCGCGCTGCGCTTCGCGGGTTCGGTGGCGGAGGCCGCGCGGCACGGCGATATGGAAACGTGGCTCGCCTACGAGACGCGCTCCGTCGTTCCTCCGGGCCGCGATTACACGGCCGACAGCCGGATCGCTCCCGACGACCGTCCGCGCCGCGAGCCGAGCGGCGTCGTGTTCCACTCGTCGCGCGACCGGTCGCGGAACCTGGGTGCGCCGGACGAGGTGATCATGATCCGGGTGCGCGCAGAGCCGGGTGGCGCATTCTCGGTGGTGCGCGCGGCGGGCGGCACGCCCAGCCTGGACATCGACCCCGACGGGCTGCCGGTCTACTGGCTCGCGAGCGCCGGCGAGGCCGAGAGCATCGCGTTGCTCGCCGCCCTCGGCCCCCACGCCTCCGACATGCACGTGCGTGCCAAGCTGCTCGACATCATCGCCGTGCATCGCGACTCGGCCGCGGTCGTCTCGTACCTGTCGGAGGTGCTCGACGGCGACTACGTCATGAACGTTCGGGCCGCGGCGGCGGAGGGGCTGGCATGGCATCCGTCCACCACGGTGATCGAGCGTCTGCTCACCGCCGCGCTCGCCGACCGCTCGAAGCAAGTGCGCAAGGAGGCTGCGGAGGCCCTGGGTGAGACCGGCGCCAAGGAGGCCGCGGCCGCGCTCGACGAGATCATCCGCTCGGCCGATGTTCCGGTCGACACGCGCGCCGAGGCGGTCGAGGCGCTCGGCAGCATCCACCGGCCCGATGTGCTGCGCAGCCTGACCGGCATCGCATTCGGTCCCTACGACCGCAAGCTCCAGGACGAAGCGGTCGAGACCGTCGCCGACCTCGGGCAGCCCGAGGCGTACCCGGTGCTCAAGGTGATCGCGCTCAAGCACCCGGATGCTTCGGTGCGGAGCGAGGCGATGTCGGCGCTGGCGAAGACCGGCCGCCGGTCGAACGTCGAGATCCTGTTCCGCATCGCCATGTCCGATCCCGAGCCGCGCATCCAGCATCAGGCCACCGAGCGCATCGCGGACTTCCAGTACGCCGACGCCGCTCCCTTCCTGAGGCGCATCGCGTGGGAGCACGAGAGTGGCACGATCCGCCGCGAGGCGGTGCGGCTCATCGGCTCCATGCCGGAAGCGGTCGGCATGCCGCTGCTCGCCGAGATCGTCGCGGGTCATCCGGACGACGAGGTGCGGGAGCGCGCGGTGAGCGCGATCGGCGCGTACCACAGCGAGGAGAGTGCTCGCCGTCTGGGCGAGATCGCGACCACAGAGCCCGCCAGCGCGTGCGGACACCTGGCCCAGGAGCTGCTCACCGGCGCGCAGGCGCCGGCCGCCCCGAACGAAGGAGAGCGCTGAACCGTCGAAAGGAGCCGTGAGAACGCATGCTCACTCCCGAAGAAGCCGATCTCGTGAGTCGTGACCCCGCGATCCCGGGGCTCAAGACCGTGCTCGATCCGCTCGCGTTCCTCGAAGCGCTGGGGCGCGTGGCGCCCGAGCGCGACCTGAGGCTGGCGCAGATCCAGTACGTGAAGTACAAGCCCGGGACGTTCTGCCGCGTCGCGTACAGCGTGGACGTGGCCGGCGTCCCGTGCGAGCTGGAGGCGCGTGCGTGCCGCCCCGAGGATCTCACCTCGCGGCGCAGGAAGAAGACGCTCGATGCTGCGGTGCCGGGCCTGCTCGGCTCGGGCAGCCTGGAGCTCGGCGAAGCGTCCGTGCTGGTCACCGTGTTCCCGAACGACTCGAGCCTCCCGCAGGTGCCGCTGCTCTCCGATGCGGAGGACCGATGCCGCCTGGTGCGCGACGTGCTGCCGGACCGGCCCGAGTTCTGGGAGGGCGACATGCGCTGCCTGCGCTACTGGCCGGGACGGCGTTACTCGGCCGAGCTGCGCGCGCCGGATGGACGGCGAGCGCTGCTCAAGGCGTACACGCGCAAGGGCTACCGCCGCGCGCTGCACAACACGGACGTGTTCCGCGGCGACGAGCGGCTGAGCATCGCACGCCGGCTCGGATGCTCGGACGAGCATCGCCTGATCGCGTTCGAGTGGCTGCCGGGGCGCATGCTGTGCGATCTCCTGCACGAGCCCGGGATGGACCGCGATGCGCTGGTCGCCACCGGCACCGCGCTCTCCACGCTGCACGCGCAGCCGGCCGGAGGACTCGAGCGCTGGACGCGAGACGACGAGGCGACCTACGTGAACGGGCTCGCGCTCGAGATCGGCTTCCTGTGTCCGCCGCTCGTGCAGCGCGCCGAGGCGCTGGCGCGGCGGATCGGCGCGTGGTTCACAGAGGCGCCGCCGGTGCAGCAGGCGCTCCACAGCGACCTGTCCGACACGCAGGTGCTGATCGACGGACGCAGCGTCGCGATCGTCGACCTGGACTCTGCGCGCTCCGGCGACCCGGCCGACGACCTCGGGGCGCTGCTCGCGCAGGTCGAGAGCTACGTGCTGCGCGGGAAGCGGACGGCCAACCAGGCGATCGCGATCCGCGAGGCGCTGCTTCAGGGTTACGCCCGCGGGCCGGCGCCGCCGCTCACCGCCCGGATCGAGCCGTACCTGGCGGCGGGCCTGCTGCGGCGCGCGCGCTTCGCGTTCCGCTCGCGCCGGCCCGACTGGCGGGGAATCACCGATGCCTCGCTCGCGAGGGCCGAGGCCATCTTCCACACCTGCGGATAGAGCCAGGAGTCCTTCACCATGATCGCACCCTCCGCGCTGGACTTGGCCCGTCG
>Ga0075434_100004704_pt1 | contig 12337 bp, 12 predicted proteins | sample RhiMethybrSRZTD3_FD_75298 | JGI IMG/M metagenome (GOLD analysis project Ga0075434, IMG submission 75298) | Populus rhizosphere microbial communities from Tennessee, USA - Rhizosphere MetaG P. TD hybrid SRZTD3 | ecosystem: Host-associated > Plants > Roots > Rhizosphere > Soil | place: USA... | reverse complement strand
TTCTTGGTAATTAACTAGATCCAAGTATGGAGTCTTTTTTGCACCAGTTTTTTACCATAAATGCATTAGGAAATCTAAGAAAGAAGAATCTATCTCGACAAAATCAAACACGTGAGAATATAGCCTAACCATCTGGAATTATCTAGACTAGGAAGATAAAATGGTCATTTCCAAGCCGAATAACTCACCAGAGCAACCAATATGGTATTGCAAGTGTTAGGACGCATACTAAACACTATAGTATTGGATAAGTATTGTGAAACTTTTATACTTAGATTATTGATATCGATCAAAAATAGAGCTATCGTCCATTATATTTGCCATCCAAACTAAATGTGAAGCCCATGGTTTAAAATATACACATAAAAGAACACAGTCAGGGTTGTTTGCTAGGCTTGTTGCATGAATTAACAAGTATAGTAAAACAACCTAATTATCTATGCCATGGCTTCCAGTTTTGGTATCGGTATCTGCACATACATAAAAGCAATTTGCTATTTGGCCATTAGTATGATTTTGCTTTAGTGCCAGGAATGAATAACGTGTTACGAGAGGTTAAGATATTAACACGTTATTCTACTACAAAGTAAGTGACATGTATCTACAATATTTTCTATATATGACCAAAATAATAATTAGCAGTCGTTTTAAGAGATAAGATATGGGCTTGGAAAGTGAGGGAGAAATAATAAGTGCAAAGCATCAATTCTATATCTCGAGCGAGCCAGCCGATCAGACTAAAGCGATAGATACACTTGCAGCATACGGTGAACAGGCAATAGACTTCATAACAGAAGTCATTAACCTGTCTGACATAAGCGATCAGGTTAGGGATTATGGACGAGAGGCAATAGAGGGTATTAATGGACAAAGTTAGTTAGTAAGGGGGTTTTAGGCCTGACAGTGAGTCTGAACTAGCCATGGCCTTTTCTAGATAGATACTTTAGGAATTGTCTACAACCAGATTGCTATTAACTATATTACAGAGGTTACTGATGAGGGAGGTCTAGTTGGCAGATGTCTTCTTTCAATTTCATGCAGTCTAGCTGATAATGATACGAGTTAATCTATAAGTTGTGCTATGGCATCGTATTTTACTTTACTATTTTACTTTACCATTATTTGTATCTGCGCTCTGTCTTTCGAATTGATGGATACTCAGAGAGGCAAAGAGGGAACATGTAGAGCAAATTAGATTGCAATATCATAGTCATTAAAAAAAAGTAAGTTGATTGATGGTGTGGCCCCAAAGCGATTTGCAGGAATGAACATATGTCATCAATTTGGACAAATGTGCTATCGGGGTTTCCAGCCAATCTTATACTACGGAATGACAGTGGATTATCTATGGATTATAGGAATAAATGGTTGTTCAAAATGAACTAATAATATGATGTGATCTCTATATGAGATACATGGCCTAAATAGAAGAAGAGGTGTGGCATACTATGATTTTTTTGATATAAACATCCATCTAAACATTAAGGCAACTATTGATGTACCTATAAATGTGGCCGACCAATAAAGCCACAAATTGTTCAAAACTCCAGAGACAAGCGCTGGAGCCAAGGAGCGAGCAGGATTCATTGAAGCACCAGATATATACGCTAAAAAGAATATATCTAGTCCAACTATACCACCTATAGCAATACCACTAAATCCTCTTAATCCTCTAGTATAGACAACTACATAGATTACAGACATTAGCAGTGCAGAAGCAGCAACTTCGACTCCAATTATTACTGGTATAGGGAATGCATAATTTGGAATATTTGCCCCTAGGTTTGCCTCACTACCTATCGCAAATTTTACAAAAAGACTTGCAAGTAATGCACCTAGTATCTCAGCAGTGAAGTAGTAAAACAACTGAACTTTCGTGATATGTCTAGTAATTAGAAAACCCAAAGTTACTGCAGGATTGAAATGAGCCATAGATATTTTGCCAAATATGTAGACTCCCAGAGCAACTCCGATGAACGGGGCAAATGCAAAAAAAGGGATACCTAATATTCCATTTAGCCTAGCATCAATTACTACTGAACCTGTAGCAAGAACTACTACTATGAATGTGCCAATAATCTCTGCAAAAAATATTCGCTGATTAGTAGTTAATTTATTTGCTATCTTTGTAAGTAAAGTTTTCTGTTCCAATATTAGATACACACAAACAAAAATAATCAAGCAATCATATGTAGATCTGTAAATAAGAAAATATGTTGTGTCTGTGGTTAGTTTTCTTTAGGTATACTTGCAGTCAATCCTTTTACTCTCTGTTCAATTTCATCTCTGATCTCTCTAATCTTTTCTATTGGTTTACCTTTTGGATCTTCTATCCCCCAATCTACCAGGTTGGGAACGAACATGGTAGGACACCAGTCCTTTTCCATACATCCCATATTGATGATCTTGGTAGAGTTTCTCATAATGTCTTCAGTCAAATCTTTAGGTCTTTGCTTGCTGATATCGATTCCAACCTCTTCCATTACTTGTATTGCCATTGGATTAATTTCCGAAGGTGGTTTGGTTCCAGCACTTAATGGTTCATAATTTTCTGACGCATACTTTCTAAAGAAGCCTTCAGCCATCTGACTACGGCCCGCATTTTGTATGCATACAAAAAGAATTGTTTGTTTTTCTTTAGATTTACTCTTACTGCTACCAAATGAGAATTTCATGAATCAATTTGCTCCTTTATATCTTTACTGCCTTTATCACCAAACTGGTAATTAGTCTGCCTTCAATGTTTTCGCCGCCATCCATATACAACTTCTCTTCCAATACTTCTATGTCAGAAAATCCTGCCTTTCTAATGCTATCAAGATAGTGTTCTTTTGTTAATGCACCGTCTATGCAACTACACCATTTATCCGAATTTGCAGACTCTGGGTCGACTTCCTTACTTGTTACAAGATCTGATATTACCATTCTGCCACCATTAGGTTTTAAGATCCTGTAAGTTTCTTTGAATGCTGCTATTTTGTTTATGGTTAGGTTAATAACACAATTGCTAATTATCACATCAGCGGCATTATCGTTAATTGGAATCCCTTTTTCAATATCTCCTTTCTTGAATTCCACGTTCGTATATCCATTCTCTTTCGCATGATCTGCAGCCTTTTCTAACATCTCATCTGTCATATCAATACCAATTACTTTTCCAGTCTGTTTGACTTTATTTGCTGACAAAAATACATCAATCCCTCCGCCGGAACCAATATCGACGACTACTTCACCTTGCCGCATATTTGCAAAATTTACTGGTGCACCACATCCTACACCAAGAATGGAAGATTCCGGAATGGATTTTAAATCGTTAGTATTATAACCAATATTTTCTGCAATTTGCAATGGCGACATCGTTGTCTGATTATCGTTATCACTGCTGCTACCACAACATTCGTTAGGTGCACAACAACCTTCCGAAGAACTTTCAACTAATGCAATCTTGCCATAACTTTCTTTTACTTTTTGTTTAATTATATCATCTTGCACGCCAGATGTTTACAAAAGAAACTATTTAAGTTGTCAAGAGAACCTAGGTAAAGTAAGTGTAGTTATGGAAACAAAAGGAAACAGAAAAAGCAGGAAAGCAGTATCAATAGTAGCACCAAGAATAACCAAAACAGAATTACCACTTGTTCAGGCTTAACCAAATTGCGATTTTCATGGTTATGATGTAGATACACTTATGAAAGAAACTGCTAAACTGCGTAAGGTTATTACAAAGAGAGGAACTCTTGAAATTCTGATTCCACTATGCTGCACTACCACTTCTGTCAGGTATATAAAATCCAGGAATACGATGAAGGGGTTCTAGTAGCAAGACATTAGCGAAGCGGCTAAGGAACTTATGAAAGTGGAATTCTAGAAATACAAGCAACAGTGAAATCCCTCCCAAGGTAGAATATAGGTTAATCAAGAAGGGACAAGTATTAGTTGGATCTGTCGTCTATCTGCTAGATTGGATGAATATATAGGCAATAGAGTAAACTGAAGGCTAAAGTCCATTAATCAGCGTTCATAGCACAAATGCTAGAAAGTGCTGGTATAAGTATCGGAAACATAGTATAAAGTATATCTGTTTATAAAATATCTATGATACTATTTGTCTTCTCTCAAGTTCTTGCAACCGTTCTGTAATGGCCACAAGTTGGTCTGACAAATGTGTTATTGCATCATCTTTCATTTTATCACGATCTCTCATTGATTGGTTTAGTTGTTCTAATTCCTCTACCTTGGTTTGTATATCGGCGCCCTGTCTTTCGAACTGATGGATATTTAGAAATGTCAGATATGGTTCAATCTTACGAAATATCTCTGCCTTTTCTGAATCCTTTTTGCGCCAGTATGTAGAACCTGATGTATCAAGTAACGTTGTATCAGACAAACCTGATTCATTCATTAATATCTCTTTATGCTAGTTTTCCCTATTATCACACTGGGACAGAACGGCCTTTATGTCAAATGGGCTTCGATAGTCATATTATGACTGTTGTAGTGACTAATTAAATTTTTGCAGTAAATTTATGCTGCAGGAGTCTTTACACATAAGTCTCAACGATTTGAACTTCTTTTACCAAAGCAAGACCTAATTCCGTATTTATTTTTTGCATACCAACTTTAAATAGAGTTAATTCAGTATAGCGCGGACGATTCAAAACTAACAAAACCTATAATATTCCTTTATGAGATTCCCGCGTGAAAATTTATAGGTTTCATACCAGCCATTGAAATGCGGATATCGGTATAACAATCCAAATATTTGCAGTAAGTGAGATTCTCGGAATGCTAGTTTGATCCAAATAATGTTCTAAATAATGTGTGTTAAATTACTTTAAGATTCTGTTAGATCCTCAAACCATCTTCATGTGAAGTACGGATCTGAACCTTCTCAATCTGTATGCATGGTCTATACAAAGGGAGATAGCTTGGCGAATTGTAACTCAGACAGTTTATCTATCAAGGGGTAAATGTGGATTCTCAAAGTAGCTCGGTAAAACCATATATAGGTCCCAAGGTGATGTACAGTATTTTATAATACTGGTTACGAGTATCCATTTAGATGAGTCAAAGGCGATATTTATTCTGGAAATACCTTATTTTATGAGATTGATTTCAAAACAAATGATAGTGTGTTAGAATTATTCTATCTATATATCACGAGTACGCTATTATAGTCGACGCGCTATGAGAAAGTGAATGATGTATCCATTTGATAGGAGTAATATGATTGCCTTAGCTGGACTTAACCTTGCGTTGTCATATGAAAATGCTGCTGTATATAGGCTGGAGAAGAGATTATCTGAAACTATTGATGCGGAAATCAAAGAAAGACTTGGTCGCCATCTAGTCCAGACAAGAGAACAACAGGGACGTTTAAAGGATAGAATAATAGCGATGGGTGGAGAACCAATCAGCGAGAGTGGTAGATTGCCTATACCTGAGCCGCCGCAATCTCTGAAAAGCATGATAGAAGCTGGAAGTTCTACTAATGAGAGAGAAGTTTGGGAATCGCTAAATGATCTGATAATAGAAAAAGCGGAGGCAATTATGTACCAAGGTGGTATTCAAGCACTTGAATTATTAAATACAGAAAAGAAAACTATCAAAGCTTTACAAAAAAATCTGAAAGAGGAGGAAGCATTTGCAAAATGGCTAGAGAAGAATAATCCCAGAATAGCTAGACGATTAATGACGAAGCAGTTAGAAGCTAAAAAGAAAAAGCGAAAGACAGAGGAAGCTGCTGCTACTGCGACGACAAGCTAAGGCCTTGTGTTACTGAATTGAGTATAAAACAACAATAGTGCCGGCAGGTGAGCCAGACTAATAATATCACCAAAATTGACATATAAATTGCAGTTCGTTAACCTACTTCAGTAAACAAGTGAACATGCTACAAGAATAAGCATTGAATGTGATCTCGCGTCTTATCTAAGTGCGTGAAGCTGTATATCCAAATTAAAATCTAGTTGTAAGAGGATATATGGCTATAGATAATGCACACAGATTTAGAATGCCCTTTTAGATAGGATATAATTAGAGGTTCGTTACTCCATTTTGGTGTCTCCCCGATGAAAACGACACATCTACTACAGCTTGATTATATTTTACACAAATTATGGCCATATCGCAAGTATCTCCTAACTCTTTGGATAGGCTAGATGCTTTTAAATTAGTTGTACTGGATGCAAGGATCTTCTGTACTCTTGACTTGACCCTACTAAAAACTGTAACGATATAACGCTCTAAAGCTAGCCTGAATGCTATTTGTGATTCCATTAGCTCGAGATAGATTACGCCGACATTCATTTACGATAACATCGGGCATAACTTACAATAAATGTTTAATAGCGATCTTATCAATTCCCTCACATAATAATCACTCGAATATGGAATGACTTCATAAATATTTCGAGCAGGGCTGGCTGATATTAATCTTGTCTTATCAATAACCTGCTTTATTTATTCAGAGGTGATACTTTACTACCTTTAAAGGCTAGTTGATGATCGAAAAAAAGAGAGTAGTAGGATAATTCGGGAAATGCCACATGTTTTATTGTTGTTTAAGATATACCATTTTATTGATCGAAAATCATATTTTATGGTTCGTATCAATAACAGCACTCTATATCGGTGTTACTGTATTCCTTTTACGCTTGATCATCTCGACCATATTGAAAATAACAATAATAGCTACGATTAGATTAGATTAGATAGATTAGATAGATTAGATAATTTGACACGCGAACTAATTGGTACTTTAAGAATCCATTTAAGTGGCGCATTGCGCCGATTAAAGGAAAGACAATGATATAAATATAAAGTAAAATAAGAAGTACAGGTAGAACGTGTCAAAAAACATTAGACAACAACACCCTTCATTTCAACATTACAGATACTACTTTATTGCTGCTGCAGTAGCTACTGCAACTGCTGGAATAGTACATCTATACATACCATTTGCATTTCCCATGGTATTTGAAAATCTGGCAGTTGCAATATTCTTTTTAGGATCCGGAATTGCACAGATATTTTGGATATTGCCTATGCTAAAAAGGTGGGGAAGACTTTGGTATTATATAGGAATCGTAGGAAATGCAGGTTTTATAATACTTTATGTCATTACACTGTTTCCTGATAATCCGGTTACAAGAAAAGGAGGAAGTGTAGATATTACTGCCTTGATATGTGAATTAGGGCAAGTCGCTTACATACTAATAACTGTGGCAATATTATCTAAAGAATCTAAAATAAAAGTAAAATCAAAAATAGCTGATTAGGAAGGCCCTTATAACCGTCGTCATAATTACGAGAATAAGATATATTCACTGGTCACAATCTTCATATTATTGTTATTATTATTATTATTTTTTTATATGCAGCATAATCAGTATATCTTAAAAATGGACCAAGTATTGCAGTCACACATATAATACTTGTTCTGAATTTATTTGACCAGAACAACAACGTAATATCACGTATCGATTATAACCGATTGACCGCTGATGTATTTATGCCGATTATTAAATATCATTTCGACAATTCTTTGCGCGATTTGTTCCGGCTTTAACATTTTATTCTTATTTTCTCTGTAATAGTCTTTATCTAAATCTTCCTGCATCCGGGTATTTACTTCGCCTGGACATATTGCCATGACAATTATATTTGTGTCACTCACTTCCCACGCTAGACTTTCGGTCAATCCTATCATACCAAATTTGCTCGCACAATACGCAGAAATATTGGGGAAACCCATTTTTCCTGCTCCTGAACTCACATTAATTATTACACCAGATCCCTTTCTCAACATTAAAGGCAGAACAGCTTTGGTACATAGGAAGGTCCCTTTCAAATTTATATCGATAGTTTTGTCCCATTGTTCTTCCGAGGTATCAATTAATTTACTGATAAATGCTATGCCTGCGTTGTTCACTAAAACATCTACACCTTCAAAACAATCAATGGTCTTCTGAACCAGTTGGCTTACTTCTAGTGGGTTACTAACATCACATTTTACACCAATAGCATTATTGTTATTGTTATTGTTATTATTATTCTTCAATTCCTTAATCTCCTTTATTACTGAGTCAATTTCACCCTGAGTTCTAGAACACACGACAATATTTAGATCATTTTTAGCCAATAAAAGGGCGGTTTCTTTTCCAATGCCTCTGCCAGCTCCAGTGATGATTGCTGTCTTGTACATATTAATAGAGTATCTTAAAGCCTGCCCATTCATATATAATCTAGTTTACAGTCAGAAAAGCGAAAGAATATTTTTATGATAAATCTTTGATAAGATGCTCATATTGTGAGCTAACATCAAAAATGAGTAGTCAATAAGGTAACATAACTAACGATATTCATTATCCCAAATACTTGATATTTATTAGATGATCGACATTTGAGACAAAAATTATTCCATCTCCTTGTTCACCATTCTTCCCGGATCTTGCAGATTCTATTATAGCCTCTATGACTTCTTTGACTTGGGAATCAGGAAGGACTAGTTCAAATTTGGCCCTCTGGATTAAGTCATAAGATACAAGTTGACCTCTCCACTGGAGGTGAAGCTCTCTAGTCTTGCTCCAACCCATCACAGTTGATATGGTCATTCCTGCAACACCAATATCCCTTAGACGCTCCTTTATATGAGGCATTCTCTCTGCTCTTACGATTGCGTCTACCTTTTTCAATATGACTTATTCCGAGGAATTAGTTTATATTCATTTATTAAATGCGCCACACAAATGGTAGTTGAATGACCGGCACCGAACTAGAGGATCTCTGCAATCAGATTATCCAATCCGATGACTCCATAAGATTTGTAGGTATCGCAGACAAATATGGCAAGCAAGTAGTTGTTAAGTATCGAGACGGTCTTGTTCCTTACTTGAATCAGACAGAGTCAGAGATATACTCCATTGATACTGTAATGAGAATGAATAGTAGGAAGGAAATGGAGTCGAAGCTCGGTAAGGTGATTTATTCATTCACACTATATGAAAACCTTAAACGTGCCACTATATACATTGGAAATAATGATTATCCAGTCCTAATGGCATCCTTTGACACTCGTTCGGATCATGATAACATTATACTAAATAAAATATTGCCTATTGTGAAAGCGAAGCTTGGATCATCTATTTGAGTTGACAAGAATGGCTTTTACAGTAGAAGAAATTGCCTTAGCTGTATCTAGAAAGGATACTGCTACTGTTCAAATATAAATAAACAAGATCTTTATCAAGCACTAACAAATCGAGAAATTTGGATACGGTGCCGGAACAAGGACATGATTACAAATATCGGGACAAAGAAGCATTCAATTATGTATCTAGATTCGATCAATCACAGAAAGGTAAAAAGGATAAAATTATAAATTATTTTATTAACATTGAAGACAAGATAAAATTAGAGGAATTAAGATTTTTTTAATGCACAGTTAACTAATTTGTTGCTATTTATATATATTGCAGGAGACTGTTGTATAATAATATCATTAAATTTGGTGATCGATGAAAAAGTCTTAGGAACTAGTATATAGTTTACAGTCTTACAAGCTGAGCTAATTGTCGGCGGGATTACTATTTGTATCTCATAACTATCGACTATATCTTAAATTCCGTTGTAATTTTTCTTGGTATATCATTATAAAATTAGAAAAGAATCTACGTTCCAACTTAACAGCGTACGTTAAATAGTGATTTATAAATTCCCGTGATTTTTAAGAATGTGTATTTGAGACCGCGTAGCAGATTTGGCGAAACTACATTTGATAATTGTATAACATTTATGGTTGATGGAGAGGAAAATTTTAGATTAATATATCAAAAGATGAATGAAGCAAAAAACTCTTTATATATTGCAAATTATGATTTGGATCCAGGCTTAGAGCTTGTTAGAGGAGATGTGTCCTCACGATCATTTCAAATAACTGATTTGGTTGCACATCAGTAATCACATCTAACCTAGGTAGCGCTAAAAGTAGCAGAAATAGTAGCAGTTACGATAATTTGTACATCAGCAGTGATAACGCTGAAAACAGGAAACATCATCAACAAAGTGATACACTACAAAATCTGTTGATACGAAAGGCAAAACAAAAAGTCGATATCAAAATCATTGTATGGGAACCCAGATGGATAATCAGAAGATTGCCTGGGGCAAAAAGGCGAGGTTTGGAAGGAAGACGGAAAAAGGTTGATGTCGTCAGAGAAGCTGCAAAGCATTATGGCATCGAAGATTACTTAACAATACGTCTTGATAGCAAAGCACCCACTCTTACTTCGGGCTTTCACGAAAAAATGATCATAATAGACAATCAAACTGCATTTTGCGGGGGACAAGATCTATCGCAAGGTAAATGGGACACAAGTGATCATGATTTTGATAATATATTACGAGACAAGTGTGGAGAACCCTGGCATGACATTCAGGTAATGGTCAAAGGTCCTATACTATGGGATCTGATTTATCATTTTAATCAAAGATGGGTCTATTCTATTTGGAAAGATATTAAGCAAGTAAAAAAAATTGTCAAACCCAGTTCAATAGGTGCTTATCTGTCATCCGCGTCTCCTGTTCCCTCTTTATTTGCAGCATTGTCATCTAGTGACAGAGGAGACACTGAGATCACTGCCCTACGGACATGGAAACAGCTAAATGAAAAAAGAAGTAAGAATAGCAATAATAGTGGTTATGATCTTGACTACATCGTTCGAGACAATACTAGTATACGTGCATGGTATGAAAGTATGTTCAGAAAAGCGAGAGATAGCATATACATCGAAGATCAGTTCCTTTTTCAGGATAGAGCAATAACCCAGGTTCTTGTTAATCAGCTCAGAAAAGAAACAAATCTAAAGGTCATTACACTTGGTCCTATGGAGCCAAATTTACCAGGATTTGTTTTAAGCGTTATTTCAAAAGAAAGTATTAACGATATCAATAATAATTTAGCAGCTTTACGAAAAGCAGGAAAGGATAGGGTTAGGACATATTCCTTGATTTCCCAGCATAGTACATTCAATGAGAGAAGAAGACAGATCTATATTCATTCAAAGCTCATGATAGTTGACGACAAATGGATTACAGTTGGATCTGCAAATACAGACAGAGATGGATTCGAAGCCTCGACAGAATTTGATTTGGGTATTGTTTCTGCAACTCTTTCGCCGCGCCTTAGAGTAAAGCTGTGGCGCGAGCACTTGAAGACTGATAGTACGGATTCTTTTTCCTTTTTTCTGCCTTCTTCGACATACAATAACAATAATACTCCTATTAACTTGTACAACTTTGAAGAAGGTTTCAATGCTTGGGAGGAATTAGCCAAAGAAAATGGAAAGAGAGTCCGAACACGTGAATCAATACATGGCCATGTTTATTATTATAATTTTGAAGAAATGAATTGTCCTCCACCATATCCACAAGCAAAAGGCGGTAATAGATTTAGGTTTTTCTAGGATATAGGAATAATACCTAACCATAACTCACCATAAGGATCGGGGAGGAAGACAGGACACTTACTTATGAAGAACTGTCGAATCCGTTCAAAGTATTGAATTTTAGGTTTTGTATATGAAATCAATATAAGTTATTGTAGCTTATATGAGTTGACAGATATGAATAAGGAAATAATTGCAATGGTTACTACACCTATAACGGTTATATTGATTGTTATTGGATCGTTTGTATTTATAGCAAATAGTCCATCTCAAATAACTAATGCTGCTGTGAATGGTTCTGCCACGAAGAAACCGCTTCCAGTGCTTTTGATACACGGCTATGCTTCAGATAAATCAACATGGTCAAAATGGGAAGATTTACTAAAAAAAGATGGTATTACATTTTATCCAATTACATTTTACAAATCAGATGATAAATGTGGCTCAGCTGCAGATCATGCGAAGGAGCTAAATTTACAGGTCCAACAAATTCTCAAGAACATGACGACCACTGGATCTTCTCCTAAACAAGTAAATATTGTTGGTCATAGCAAGGGAGGGCTAGATGCAAGAGTATTTTTGGCAAATAATAGCTATTCTGCTAATAAAGCTGTTGCAAATCTAATAATGATTGGAACTCCTAACAGAGGTTCACCTATTGCACAATCAAGCAATATTTGTAAACCAGCTGTCGAAGACTTGAAACCTGGAGCAGCAGATACCAAAGTGAGGATGAATCCAAATACAAAATACTATACTATTGCTGGTGACTGGAATCCTTCCCTATTGCTGAATTGCCCACAGCTTTTGGGAGGAATTGGATATTCTCAGCTTCCAAAACCCAATGATGGATTGGTACCTCTGTCAAGTGTAGAGTCACAAGGATATTT
>Ga0075434_100004703_pt1 | contig 12341 bp, 9 predicted proteins | sample RhiMethybrSRZTD3_FD_75298 | JGI IMG/M metagenome (GOLD analysis project Ga0075434, IMG submission 75298) | Populus rhizosphere microbial communities from Tennessee, USA - Rhizosphere MetaG P. TD hybrid SRZTD3 | ecosystem: Host-associated > Plants > Roots > Rhizosphere > Soil | place: USA... | reverse complement strand
GTGACGCGGTTTTGCGGGAAGTTGTAGGTACGGATTTTTTCGGAGCGGTCGCCGGTTTTGATCTGGCCTCGGCGTTCGGCACCGAGAGCAGCCTGCTGCTTTTCCAATTCCATTTCATAAAGGCGGGAACGCAGGACGCGCATGGCCTTGGCGCGATTTTTGATTTGCGATTTTTCGTCCTGCTGCGAAACGACCAGACCGCTCGGGATGTGCGTAATGCGCACAGCAGAATACGTGGTGTTCACGGACTGGCCGCCCGGACCGGAAGAGCAGAACGTGTCGATGCGCAGGTCTTTCGCCTCAATCTTGATGTCAATGTCGTCGGCTTCGGGGAGCACGGCTACAGTAGCAGCGGAAGTGTGGATGCGGCCCTGGGTCTCGGTGGCTGGGACGCGCTGGACGCGATGGACGCCGCTTTCGTACTTGAGCTTGGAATAGACCTTGTTGCCGGCGATGGCGACGACGACTTCCTTCAAGCCGCCCAAAGAGGACGGAGAACTTTCCAGAATTTCTACTTTCCAGTTCTGCGTTTCCGCGTAACGGGAATACATGCGAAAAAGTTCCGCGGCGAAAAGAGCAGCTTCGTCGCCACCCGTGCCAGCGCGAATTTCCACGATGACGTTTTTGTCGTCGTTCGGATCTTTTGGCAGGAGCAGAAGTTTGAGCTCGCGTTCGACGACTTCCTTGCGCTCGGCGAGTTGCTTTTCCTCGTCGTGCGCCATCTGTTTCATTTCCGGGTCTTCAGCTTCGAGGACCATCTGGTGCGCGCCGGCCAGGTCTTTTTCAATCTGTTTGAACTCGCGGTGCTTGTTGACGATTTCGGCGAGTTCAGAGTGCTGCTTGGCGAGCTTCTGGAAGCGAGCGGAATCTGAAACGGCTTCCGGCGTGGAGAGCTGCTGGGTCATCTCTTCGTAGCGATGACCGAGCTGATCGAGTTTTTCGTTTAAGGTAAGGACCGCCATAGTGACCTCTAAAAAGTTTTCGTGGTCTGTCCTCCGCTTTCCTTGAGAGAAGAGACCGGTCGAGTTGAACTGAGCGAGACGAATACGGGAGGACGAAATCCCTGAGCGGAGGAGTGCCGGGCGGCTAATAGAAAGCTGAGAACTTCATGATCCTTCTTATGATAGCAGCCGGTGGAAGAGGGCGGCAAATCGAGTTATGAGAAATTGCTGTAAGATGAAGCCGGAAACAGCCACGGGCGGGGGGCCAGCGGCGGGTTCCATTCCGGGAAGAGAGCGAGTGGGGAAGGATACCCTGGGTATTTTTCGTAAGTGCGGCAGGCAAAGGACTTACGAACGCATTCCCCGGATGTATGGCAAGGAAAGGACTTAGAAGAGAAACGAGGCGGGCCTGTCCGGGGCGGAGGTGTTCGGAAAGCGAGAGCGAGGCGAAATCTATCATCAAAGGCTATATTAGCAAGAAAGGTAACACAGGTCGAGAAAAATGGGCGACGCGGCAAAAATCGTGGCGCAAGAAAGCGAAGAGAGCGAGTCTTCGCAGAAGGCCGAGCGCGGTGCGGAAGCGGGATTCTTGTGGGATTTCTGGTATCCGGCTGCGCGCAGTTCAGCTATTCAGGGGCGGCGGCTGGCGACGGCAATGCTGCTGGAGGTGCCTCTGGTGCTGGGACGGACGGATGACGGGAAGGCGTTTGCGATGCGGGACTCTTGTCCGCACCGGGGGATACCGCTTTCGTATGGAAGATTCGACGGGAAGAATCTGGAGTGCAGTTATCACGGATGGAAGTTTGATGGTTGCAGCGGACAGTGTGTGGAGATTCCGTCGCTGACGTCACAGGACAAGTTGAAGGTGGAGCGGATTTTCGCGGGACATTTTCCGTGCGAGGAGCAGGACGGATACGTGTGGGTGTACATGTACCCGCAGACCGGACGGTTGCCGGAAACGGTTCCGGCGGCGCCACGGCTCACCACGTTCAGCGCGAAATACAAGAGCACACACCTAGAATGCGATCTGCCTTCGCACATTGATCACGGAATTATCGGACTGATGGATCCGGCGCACGGGCCGTTTGTACATCAATCATGGTTCTGGCGCAGCAAGACGAGCATTCACGAAAAAGCTAAACAGTTTGAACCGATTCCAAACGGATTCCGGATGAGTCCACACTCGCCGAGCACGAACAGCGCGCCGTATCAATTGTTGAAGAAGATGACGGGCGCACCTGTGACAACGACGATTGATTTCGTGCTGCCGAACATGCGGACGGAAGAAATTCAGAGCGGGAAGTTGTGGTTTTCCAGTTTGACGACAGTGACACCGGTGCGACGGGATTCGTGCCGCATTGATTTTTTAGCGGCGTGGAACGTGCCGCTGCCGATCACGATTTTCCGGATGTTTGCGAGGACTTTTTTGCGGCAAGACCAGGAAACGATGATTCGGCAGGCGGAAGGATTGAAGCATAGTCCACGGCTGATGCTGATTGATGATGCCGACCGTCCGGCGAAGTGGTACTTCGCGCTGAAGGCGAATTTGCTGGAGTCGCGGCGAACGGGAGCGACGATGGCCCATCCGATGGAAGGGTCGGTGACGCTGCGCTGGCGGTCATAGGAACAGCGAACAGAAGGAATGACTACCTACGGTCGAAAGTTTAGACGCCTAGGGGTCGAGGAGCACAGTTACGAACCACAGCGATTCTTGGCATCATGCCGAGATGGGGCACAGCATGCCGCACCCCTACGAATATAACGGCTAGGATTCGGGCCAGATTTTCAGGGCGCGACGCAGGTCTACGAGCTGGCCGAGGTGGTAGGCGTTGTGGTCGGCGAGGACAAGAGTTTCGCGGAGCAAGGTTTGCCCATCGCCCCAGGGGAGCGGGGCGTGCAGGTCTACACGGACATTGGAAATCAGCGCGACCATTGCTTGCAGATCACGCTGAAATCTTTTCAAGCTTTTGTTCCATGCGGCGCCGTCCGGTGGCCCAGGCGTTTTGGGCCAGTAGCCTTCGGGGAAGTCGGGCGAAACGTGTTTGGGATTGCGGCTGAATTCGAGGATGTCCCACTGGGCGATGCGGGCGTGTTCGAGGAGCTGCCAGCCGGTATGCGGGAGTCCAGCGGCGAAAGCGCCGCGTTTATCAGACGGGAAATCCGTGAGCGCGTCGGCAAATTGTATGTGGGCTTCGCCGCCCCGTAACAGGGCGACCAGATGCTTGCGGAGCGATTGATCTGGCTTAATCTTTTTTCCTGGCAGTTTCTTCTTGCGCGCGGGCATGTTGACTACTTTTCGGCGATGACCAGACGTTGCGGCAAGTCCGGAATGGTCTGAAGAGTGGCGCTCTTGTAGCCGGCGTTGCGGCACATGCTTTCGTATTCGGGAAAGGTGAAGGCTTCGCCGGCATCGGTGTTAATCAGCATGACCATGCTGAAGGCAGCGGCCATGGGCGGGCTGACGCGATCTTCGTTGGGAACAAATTCAACGGTAATGGCTTTGCCGCCTGGCTTTAAGGCCGAGTGGAAACGGCGGAGAAGCTGTTCATTGGTTGGAATGTCGAAGTGATGGAGAAAGTTGGTGATGAAAACGTAGTCGTAGCCGGAGCCGAGGTCGGCGTCGAAGGCGCTGCCAGGACGAAGCGAGTAACGATCGGAGACGCCGGCCTTCTGGGCATTTTCCTTGGCGACTTCGAGGACGGCGGGCCAGTCCAGCGCGGTGACCTGAACGCGCGGATTATTTTTGGCGGCGGTGATGCCGTACATGCCGTGGCCGGCGGCGATGTCCAGGACCTTAATTTCGGTGGCGGGATTGGAATTGACAATTTGGGAGAGGACGCCTGCCACCGGACTGGCCATGGAACCCATGGCCTTGGCGAAAGTGACCCAGCGATGGTCTACCGGCTTGCTGTTATCCCCTATGTTGCTGACCGTGCCGCCTTTGCGGACGCAATCGGTGAACTGAGAGAAATTGGCGATATTTTCGGCGCTCACCAAAAATTCGGCCATGCCGCCCATGTAAGCAGGCGAGTGCTTGTCTAGGAAGAGCGCGGAATCTTGACTAAGCGAATACTTTCCGTTTTCCTTGCGCAGGAATCCTTGAACGGTCATGCCATCGGCGAGAATCCGAACGCCGCGTTCGGCGGCATTGACGCGCTTGGCGATGGCAGCCGCATCGGTCGCGCCCTCGGCAATGGCGGTGAAGAGATCGAGTTCGATGGCAGCTTTCAGGGCGAAAGCATGCTGGTAGGAAATGAGAGAGCCAAAAATCAATTCGGGGCTGGGTTTAGGCGCGGCGGCAGAAGACATGAAAAACTCCTTTAGAAGAATAGAGAGTTCCGGCGATCCGAGGAGCCCGCGAAGGGGGTCTGGAATCGAGCGCATCCTTTATACGCCTGCTGAGGGATTGGGGAAAGAGTTTCCCGAGGCGAGGGAAAGGCCAGGTATCCAGGTGGACGGCTACCTCGGACGCAACTTACGCAGCCGCTGCTGCGGAGTTGCACCGTGCCGGAGCCGCTGGCATACTCACGCTTCTCCAAAATTGCGTGAAAGGTGTGTGATGAAACAGGAAGCGCATCGGTGGTATTCGCATCGCTTGGGGCTGGAACTGGGTGTGGTGGTGTACGGACATTGGGGCGCACCGCTGTTGGGATTTCCGACGAGCGCGGGTGACGAGTGGGAACTGGAAGGGCAGTCGCTGATCAGTGCGCTGGGTGATTTTATTGACGGCGGGAAGATCAAGTTCTATACGGTGAATTCGATCAACGGGCTGAGTTTTTACAATAAAGGTGCACACCCGTTTCACCGCAGCTATGTGCAGTCGGTGTTTGACACTTATTTGCGCGAGGAAGTGGTGCCGTTCATTTGGGACAACTGCCAGTCGCCCGGGCTGGCGATTTCGACGATGGGCGCTTCGTTTGGCGCGTACCATGCGGCGAATTCGCTGTTCAAGCATCCGGACGTGATCAAGCGGTGCTTTGCGCTGTCGGGCGTGTATGACCTGAAGAATTTCATGGACGGAATGTACGACGACAATTTTTATTTCAACAACCCGGTGGACTATATCGCGAATTTGAGCGATCCGTGGGTGTATGGGCAGCTGGCGAGCTGCGACATTCATTTATCGACGGGGACCGGCCAGTGGGAAAATTCCGGGCCCACGTATCATTTTTCGGGGATTCTGGAGAGTAAAGGGATACGTCATTCACTGGATAACTGGGGGCCGATGGGCGGGCACGACTGGCCGTATTGGAAGCATCAGATGCGCGAGTACGTTTCGCATCTATTTTGAGTGCCGGGCTCGCGTACGCGCAGCTTTTTGGCCGGCGCGGCGCAAGCCAGATTGGCCCTTGGTGCGGACAGCTTTCATGGCGGCCTTATGCAAGGAAGAGTGCCCGCGACGGCGCGCTGCGCTCCGCGTTTGCCGCGACAATGCGGAATGGGAGGCGGAGCTGCGGCCTTCGCGCCTTAGAGCCTTCGTGATGGCGCGCGATCTGGTGCGCGAGGTATGGCGGTTGTGCGAACGCCCCTTGGCCAAGTCGCGCTTCGCCTGCTGACGAATCTTTGCGGAAGAGCGTCGGCGTTTGGGTGCGGCCAACTTAACGCCTGCGCGCCGCGCTTTGGAAAGGCCGATAGCAATGGCTTGCTGCGGGGAGCGCGCTCCATGTTTACCTTCGCGGATGTGGTGCATTTCTTCGCGAATAAATTCTCCGGCTTGAGTTGATGGCGATTTCCCTTGCTCCTTGTCGCGTTCGGCGCGTTCCAGCGTTTCTCTTTCCGGCATGTGGCCTCCTTTATGCTTGGACCGGGCAGGAAAGCACTAGCATATGGCCGCGCGTTCTGCATCGAAATCCGGCATTTCCTGTAAAGACGATTCTTGCTTAGGTGCTTGGGGATGACGTCGCGTCGTATGGCGACTGCTCAACGACTGCGCTCTGGCGCGAATGCATCGCCGAAGATAAAAACATTAACGAGGAAGCGAATAAGCTAAACACTCCAGCTATAGCGTAAAGCGCCGCGGCCACCAGTAGCAGAGCTTTCATGCCGAGAACGAAGGAAAGATTTTGCGCCAGACCTCCGGCGACGGCGCCCAAAATATTGGCTCCAAAAACGTTCGCACTGCCATGTGCACGCCGGAAGCTCTCCGTAAAAACGATGCCGGCGAAGAATAACGGAACAGAGAAAGCAGCGCCGAGAAGCAGCCCCACGGTTCGGGTGCCGAAAGGCAGCTGTGTCCATCGCACGGCGTAGATGGCGAGTAGAGAGATAATCAACAGTGCGTATATCGCTCGGACTGGGAAGCCTTTGCGCCGCTCCACCACAGCGTTTGCGCCAATGAGGACGAGCAACACGAACGTCAACACCACGCAGTTGACGATCCAGGTCGAACCGAAATAGAGAGCTAGGCGGCTGACCATCTGCGTTTCGAGCAACAGAAAGCCTGCCCCGAGGAAGAAGAATTCCCAGGTCTGGGCACGGCGATAAGGGAAGCTTTTGCGGACCAGCAGGTAAGCCAGCGCGATCAGGATGGCCGAAACACTCAGGTACATTCTAGGAACCGCTCGACTCCGGTGGTATAGATAGGGCCAATCGTCGGTTGTCGACTCTACGTCGGGGTGGTCGGGAAGGGCAAAGGAGAGCGGATGCGCCGCGGCGAATTGAGTAAGTGCGGGCGACGATGCGCGCTCCCACAGTGCCGGATCCTGCGACTCAATGAAGACGCTGGCCGGCAGTAGAGCGGCCACTTGCGGGCAATAGAAAGCAACGGGCGGATGACCGAAGATCTCGTTCAACATCGAGTAGAAACGCTGCCCCATCCACTCATGCGGGGACCGCACTTCGAACTTAATGACGAGGATGCCGGAGGGCTTCAACAGACGCTTGGCGTCCTGAAAGGATTCCCTGGTGTAGACATAGTTGTCGATACGTATGTTGCTGAGGCTGGAGGACTGAGTGTGGGAATCGAGCAGGCCAAAGACGATGAGGTCATAGCGATCGTTGGATCGCCTCATGTAATCCCGCGCATCGTCGAGAACGACGCGCACTTTGGGTGATTCGTAAGGTTTCTCCGGGTGGAGGTTGCGGCCGAAGCTGTAGATGACGGGATCGATTTCCACCGCGTCCACATGGTCGGCGCCGTTACGCAGGGCCGCAGCGACGTCATTTCCGGCGCCACTGCCGACAACCAGCACGCTGCCGGGAGCTTGGACGAAGCGATATGGAGTGTCATAGGAATTTCCTGCGGAATAGGCACTCGCCAGTTCTGGCTGATTGCGCAAGTTGGCCGGAGTCAAATTAGCGATGGTCATGTAGCCGGAGTTATTTACGTTAATCTGGTAGTCACCGCTCGGGAGAGGAAAGACTTGAAGTTTTTGATATGGTGACCAAATTGTTTTGGCTGGAGGGCGTTCGCCCAGGGCAAGGAACGCCAGACAGGCCAACATTACGATTGCACCGGCGAAACCGACGTCGCGGAGTCGCGGCTGTACCAACAGCAACAGCGCGAAAGCAATGGCGAACCAAATGACGGGAGCAAGATAGAGAAACGACAGTCCCGCGAAGCCCCACACTCCAATCAAGCTGCCGAGCAGGTTGACGGTGTAGGCCGTCACGATTCTTTCCGACGATTCGAGGCAAGAGGCGGCCCAGGCGCCGAGAGGAACCATTGTGGCTATCACCAGCAGCAGGACACCGGTCACCATCGCCGCCCCGCTCAAGAAGCCGATAACCGCCGATCCATTGTGAGAAACCGCCCATACGGAAAGGTCGGCGTTAGCGGAAAGGCCGGAAACGACAACATCCAGCACGGCCTTCCATTCACGCAAAGGAACGTCAATGATCAGAACCAGGAGGCTCAACGACCAAAAATTGAACAGATATTTGGGCCGCGGAGAGGATTTGAGGCATCCCAGTCCAAAGCCGAGAAAGCAAGCGATTAAGGTCAAGTTCTGAACGTACGCAAACAGGCGAAATTCTGTGCCCACCCAACGGATGAGCATCACTTCCACAAACAAGCTGGCGAAACTGACCAGCAGCAAATGTAGCAGCGAGGAGCGGGCGCCGCGTTCAGGTAGGACGAAGCGGTATCGCGAGATTTGCGTAGGCATTGGGCTTGGCTCTTTCGCAGGCTCGTTGGGCGCGCAGCACGTGGCGAAAATTCTTTCTGGTCAGAAACAGTATCCACGCGAAGTCAGATTAGGACGCTGCAATTTCGGAAAAGAGTGTTCTTCTCGATACGAACGTTTTTGTACGTTCACGGCGGCTCGCAGAAGCGGCAGTAACGAGCAGGCTGGCTTGGCGCCCCTGGCAATGCGGCGGCTGTGTGAATGGCCGAAGGGGAGTACTGAAACTTAAGCGAGACCGAGATGGTCGAGCTGGTAGTGTCCCTTGGAAATGATCTGATCGGTGTCGATCCAGACGTCGCAATTGCGGGTGAGGACGTCGACGTGGGTTTTGGATTTCCAGTCGGCGTGGGTCTGACTGCCGTACGGGTCGCCGAAGGCGATGTGCACGCCGGGGAATTTTTCATCCTGTAAGAGAATGCCGATCATTTCTGAAAGGCCGAGATTGGTGCCAAAGGCGAGTTCGCCGACACGATCGCTGTTTTCGTCGGTGTGGCAATATTCCCAGAATTCCTTTTCGAGGTCTTTGCGTGCGCATTCGACGCGGACCAGGCGGCCACCCTCAATGGTGAGTTTCATCGGAGTGGAACGCAGGTCGCCATATTTTCCGTTGAAGTAGTCGCCAACGGTGGCGTCGCAGATGAATGTGCCGTCCACGGTCGCGGGCGTAGTGAAGACTTCGCCAGCAGGTAGATTCGACCAGTAGCGTGGGCTAATAAGGCCGCTGGTTTTGACCCAGTCGAGTTTGCGATCGAAGTGCGCGGCGAAGGAAGTACCCGCTTCGGTTTTTACCGTGAGGGTGTCGGCGCGCAGCATGCGTTCACGCAAGCGGTCGCTGAGGCGATCAACCAATCTGTAATCAGCGCGCATGCCTTGCTGCATGATTTGCGGGGTGACGCCAACCATGTGGGCGTAGCGGATGCGGCGGCGCTCGACGACCTGAACGATGGACATGCGGGCTGCGAGTTCGCCGGGCTGGGGGTTCATGGCGAGAATGCCAACGTCAGCTTTTTCGAGCGCGTCCAGCACGGGCTGCGGCGCGCCGCGCATGGGGCGCGGGCCGAGGTCTTCGAGCAGCAGGGAGGTTGTTCTCGCGTGGATTTGTGAAAGGGCTTCTGAGAGGCTCGCAGCTACCGCGGCGCTGGTTTTGTCGGCGATTAGTGCGACGTGTTCGTCGGGCTGGACGGCGAGACAGGTGTCAACGGCGTTCTTCGCGCCGGGCATAAGCTCTGGCTGGAGCGATCCGAAAAACATCCTAATTATTTTACAGGCTCATAGCGGAATTTTGTAGCGATTCGGCGCAGTTAGTTTCGTTTTTTACGTTCGCGGGTGGACGCGGAAAGCTGGGATCTGGCCGCCGCCGCTGGTGACGTTGGCCAAGCCGGTGGCGCTGAGGCGGGTGAGGAAGCCGCAGACCTTTCCGCGGAAAAGATAAGGCGCGAAGTCGACCAGCATGTCGCGATAATCGACTGTGCCGTCGGGCTGCACCCACGGAAAAACTTCGCGGCGAATGGGGATGCGCTCCTGAACGATCCAGCAGCCTTGCGTGGTGGCGATGGCTTTTTCGATGATGGTGTCCCACTCGGACTCGCTGGTTTCCCAGCCGAGCGTGACGCCGCTCCCCCCGTATTCGTCACTGGGCTTCAGCACCAAGTTCTGTCGTTGGCGACGGATGAAATCGAGGAGTTCGACGGGCACGCCCTGATGAGAAGTGCGTGTGTCGGCCACGACACGCGTCCAGGGAACGTGATTGCGGATGAGTTCACGTTCGTCGAAGGAAAAAAGAGCGTGGTTACGCTCGTCAGTGAGCACCGCGAAGAACGCCTTGACATGCGGGATTTTGCAGCGGAAGTGGTTGGCCATGCAGGCGGAGTTTGCAGCGACCGCATCGACCAGTGGTTTGCATTCAGCGGGACGGGCCACGATGTCGTTGATGAGCACGCGGCGATAGACGAGGTCAATTTTTTTGCCGTTGGCGAGCAGCGCTTTGCCGTCGAATTGGATATCGCGCGGGTCGGCGAGTTCAACGGGCACGCCCATTTTTTCAAAGCTCGCTTTCAGGATTTCAAATTCGCTCCAAGTGGGGACTTCACGCCAGTCGGTGATCAACATCTGAGGTTTTTTCGAAGCGCCGCCCCAGTCGAGGTAGGCCATAACCAATGCGTCCAACAATTTCGCGGTAAGTGGATAGCTGTGAACTTCGTAGCGTTTGGCGAACTCGGCCATAACCGGCAGGCCGCGAAAAACTTCCGCTAGAGCTTCGGTGTAGCCGGAGCCCGCGGGAGATTCGCCGTTGTACTCGGCAAAGTTGAGCGAATCAGCAAGTAGAAATGAGTCCAGGCGCGACGCCGTACTGGCAAAGCCGTGCAGCTTGCCCAGGCGGATGAGGCGCAGCTCTTCCTCGCGCAAGTGCAACTGGTTCAGCAATCCCGCATCCAGCATCGCATGAGCAGCGATGCGTTCTCCTAACTCCGCCATTTTTTCGGCCACGACGCGCACGCGTCGCTCGTCTTCCGGCGATAGAAAAAACGGCCGGAGAAACGGGCAGTGCACACGGTTGCCAAAGGTCAGTTTTTTGGTGCGCAGTTTGTTGTAGAACTCTTCGGTGAATTCTGGCGAACGACGAAGCTCTTGCTGTAGGAGTTTGTGCCAAAGCTCCGCCGGCGGACTAGAGACGGTGCTCACCAGATTCGGAGGATTCGCCGGAGCTGAACCACTGCTCATTTTACCTTGGCTCCGGCCTCAGCGGAGGTGGCCCCAGAAGTCGTTGTCGGCACCGACGTGGTCACACTTGCAGTCGCCACTTGCGCGACTCCCTTAGGCGCACCGATTACACCGGATGCCGCGCCCACACCCAGCATTTCTTCCCAGCGGGGCCAGGGATTCGATGCGACGCCATTGAGGGCACGGTCGATTACGAGCTGCGCCATCTTGTCGACTACCGTTTCGAAATAGAATTCCGTGATGCGATCGCGCTCGAAGTCTGGGGCGGGATTGAGAAAATCGATGGCGTAGGGCACGTCGCCTTGGACGGCAAACTCGATGGTGTTCATTTCGTAGCCCAGCGCCTGGTTGATGGTCTGCGCGTCTTTCACCACGCGAGCGCCCAGGGCCGGTGTCAGGTAGTCGTGGTCGACCAAATAGCGGCGTTCTTTCGGATCGTAGTGCACTGGCACAATGTCCGATTTGCCGAAGGTGAAGCAGCGCACGTAGCGGTCGAAATCGATGAATTCCTGCAGCGTCATGCAGTATGGCGCGGTCTTGTCGTAGGCTTCGATCAATTCCTGTTTGTTTTGAACTTTGTAGACGTGTTTCCAGCCGCCACCGGAGTAGGGTTTCAGAATGGCCGGCCGGCCTACGTAATCCAGCAACCCATCCCAGTCAATCGGGTACTCCATGTTGTGCAGGGATTCCGCCGTGATGTCCACGTCGTTGGGATAACCCTTTTGCGGCAGGAGGACCGTTTTTGGGATGGCGATTCCGAGTTTTGCCGCGACGGAATAGTTGAAATATTTGTCGTCGGCGGTCCACCAGAACGGGTTGTTGATGACGTAGGTGCCCTGCAGTACCGCGTGTTTCAGATAGCCGCGGTAGTACTCCACTTCATGCGAAATGCGGTCCACGATGACGCGGTAGCACGCTGGCTCGCCCATTCGCGTTCCGCCGAGCTTCACAAACTCGGCGGCGACTCCGTCCTTCTTTCCGAGTTGGTTGACCTTGGCGATGAACGCCGGAGGGAATGCATACTCACGCCCGCAAAGCAGTCCCACGATCTGCATGGCTCACTCCTAGAAAATTCTGCGCCTATGGCTCAATTGATCGCGTAGGCGGAGCTCTGCTTCGGCTCCACAGAACCGGAGCGGGTTTCCGCCACCACATGGCGTACCACAGCTTTCAAGTCGCCCGTTTGTTCGTAGACGCGCAATTGACGCTCGGCGCTGGTTCCTTCGCTCAAAATGGTATTGACGTAATTTACGGCGCTGCGGCTGCCGAGGTCGTCGACCACGTCGTCCACGAGTTCGAGCAACTCTGGGATCAGCACTTTCATCGGCACTTCGGCCTCTTTGCCGAAATCAATCATCTTTCCCTCGATACCGTAGCGTGCTGCACGCCACTTATTTTCTTCGATGAGCGCGCGGCGATAAATGCGCCAGCTCTGATTGCTGGTGTAAAGACGGTGCAGTTTGACCACAATCGCTTGCGTCAACGCTGCAATGGCGCACGCCTCCTCCACTTTGGTGGTGCAGTCGCACATGCGGAATTCCAGCGTCCCGAACGT
>Ga0075434_100004701_pt1 | contig 12342 bp, 10 predicted proteins | sample RhiMethybrSRZTD3_FD_75298 | JGI IMG/M metagenome (GOLD analysis project Ga0075434, IMG submission 75298) | Populus rhizosphere microbial communities from Tennessee, USA - Rhizosphere MetaG P. TD hybrid SRZTD3 | ecosystem: Host-associated > Plants > Roots > Rhizosphere > Soil | place: USA... | reverse complement strand
CGCTCGTGCAGTGGAGTAATCGGCACCTCACGAGAGACGTAGGTGTCCCAACAGATCTTGTGGAACCGGCTGCTCTGCAGCATCTCTGGAGTTATTCCTGCCGCTCGAGCGTTGGCTCGACTGAACGGCTGGCGAGGATCAAATACGTGTTGGGTCTGTGCAGGTAAGAACATGGGCACGATCCTGAGTGCCTCGGGCCCGGCCAAAGCAGTTATCCACAGAGGTTTTCTGAAGCTCGTTGCGAGTCCGCATTGAGCTCAACGAGGCTCTGATTGACGCGGCCGTCTCAAGATGGCAAACGTGGGCAATTTCAGCTCGATCGACACTCGGGAGCCGTCATGAGACGGCAAACGTGGCTCGTTCCTTGGCCCGCTGTCTCGAAAGGATCTACCCCGGGCGGCTCTGGAGATGACCCTCCGACCAGAGACGCGGAATACTCTACTGTCGCCGCAGCGTTAGCCTGTTGCGGTGCCTGTCCCCGTACGCACCTGCATTGGGTGCAGGATGCGGGATGAGAAGCATCGACTAATTCGCATCGTGGTTCGCGACCGATCGGTCGCCGTCGACTTACAGCAGATTCAGCCCGGCCGGGGAGCGTACCTGCATCCGCGACCTGAATGCCTTGAGCGGGCGCTCAAGCGACGTAGCCTGGGGAGGGCTCTACGGTCGGAGATTGACGGACAGCAAGCCGCTGTCACGATCCGGGAGTTCCTCGGCGCGCTCACTTAGACAGGTGCGCGTGGCTGGGCATAGAGTCTCCAATGCATCCGCTCCACCTGGCAGCGGATGAGTTGAGCAAGCACTCGCGTACGCGAGAGCCGAACCAGAAAGTGGGCACCAGCTCATGACCGCTCGATGAGAACCGCTCAATGAGCATGATCGACAACTAACTGGTCCGGAAATCTAGACCGGACCGCCAACAAGGAGAGCAGTGGCAAAGGTCCGTGTCTACGAGCTTGCGAAAGAGCTCGGAGTCGAGAGCAAGACCGTCCTCAGCATGCTGAAGGACATGGGGGAGTTCGTACGATCGGCCTCCTCAACCGTCGAGGCGCCGGTCGAGAGACGTCTCAAGGAGAAGCTGGCTAGCGAGCCGCCTCCGGTCAAGAAGACAACAACAAAGAAGGCCGCAGCCGCTAAGACGGCCGCGTCCGCTAAGACGGCGGCGGCCGACGGTGAGGGGGTGGCAACCCCACCAGCTCCTGTCGAGGTACCCGCCGAGGCGTCGGCGCCGACCGCGCCTGCCGCACCAACAGCTGCGGCACCAACAGCTGCGGCACCAACAGCTGCGGCACCGTCTGCACCTTCGGCATCGGCTGCGCCGCCGCCAGCAGCGCCGACAACTCAGCCGCCGGCTCCGACACAGAAAACGCCGGTTCCACGCCCAGGCGTGCCACGCGCGCCAAGTCCCGCGGCGCCCGCCGCTCGGGTCGGCGAGGGCCAGGCTGCCCCGCCGCGGCCACGTCCTGGTTCCACTGGTGGACTTCCCGGTGCTCCAGGTCCTGCTGCTCGGCGTCCCGGCGCCCCGCGCCCTGGCAACAACCCGTTCGCCCCTTCGCAAGGAATGGGCCGGCCGCGTGGCCCGCGTCCTGGTCCAGATGGCGGGAGGACTGCTGCACCGCGTCCGCAGGCTGGCCGCGACTCGGGGCAAGGCGGTCGTGGAGGACTTCCAGGTATGCCGCGACCTAATCCCGCGATGATGCCCAAACAGAGCTCTGGTCAGCTCGGTGGGGCACCCGCAGGCCCTGGAGCCAGGGGTCGCGGTGCACCTCCCGGCGGTCGTCGCGCGGGCGCTGGCGCGCCCGGACGTGGTGGTCCAGGTGGTGGGCCCGGCGGGCCACCGCCGAGCGGCCGTGGGGGCCGTGGTGGACGCGGAGGCACTCAGGGTGCATTCGGTAGGGCCGGCGGCCCGACCCGACGCGGCCGCAAGTCGAAGAAGCAGCGCCGTCAAGAGTTCGACCAGATGGAGGCGCCATCGATTGGTGGCATCCGCGTCAAGCAGGGCGACGGGCAGAAGGTCCGGCTCGCCCGCGGGGCCTCACTGACTGATCTGGCCGAGAAGATCGGTGTAGATGCGGCCTCCCTGGTCCAGGTGCTGTTCCATCTCGGCGAGATGGTGACCGCGACCCAGTCGGTGAGCGACGACACGCTCCAGGTGTTGGGTGCTGAGCTCAACTACGACATCGAGGTGGTCTCACCCGAAGACGAAGATCGCGAGCTGCTCGAGAGCTTCGACATCGAGTTCGGCGAGAACACCGGAGGCGAGGAAGATCTCGAGGCGCGTCCCCCAGTCGTCACAGTGATGGGCCATGTTGATCATGGCAAGACCAAGCTGCTCGATGCCATCCGCAAGACCAACGTGGTGGCCCGTGAGGCAGGCGGCATCACGCAGGCGATTGGCGCGTACCAGGTCTCAACCGAGGTCGACGATGAGGAACGCAAGATCACCTTCATTGACACCCCTGGTCACGAGGCTTTTACCGCAATGCGTGCCCGCGGTGCCAAGTCGACCGACATCGCAGTTCTCGTTGTCGCGGCCGACGATGGTGTCATGCCGCAGACCATTGAGGCTCTGAACCATGCCCTGGCAGCCGAAGTCCCAGTCGTCGTGGCAGTGAACAAGGTCGACAAGGTCGGAGCCGACCCGACGAAGGTCCGCGGTCAGCTGACCGAGTACGGCCTGGTACCTGAGGAGTACGGCGGCGAAACCATGTTCGTCGACGTTTCCGCGATCACCGGCCAAGGCCTGGAAAATCTGCTGGAGGCGATCATCCTTACGGCCGACGCAGCGCTTGACCTGCGGGCCAACCCGGACATGGATGCTCAAGGCGTCGCCATCGAGGCGCACCTCGACAAGGGTCGTGGTCCGGTCGCCACAGTCCTGGTGCAGCGCGGCACCCTCAAGGTGGGTGACTCGATCGTCGCGGGCCCCGCGCACGGCCGGGTACGCGCCCTGCTCGATGATCACGCCGATACCGTCACGGAAGCACCGCCGTCGTTCCCGGTCCAGGTACTCGGCCTGACGGCTGTGCCAGGTGCCGGCGACAGCTTCCTGGTCGTCGACGACGACCGTATGGCGCGCCAGATCGCCGAACGGCGGGCGGCGCGGCTTCGGATGGCGGCTCAGGCCGCTGGCACCCGGCGTAAGACCCTCGATCAGCTGTTCGAGCAGCTGGAGAAGGGCGAGACGCAGGAACTGCGGCTCATCCTCAAGGGCGACGGTGCTGGTTCGGTGGAGGCGTTGGAGGACGCGCTGTCCAAGATCGATGTCGGCGACGAGGTCAGCCTGCGGGTGATCGACCGCGGCGTCGGCGCGATCACCGAGACCAACGTCTCGCTAGCTGCGGCATCGGATGCCGTCATCGTCGGCTTCAACGTACGGCCACAAGGCAAGGCCTCAGAGCTTGCCGATCGCGAGGGTGTGGACATCCGCTACTACTCGGTGATCTACGCAGCGATCGATGAGATTGAGGCCGCGCTGAAGGGCATGCTGAAGCCGATATACGAGGAGGTCGTCCTCGGCCAGGCACAGATTCGGGAGATCTTCCGGTCGTCCAAGGCCGGCATCATCGCCGGCTGTATGGTCCTGAGCGGCACGATCCGCCGCAATGCCAAGGCGCGCCTGCTCCGCGAGGGCGTGGTGGTTACCGAGAGCACCATCGCCTCGCTTCGGCGGGAGAAGGATGATGTGACCGAGGTGCGCGAGGGGTATGAGTGCGGCATGACGCTCGCCAACTACTCCGACATCAAGATCGACGACATCATCGAGACGTACGAGCTGCGGGAGAAGCCGCGCTCGTAGCCGCTGAGTTGTCAGAATCTCAGCACCATATTTGGTGCTGAGATTCTGACAACTCAGTGTGAGGGAGGAGCAGATGGGCTCGCCACGCGTTGACAAGCTGGCCGACCAGATCAAGGTGATCGTGGCCGAGATGTTGGGGCGGCGGATCAAGGATCCGCGGCTCGGCTTCGTGACGTTGACTGACGTACGGCTGACCGGCGACAGTCGCGACGCCACGGTTTTCTATACCGTGCTCGGCTCCGAGGAGGAGCAGGCCGCCACAGCGGCTGCGCTGCGCTCAGCGACTGGGCTCATCCGGTCCCAGGTTGGCAAGCAGCTCGGCTTGAGGTTTACCCCCACGCTGGCGTTTGTGCGTGATGCCGTGCCGGAGAACGCCAGACAGATCGATGACCTGCTGGCTCAGGCCAGGTCGGTTGACGCCAGGGTTGCCGAGCAGGCCGCTGGCGCGGCGTACGCGGGGGAGGCGGACCCATACAAGCACGACGACGATGACGACGAGTCGCCCTGAGGCCGACCAGGCCCAATCCGGCATCGTTGTTATCGACAAGCCGGCTGGCTGGACCTCTCACCAGGTCGTTGCCAAGGTCCGGCGGCTCGCCAATACCCGGAAGGTCGGTCACGCTGGCACCTTGGATCCAATGGCAACAGGCGTCCTGGTGATCGGGGTCGGCAGGGCAACGCGATTGCTTGGGCATTTGGCGTTGACCGAAAAGGCCTACCAGGCAACCATCCGACTGGGAATCGGAACGATCACTGATGACGCCGATGGTGAGGTCTCGACAACGCTCGGCGCTCCCGCGCTGAGTGATGATCACATCGAGGCGGCCCTCGCAGAGCTGCGCGGTGAACGAATGCAGGTTCCATCAGCAGTTTCGGCGATCAAGATCGATGGTGTCCGGGCGTACGCCAAGGTTCGTTCCGGCCAGGATGTTGCTCTTGCGCCACGGCGAGTGATTGTTCAGAGGTTCGACGTGGTTGGCCGCCGTGATCTTCGGGTGGACGGCATCGCGGTTGTCGATCTTGATGTGATTGTCGAGTGCTCGTCAGGTACATATGTGCGGGCGCTGGCTCGTGATCTTGGCGCGACCCTCGGAACAGGCGGTCACCTGACCGCTTTGCGCCGCACGCGCGTGGGGGTGTTCACACTCAACGAGGCCCAGACGCTTGCCGAGGCTGAAGGAGGGCTCAGGATCGCGTCACTTGATCAGGTCGTCCGCAGCAGCTTCGCAACGTTGGCCGTCGACGCGGTGCAGGCAAACTACATCCGAAACGGCCGGCGGTTGATAGGTGTGATCTTGCCTGGCGGCACCACGGCACTGCTAGACCAGAACGGCTCCTTCCTGGCGCTTTACCGCCAGGAAGGACCTGATGCCATAGCCGAAGCGGTTTTTGCATAAGAAACGCTATGGCGTCCCGATCACCGGAGAGGCCAGATAGTAGACACATCGACCGGAAGACAGACTTCCTTGTCCCCCGCCTTGCCGTCCACGGGATTTGTCTCTTTTGCGTGAATCACAATCGACATGATGCCGTCGGTATCCTCGGGCACAAAGTTAACCTCGGTTCTAGATACCGCTTTGCCAGCATTGGGCTGCAAGCTGAACCAAACTTCGGAGTTCAAATCACCAAGACGGTGCTGGTAGTGCGGGCCAGTCCCGGCAATGTCATCTGTCTTGCAGCCGCCAGTGTGGAGATGAGATCCGAATACATGATTAAGGGGCACCAAATCTTGGTTGATCTCTCTTACCTCCAGCGAGAACTTGGTCTTGCCGTCGGTTGTCTCAGTCACCTTGAGCTTCGCTTTGGCCGAATCGAACGCGCCAGTCATCGGGCCCTGGGGGCCAACATTGTCCGTCTCTAGATCGGTCAGCCAGCCCGGAAATACCTGCTGAAGCAGCGTCTCGCCGCTCGCGAGCTGCGTTCCGCCCAGAACAAATGCGCAGCCTGCAATGCCCCCAAGCGCAGCTTTAGTAATGCGGTTCACTGTCCCCCCAAGAAAAATCCAGATCCCTGCCTGTGCCCCGATAGTCTTCCATGACCTGCATTCCTGTGTGTTCCCTTGCGCAAACCTGTTGCTCGGCATCAGGCTGATTGAGTCGGCCGTCTGCTTAACTGTTCGAGATTGCGAACAGGAGGATCAGGAGGCGCATCGAGTGAGCAGCCCGACCGTGGTAGTAATCGGCAACTTCGATGGAGTCCATCGGGGTCACGCCGAGCTCATCCGAATGGCTCGGGCCTCTGAGCCCGGAGCGCGCGTCGTTGCCATCACCTTCTGGCCGCATCCGATGTCAGTGATTAGACCCGATCAGACCCCACTCTTGCTCACCACGCTGGAACGCCGTAAGGAGTTGCTGCGCCAAAGTGGCGTCGATGAGGTTGTGGTCGTTCACTTCACCTCTGAGGTAGCCAGCTGGAGCCCGTCCCAGTTCGTCGACACGGTCATCAGGCCGCTGCATCCGGCGCGGATCGTAGTGGGCGAAAACTTCCGTTTCGGTTTCCGCGCCTCTGGAGACGCCTCGACGCTCGCAGAGCTCGGAGCGGGAGAGTTCAAGGTGCAGGCGCTGCCGCTGTTCACTGATGGCACCGAACCAAGCTCCTCAACGCTCATCCGTCATGCGGTGGCTGAGGGCGACTTCGGCCGGGTTCGGGAGCTGAGCGATAACGTCTTTCGGTTCTCCGGGGTTGTGGTACGCGGTGATCGCCGCGGGCACGAGCTGGGCTTTCCAACAGCTAATGTGCCAGTGCCCGCTGGGATGGCGGTACCAGCTGATGGGGTCTACGCGGGCTGGGTGACAAGGCTGGATGAACCTTCGCCTCGTTGGCCGGCAGCCATTTCGGTGGGTACGAACCCCACATTCGATGGCATGGAACGTCGCGTCGAGGCATATGTATTGGATCGGGATGATCTTGAGCTCTACGACGTGGAGATTGCGATCGACTTTTATGCCAGGCTGCGCGGCCAGGTGAAATACGCAGGAAAGGAAGCGTTGATCAAACAAATGCATGCCGATGTTGAAGAGGCACGGCATTTGCTGCACGCAGCGTGAGAAAGAGCAAGGTCGACATCGACCAATGAAGCTGGCACGCATTTGCGATCCTGGATGACTTTGCCGATGTTGCTTTGATTCGTACGATCGGTTCGTGGAGCTGCGTCGCAAGCGTTTCGACCGTCCTGACGAGGTCCGGAGCGTTGAAAAGGCTCGCATTGAGCTGGTCGAGTTGGGAGAGCTGGCCGTCGGACGCACAATTTTTGAGCCCGGCTGGCGGTGGTCTGAGCACGTCAAGTCGATCGTCGGCACCGAGAGCTGCCAGGAACACCACATTGGCTACGCAGTGTCCGGGCATCTCCATGTCGAAATGAGTGACGGCGCCTCGCTTGAGGTCATAGGCGGTGATGCCTTCGAAATTCCGCCGGGTCACGACTCCTGGGTCGTCGGCGACGAGCCGTGGGTGTCGATCGACTGGGCTGGCCGGCGGCTCTTTGCAAAGTCACCGAAGGAGATCTCCGATCGCATCTTCACCACCGCCGTCTTTACCGACCTGTGCGGGTCGACCGAGATGCTCATCCGGCTCGGCGACTCCAAGTGGCGCCTGTTGCTGGCCGAACACAATGAGGCCGTGCGCGCCCAGATCGAACGCTTCGGCGGTCGCGAGGTGAAGACCACCGGAGACGGCTTCCTCGTCCTGTTTCCCAGCCCGGCGCGTGCCGTGCGGGGTGCGGCGGCCATGATCGACGCCGCCACCGCCTATGGCCTCACCGCTCGCGCTGCCGTTCACGCGGGTGAGGTCGAGCTTCAGGGCGACGAGGTGCGAGGAATCGCGGTCCATTCCGCAGCACGCATTCTTGGCGTGGCGCAGCCGGGCGAAGTTCTGGTCTCGACCACCATCCGCGATCTGCTCTCCGGCTCTGGGCTCGCATTTTCCGATCGCGGAGAATTTGAACTACGCGGCCTCGCGGGACGCCGCAGCCTGGCGGCGCTGCTCCGCTAGGCACTGCCTGTAATTCGCTGGCGACTGGCCACCACTGGTAGATTGGCCGCGCCGTTCGATCGGCCGCGGATTTGCAAGAGCTCCCGTTCACATCAGGTGAAAGATCTCGAGAGAGCATCGGGGGCGCCGCGCAGCGGGAAACCGAAAGGAGAAGGTCGGTGTCAATCGACGCTGAAACGAAGAAGAAGATCATTGCTGAATACGCGACCAGCGACGGTGACACGGGTTCTCCCGAGGTCCAAGTTGCAATCCTCACCAAGCGGATCGCGCATCTCACCGAACACCTCAAAGAGCACAAGCATGACCACCACAGCAGGCGTGGCCTGATGCTGTTGGTCGGCCAGCGACGCCGGCTCCTCAACTATGTGGCCAAGACCGATATCGAGCGATACCGCTCGCTCATCGAACGTCTCGGTCTGCGTCGCTGATCCGCAACAGCGGACCTCTAGAGGTGCGGCAGTGCCTTCGGGCCCTGCACAAGACCACAACTGAATAACCACTTAGTACGTTCGAGATCGCATCTGGACGCAGCTGCTCGACGAGGGGAGATACTCGGTCCTCGGTAGTGGTTCTCGGGAGGAGCGTTTGCTCTGGCCCGCGGACCTCGATCGAAGACCGGCCTCCACAGCTCGGGGACTGCCGCGGGGCTACAGTCCCGCGCCGCGTTGAGCCTCCTCCGCGGATGCGATCCACGTTCAGGCGCTGGCCGCACGCCGGCGCCACAGAAAGGATTCCCGTGCAGGGACAAGATCTTCAATTCAGCGAAGCCGTTATCGATAACGGTGAGTTCGGCCGGCATGTCGTCCGGTTCGAGTCCGGTCTGCTCGCCCGGCAAGCTGCTGGATCGACCACCGTCTATCTGGACGAAGACACCATGGTGCTCTCGGCCACGACGGCACAGAGCAGGCCGCGAGAGGCAATCGATTTTTTTCCGCTGACCGTGGACGTCGAGGAGCGCATGTACGCCCTCGGTCGCATCCCAGGTTCCTTCTTCCGCCGCGAGGGGCGGCCATCGGAAGGCGCGATTCTGACCTGCAGACTGATCGACCGCCCGCTACGTCCTTGCTTTGTCAAGGGTCTGCGTAACGAGGTTCAGGTCATCGTCACTGTCATGGCTTTGAACCCGAACAAGCTCTACGACGTGGTCGCTATCAATGCGGCCTCACTGTCGACCCAGCTCGCCGGCCTACCGTTCACCGGCCCGATCGGCGGCGTACGCGTTGCGCTCATCGATGACCGCTGGATCGGATTCCCTGACGTCGATCAGCTCGAGAACGCCACCTTCGACATGGTCGTCGCCGGCCGAGTAACTGCCACGGGCGATGTAGCCATCGCCATGGTGGAGGCAGAGTCCACAGAACACACGTGGGGACTCGTGCAAAGTGGCAAGACGGCGCCGACTGAGGAGGTCGTAGCCAACGGACTGGAGGCGGCCAAGCCGTTCATCCGCGCTTTGTGTGAAGCACAGGTCGAGCTGGCGGAGAAGTTCCCTAAGCCAATTGCCGACTTCCCCGTCTTTGTCGACTACAGCGACGATGTCTACGCCGCGGTCGCAGAGACGGCGACGGCGGAACTCACCGAGGTCATGTCGATCGCCGACAAGCACTCCCGGGAGCAGGCCGCCGACGGCCTGAAGAACGCGATCGTCGAGCGCCTGGCACCTCAGTTCGAGGGTCGGGAGAAAGAGATAACTGGCGCCTACCGTGCCTTGACCAAAAAAGTCGTGAGGCAGCGGATCCTGACCGACCAGGTTCGCATTGATGGCCGAGGCATCACCGAGATCCGTACCCTCTCCTGCGAGGTTGGGGTAGTACCGCGCGTGCACGGCTCAGCGCTCTTCCAACGAGGCGAAACTCAAATCCTGGGTATCTCGACGTTGAACATGCTGGGCATGGAGCAAAAGCTCGACACGCTCGCTCCGGAGACCACCAAGCGCTACATGCACAACTACAACTTCCCGCCCTACTCCACCGGTGAGACCGGGCGGGTTGGATCACCTAAGCGCCGGGAGATCGGTCATGGCGCGCTAGCCGAACGGGCGCTTGTTCCGGTGCTGCCGACCCGCGAGGAGTTCCCGTACGCGATCCGGCAGGTCTCAGAAGCTCTCGGCTCCAACGGCTCAACCTCGATGGGCTCGGTATGCGCCTCGACGCTGGCCCTGCTCAACGCCGGCGTACCACTGCGGACTCCCGTTGCTGGCATTGCCATGGGTCTGGTCTCCGACACCGTCGACGGTCAAATGCGCTACACCGCACTGACCGACATCCTTGGCGCCGAGGACGCCTTTGGCGACATGGACTTCAAGGTCGCGGGCACTCGAGACTTCATTACCGCCCTGCAACTTGACACCAAGCTGGACGGCGTCCCCGCATCCGTGCTTGCCGAAGCATTGAACCAGGCCAAGGACGCGCGCAATACCCTGCTCGATGTGATGCAGGAGGCCATCGACGGTCCCGACGAGATGAGTGTCTACGCCCCGCGGATCATCACCTTGAAGATTCCCGTCGACAAGATCGGCGAGGTCATCGGCCCCAAGGGCAAGGTGATCAACCAAATCCAGGACGATACCGGCGCCGAGATCACCATCGAGGACGACGGCACCATTTACATCGGTGCCGATCGAGCCGACAAGGCCGAGGCAGCGCGTACCATGATCAACGCTATTGCCAACCCGACAATGCCGGAGAAGGGCGAACGCTATCTCGGCACCGTCGTCAAGATCACTGCGTTCGGTGCATTCATCTCGCTGCTGCCAGGAAAAGATGGCCTGCTACACATCTCCAAGATGCGCCCGCTAACTGGGGGTCAGCGAGTGGAGAACGTTGAGGACGTGCTGAGTGTCGGACAAAAGATCCAGGTAGAGATCAACGACGTCGATGATCGCGGCAAGCTGTCACTGATTCCTGTGGTTGAGGAGACGGTGTCGGCCTAACGGTCTCCAGCAGGTTCGACGACACGAATGCCTCTCGTCCCCCGGAACCGTCCCGGCCGACGAATTCCGCAATTGGACGGCGCCGTTCAACGTACGGTGCTGCCAGGTGGTCTCCAGGTCGTCACCGAAGACATCCGATCCACCAACACTTACGCCCTTGGCGTATTCGTTGGGGTCGGATCGCGGCACGAGACCCAGAGGCTCCACGGCGCATCGCACTTCCTGGAGCATCTGCTTTTCAAGGGCACATCGGGGCGCACTGCGGAGCAGATCTCGGCCGCGATCGAGTCCGTGGGCGGGGAACTCAATGCGTACACAGCTAAGGAGCACACCTGCTTCTATGCGCGGGTACTGCACAGCGACGCGGAGCTAGCGCTTGACGTCCTCACGGACATGATCACCGATTCACTGATCACGCCCGAGGACATCGACGCTGAGCGGGCAGTGATCTTGGACGAAATCTCCATGCACGCCGACGATCCAGCCGAGCTCGCAGCTGAAGCAGCAGCGGCGGCGATCTTCGGCAAGTCGGGACTCGGACGTGCGGTTATCGGATCGCGTGGCTCTGTCACCACGCTTAGCCGATCACAGATCGTGCAGCACTGGAGACGGCACTATCGTCCCAGTTCGCTGGCGATCGCGGCGGCCGGCAAAGTTGACCATGATCTCTTGGTGAGTCGCCTCGCTGCTTTAGACGCCCGACGGGCGGTGACCGCGCCGCAACCAAGCGCGGCAATGATCAAGAGGAAGAGGACAAGCGGCGGGTTGATCATCCATCGGTTACCGCTGGAGCAGTGCAGCGTGGTGCTGGCGTTCCCGAGCGCTGGAGTGTTCGACGCGCGGCGCTATCCACTTGGCCTCCTCTCGTTGATCCTCGGTGGGGGTATGGCGTCGCGGTTGTTCGTCGAGGTACGCGAACGGCGTGGCTTGACCTACACCATCGATGCCGGTGAGACCGCTTACTCCGATGCAGGTTTGTGGAGTGTGGAATGGCAGTGCGCGCCCGGCAAGCTGGCGCCGATTCTCGATCTCGTACGGGCCAACCTTGGCGAGGTTGCCGAGCGCGGCATCACTGAGGAGGAGCTGACTCGAGCCAAAGGTCAAATGCGTGGTCAGATGGCTCTCTCCTACGACGCCGCCGGTAGCCGGATGAGCCGTCTCGGCGTTAACGCCGTCCTCGGCGACGAGCGCACCCTTGGCGAACTGCTGCGCCGCTTCGATGAAGTAACGGCCGAAGAGATCCGCGCTGAGGCAGAGGCACTTTTCAGTAACCCACCGACACTCGCACTGGCTGGCCCTCGGGTTCCGGCTCGAGGAATCGAGTCGATGCTTTCCCGGTGGTAGAAAGATCGACTTAGCGAGCGACGAAGCCGGGGAATCCTGCGGGCCAGCCGTCAGGCTTCGCCGACTGCAGAAGCTCGCGGCCGAGACAGAAATGCGGCCCATACCGAAATACAGAGAAACCTTCTTCATCGCTCCCGGCCTGCGTGGCCTGCGTCAGATTTCCGACAGTGAGGATGGTGTGGGCCGTCGTGTTGGATGGCCTTGTGTGTGATCCGTCGCGGTCATGACCCGTTTCCGACCTGACTGTGGTGTCTTGCATTGGATCTGTCTGGCCTCG
>Ga0075434_100004697_pt1 | contig 12344 bp, 15 predicted proteins | sample RhiMethybrSRZTD3_FD_75298 | JGI IMG/M metagenome (GOLD analysis project Ga0075434, IMG submission 75298) | Populus rhizosphere microbial communities from Tennessee, USA - Rhizosphere MetaG P. TD hybrid SRZTD3 | ecosystem: Host-associated > Plants > Roots > Rhizosphere > Soil | place: USA... | reverse complement strand
TGGTGGCCCACGCCGCCCTCAACTGCTCGGCGTTCGTGGCCGCGCGCCTGGTCGCGCGCTCGGCCCGGCGCTGACCGAGGTCACGACTCACTCCTGTCCCGGCCGCCGCGGCTGGGCGCCCGGGGCGGCCTCCAGCAGCCGCATGAAGGCGTCGTTCCAGCCCTGGACCAGGCTGCTGAAGGCCTCGGGCTGGCGGCCCAGAGGGACCAGGAACGCCCTGGTCAGCTCCAGCTGCGCCTGGGTGGTGGCGGCGAAGCTCTCCAGCGCGGCCTGGACGAGCTGGGTGCTGCGCTCCTGGGTCGTGCTGGCCCGCTCGATCACCTCCCGGTACGCCTCCAGGCTCTGGCGCAGGGCCCGGTTGGCCTCCTCCTGGCTGGCCAGGGCCCGCTCGGTCGCGGCCAGGGTGGAGGTCAGCGCCTCCAGGGCGACCCGGCCGCCCTCGGCCTGGTCGGTCACCAGCTCCAGCAGCGAGTCCGACCAGGCCTGGGCGAGCTCCAGGCTGCGCTCCTGGGCGGCCACAGTGGCCTTGGCGATCTCGCCGAAGGGATGAGCGCCGAGGCCCTCCTCTGCTCTTCCGGTCATCGCTACCTCCCGGGAACCTGTTCCTAGAATGACGATACCGGGCATACTCGGCTTGAACGATCAGGTCGAGGAAGGCGGTTCGATGACGAAGCTCAGACACCGCAACGGGTCCCCGCAGGTCGTCGTCGTCGGCGCCGGGTTCGCCGGGCTGCAGGCGGTCAAGGCGCTCGCCAAGCTCAACCCGCCGGTGCGGGTCATGCTGCTGGAGCAGCACAACTACCACCTGTTCCAGCCCCTGCTGTACCAGCTGGCCACCGGCCTGGTCCAGCCGGCCGACATCGCCCACCCGGTCCGCGGCATCGTCCGCCGCTACCGGCGCACCTCGGTGCGCATGGCCACGGTGTCGGCGGTGGACCTCGACGCCAGGCAGGTGCTGACCGAGGAGGGCGGGCGCTTCGGCTACGACTACCTGGTCCTGGCCGCGGGCGCGACCACGGCCACCTTCGGGATCCCGGGGGTCGAGGAGCACAGCTTCCCGCTCAAGAGCATGCCCGACGCGCTGCGGCTCCGGGCCCACCTGCTGCGCCAGTTCGAGCTGGCCGAGAACGACCCGGCCGAGATCGACCGGGGCGCCCTCACCGTGGTCGTGGTCGGCGGCGGACCCACCGGGGTGGAGATGGCCGGCGCCCTCCACGAGCTGTTCAAGCACGTGCTCGTCCACGACTTCCCCGAGCTGGACATCAACCGGGCCAGGGTGGTGCTGCTGGAGGCCATGGACCACCTGCTGGCCCCGTTCCACCCCAGGTCGCGCCAGCACGCCCTGGACATCCTGGCCAAGCGGGGGGTGGAGGTGCGGCTCGGGCAGGCGCTGGAGCGGGCCACCCCGAACGAGGTCGTCCTCAAGGACGGCACCGTGATCCCGACCCGGACGCTGGTCTGGGGGGCCGGGGTGCGGGCCCACCCGCTCGCCGACGTCCTCGGCCTGGAGCAGACCCGCGGCGGCCGAATCGTGGTCGGCGAGGACCTGAGCGTGCCCGGCCGGCCCGAGGTCTTCGTCGTCGGCGACCTCGCCGGGGCGCCCGACGGCAAGGGCGGGCTCCAGCCCCAGGTCGCCCAGCCCGCCATCCAGGAGGCCAGGCACGCCGCCCTGAACATCGGGCGGACACTCAACGGCGAGCCCCGGACCGGGTTCCAGTACAAGGACAAGGGGATCATGGCCACCATCGGCCGCAACGCGGCCGTGACCGAGCTGCCCAACGGGGCCCGGTTCAAGGGCGTGCTCGCCTGGTACATGTGGCTGGCCCTGCACCTGGCCTACATCATCGGGTTCCGCAGCCGGGCGGTCGTGCTGGTCAACTGGATCTGGAGCTACCTGACCTACGACCGCCACGCCCGCATCATCGTGGCCGTGGAGCCGACGCGTCGGGCCAGCCGGGCCGCGCCCGCGCCGGCGGCGCCGTCCCCCGCCGCCTCCCGGGACCGGCCGGTGGTGCCGTAGGGTCCGTCGGTCAGTGCCGGGGACCGAGGGCGGGGCGGCCGGGCGCGCCGCCAGCTCCAGCCGCTCTGATCAGACGGCCGGTCGCGGCGGCGGCTCGTCGAGGCGGTGGCCGAGGCCACGCAGGTCGAAGGCGGCGAACAGCTCGGTGAAGCCGTAGAAGATGGCGTAGATGCCGACCAGGTTGATGAACACGACCAGCGCCCGCCCCGGGTAGCCGGCGGCCCACATGCCGAGCAGCAGCTCCAGGATGCCCAGGATCAACGTCACCCACCACCAGGGCCGGCCGTGGGAGGAGAAGGCGGCGACGATGTCGATGATGCCCTTGAAGACCAGGAACCAGGCAAGCACCACCGAGATCACCAGCAGGGTCCGGCCCGGCCAGACGAAGGCGATGATCCCGGCGATGATCGACAAGGCGCCCCCGACCCAGTACAGCCAGGCCCAGCCCTCGACCCGGCCGGCGGCCAGGATCTGGTTGACGCCGGTCATGATGAAGGTGACGCCGGCGAAGATGGCCAGGGCGAGCAGGCTGCCCACGTTGTAGGACAGCACGAACATCCCGAACAGGATCCACAGCACCCCGAGGATCAGGAACAGCCACCAGGCGCGGGTGACCCCGCGGATGGCGTCGCGGGACCCGAGGCCGGCCACCCGGTCGGTCATTGGCAGGTCGCTCACCGATTGTTCCCCTTTCAGCACAAGGATCACCCGGTTCGGGTGACGTCCCATCACCCTATGTGGGGCCACGATGCGGAGCAAGCGGGCCGGGGTCGATCGAGGAGGGTGCGCGTGCCTCGTGAGGGAGGGAGCTACGAGATCCGCGTGCGGGGGCGCCTGAGCGACTCGCTGATGGCCGCCTTCGAGGGCATGCAGGCGGCGGTGGAGCCGGTGGAGACGGTGCTGCACGGCCCGGTCCAGGACCAGGCCGCCCTGTACGGGCTGCTCGACCGCATCCAGGCCCTCGGCCTGGAGCTGGTCGAGCTCCGCCGGCTCCCCGACCCGCCGGGGGAACCGGAAATCACCCGCTCGGGGTGAGGCCGGTGCACCCCTGCCAGCCGGACCATGGGGGGACTGGTCGCCGCCGTGCACGGAGGAGCAACGCATGTCGAACCTGGTGGTGCTCGGCCTGGACAACCGCGAGGACGCCGAGCGGGTCATGGACCTGGCCGGCGACCTGGCCAGGCAGCAGCTGCTGGAGCTGGAGGACTGCGCCTACGCCTACAGGGACGACAACGGCAAGGTCCGCATCCACCAGGCCATCAGCCTGACCGGGGCCGGGGCGGCCTCGGGCGCCCTGTGGGGCACGCTGATCGGCATGCTGTTCCTCATGCCCGTCGCCGGGCTGGCCATCGGGGCGGGCACCGGCGCCCTGGCCGGCAAGCTGGCCGACGTCGGCATCGACGACGACACCATCAAGCAGATCGGCCAGCAGCTCCAGCAGGGCAAGGCGGCGGTGTTCGTGCTCGCCCGGTCGGCCACCACCGACCGGGTGATCGAGGCCATCAAGCCGTTCAACCCGACCGTGATCCAGACCAGCCTCAGCCACGACCGCGAGGAGGAGCTGGTCCGGGCGCTCCGGTCCTGACACGCTCAGGACCGCCGCCCGGCCACCAGCAGGTCGAGAACAGGTGGACGGGGGTGAACCGGCTTCACCGCGGGCCGGGTGACTGCGGGTCGCGGGGCCGGGACCCGTCGCTGAGCGCCTCCACCGCGGCCTGGACGCTCGGGTAGGCCGGGGGCAGGGTGGCCGCGGTGTCGGCCCGGCGCAGGACGTCGCGGACCTGGCCGACGCTGCGGGTGAGCACCAGCTCGACCCCCAGGCGCCGCAGGTCGTCGGTGACCTGGACAAGCATGCGGGCGGCGCTGACGTCGATGAAGGGGGCCGTCTCGGCGTCGAGGACGACCGCCCGGGTCCCCGGCTCGGCGGCGTGGGCACGGACGGCGGCCCGGACGGTGTCGGCGTTGGCGAAGAACAGGCCGCCCTCGACCCGCAGCAGCGCGATCCCCGGCTCCAGCTCGTTCTCGGGGTGCCGCTGGATGTCGCCGTACTGGCCGGATGTCCCCGGGACCTGGCCGAGGACGGCCACATGGGGCCGCGAGGCCCGGTACAGCAGCAGCAGCAGCGACACCACGATGCCGATGAACAGGCCGGGGAGGGTGTCGAAGACCAGCACCCCGGCCAGGGCGGCCACGGCGGCGATGAAGTCGGGCCGGGCGGCGATGCCGTAGATGCCGCGCAGCTCGCGGGTGGCGATCCGGTAGAGGGTGGCCAGGGCCGGGAAGTCGACCAGCTCGATGACGGCGGCGATCACCACCGCGGCCAGGGTCGCCTGGGGCAGGTTCTCGAACAGGCCGGTGAGGAACAGCAGGGTGAGGATGGTGAGGGCGGCCACGACCAGCCCCGACACCTGGGAGCGGGCTCCGGCGGAGCCGTTCACGGCCGTCTTGGAGAGGCTGCCGTTCACCACCATGCCGCTGGACAGGCCCGACCCGAGGTTGGCGGCGCCGAGGCCGAGCAGCTCCCGGTTGGCGTCCACCTCGTAGTGGTGCCGGGCCGCATAGGTCTTGGCCGCGCCCAGGCCCTCGGCGAAGCCGACCAGCATGACCGCGGCCGCGGCCGGAGCCAGGGCCAGGTAGTCGGCCGCGGCCACGTCCGGGGTCCCCAGGGCCGGCAGCCCGCTGTCGATCTGCCCGACGATCGCCACGCCGTGGGCGTCCAGGTCGAGCAGCCCGACGGCGGCGATCCCGACCAGGACCGCGACCAGCGACCCCGGCACGGCCGGGGCGAAGCGCCGCAGCCCCAGCACCAGGGTGAGCGAGGCCAGGCCGACGGCCAGGGTGGTCACGCTGGTCTGGTCGAGGTCGGAGAGCAGGCGCCAGAGCTGCTCGAAGAAGTTGCCGCCGCCTCCCTCCACGCCGAACAGGTCCGGGAGCTGCCCGGCCACGATGGTCAGGGCGAGCCCGATGATGAAGCCCTTGAGCACCGGCTCGGAGATGAAGCTGGCCAGGAAGCCCAGGCGCAGCAGCCCGGCGACCAGGGCGATGAGCCCGGTGGTGATGGCCAGGGCGGCGGTGTGGGCGACGAACCCGGCGCTGTTCGGCATGGCGACGTCGGCCACGGCCGCCGCCGACAGGGCCGCGGTGGCCGACATCGGCCCCACCACCAGATGCCGGGAGCTGCCGAAGGCGGCGTACAGCAGCAGCGCCCCCGGCGCGGCGTACAGCCCGACCACCGGTGACACGCCGGCGATCGAGGCGTACGCCAGGGCCTCGGGCACCAGCACCGCCCACACCGTCAGCCCGGCCACCACGTCGCCGCGCAGCCAGCCGGTGTCGTACCCGCGCAGCGAGGTGAACAGGGGCAGCTTCACCCGGCCACCGTCCCCCAGAGTCGGGGGACCGGTCATCACCCTCCCAGGGTGATCCGGGGCGGGCCTCGGCAACGTGCGGGGCTTGTCCGGCTGGCGATGGTCGAGTGAGCGACCCGAGTTGATCTGGGCCGGCGCCGGCCCAGAAGCCTCGATTCCGGCCGCGAGCCGGAGTGTCGCTTGTAGGCACACCTGAACGGCGGCATATACTGGCGCGGCGAACGAAAAGGCGTGCTCACGGCCTCGGCGGTCCGTTCGGCCACGTCGTCAGCTGGAGCGCTACCCGACAAGGAGAGGTCATGGCAGTCGGCCCCGTCGACGTCTACATCATCGGCTTTCCCGGCAACAAGTTCACCGGGCGTATCGCCCCGGCGATCATGGAGCTGGTGGAGAACGGCACGATCCGAGTGCTCGATCTGCTCTTCGTGATGAAGGATGCAGACGGCGTCGTGACATCGCTCAAGGCTGCGGACGTCGACGAGGAGGGCGCGGCCTTCCTCTCGATCAACACCGCGCAGCCGGGTGCGTTGGGGCCCGAGGACGCCGACGAGGTCAGCGACGACCTTCCGTCCAACAGCTCGGCCCTCCTGGTCGCATTCGAGAACCTCTGGGCCGGGAAGCTGGTCGACGCCCTCCAGGCCGCGGACGCTGTCGTGATCGACTCGATCCGGATCCCGGCCGACGTCGTGTCAGCCGCGCTCGACGCAAGCTAGACCCCGTCCACTTCGAGATCGAGGGGAACGACATGGGACTTCTACGTATGGCAGCCCGCACGGCCGTCGTCGCGGGAACCGCCACCGCCGTGGCCGGCCGCGTGCAACGTCGTCAGGCCTCCAAGTGGGACGAGCAGGACGCGCAGGCGGCGCAGGAGCAGCAGTACGCGCAGGAGCAGCAGTACGCGCAGGAGGCGCCGGAGGAGGACGCGACCGCACAGCTCCAGAACCTGGCCAAGCTGCACACGCAGGGCGTACTCACCGATGACGAGTTCGCGGCAGCCAAGGCCAAGATCCTCGGAATCTGACCGGACACTCGCGCGGCCCTGTGAGCCACGTCGAGGCGTACTCGCGGCTGGCCGGGGTCTACGACGAGATCGTCATCGACCCCTGCCACGACCGCTGGGCCTCATTCCTCCATGAGCTTTGGAGTACCGACCCGGACGGCGTGCACTCCGTGCTCGATCTCTGCTGCGGCACCGGCCTCCTCGCGGGCGAACTGATCGCACGCGGCTACCGCGTCGCCGGCGTCGACGCAGCCGACGCGATGCTGGCCCTCGCTCGCGAGCGCCTCGGCCCCGAGGTGGCGTTGAGCCGGGTGACGCTCCCCGACCTCGCGGTCGAAGGTGTCTACGACGCGGCGGTCTGCACGTTCGACGGCCTCAACTATCTCGCTCCGGACGAGTTGCGGCTGACGATGGCCTCGGTCGCCCTCCGGCTTCGGCCCGCCGGGTGGTTCGTCTTCGACCTCCACACCGACGCGATGATGCACTTCACCATCGCCAACCCCGACGTCGCGGGTACATCGGCCGGGAACGACTTCGTGATCAGCAGCATCGTCGATCCCGGCGCCCGCACCTGCGACACCAGGATCGAGCTCACGCGGCCCCGTGACGGTGACCCGTTCAGCGAGCAGCACCGGCAGTACTTCCACACGGATGCGGATGTTGGTGCCTCCCTCCACGACGCGGGCTTCGCGGTGACCGCGGTCGGCGAGGAGTACACGCACCAGCCGGCAGACGCCTCCACCCTGCGCGCGACCTGGACTGCACGGCGTCTACCGACGTGATCTTCTGCGCCGGCAGGAGGCCACCTCACCGACGACTGTGACGACGCCGATCTGGGTGGCAACGACTTCATCCGCCGCGACGCCGACCGTGCTCGCCGGTCGGCTGCCGGCGCTCCCACAGGGTGGCGTTGAGCTCGGCCGCGGCCACGGCCAGGCGGGCGAACAGGAACAGTGACACCAGCAGGACCAGGGCCACCCCGAGGGACCCGTAGACCGTGGAGGCCCGGGCCGCCCGCGGGGCGAAGTAGACACCGACGGCCAGGGTGTACCCCTGGAACCCGACCGCGAACAGGCATGCCCCCGGCACCAGGTCGGTCCATGCCACGCCCGCCGGGCGCGGCATGGCCAACGAGAGGGCCAGCCACAGCACGGCCTGCACCGCCACCTGGACCCCGGCGGTGGCCAGGATCACCGTCAGCTCGGAGGCCAGGCCGTGGGCGTCGGCCCGGACCCGCTCGGCCACCGTGGAGGCGGCGGCCATGACCGCCAGCCCGGTGACCAGGCCGAGGACCAGCCAGGGGTTGGTCCGCGCCCGCACCGGCCCCATCCGCCAGGCCAGCAGGTGCACCCAGCGCAGCACCTCCAGCACCCCGGCGGCGGCCAGCAGGGTGGCCACCCCGCCGAAGATCAGGGCCAGCCAGCGGGCCCGCTGCGAGCTGCGGGCGGCCGCGGCCACCGAGGAGAGGACCAGGTTGCCGAGGCGGTCCCCGGCGCCGGGTGCGGCCGTGTCGGCCGAGGCCTCGCCGGCGAAGCCGAGCCCGGCCACGAGCACGTAGCTGAGCGGGATGATGAGGGCGAACAGACGGAAGGCCAGGGACGCGGCCAGGATCCCCACCGCGACCGGGCGCTCGCGCCGGATCACCCCGACCATCGTGTCCACGACCAGGCTGCGCGACCTGGCCCGCTCCAGCCTGGCCTGGCCGCCGGCCAGCATCGCCTCCAGCTGCTCGCGCCGCTGCCGCCTCCGTGGCTGCTGGCTCGGCATCGTCGGGCTCAGGCCGCCGACAGGGCCAGCGAGACCGCGAACCCGACGACCACCAGCCGGCCCGTGACCACGCCCTCGACGTCGTAGGCCTCGGGCAGCAGCGAGTCGGCCAGCATGGCCAGCAGCGCCCCGCCCGCGAACGCCTCCACCAGCGCGCCGGTGCCGCCGCTGGCCGGGTCGAGCATCGCGTACCCGGCGGCCGAGGCCAGCGCCGAGACCAGCACCACCACCGACCACATGGCCATCACCCGGCTCCTCGGCCAGCCGGCCGCCTTGAGGCCACTGGAGGACGACATGCCCTCGGGCAGGTTCGACAGCACCACCGCGACGAGCAGGGCAAGGCTCACCCGCCCTGGAGGACGGTCAGGCCGAGCACGAACGACTCGGGGATGCCGTCCAGGACCGAGCCGAGCACGATCGCCAGGGCCCGTCCGTCGGCCTGAGCCCCGGTGGGGTCCTTGCGGTCGCCGCCGCCGCGGGCCGCCAGTCGCCAGTCGCCGACGCTGAACACCGCCGCCCCGAGCAGGACCATGAGGGCCACCCAGGCGATGAGCGCGCCGACCAGCAGGGCGGACGCCCCGAGCGCTCCCCATCCGAATGCCTCAGCCACGGAGCGTCATCTCGGGCTCATGCCACTCGGCGGGCCGACGGTCCGAGGACGCCCCCCAGGGGGCGCCGGCCGGCACCCGGTACCTGCTCCGGGAGAAGCTGCTGGCCTTCGGGGACGACCTCAAGAAGCGGCTGCTGCGGGTGCGCGACACCTACGGCGTGGCCGTCGTCCCCGGCCAGAACGACGCCCTGGTGCTGGCCGTCACCGTCCGCATCGACCACCTCACCGAGCACGACCACTGGCCGCCCGGGCGCGGCCGAGGCGGTCGGCCACGGCGGCCACCATGGCGGCGGTGCCGGCCCCGGTGACCGAGCCGATCACCACGTCGCCCGGGTAGTGGACGCCGGTGTGGACCCGGGAGTAGGCGACGGCGGCGGCCAGCAGGCGGATCGGCACGGCCAGGGCCGGCAGGTGGCGGCCGACGGCGTAGGCGAAGGCGAACGCCGAGGCGGAGTGCCCCGAGGGGAACGACCCCGATCGGGGCATGGCCACGTGGCGGTCCTCGAACCGGGCCGGGTGGTCCCGGTCGGGGCGGCGGCGGCGGGCGATCGGCTTGACGCCCAGGTTGACCACGGCCGAGGTGACGCCGATGGCCACCACCCCCTCCAGCGCCGCCCGGCGGCCGCGCTCGCCCCCGGCCAGGGCGACCGCGGCGGCGATGCCCAGCCACAGCCGGGAGTTGTCGGCGGCGCTCGAGAGCTGGCGCACCGGGCCGTCCAGGGTCGCGGTGGGGGTGCGGGCCACCGCCTCGTAGACCGCCCGGTCGACCGCTCCCAGCTCCCGCAGCGCCTGCCCCAGACGGTTGGCCGAGGGGTCCTCGCCAGCCTGGACCCGCCGGGCGAGCGCGTCGGCGACCGTCTCCTGCTGGTCGGGGGCCACCGCGGCGGTGTCAGCCATCGGCGGTCTCCATGGCCTCGGTGTAGCTGCCCGACCGGGCGGCCCCGTTGAGCCGGGCCCGGTGGTGGAAGGCCTTCTGGGCCGCCGGGCCGTTGGCCGCCTCCCCCTTCCAGGCCTTGAGGGCGGGGGCCTGGAGGGCCCGGCCGTAGGAGAAGCTCAGCTCCCAGGGGGCGCCGCCGAGCCGGTTCATGGCGTTGAGATGGGCGGTGGCCACCTCGTCGCTCTGCCCGCCGGACAGGAACACGATGCCGGGCACCGAGGCCGGCACGTGGTCGCGCAGGCAGGCCACGGTCGCCTCGGCGACCTGGGTGACCCCGGCCTGGGTGACACAGTCGCCACCGGACAGGACCATGTTGGGCTTGAGCAGGATGCCGTCCAGGCGGACCCGATGACGATAGAGGGCGGCGAAGACCTCCTCCAGGGTGTCGCGGGTGGCCCGGTCGCAGCGCTCGATGGTGTGGTCGCCGTCCATCAGCACCTCGGGCTCGACGATCGGGACCAGCCCGGCCTCCTGGGAGCTGGCGGCGAAGCGGCCCAGGGCCTCGGCGTTGGCGGCGATGCAGCCGAAGCTGGGGATGTGTTGGCCGATGGTGATGACCGCCCGCCACTTGGTGAACCTGGCGCCCAGCGCGCGGTAGGCGACCAGCCGGTCGGACAGGCCGTCGAGGCCCTCGGTGATCTTCTCGCCCTCGAAGCCGGCCAGCCCGACGGTGCCCTTGTCGACCTTGATCCCGGGGATGATCCCCTGGCGGGCCAGGATCTCGGGCAGCGGGGTCCCGTCGGCGGCGCGCTGGCGCAGGGTCTCGTCGTAGAGGATGACGCCGCTGATGAAGTCGGCCGCCCCCTCGGTGGTGAACAGCAGCTCCCGGTAGGCGCGGCGGTGGTCCTCGGTCGACTCGACCTGGATCGACGTGAACCGCTTCTCGATGGTGCCGCTGCTCTCGTCGGCGGCCAGGATGCCCTTGCCCGGGGCGACCAGCGCCGCCGCGGTCGCGGCCAGCTCGTCTGCAGCCATGTGTGGAACCTCCCTGGGTCTCGGGCCCTAGGGTATCCGGCTCGGGGCCCTGGAGGCAGGCCCGGCCACCGGGCGACCCCCGTTGGCTTGCACCCGTGCGGTCCTGGTTGTTCGATAGGGGCCGTGCAGGCATCGATCCTGGGAGGAGAGCGTCGTCATGCTCGGAGCAGTGCTACTCGGCCTGGTCGCCGGTGCGGTCGCCAGGGCCCTCATGCCGGGCGACGTGTTCCGCAGCATGAGCGGCCCGACGTCGTGGCTGGTCTCGATCGCCCTCGGCCTGGCCGGCGCGATCCTCGGCTACCTGATCTTCACCGTCGGCCTCGGCATCGGCGACACCGACGTCTTCGATTTCGGCGGCATCATCTCGGCCATCATCGGCACCCTGATCGTGCTCGCCGTCGTCAGCTTCTTCCTCCGCCGCCGGCGCCCCAGCGGCGTGTGACCACCGGCCCTGCGTAGCTCGGGATACGTCACGCTCCGGATTGGCGTCTTGCATCCGACTCGTGGATGCTTGTCCGGCCAACGGTGATTTGTGAGGATCACCGTCCGGCCAGCTGTGCCGGAGCAGGTCGTCCGGGGGGCAGGAGGAAGAGCCAATGCAGGTTCGAACCGTGCTGCGGGGGCTGGTCGTCACGACCGTCCTGGCCGTGTTGGCGGCACTGCTGCCGCAGCTGGCCTCCGCCGGTCCCAAGGGCGCGTCCGCCCGCTACCTGGTCGTGGCCAGGTCGGCGGCCGACTACGGCGCCCTGCGGGCCAAGGCCGTCAAGGAAGGCGCCCGCGTGCTGCGCGACCTCCCGCAGGCCAAGACCATCGTGGTCAGCGCACCGGCGTCCGCGCGCAGCAGCCTGGCCGCCGACCGGCGCACCCTCGGCGTCGCCCGTGACCAGGTGCGGCGGCTCACCTCCGAGCGGAACCAGCCCAACCTGTCCGCTCCCGGCGTCCGGGGCGCCACCCAGGTCAAGGCCAAGGCGCCCGCGGCCACCACGGCGGCCGGGATCAACCCGGACCCGGCCTTCGACTACAAGGGTCTGCTCTGGGACTACCGTCGCATCGGCCTGCCTAGGGGCTGGAAGACCACCGCCGGCAGCCGCAAGGTGACCGTCGGGGTGGCCGACACCGGCCTCGACTTCACCCACCGCGAGCTGCGCAACCAGGTCAAGCGGGTGATCGACTTCACCACCCTGGAGAACCCGCCCATCTGCAAGACCTTCTTCGACCCGCCGGTCTCCGACGCCGACCTGGCCGCCCAGTTCGGCGGGCCCGAGAAGACCGACTGGAACGGGCACGGGTCCTGGATCGGCGGCCGCATCGCCGCCGAGCTAAACGGCACCGGCATCAACGGCATCGCCCCCAAGGTCAACCTGGTCGCCCTCAAGATCTCCCAGTGGTGCGGCTCGGCCTACGACTCGACCATGCTGAGCGCGTTCCTGACCGCCGCCAACCTCAGGCTGGACATCGTCAGCATCTCCTTCGGCGGCTACCTCGACCGCACCGACCCGGACCAGAACGCGGCCTACCAGGCGTATGTGGACACCGTGGCCTACGCCCGCAGCAAGGGCACGCTGATCGTCGCCGCGGCCGGCAATGAGCACGTTCGGGTCGGCACCGGCGGGCGTGTGCTGAGCCACGGCCCCACCGTCACGCCGGCCGAGACGCCGGTGGTCAAC
>Ga0075434_100004696_pt1 | contig 12345 bp, 11 predicted proteins | sample RhiMethybrSRZTD3_FD_75298 | JGI IMG/M metagenome (GOLD analysis project Ga0075434, IMG submission 75298) | Populus rhizosphere microbial communities from Tennessee, USA - Rhizosphere MetaG P. TD hybrid SRZTD3 | ecosystem: Host-associated > Plants > Roots > Rhizosphere > Soil | place: USA... | reverse complement strand
CTGAACTGACGTATTGATCCAGATTGGGATGGGTGCGGAACGGCTGCGGCGCATCCTGGTAAGCCTTCTGATCGATTCCGAGATGACACGTTGTGCACCGGTCGACGCGGGGAATCGCCTTGAACGGCTGATCATTGTAAAGATTCGTCAGGATGACCTGATTGATACGCTCCGACGGATTCATGAAGTCGAAGACGGGCGCATTTCGGAACGCGGTGACGATCAAGCCGGGATTGAGTGTATTTATCCTGGTCTGGAGCCGCGTGTAGTCCGTCAGCATCGTTTCGATGTCTTTTTGGATCTGGTCCCGCTTGCCGACGTATTTGTTCAGTTCCCCATTAGCGGCGCGAAGATCAAGATCCGTCTTATCCAGCATCGCCTTGTAGTCGTTCATCCGCTTTTCTGTTTCCCCCAGTCTTTCCGCGAGACGCTGGGCGTTTGAACGCTTGTAGGCGGCCGATTCTTCGTATTCGTATTTCTCGCTGTCGTACGTGGCTTTCGTGAACTGGTAGTTCTGATTGTCGGCGTACCGCTTGGCGTTCACATCCGAAACCTGTTTCTGCGCCTTTTCAATGGCTGCTTCATTCTGCTGTTGGTCGGCGCGGGCCTGCTGAAGCTGCTGGTTGAGCTGGTCGTATTTGGCCCGATCCACAGTCGACACCGCCTGCTGCATGTCCTGCTGCGCGCGGCTGATCTGCAATCGAGTGAAATCGCGCTGATACCTCTTCCATTCGCGTGAATAGTCGGCGAGAACCATTCCAATCGTGATCAGGAAGAGCAACAGGCTGGAAATGGCAAACCACTTGTGGAGCGTAATGACCTGGTACAGTCGATCTCCTCGACGCTCTATGTTGTATGCCGGAATTTTCTTCGCGGGTGCCGGTATCGGGGGCTTCTTGTGGCCACCCTCATTTGGAGTTTCGCTACTCACGTTTATGCTCCGTCCTGAAAGCTAAATATTGAAGAAGTACTCAGGAATACCAATGATGTACTTCAGGTTAAAAAGCCAGCGCAGCACCATCTTGATCGGCAGCGCGGCCATGCCCATCAACAAGAAGGTCATCACATAAAAACGTGCCGGCCCAAGCGTCGTGTAGAAGCGATTCAATACTTTTTTCGCCAGTATTGGCGGAATCGCCAGCAGGTAACCGAGCACTAAAATGAAACCGAAGATTTCCCTGATAAACGGGTTGCTCGGCAATCCCGTGTGGAAAAGCTTCACCCAGATATATTCCGAGAGGTTCACGTTCACCAGGGCTTCGAGTTTGTGAATGTCCCAGAACTCATAGGGTCCGAAGAAATTCCAGTTGGGACCACGAAGGAATGTGCCCAGAATGACCAGCAGAATCCACAGGATCAGGAAGCCGAACAGGAAAGTCGTGATTTCCCACTTTCGTTCTTTCAGCGTGTAGTACCCGTTCCCCTTCGGATTTGTATCTATATAAGGTATGGCCATCAATCCAACGATGATGAGGCCCGGGAACACGACACCTGCCAGCCACGGATCGAAGTACACGAGCATTTCCTGCAGGCCAAGGAAGTACCACGGAGCTTTCGACGGATTCGGCGATGCCGATGGGTTTGCCGGCTCTTCCAGCGGCGCCTGCAGAGCCATCGACCAGCCGATGAGAATGACGGTCAGGACAACCATGCAGATCAGTTCCGTGTAGACGAGATCGGGCCAGGTCAGAACTTTGTCCGCTGTTTCGTCCTGTTCGATAAGCGGCTTACCATCGGCGCTGCGCTGATCGTTTCTGACGGCTTCGCGCATCGAGAACCATGTAAAGAAAGGAACGAGGAAGAGCATCCCCACGATCGGCACGTTATCAGGCTTCGTCACGATCAACCGGAAGTTCGGGTCGAGAATGCTGAGGCCCAGGAAACCGAACATGCACGCGAACACGATCGCGGCAATCTTGTTCGTGTAAAACTTTTGCGGCCACTTCAGAGAAAGGAACAGAAGAATTGCGGCCGCCGTAATCAGAAAGTAGGGAGCTGTCAATGCATTGATGATGTCTTTAATAAATCCCATTTCGTTCTCCTGTAGGGGCGCTCTATGAGCGCCCAGGGCGGTCACAGACCGCCCCTACAGTTCTATAGCGGTCCCGAGATGCCGCCGTCGCGGCGTATACGCCAGAAGTGAATCGCCATCAGAAAGCCGGCCACCAGGGGCAAGCCCACACAGTGCAGCACGTAGAAGCGGAGCAGCGCGGCTTCGCCGACGAACCGCCCGCCGAGCAGCGCGAATCGCGCGTCGCTGGCATTGTTCACCAGGCTGATGTCACCGAGTTTCAGCAGAGCCGATCCGGGACCTTCATTTCCGGCGAACGGTGTTGCGCGCGCCATGTTGCTGCCGACCGTGATAGCCCAGATTGCCAACTGATCCCAGGGCAGCAGGTATCCGGTGAAGCTCAGCAGCAAAGTCAGTACGAGGAGGATGACGCCGACGTTCCAGTTGAACTCTCTGGGTGGTTTGTAGGAACCCGTCATGAACACGCGGTACATGTGCAGCCACACCCCAATGACCATGGCGTGTGCGCCCCACCGATGTATTTCGCGCATGATCCCTAGCGGCACCTGCTCGCGGAGATCGCGGATATCGACGTACGCATATTCCAGCGTCGGACGGTAATAGAACATCAACAACAGTCCGGTGAATGTCAGCACCAGGAAAAGAAAGAAGGTGATTCCACCCATGCACCACGTGTAACGCATGCGGATGCCGGACTTGCGCACCTTCACCGGATGAAGATGAAGGAAGACGCTTCCCAGCATCACGAGCATGCGCTTCCGGTCCGAGTCCGGCACGCCCACGCGGAAGATGGATCGATAAATCTGACTTTCCTGAATCGTCTGGCCGATATTCGCCGGCGACAGAGGCTTCAGCGTCTCTTTCAATCGATCGATTATTTTTGCCATACGTTTGGTCTTATATTTTCAGGAATGCGGCAGGATTCGACCACTCGCCTTTCTCCTGCTGGAACTTCCTGCTCTTGTCCACAAGGATCTGCCCGTCATCGGCGAGGCTGATCGCAAATCGCTCCAGCGGCCTTGGCGTCGGACCCTCGAAATTGACTCCTGTCTTGTAATATCCACTGCCGTGGCACGGGCACTTGAACTTCTGTTCGGCTTCGAGCCAGTTGGGTGTGCAACCCAGATGGGTGCACACCGTGGATAATGCGAATATGCCTTCCGCATTCGCATACGGATCGAAAGCGGTACGTACAAGCCAGACGGCGAAGCGCTGCTTGAAGCGCTCGTCAACCTGACCCGCCTGGATCTCATTGGGATATCCAGCCTTGAAAGTCGGAGGGGGTTCGAAAAGAACATTCGGAAACATGAATCGCGCAGTTGCCGTAACCGCGGCAAGCATTGAAGCGGTGAAAGCAGTCCACGCCAGCGTCATCCAGGACAGAAAAGAACGGCGGGTTACCACTGTTTCTTTCGCAGCGGGTTTCGGCGGTGCCGGCTTCGGTGGCGCAACCGGAGAAGCTGCTTTTGTTGATTCCTCTTTGCTCATCGGGAATCTCCTCGTAGCCACGGGCTTTGAGCCAGCGGCTTGTTCATTAAATCGATGAATAAAACTAGTTTCTATACCTTTTTAATGCTTCCAGTGAAGCGTCACGCACAGACAGATCAGGGTCATTTCGACTGAGCGCCGCTATCTTATCTTCAGCAGGTCCAAATTTCAGCGTTCCAAGACATTTAATTGCGTTAATCAAAACTTCGCTCTTCTGCTCGGGAGTCATACCCTCGAGTTTGTCTACGTAGCTGCGATCGAGAAGACCGACCAGGATCTCCGCGCCCGAAGCGTCATTCATCTGTGCGAGGGCCATTGCCGCATTCCAGCGCACATCATTACTTGAATCGTTGAGTGCGACCTGCAGATCGTGAACTGCAGCCGGATCTTTGATGACTCCAAGAACATAAGCAGCTGTCTTCCGAACGGCCGGTTCGCTGCTGCTCAGGCGTCCGAGAATATTGGGAATCGCTGATCGGTCTCCGATCGATCCAAGCGCCCACAGCGTGTAAATCTGGTTCTCAGCGTCGGTATCGTTGAGCCCTTCAACCAGTGCGGGTATGGCGCGCGCGTCGCCGAGATTGCCCATCGTCAGCGCGAGATATCGGCGGACGCGCGGATCTTCCGATTTCGAGTTCTGATAGACCCTCACGACGTCATTAACAAACGCGGTTTTGCGAATGGCTTCTTTGTTTGAAGAAATGATGTTCGAGAGTTCATATGCGGCCTGCCAGCGGCAGCACAGATCAGAACCGGTTTGGACGTCATGCAGGTAGTCGCCGGGTGTTTTTTGTTCGTAGGTCAGGTATCCAAACAGCAGAAAAATTCCCACACAGATCCCAATGATGATGAGCGGAAAAAGAAAAAATTGAGCAATCAGAAGCGATGTCGGCTTCTTTTCTTCGATTAGATCTTCAGCCGCAGGTACGGGCACCGACGTCGTTTTTGTTTCCATAAAAGGTGAGAGACAAGGGCTCCAAATAGAACAGTGAAGAATATGAGATTGCGTGCTGGAAAATCAAGGGGCTGAGCCATGATTGAACGGCGAAACGTAGTCGTGCCTATCGAAGGATGCCTTCGGCGCTATTGTTTGACGTTTCAGCCTTCATCCCACTTAGCTTTCATTCGACAACGGTCCCTGCGATTGCGCCTGACCTGGCAAACGCTGCTACGTCGTCTTCCGTGTATCCCAACCCCAGGAGCACGTCTCGGTTGTTTTCACCGAACAATGGGGGTGCAGTACGCACCTCCCCCGGGGTGTCGGAGAGTTTCACGGGAATTCCGAGTACGCGCAGCGGGCCGTACTCCGGATGCAGAAGCTTGACGATCATTTCGCGGGCATGGATCTGGGGGTCTTCCAGAATCTCCGCCACGGTATTTATCGGTCCAGCGGGAATTCCAACTTCAGCCAGCCGCCGAAGTGCTTCAGCGCGAGCCAACGGAGCCAGAGCCCGATCGATGATCGGTCGCAGTTCGTTGTAGTTGGCCAGGCGGTTTTCCATTCGTTCGAACCGTGGATCGGTCGCGAGATTTGGAAATCCGAGCACTGCGCAGAAGTTCGTCCACTGTTTCTGGTTCGTCACTCCGATGTTGATGAATCCGTCCTTCGTTTCGAACGATTCGTATGGAGCGATGGATGGATGCCGAGTCCCGAGTCTTTTCGGCGATCTGCCGGTCGTCAGATAAATCAGCGCCTGGTACGTCAATGTCGAGACCATGCTGTCGAGAAGACTGACATCGATCCGCTGGCCCTTTCCCGTTCGGTGCCGAGCCAAAAAAGCAAGCAGAATCCCCTGCACGGCGTACAGGCCTGTCACAATATCGGCAAGTGATGTCCCGAGTTTGACAGGGGGACGGTCCGGTTCGCCCGTGAGATCCATCACTCCGGACTCGGCCTGGGCGATGACGTCATAGCCCGGCCGTTCGCGATACGGCCCTGTGTGTCCGTATCCGGAAATAGAACAGTAGACGGTTCGAGGATTAATCTGACGAATTGCGTCATATCCGAATCCCAGCTTCTCGAGTACGCCGGGACGGAAGTTTTCCACGAGCACATCCGCGCGTTCGATCAGCTTCCAGAGAATCCGCCGTCCCTCATCGGTCTTCAGATTCAGTCCGAGACTTTTCTTGTTCCTGTTGACGGATAAGAAGTAAGTGCTTGTCCCGCCGACAAATGGCGGGCCCCACAGCCGGCTGTCATCACCAGTCGGAGGCGGCTCGACCTTTACGACTTCAGCCCCCATATCGCCGAGAATCATCGTGCAGACCGGCCCTGACAGGACTCTGGAAAGGTCAACTACAAAAATGTCATCGAGAACTTTCAATCCCACCAACTTGCTTGAGTCGCGACGTTGACAGACCGACGGACCCAAAAAATCGTTACAAAAAGTTTCGGCTCACTCGGCACGGCATTGGGGATACCGCCCGTTCCAGCAGTTTAATCGTTGGCGCCTGAATTGCTCAAATAGTGATCGGCGATTTATGGCTGACAACAAACACGACAAGAGCGCTTTTTCGTCACTGGCGAATGCCGAAAAACGGCAGCGCGCGTGGAAAACACGAACCTATCCCGTTCCAACAGCTTCGCGACGCGGCTTTCGCTGGAAGGCATCTGCGCTCCGGAGACTGCAACCGTGGATCAGCGGTGATTCAGTCAAACCCGTGACAGTCGTGGTTCCCGCGCTGTACAGTGTTTTGCCGGCCGAGACGGTGGCCATGGGTTGGTTCAACGACATCGACGCACTCGGCGCGATTCATCATCGCATGAGCTGCAGCGCAAGAATCACGGGTTGGGATGTTTTCACCTTTCACACGCTGCACAATCAGGATCCGTTTTTCAATTCGACAATCGCCGCAGTTCACGATACGTGGGTGAAGGAAGGCACGCTTTCGCGGCAGGCTGTTCTCGAAACGAAGCGTCAATTCAGCAAGCCATACGACTATCATCGAATCACGCCGCGGCTTGTCGAGAACCTTGTCTTCCAATCGTCGTTGCTCGATTGGATGAAGCGGCACGCCACTGATGTTCCGCTGCGCGTGCATGTCATCGGCACTGCGCTCTTGTCGGCCCTCGTTTCATCCAACTCGATTACGTTCGAGTCGAGTGTGACTTCCGCTCTGAAATTCGGCAAACGGTGGGACGACACGGTCTCGGGTTCTGCAAAAGGTGAGACGACGGACGAACGCGGCTGGTCGCGATTCCAACAGATTCGCCGACTAATGGAAGGCCGTACATCATTGTCCCTCGGTGTGGCTGCTGAAGATATGCCTGCGCCGAATGCGCCTGCAAACCCCTTCTGGTATTCACCGACGCCAAAGGATGTGCCGATCCTCATCAGCACGGCCCATGATGCCAAGACGGCTTTGCAAACGATGAATCTATCGTCATGGTCCTGCTCTGTGCCGATTGATGAAGAAAAGAATGTTCGAGGCTGGCTCGCCAGTCCACTTCACCCCGTGGCGAAGGCGTGCCGCTGGAGTGTTTCGAACTATCTGCTTGCAACTCCAGATTGCGCCACGCTCTTCCTGGATCACATTGCGACGCTCGGCCGTACGCCATTGATTGTTCGTACTCCAGAAACCGTTCGTTCTCCAGAGACCGTTCAGAACCGTTTGCGGCTGTCGAGGATAAAAGTTACAGGTCCCTGATTGATCAGCTCGACGTCCATCATTGCCTGAAACACTCCTGTAGAGACCGGTATTCCTAACGCATCAATTTCATCGACGAACTTCTGGTACAAGGCTCGCGCGATATCCGGAGGCGCTGCGCCGTCGAACGAAGGCCGCCGTCCTTTGCGGCAATCGCCGAGTAGAGTGAATTGCGAAACGGCGAGAATTTGTCCGTGGGTTTCGACAATCGATCGGTTCATTTTGCCGGCGTCGTCTTCAAAGATACGTAGTTCGGTGATGCGCCGGGCGAGGACTTGTGCATCTTCGGGCGTATCTTCCTTTTCGACGCCCAGCAGGACGAGGATGCCATGGCCGATGTGCGAATGCTCGTTTCCATCAATCGTCACGCTAGCGCGCGATACACGTTGAATGACAGCTCTCATTCGTTCGCTATTTTGCGCTATGTAGAGCCTTGAGGAACAGCTGCTGGACCTTGCTGTTGATGTGGCGGAGATTGCGGGGATCGATATCCCAGGTCCGCGGAAACTGCGCGAGCGGGATAATCGCTTTCGCCATCGACGCATGGCCACCAGCGGCCCCGATATGCCCGAACGCTTCCCTTAGAACGCGGCCGGCCGCGCGCACATAGCCGACGTTGCGGACCGAAATAATGTAGTTCGATTCGTAGACGCCGCTGACGAATGCCCACTCGATTCCCTCGAATGAAAGGCTGAAGTCGGCCATTTGTGGTATCAGGTCGTCGCGTTCGACGCGTCCGAGATGGACGAACGCAACCTTGTCGATCACGCGGCGATTCTTCAGCGCCAGGCTCAGCGCGTCGAGCGCAGCGGGCGGCAGTTCCGGCCGTTCGATGCGCCGCATCAGGTTTTGATTGGCAAGCGGGTATAGATAAGAGAACGCCTCGACGTCCCATTCGTTCACTTCACGCGACAGCGCGAAGGTATCGCTTTTGATACCGTACAGCATTGCAGTCGCCAGCCGGGTTCCGATGCTGCTTCCTGTACACAGCAGGTATTCGAGCAGGATTGTCGAGGTCGCGCCATAGCTCGGCCGGATGTCTTTAAGGTGGCTCTTGTAGGTGAACTGCTCGGGATGATGATCGATGACCAGATCGACTTTCGCCGGGGGGTTCGCGAGGTGTGGCGGTTGAAGATCGACAACGGCAACTCGATCGAATTTGTTCACGCCCTGTTTCGTGACCTTCTCGATCTCGATCTCGAGCAGCTTGACCATCGCGATATTTTCCGGTCGTGTGACGCGTCCAAAGGATCCCAGCGGTGTGCTCCCCTTGTTGCGTCCAAGGACCTGCCGCAGCGCCAGCCCGCTGGCGATGGCATCGGGGTCGGGATCGTCCTGCAGCAGAATAAGTACGGACTCCGCTCCCTCAAACCGCGCCTTCACCTGCTCGACCTGCCGCATGGTTCGAGCCAGCCGAATATGCCATCGGAGGTTCGACTCCAGCAATTCCTGGAGTGAAACGAAGTGTGCAAACGATTTGTACTTTTCCGGAATTTTATCGGGATGTGAAGTCAGGACAAGAGTTGGAACCTTCCGGCCCAGCCGCCGGACAGTTTCGAGAACCTTGGAAAGCCTTTCGGGGTCGTCCGACTGAGCGAGAAACAGATCGATCGAATCTTTCGCGATCTGCTCCGCAAAGTGACCGTTCGTGGCGCGCTTTACAAAGTTTGTGATGTTGCCGTTGCCTACGAAATACTGCCTGAGGAGATCGGCAACGAAGTCCTCCTCGACATAAAAAACCGACCTCATAGTCGAGCAATAAAAATGCACCTTCATTCCTGAAGGTGCACTACCTCTGTCTGCTTTAGCAGAGTGAAATCAACGTTTCATTCTAGATACGCGCTCAACTACTGTCAAAGATGTTTTAGCTCACAATTTTGTAACTCAAACCGCTTCTATCAATTCGGCGATCAGCGCCGCCCGCTGCGGCAGCGATTCGGTATCCACCCACTCACCTAAAGCGTGAGCACCGTCTCCGATGGGACCAAGGCCGTCAAGTGTGGGTATCCCGAAAGCCGATGTCAGATTGCCGTCTGATGCTCCACCCGTTGAGCCTTCTTTCAAGTCGACGCCCATTCGCGCAGCAATCGCTCTCGCGGTCTCAAAGAGACGGGCAGTGTCGGCCGTTCGCTCCATCGGCGGACGGTTGATCGAGCCGCGGACTTCCAAAAGCGCGCCCGGCAATTCGGGCGTCAGCGCTTTAATCGTGTTCGTGATTCGTGCTGCTTCCTCTATAGACGGAATGCGAACGTCCACTTCCGCTGCCGCTTCCGCCGGAACGACATTCGATCGGGTGCCGCCCTGCACAACACCGACTGTGACCGTGGTGCCGCGCGCCGCGTCTGTCATGGAGTGAAGCTTGATGATCTGCCGCGAGAGTTCCTCGATGGCATTCACGCCCTTCGTTGGATCGATGCCCGCGTGCGCCGCCTTTCCGATCGCTTTCACAGTGAACCGGCCCACGCCCTTCCGAGCTGTCTTCAATGTGCCTCCGGGAAGCGAAGGTTCAAGAACGAAGACTGCCTTGCATTGAGCGGCCTCCGACTCGATCAAGCTTCGCGAAGAATTGCTGCCGACTTCTTCGTCGCTCGTAAGAAGGACTGTGATGTTTCTGGTCAAGCCTCCTCGCTTCTGAAGACCTTGCACGGCCATCCACATCAGAAGAATCCCGGCCTTCATGTCGAACACGCCTGGCCCCGTCGCTCTTCCGGCGTCGATGCGAAACCGCCGCTTTTCAGCCTCACCCGTAGGCCACACAGTGTCCATGTGTCCGAGTAGAAGAATCCGTTCACTTGACTTACCTGCGAACCGGGCACGGAGGTGATCTCCAAATCGATCGGCCTGGACATAATCAATCCGTCCGCCGATCGCTTCGAATTTCGGTCCAACGAATCGCGCGAAGTTATCGACAAGTGCCTTGTCGAGGCTCGGGGATTCCATATTCACCATCTGCTCAAGAAATTTGAGGGAATCGGGGAGCTGCTGAGTCAGGAATGGAAGAAGCTCACTCATACACGACGATTCAATACGCAGCTACAACGATAGTCTATAATCCCGCGCGATGAAACTCGCCATTCTCGGGACGCGCGGTATCCCGGCAAATTACGGCGGTTTTGAAACTTTTGCCGAAGAGCTGTCCACACGCCTTGCCGCGCGCGGCCACGAGGTATGGGTTTACGGCCGATCGAACAATATCAAGTACCCGCATCCGACTTATAAGGGCGTGAACCTGAAGATTCTTCCTACCATCGGCACGAAGCACCTCGATACGGTGGCTCACACATTTTTTTCAGTCGTGCATCTCGCTTTCCGCCCGAAATTTGACGGCGTTTTGATGTGTAACGCGGCGAACGCAATTTTTGCAGCCGGTTTGCGACTTAGAGGTATTCCCGTGGCGTTGAATGTTGACGGAATCGAACGCCTGCGCAAGAAGTGGGGACCCGCGGGACGTGCCTACTATCGCCTCTCCGAATACCTGGCGACGATCATTCCCAACGTCGTGGTCGCCGACGCGGAGGTGATTCGAGACTACTACCTTAAAGAATACGGCCGATCGTCCGTGATGATTACTTACGGCGCCGACTGCGAAAGAACGGAAACCACGGCTGTGCTCGACCAGCTCGGAGTGCGCCCGCGAAACTATTTCCTGTACGTCAGCCGGCTGGAACCGGAAAACAACGCCCATCTCGTGATCCAGGCGTTCGAACAGGTACGCACGGACAAGCTTCTATTGATCGTGGGCGACGCACCATATGCTCAAAAATACATCGAGCAGCTCAAGTCCACGGCTGACCGCCGCATTCGTTTTACCGGAGCGATTTACGGAAAGGGCTATCGCGAATTGCAATCGCATGCCTACGCATATATTCAAGCCACGGAGGTTGGGGGCACGCATCCCGCGCTTGTTGAAGCCATGGCCGTCGGGAACTGTATCCTGGCAAAAGACACTCCCGAGAATCGCGAAGTGATCGCCGACTGTGGCTTGTTTTTCAACGATGCCGCAACGCTCGCCCGGCAGATCGAAGCCACGGATGCCGGCGAGGCGGCCGTTGCCGAGCTTCGTTTGAAGGCCCGAAACCGGGCAAAGGCACGTTATTCCTGGGATGCTGTGACCGACGCTTACGAAAAATTGTTCGGAGACCTCGCGTTTTCAGGTTAAATTGCAGGGCCATGAAAGGCATTGTCTTAGGCGGTGGACTGGGTACCCGGATGTACCCGCTGACGAAAGTCACGAATAAGCATCTCCTGCCCGTATACAACCGGCCGATGATCTACTATCCGATCCAGACACTCGTCGACGCCGGAATTTCCGAAATCCTCGTCGTTACAGGCGGTAACAACGCGGGCGACTTTCTTCGTCTTCTCGGTAACGGTAAGGAATTCGGGCTGAAACACCTCGATTACACGTATCAGGAAGGCAACGGAGGCATCGCGGCAGCGTTGATTCTGGCGGAGTATTTTGCGGACAACGAACCGGTGTGCGTGATTCTCGGCGACAACATTTACGAGAAGAGCATGCGGGAATCCGCTGCCGAGTTCATCCAACGCGGCCGCGGTGCGAAGATCCATCTCAAGAAAGTAGAAAACCCGCAGCGTTTCGGTGTTCCGGTGATTAACGGCGATCGGATTACACGTATCGAGGAAAAACCGAAGCGGCCGAAATCGGACTACGCCGTCACCGGTCTCTACATGTACGATGCCTCGGTTTTCGACATCATTCGCACGTTGAAGCCGTCCGCGCGAGGCGAGCTCGAAATTACCGACGTAAATAATGCATACATCGAACGGAATGAAATGGCCTATGCCATCGTCGATGGCTGGTGGTCCGACGCCGGAACGTTCGAGTCTCTTCTAAGGTGCAACATTCTAGTTGCCAGTCAGTCTGAAGCGAATGCAGAGGAAATTCCGCAAGCTGCTATCCAGAGTTCCGCCTCGATCTTGAGGCAGCAATGAAGCTTCTCGTTACCGGCGGAGCCGGTTTCATCGGTTCCAGTTTCGTACGATACGTTCTTCGCACCCGGCGGGATATTCAAGTCCTCAACCTGGACCTGCTCACGTATGCAGGAAATCTTCGCAACCTGGAAGAAATCGCCGAAGATCCACGATACGGTTTCATTCGGGGTGACATCGCGGATCCAAAGAAGGTGGGTCAGATCTTCCAGGAGCACCCGATCGAC
>Ga0075434_100004695_pt1 | contig 12345 bp, 10 predicted proteins | sample RhiMethybrSRZTD3_FD_75298 | JGI IMG/M metagenome (GOLD analysis project Ga0075434, IMG submission 75298) | Populus rhizosphere microbial communities from Tennessee, USA - Rhizosphere MetaG P. TD hybrid SRZTD3 | ecosystem: Host-associated > Plants > Roots > Rhizosphere > Soil | place: USA... | reverse complement strand
TGCTCGGGCACGTCAGTGGTGCACTGGCCGAAACAGGCGACTCTGGGCAGATCCGGCTGGCTGTCGGTCACCAGCACCGGCCTGATGCCCATCATCTGGTTCGGCCGCGCGGCCAGCTGACTGATCCGCCGGGGCCAACCGTGAGCCGGGCTGGCTCAGGCGGTCGTCAGCGGATGGCTTCGCCGTCTGCACTGAGGGGGCGGCCGTGGCCTTACCGGGCGCGGCAGCCTCGGCGGCGCGCCTCTGGCGTTGGGCTGAGAACCCGCGATCGGTACAGGCCCGGATGTCTTTGCAGTACCACCGGATGTCGAGGCAAGCACTGCCCCCATCGGGCACCATCTGGTTCTGGTGCAGGCGGATGCCGCACAGCCAGCACGAAACGACGGCGGTGCGCCGGGCTAGAGGCGAGCTAGGCGGGGGGGCGTCGGGCGGCAGGTCGCTCATCTTGGTCACCGTGGTTGCTTGAGGCGAGTAGCGGGTACTCGCCCTGGCGGCTGGGCTGACAGCCGCAGGACGAGGAAGTTTCCGTCTTCCCGCGCAGCGGTCTCCTACACATGGGGAGCACGGTCGGCTCCAGCACCCGCAGTCCCGGCACAGGAAGCCGCGGCTTTGCCACCTGGAAGCCGGCGCCGGCGCAATCCTGGCCCTGTAGACCTCCATCGTCATGGCAATCTGGCTGTGCCGAAGGATCTGCATGGCGACCCGGGATGGATGTTGAGCTGGGACCGGCTGCCCTGGCGGGCGGGCTTGCGCTGGTGTAAGCAAGATTGCGGGAGCGGAAACTGCCGGCGAACAGCTCATGCGGCGTGGCCTTGCAGAGGTCACAGCCCACCGGAGAGACGATATGGCTGGAGGGAGTATGGCCACGAGCACACGGCCCACCCGAACAGGGGTGGCCGACGATGACGGCGCGCGGAGGGAGCCGTTTGCGTCGTCGTGGCGGCGCGCGCACCTAACGGTTGACCAGCGCGTGGCCAGGGGCCGGGCGGCCCGGCGTACGGCACCCAGGTCGGAGCACGGACGGTGGGAGGCGGCACCGGATCGCCCGGATCCGGTCGCGCTGCTGGAGGAGCAGGCGGCGACGCGGGTGCCGGAGCTGGTGCCGATCCGGTATGGGCGGATGCTGGTGTCGCCGTTCACCTTCTACCGGGGGGCGGCGGCGATCATGGCGGCCGACCTGGAGTCTAGCCCGGCGTCGGGGATCACGGTGCAGTTGTGCGGGGATGCGCACCTGTCGAACTTCGGCGTGTTCGGCACCCCCGAGCGGCAGCTGATCTTCGATATCAACGATTTCGACGAGACCCTGCCCGGCCCGTGGGAGTGGGACGTCAAGCGGATGGCGGCCAGCTTTGAGATCATGGGCCGGTTCCGCGGGTTTTCCCCCGACAACCGGCATGCGATCGTCATCGCCGGGGTGCGGGAGTACCGGGAGCGGATGCGCCGGGCCGCCGACATGCCGACGCTGGGCGCGTGGTATGACCAGCTGGATGTCGACCTTTTGCTGAAGATGGTCCGCCAGCAGGTCCGCGTCAAGCAGCTGGACAAGAAATCGGCGCGGCGAGCGGAAAAGCATGTGGCTGAGGCCTATACCCGTGACAGCACCCGGGTGCTGACCAGGCGGGCGGCCGAGGTCGATGGTGAGCTGCGGATCATGGCCGACCCACCGCTGATCACGCCGATCGAGGACCTGATCGTACCCGGGACTAAATGGCAGGACTCAGCGCCGCTGATCAAGAGGCTGCTCGCCTCCTACCGGCGGACGCTGGGCCACCAAGGGCACCCGCTGGAGGAGTTCCACTACGTCCACGCCGCACGCAAGGTGGTCGGCGTGGGCAGCGTCGGCACCCGCTGCTACATCCTGCTGCTCACCGGCCGCGACAACGACGACCCGCTGTTCTTGCAGGCGAAAGAGGCGCAAGCCTCGGTGCTGGAACCGTACGCGGGTGCCAGCACCTACTCCCACCACGGCCAGCGGGTGGTGATGGGCCAGCGGCTGATGCAGGCGGCCACCGACATCTTCCTAGGCTGGCAGCGGATCAAGGGCCTGGACGGAGTGACTCGCGACTACTACGTGCGCCAGTTCCACGACTGGAAAGGCAGCGCGGATGTGGAACGGATACCGATGCCCGGCGCCGCGCAATACGCACGGTTCTGCGGTGCGACGCTGGCCCGGGCGCACGCCCGGTGGGGCGACCGGATCGCGATCGCGTCCTACCTCGGCCAGGGCGACCTGTTCGACCGGGCTATCGCCGAGTTCTCCGCCGTCTATGCCGACCAGAACGAACGCGACTACCAGACCTTCACCGAGGCGGTGAACTCCGGCCGGCTGATCGCACAAACCGGCGTGTAGACGACCGCGGCCGTGCAGGCCAGAAACACCAGGGCGCAGCCGGAAGCAACGTACGCGCACCTGTGGCCCGGTTGAGGCGGGCGCCAGGTAGCTGTGTGCTGCGGTCGTTTGGATACGGTGAGGCAGTGGCCGGCAATGAGGTCGCCTCCGATCGCCGGGCCGGGCTGGCCGGATTGGCTGAGTCGCTTGACCGATTGCTGCTGCCCCTGGTTCTGGTCTGCGCCGGGCTGGGCATCGCGCTTCCCGGCGCCGGGCGGCGCCTGGACGCCAACGGAGCGATCTTTATTACCCTGGCGGTGCTGGTGTTCTGCACCGGCTCGTCCGTTACTTTCGCCGACTTCCGTGGCCTGCGCACGGCCTCCCGGCGGATGGCACTGATGCTGGCAGCCACGACGCTCATCCTGCCACTGCTGGCCTGGCTGGCCAGCAGGCTCGTCCGTGACCCGACGCTGCAAGGGGGGGTGCTGACGGCGGGTGTCGCCCCGGTCGAGGTAGCTTCCGTGGCACTCACCGGCCTGGCCGGCGGCGAGGTCGTGGTGGCGGCCGGCCTACTTATCTCCTCCACCTTGCTGACCGTCCTGCTTGCCGGGCCACTCCTGAGGCTCCTTGGCGCCCATTCAGCGACGTCACAGATCGGGTTGCTGGCCACCCTTGCGCTTGTCGTGGCCCTGCCGCTGATTGCGGGCTGCGCGGTGCGGACCATCGATCCGTTTGGCGGGCGCGATCGCTCACTGATCGAGATCCTGGGAATGGCATCCCTGCTGGTGCTGCTGTGGGAGATTGCCAGCGAATTGCGGCTTCAGGCCAGCGATGTCTTGGTCGCCGCAGCACTGCTTGCCTATCTTGCCGCCGCCGGTGTGCTGGGATGGCTGCTTGCGCTCGGGGCGCCAGCGCCTCGGCGCACCGCTGTCATTCTGCCAACCGCCATGCGGGACTTCGCCGTGGCGGCGGGCATCGCCGCGAGCGCGTTCGGCATCGCCGCCGCTGCTCCGCTGGGGATCTATGGGGTCATGGTGCTCGTCTTCGGCGCCATCGTCGTATATATATCCAAACGACGCTGACAGCTCGGCGCGGCTGCCGTCCTATGTGCATGGGGCATGGTCATGCGTTCGCTGCTCCCAAACAGGGTTGTACGCAGTGGCAAGGGCATGTAGGAGGGCTACATGCCAGAGGCACAACTTCCTCGCCAACGACCCCGGCGAACTGCTGGAGTTGATCCTTGAACTCGCTTAAGCACGTGCTGCGTACCGCACCAACGCGACCGCCCTTTGAAGTTCAGGAAGTAAGCACTAAGAGTGTTCAGGGTTGCCGTGGCCGGTAAATGTCGGAGCGGTGCTCGATGGCCACGACGTCGACCCTGCGGCGGTGGTCGTCGATGCGGTAGATCACCCGGTAGTCGCCGCGGCGAGCGCTGTGCAGCCCTTCCAGCCCGAGCTTGAGGGGCTTGCCGACCCGGTACGGGCTGGCCGCCAGCGACCCGTACAGGAACTCCACGACCGCGGTGGCGACCTTCTCCGGCAGCCGGGCCAGCGTCCGCCGGCCGACCGCCGTCCATGCGACCACGTAATACTGCTCGCTCACTGACCGGAGATCAGGCGCAGCGCTTCATCCTTGCTCAGCACCGGTGCGTCGGTGACGGCGAGCTCCGCCAGGGCCTTGCGGATGTCGCCCAGCAGTGCCTCGCTGCCCATCACGTCGAGGGTCTCCTCCAAGGACTCCAGGTCCTCCACGCTGATCACCACCGCCGCGGGATGGCCATGCTTGGTGATCACCACGCGGCCGTGCTCGCGCTGCAGGCGGTCCACGACCTCCGAGAGCCGGTTCTTCACGTCCGCGAGGGGCATCTGCTCAGCAACAGACATGGCTACAAGTATAGCTACTTCTGTGCGTGGCGGCCGGCATCTCGCGTCTTCCGGGCCCGGGGCGCCTCGGCTCTGACTTGGTTCCTGTCTCGCGCAGCCGCCCAGGCTCATGGTCCTCGATGTCGCTTCCGGGCCGGGAGCCCATGGAGCCGGCCAAGAAGACCCTTCTCGCGGCCGCTCGCGGTCTCTCCAGATTGACGCATCACCCCGAGTGACGGGCGGCTCAGAAAGAATGCACGCGGAGCCGCCGAAAGGTGCGGCCGTTGGCTGCTTGGCGTTTGCTTGCGGCCGCGCCGACATGGTTGCTATGGGCCGGTGTGCCCGCCGGCGCGGCGGGCCAGCATCGGTGGATCCGCGCGGCGGATCCATTGAGCGTAATGCCTGTCGCATATGTGCGCTTGTCCCGACGTCGGCACAGCCAACGGGGCGCTCGGCGGGCTGGGGTCTGCCGGGGTGGCGGCGCCTGGCCGGACGCCGATGGCCAGGCCGGCGAGTGCCGCGGCACCGGCGGCGGCGGACTCGCTGACGCCGGGGACGTGGATGGGGAGGCCGAGCACGTCGGCGAGGATCTGCGGCCACAGCGTGCTCCGTGCCGCGCCGCCGGTGAGGATCACCTCGCGCGGCGGTGTCCCGAGCAGTTCCGTCAGCAACGTCGCGGACCGGCGGGCCGAGTACGCGGCCGCCTCCTCGATCGCCCGGACGTGCGCTCCTAGCCGGGCTGGCGCTCCTGGCCCCGGGTGCTGCGGGAACGGCGGCCGCCAGCGTGCCAGGGTCCAGGCGTCAACGGGGACGTGCTCGGCGAGGAGCCCGCCCGACCCCGGCGGTACCGAACTCGCGAGCCGTTCCAGCGCCGCGTAACCCACCGGTTCATCGGGTGCGTGGCCGTGCAGTGGCTGTTAACGGCGGCGGCATCGCCACAGCAGGTACGTCGGAACCGGTGCTGGCGGCTCAACGAAGCGCTCGGCGTCCAGCCCGGCGTCAACCAGGGCGTTCAAGACGGTGGACAGCTTGCGGTGTGTGGCGCCCACCCGGATCCGCACGCCGTCTGGATTGTGGTCCGGCGAGGTCCACCAGCCCTCGCGCTCATAGCCCCCTGCGGGCGGCCAGCTGCTCCGGCCTGTCGCACTGCCGGGAAAGCACGGGTGCACGATCGAGGCGACAAACCAGCCGCCCGGGCGCAGCACCGTCGTCACCGTGAAGAGGGCGCCGGCCAGGTCGTCGATGTCCATCAACGCCAGCTCGCAGGTACAGCCATTGAACGGCCGCCCGTCCCACCAGGCGGGCCGCCGGGTGACGTCGGCGCGGAGGTAGGTAATGTCACCCGGGCCGATGGCGCGGGCCTTGGCGAGCATGGCGGCCGAGATGTCCACCCCGACTACCTCGGCCCCTCGCCGGGCCAGATGACGGCTCATCCGGCCCTGCCCGCAGGCGATGTCCAGCACCCGTTCGCCGGCCATGGCGGGCAGTAGGCCGGCCTGCGCCGCGATCAGTGGCGGCGCGTCGCCGATCCACTGCTGGTACCACTCGGCGAACTCGTCATACCTCGCCGCCGCCTGTGCCACGCTCCCACGCTAGCTGCCCGGTCGGCGCAACCGCGGACGGTACAGCCCGCAGGCGCCCATTCGGGGAATCCTGCGCCCAGGCCGAGTTCGTTGAATACGTCCAGCAGGTCGCCGTCGGGCAAGTCAACGATCTGGTTCGCCGACGTCTCCATCCCGAGCGGGCTCTGATAGATGGCACGGGCCTTGGACCAGGTTGGGCCACCGTTGGTCGTCCGGCTGAAAACACCGCGCCCCGGGCAGCCGACGCCGGGGCATTGGCCTGCCGCGCCCACACCACGTAGGCGGTCTGCGCGTGCGCTGGGTCGGTGGTGACCGCGGGCCGGTCATTGATGACCCACGCGCCGCCTAGATCCCGCGGGGCTGGCCGAGGATGCGACAACCGTTTCCACAAAGCGCAAAGAATGGTTAATGATAAAGTAAAGGTAATCTATAGCCCATCCTTGTCGCGGGACGGCGAAGCATGGAACTAGTGACCGAAATTATCACGATGCGCCGCTGACGAGATGGATCGCTGCCGTCCTCCCTGTATCAGGAAACCGCCTGGCCGCTCCGTCTTAGTGTCAGGCGGGCAGCCGGGGGAGATTCCATTGCCGTGCTGCGCGCAGCTGATTATTATTGTCTGCAAAGTAGCCCGTTATGACTGGTGATCAGAATTTCGGCATGAATTCTGTTCCAGGGCTGCAGTGGCCTCGTGGACTCACGGGGGAGCGACGTCTCGCAAGGGGGAATCATGGCCACAACCTTTACCTTCCAACCGCTGAACAACGACGAGGGAGCCCCGCCGCCGTCAACGGACGCTACGGTGGGCCTGGGCCCGCTGGCTGGTCTCGCCGGAAACTGGACCGGCCGAGGCTTCAATGCCATCTGGCGCCCGCACCGGGGCCCGTCGGACCATTTCCTCGAGTTGAACGTGACCAACGACCAGATCAACCTGGAGGCCATTGACGGGCTGATCCCGAACCGGGGATTGGTCCAGGGCCAGATCTTCTTGCGCGGGCTGACGTACACGCAGCAGATCTCCGACGCCAACGTGAAGGTCAACGGGGTCCCAGCCGGGCTGCATATCGAGCCAGGCGTATGGGTTCACGTCCCCCCTCTCACCGACCCGCAGGAGCCCGCCACCGTTGTCCGGATGGCCTCCATCCCGCACGGCACGACGATCTTGATCCAGGGCACCACCACGACCACGGCCGGGGGGCCCTCGATCCCGGACGTCAGCCTCAAGCCATTCTTTATCGGCGATCCGAAGCATCTCCAAGACTTCCCCGAGCAGAAGCTGAGCAACACCACGAACGTGTTCCGGACCTCCGGCGCAGGGCTGACCGGCATCACCCAGGCCATGCTCGACAACCCCAACAGCGTGCTGACCGCCCATCCGGCGAATGTCACCACCACGACCAGGCTGCACGTGTCGACCACACCGGGCGACAACATCGTGGGCGGCGGCGCGTCGAACATGGCCTTCCTCGTCGGCACCCAGGATGGGGCGAACGCCAAAGTCGCACATGTCGCGGCGACGTTCTGGCTGCAGAAGGTGGCTGGCGACACCGAGTTCAAGCGGCTGCAGTACTCCCAGATCGTGCTGCTGAACTTCGCTGGCATCAGCTGGCCGCACATCACAGTGGCCACGCTGACCAAGCCCTGAGACTGCCCGCCGAAACCTGGTGATTGGCGGCACCTGGTTTACAGCTAGTAGCAGAACCCAACCGCTGACGCGGGCCGCACCGGGGTCCCGGCGGCCCGCGTCAGCCATGCTTGGCCTGCCTAGAGCGGCGCTCGCCTGAGTTCCGCCGGCAGCCCGGATCGGTCATCAGGCCACGGTGCCTTCCGGAGTGGCGGTGCACCAGGCGGCCCCGTCCCCCCCATCGGGGCCGCCTGGTGCCGCTCGATCCCGGTAGCTAGCCAAGATCCAGGCACCCCCCCAGGAAGAAACCAGAAGCTATCTTCCTGTTAGATACCATAGACCGGCACAGACAGGAAGTAAAGAGCAACAGTAAGATAAGCCGAGAAGAGAAGCGCAGGCACGGGCCCGTCACCTGCGGTAATAGGTGGTAGACTCTTCTGGCCTCTTCGGGTAAGTATGGTCACGTGGCCGATGGGGGACTGCGGCGGCCCGCGGGGAAGGACGGTCATATGGCCGATGAGGACTGGCAGCGGCTCGCCGATTACGTCGTCGCGCGCCGGGTCGAACTGGGCATGCGGGACCGGCGGGCATTTGCCGAGGCGACCGGCGTGACCGAGCGGACGCTGGGGAAGCTCGAAAACGGCCAGCGGGTTTCACCCAGCACCCTCGGCATGGTCGAGAACCATCTCGGCTGGGCCCCGGGTTCGTGCCGGCGGCTACTGGCAGGCGGGGAACCTAACGTGAGCTCGCCGGACCGCGGGCGTGCCGAATATGAGGACCCGACGCTGTGGCACCTCGCGAGCACCCCGGGACTGCCCCCCGACGTGGTTCGCGGCCTCGTCGCACTCGCCCGGAACTGGCGGCAGGGCGGCGACGGCACAGAAGAGGAGGCCGAGCGGCGCGCTTGACGCTGGTCGCGCAGCGGTCAGGGGTCGTTAGTGCCTAACGGCGGTCAGGGGCCGGTGGTGCCCAGCGCTGCGGCGATTTCCTGGATCGCCTCGGCCTCAGCGGGGCTGACACTCTGCCCGCCCTCACGGTGGGCGGCAGCGACCTTGTTGGCGAGGTTGAGGACGAAGTGACCGTAGTCATCACGTTCCTCGGCGGTCGCCTTGCTTTCCAGCAGAGCCACCGCGTCCCGAAGGTGCGCGAGCCCGCTGGCTTTGAGTTCCTCGGGCGAATGATATCTGGTGTGATCCACGTGGGGCTTTGCCGCCACGATCTCGTCGAGGAGTTCGCTCTCGCCGTGCTGGCCGCGCGCTTCGGCGTAGGCCTTCGACATTGCGATCGTCTCCCGCCACATCCCCCCGTGGGCCGCGGTGATCACGATCATTCCGGCAGTCGGCGGGCCCTCGAGCACCACCGTCCACTCCTCAGGTGAAAAGGCTGCCTTCGTCGTCATGGCACGCTCCTGCACTCATCGGGGACGCGGACCTCACCAAGAGTCCCGCGCAACCCCGCTCGGCGCCTCACCCCTGCGGGGGTGAGGCGCCGTGGGGTAGTGAGTCGCCGTGGGGTGGTTCCGCCTCCATCGGACGGCACGGGATTCTGGGCTGCGACCGTCCGGTCCTCGCCAGAACCGATTCGTGTCATTACTTCTTGAGTTCCATGGCATGATTAGCGGCGCCATATGGCAAGACCTGAAAGCGCATTGAGCACGGGATTGTGCGGGTAAAACCTCACTGCGATGCCGGCAGCGCCATTCAGGTGCCAGGTTACCGGTTTGGGGCCGCGTGCGGCAGGAGGGACCCGTGGCGCGCGTAGCGAGCAAAGAGGTCGCGGGCACCGAGCGCCGGGTGGCGCCGCGGTTGCGTGCGGCCGTGCTCGGGCCCCGGGGCGGGGGCACGACCCGGCGGCGCGCGTCCGATGCGTTCCGTCTCGGTTTCGCCATCATCGTGGTGGCGGTGTCGATTCCGGTGATGCAGGCCAACTCGGCCGCGGAGCTGAGGCTCGCGCAGGCGCTGCATCCGCCGCCCGAAGCGATCAGCTGGCTGGTCAGCTCGGTCTTCTGGCTCGGGTCCGTCGGCGTCATCGTGCTTCTGGCCATCCTCGGGCTGCTCGTGCCGCGGCTGGTGGCGGTCCGGTGGACCGCCGTGGCCGCCGTGGTCACCTGGGGAATATGCCTGCTCCTTAACCACGTCCTCGGGCCTTCGGCGGGACGGCCGGCGACCGGCGCGCTGGCCGGGCTCGACCCGAGCTATCCAGTAACGCAGTTCGCGGTGACGATCGCCGTGGCTGCCACGGCACTGCCCTATCTGAGCCGTCCGTTGCACCGGCTGGTGGCGTCGCTCGTCACGCTGGCGTCGGTCGCCGCGGTCGTCACCGGGTCGGCGCTGCCCGTCAACACCGTCTCCAGCCTGGCAATCGGATGGGGGGTCGCGGCCGCGCTTCACCTGGCGGGCGGGTCCCCGCTCGGGTTGCCCTCCGCGCGCGAGATCACCGGCTGGATCACCGACCTGGGTGTCCACGTCCAGGGCATCGCCCGGGCATCCCGGCAGACCTGGGGGGTGGAGCGGCTCACCGGTCACGACGACGCTGGCCGGGCGGTCGAGTTGTCGGTGTATGGCCGGGACGCCTCAGACGCCCGGGTGCTGGCAAAACTGTGGCGGTTCTGCTTCTACCGAGATTCCGGGCCCGGGCTCATTCTCGATCGCCTGCAGCAGGTCGAGCACGAGGCCTACCTCACCTTCGTGGCCGGGCGCGCCGGGGTTCTGGTTCCGGAGGTGCTGGCGGCCGGCCGCTTCGGGCCGAGCAGGGACGCCGCGCTGGTGACCAGGCTGCCGGATGGTCCGGTGCTAGCAGAGGCTGACGACGCCGTCTTGTCCCACGAGGCGCTGGACGAGGTGCTGGTGGCCGTGCTCCGGCTGCGCGCCGCGCGTGTGGCGCACGGGACGCTCGGCGGCGAAACGATCATCGTTTCCCCGGCGGGCATCTGCCTGAAGGACTTCCGCAGCGCCTCCGCGTCGGCCCCGGACGGGCGCCTCGATGGTGATCTCGCGGCGGCGCTGGCCGCCATGGCCGTGCGGGCAGGCGCCGAGCGGACCGCCGCCGCGGCGGCCCGGGTCCTCGACGCCGACACCGCCCGTGGCGCCCTGGTGCACCTGCAGCGCGCGGCGCTCGACCCGGTCACCGTGCAGGAGTTGCGCCAGGACAAGCACCTGCTCCCCCAGCTGCGCGCGGCGATTGCTACCGCGTTCGGCATCGAGGTGCCCAAGCTCGCCGAGGCCAAACGGATCAGCTGGGTCAACCTGATCTTCGGCATCGGCACCCTGATCGGGGTCTGGGCGATCATCGGGGTCCTCGCTGACGTCGGCGAATCGCTGGATGTCATCAAGGGCGCCAGCTGGGGGTGGGTGGCGCTGACATTCGTGCTCGCCCAGCTCCCGATCGCCGCCGAGGCCTGGGCGCTTAACAGCGCGGTCCCCGGCCAGCTCCCCTACGGCCGGTGCCTGGCGCTGGAAACCTCCAACACGTTCACCGCGCTAGTCGGCGGCGACACCGCCGTCTTCGCCGTCCGGGTCAGGTTCTTCCAGCGCCAGGGGTACGACGCGACGGCCGCCGTGAGCTCCGGCGCCATCGCCACCACCGCCAGCTGGACGGCCAAGGGGCTGCTGTTCCTGATCGCCCTCCCGTTCGCCGCCGGGACCTTCGAGGCGCCGTCGAGTTCGGACGACCGCCAGACCGCGATCTGGGTCGTTCTTGCCGTGGTCCTGGCAGCGGGGATAGCCGTCGCGGTGGTCACCTTGGTGCCGCGGCTACGCCGGCTGGTGAGCAGCAAGGTCCGTCCGGTCCTGGTGAACATCTGGTCGAACGTCAAAACGATCGCCACCGAACCGCGCAAGATCGCCTACATCGCGGCGGGTTCGGTCCTGGCCCAGCTTCTGGTCGCCACCGCGCTCGGCGCGGCGCTGCACGCGGTCGGACAGCACGCCAGCCTCGCCACGATCCTGGTCGTCATGACGACGGCGTCAATCATCGGCGGAGCCGTCCCGGTGCCCGGCGGCCTCGGCGTCGTGGAAGCCGGCCTGATCGCCGGGCTGACCGCCGCCGGCATCCCCCAGGACCAGGCCGTCGCGGCGGTGTTCATCCAGCGGCTATTCACCGCCTACCTGCCGCCGATCTGGGGCTGGGCGACGCTCGCGTGGATGCGCCGCCGCGAATACGTGTGATTCGCCGCGCCAGGTGACAAGCACGGTGGCGGGCATCTCCATGGCTGGGCACATGCTGGCCGGTCTCGTTCCGGGAAGAAACCGCCGCGTAGTCTGGGCTGGTGAAGGCGGGAGGAGCGCTGGTGCTCACCGCGGATGCCCGCGAAGCGGCCAGGCGGGCCGTGGCCGAGGCGCGGGCGCCGCTGGGCGGGCTGGCTCCTTCGCTCGCGGTGCTGTTCGCCTCCGCTCACTTCTTCGGCTCGGCGGAGGAGCTCGCCGCGGCGGTCACCGAGGAGGCCGGCCCGGTGCCGCTCATCGGCTGCGTCGCAGAGGCGGTGGCTGGCGGCGCCCGCGAGGTCGAGTCGGACCCGGCTGTATCGCTCTGGCTCGCCGCGGACCTCGGCCCGGTCGAGACGTACGCCATGGACTTCGTACGTACGACCAGCGGGGGCGCCTTCGGCGGTTACCGCTTCGGAGCGGAGCCGGGCGGCGTTCACCTGATGCTCTGCGATCCGTTCACGTTCCCGGCCGGCGACCTGCTGGGCCATCTCAACGAACACGTCCCCGGCGCCATGGTGATGGGCGGGATGGCCAGCGGCGGGCTGCAACTCAACCAGAGCCGGCTGTTCCTCGACGGCCGGGTGGTGTCCGAGGGCGCCGTGGGCGCCCACCTGCCGCAGGCCGAGGTCCATCCCCTGGTGGCGCAGGGTTGCCGCCCGGTCGGTGCCCCCTACACCACCACCAGGGCCGCAGGGAACGTGATCTACGAACTCGGCGGGCGCCCCCCGGTGGTGCGGCTGCA
>Ga0075434_100004693_pt1 | contig 12346 bp, 9 predicted proteins | sample RhiMethybrSRZTD3_FD_75298 | JGI IMG/M metagenome (GOLD analysis project Ga0075434, IMG submission 75298) | Populus rhizosphere microbial communities from Tennessee, USA - Rhizosphere MetaG P. TD hybrid SRZTD3 | ecosystem: Host-associated > Plants > Roots > Rhizosphere > Soil | place: USA... | reverse complement strand
CAGCCGACCGTCGTTGTCGTAGTCGCCCCAGATCACGCCGAGGCCATAGTAGTTCTTCGGATCGATGCCCAGCTGTTGTCCTACCTCTGTAAAGGTGCCATTGCCGTTGTTGTGGTAGAGGAGATCGCGCTCGCCCGGCATTCCTCTCGGGCCGCAATAAACTTGAAGACCGCGATACATGCAAAAACGTCCGCCCCCAAACTGCGGAGGGTTTTTGGTGTCGATCTGGACATATCGCGCAACCGCCAGGTCCAGACGGCCGTCATTGTCGTAGTCTCCGAACGCGGCGCTGGTGCTGAATCCCCCACCGCGCATGCCGGCACGGTCGGTCACGTCGGTGAACGTTCCGTTGTGATTGTTGTGGTAAAGATAGTTGCCGCCTAGGCAGGTGATAAAGAGATCATCGAAGCCGTCGTTGTCGTAGTCTCCAATTGCTGCCCCGAAGCACCATCCTCGCGCGTTGATGCCTGAGGTGCTCGTCACATCTTCGAAGGTTCCGTCGTGCTGGTTGCGATAGAGCTTTCCCGTGGGTGCACGGTTGCCCTCGCCCCACTCCATGGTAGTACCGTTTACAAAAAACAGGTCCTGCCAGCCGTCGCGGTCAAAATCAAACACTGCAACTCCACCTTCAAGCGACTCAAAGATGAAGTTCTTGCGGGCGCTCCCAGCCGTTAAGTGGAAATCGATACCGGCAGAGCGGGTCACATCAATAAAGTGGCGTGAGAATGGAAGCTCTGGTGGCGGAGCCTGGGCCGAGGCAGTAACCAATATCACGAGCAGGATGCGGATTTTGGAGGTAAGCGTGGCTGGCAGCAGCGCAATATTCATGAAATCCCGCAACGTTACTGCAAGGCTTCCAAAATACGCTTGAAGGCCACCATCCCGGGATCCGGATTGCCTATGCTGCGGTCTGGGAATATGCGTGCTCTTCCCTGAAGCGAAGCCTGATGGCGAAATGCTTCGACTGCCTCGCCAACGGCCTTGTTAGACGCAGAAACGATTTCTCCTGGATCGGTAAGCCCTTCAGCGGCACGTCGCGCCGCTTCTACCGCATCGAGAATGGTCTTATCTCCGAGTTCGCATTTGCCACGGCGTGAAATCGCCTCGACAGAAGCAGCGAGCAGACCCGACACCTCCGACCATGGTACTGCTGGTTTACCCATAGTCTTTTTGGCGGTGCCCAATAGGCCGGCAGCTAAAAGGGTTCCGCACGTGGAACCGGAAATGCTGGTGATGGCTTGTGCGCAGCGCATAAATGCCGCGCCCAAATCATCGCTCGGCAAACTGGGCAATTCAGTTAGCAGACTCCGGCCACCGCGAAGCAAAGAGACACCGATGTCGCCATCGCCGAGAGTGGCGTCGAGCGCATTCAGTTCTGCTGCACTCTCTTCCAGCTTGGCAACGATCTTTGTGAAACCATCACGCAGAACCGCGACGTTCAACTCGGACATCTCAGATCGCTAAAAATGGGGAATCGCACGGCGCCTTCAGCAAAGCCTCAAGTTCGTCATCCACCTTGAAGAAGCTGATGGACATTCCGGCCATCTCCATAGAAGTTGCGTAACGCCCAACTAGTGGTGAGACTATTTCTGTCCCTATCTTTGTGAGACTGGACGCCACACGGCGAAAAACGATAAAAAGTTCCTCTAAAGGGGTCGCTCCCAAGCTGTTTACTAGGACAGAGACGCGATCCTTCGGCCCTAGCGGCATGTCGGTCAGGAGGAGCGCCAACATCTCATCCGTCACCTCATCGGCAGTGCGCAGGGGGCCGCGGCGAACCCCGCGCTCCCCGTGTATGCCCATTCCAATCTCCATTTCATCGTCGCCGACGGTGAAATTCGGGTGACCCACAGCCGGAATAGTGCAGGACGTAAGCGCCACGCCGACGGAACGGGTCGCCCCCACTGCTTTTTGCGCGGCAGCCGCAACCTCTTCCAGTCCCGCCAACGAATCCGCTTTCGCTCCCGCGATCTTGTAGGCGTAGACCAGGCCCGCCACTCCTCGACGTTTAGCGCGCTCCTGCTCGCCCGCGCTGGCCACGTCATCGGCGACGCGCACGGACATCGTCTCGATACCCTCCATTCCTGCGATTTCCGCGGCCATCTCAAAGTTCATGTTGTCGCCGCTATAGTTTCCGTGAAGCAACAGCACGCCCGCGCCCGTGTTAACAGCACGAATCGCCTCTGCGATTTTCTCCACTGATGGCGAGGAAAAAACATCCCCGACAGCACAAGCATCCGCTAAGCCGTGTCCGACGTACCCGGTAAAGACTGGCAGGTGACCCGAGCCTCCGCCGGTAACGATTGCAACCCTCCGTTGGTCAGTGGGGTATGCGCGAATGATGACACGGCCTCCTGACCCCGAACGCTTGTAATACGAGGGGTACGCCAGGCACAGCCCTTCCAGGCTTTCGTCCACGTATGCCGTGGGTTCGTTGAGTATCTTCTTCATGCTGTTCCTTTGCGAGCTTCAGCTGCGTGGGGGCAAACCCGACCCAAATCCGCCGTCGACAACGACCACCGCTCCGGTCATGAAGGAAGCCTCGTCGCTGGCAAGGAACACGGCAACCCGGGCCACCTCCGCCGGCTGACCGATGCGGCCCAGAGCGTGCAACTTTCCGGCAGCAGCCCGCGCCGCCGGCGGGTCGGCCTGAGACTGGAAGTATCCTTCCGCAAGGCCTGTGTCAATGTACCCGGGGCAGATGCAGTTGACACGGACTCCGTCCTTGCCATGATCGATGGCCATCGCTTTGGTTAAGGCAATGACTCCCCCTTTGGTTGCGCAGTAAGCGGCGCAGTTGGGCTCCACGAAGAACCCATTCACCGAGGAGAGATTGATAATGTTACCTTTAGTCTTCTTCAATTCGGGCAGAAAGTACTTCGAACACAGAAAGACTCCACCCAGGTTGACCCCGACTTCCCGATTCCATTCTTCAAACGTCGTGTGCTCAATGGTCTTATCAATCTCTATGGCCGCGTTATTGACCAGGATGTCCACTCGGGAAAATGAAGCCAATACGCTATTGAGCAGTTTCTGCACAGACGCCGGATCGGCGACGTCCACCCCCTCAGCGCACCCCGCTCCCCCGTCGGCATTGATGGTCTGAAGGGTCTGGCTTGCCGATTCCAGGTTGATGTCGGCAGCCACGACCAGCGCTCCCTCCCTCGCGAAGGTCTGCGCGGTGATCCGGCCGATGCCTGATCCTGCACCGGTGATAACAGCGACCTTATTATTTGAGCGCATCTCAATCCTCGGGTAGCGTTTCGTCCGTAGTGATCATTCCTAAACTCCTATTCGTCGATTTGACTTCCGTCCCATTCGACCACCCCATTGCAATAGCCTGGCTCAACCAGCTTCCTTCTCGGTTCACTGCCGGCATAAACCCAGATCATCGCCATGCCTGCCCTTGCCTCGTTGAGAAAGCGATGTGGGCGGCCTTGGGGTATAAACGCTGTGTCGAAATTGCGGAGAAAATGTCTGTTTCCTGCAGCCTGGCACACGGCTTCCCCGCTGACGATGGTTATCGACTCTCCGAAATCGTGAATGTGGCAGGGGAGAGAGGCGCCAGGAGCAAACAGCCCGTATCCGCCGCAGATGCCAACGGCGCCAAACCGGCCGGCGAACAGATCATAGAATTGTGTGCCTTCCGCAAGTTCGTATTTTTCGGCTTGCGAAAAACGCTGGATATGTTCGGGGTCTCCCGGACTCGGGTTGTCATGGCCCCGGTTTACCACCGGATAGTCTATATCCGTCACTTCCCTGGCAGGTTGCGCGTTGGCGAAGGCAGACAAAAGCTTCAACGGATTGGTGGCAGACACATTTACAGCGAGATGCGGCACACCCTTCGGAATATGGATACAGTCGAGCCGATCCAGAAGATAGGCGCGACCTTCCACTTTGATGGAGGCGTTGCCTTCAACCACCGTGACCGCCTCGCTGAATTGATGGAGGTGATAAGGCAACGCGGCGCCAGGGGCGAAGGTCGCCATCGCGGTGCACAAGCCCTTCGCCCCACAGTCGGCGGAGGCAAACATCTGCAACGACACTCCTGGGGCCAGATCGCCCCAGCGTTTGGTCGCACCTCGAATAATCTTTTCCTGCGGGATTGCCCTGTTGCCGTTGGACATGATTAGCGGTTGTCCTCGCTGTTATGCTCCGGTGTTCTTTCCTGGCTTTCAAGTTGCGCTAGCTTTTGCCGCTCTACGGCGGCCGCTGCATCGTTCCCCATCCGGCCGTAGACTCTCACCAGTGCACGGTGTGCTTTGGTAAGCCCGGGCTGCTTGGCCACCAGCTTTTCCAGTTGATCCTGCGCAATTGCGAGATCACCCTTGCTCTCATGACAGAGAGCGGATTCGAAGATCAGTTCGGTGTTTTGCGGATCGAGAGAGAGGCCCTTATGGATAACAAGGAGCGCCTCGGCAATCTCACCTTGATAACGTTTTACCTGTGCTAACGAGGAGTAGTAAGCAGCCTTGGTCTTGTCTGCGTCCACGGCGCTTCTAAGCATTTGCTCACCGCGGGCGAGGTCCCCTTTTGCGACATAACAGTTCCCAAGCAGAAACCGTGCTGGCGCGTAACCAGGCTGCTGTTTAAGCAGCGCGTTCAGGATGGAGATCGCCACGTCCAGTTCACGCACTCCGTAGTAGGAATAAGCGAGGTTGTATTGAAATTGCGGCAGATCTCCGAAACTAGCTTTGACAGCCTGGAGATATTCGAGTGCGGTGGAGTAGTGGTGCCAGCGCAGCAGCGCTTCAGAGAGTGCCAGGCAGTAACGGCTTGATTTCGGATCAGCTTGCGCCGCTTGTCCTAATTCCATCACCGCATTCTCGAAATCTTCCTTCTCCATCAGGATCAGTCCCAACTGGGCCCAGGCCTCAACTGGAACCGGATCCAAATTCGTCAACTCGATCAGGATGGGCTGGGCATCGTCGAGCTTGCCGAAGCTGATTAGGATCCTTGTGAGTTCCAGCCGCTCCTCAGTTGATGACAGCTTTACGAACGCATTGATTTCCTTTTCGAGGTCTGCGTCGGGGCCTGTATGAACAATGGTTTCAATGAGTGCAAGTCTGAGACCGTGATTCCCAGGATCGGTCTCCAATGCTCTACTCTGAAGCTTGCCCAGGCGGCGCCACACGCCGGTGTTTCTGGGGTTGATTGCCACCGATTTGGCGTAACCGTCCATAGCGGCGGACTGGCGCCCAAGCCGCGTATTTACGTCGCCCAGACACGCGAGCAACTCAGCATCCTTTGGCTGCGCCGCAACTGCGGCAGCCAGCGCGTCCAGTTTCGGAAGACTATTGCCGGTTCTGCACTGCTGCCTGATTCCTGAAATCGGAGTGTTCGCGCCTGCCGCAAACGCAAGTGCATCCAGGCACAGCGGGAGCATTGCGATGCGCCAGGTGCACCGACAAGCTGAGGCTCCCCTCGTTTTGAGCAATGCCGTGGTCACAGTTCCACCTCGGCATCGATCCGGACGATTCCGTAAGGCGCAAGCTCGAGTTTCACGTTGCCATCGGCGGGCACGACTTTTCTTCCAGGCCTGGCGAAGAACTCTTCAGGCGAGAGCATTGCCTGAACGACATTGTTTTCGCTCAACTCGAACAAAAAGGCCTGTCCGCGGATCGGAAGCCCCTGGATGACGACCGATTCCTTTTGCCCGGTGAGGTTCGCGCCAAGAAACCGGAGCGTTCCATCCTTATGAAGCGCAAGACCTTCTACCCTCAGCGGATCGCTCGCTCGGGTGGAGAGTACTTCCGCCCCCGCATATTCAGCGGCATCGGCGAGGACGTGGTAAAGGGGAAACACTAAATCTGAATAACGCTGGGGAAGAACTTCGCGGCTTTCAGTGCTGTCGCTAACTTGAATGCCGCGCGGTCCGTGCGTCTCGAAATACGTGATGCTGGAGGCGCCGCTTTCCGCCAGCTGCTTCAGGCTCCCAAGAGTCCACGCGGCCCCGAAAAGTGACGCTTGCCGTGGGTCGATCGTGTTGGCACCGTGCCGCGGCTTGAAGGTGACAGGCGTAACATGAACAGGCAGGCCGTTCGTGAATTTCTTCGCACTCCGGACTGTCCACCCCTGCGCCTCCAACGCCTCGATGAGAGTATCGTTGTCACTTGCGTGGATCTGCGGGTTGGCGGGGTAGCAAACGAAATCAAGGCCCTCAAGAGCCGGCCGTGCACGATTGAGTTCAACGAAATTCACATTTGAACCCGTACCAATCAAGGCGCTGGCATAGTAATTCATCAAGCGCTCGCGGACTTGATGCATGGCTCGAGGAGTGCATGCGCGCCCTTCCGCGTTGAATAGCAGCCAGGAGCTGACCTCCGGTTTCATTGTTTCCAATGTGCCCTGCATGGCCTCCAGCTGCACTCCCGCATCTTCAGAAAGGATGAGTCCCACCTGCAGGCGTGTTCCTACTGCGTTCGCTTCCTCCCATGCGCTTTTCAACAGTGATGAATATCCGGGCTGCGAGAGTTCCAGGTCAACCCTCAGGTGGTCCGGGCGCAAGCGCTTTACGCGTGCCAGTTGTTTGCCGGACAAGCGAGCCCTTCCAGCATGGACACCAAATCCGATGACAGGCAGTTTTCCTTCCGGTTTCGAAGCAATTGCCAAGGTCGGGCTCGAAGCTGCCACGTCAAGGGGCACACTCGATGGAATTTCACCGAGTTCGATGCGCACGCTTTGGACAACCTGCGTGCCTGCGGCTATCTCTGATGGATAAGAAACGCTGAGCGGAGGAGAATAGGTCTTGTAGGAGCCATCGGTCCAGTTCCTCTGGTCTTCCATTTCAAATACAGCGCCTGTGAAACGAACAGTCGCATCAAGGTTCTCAGTGACTTTTTGCGTAATCGCCCGTATATCTCTGAACGGCTGGTGCGGAGACACGTCCAGCGGAAACTCGCGTTCGCTCGTAGAGCCGTCAGTGTGCTCGACCCTGCAGACGGTACCGGCCAGTCCTCGAATCGGGTGAAGGACGCACAGTCCGACGCGGCATTGGAGAAAAGTAGAGTTCGCGCGGCCGTCCATAGAAAACATGACGACACCTTGCCGATCTCCGGTCACCCGACCACTCCAGGAGAAGTCGATATTCTCCTCGCGGTTCCGCGCCTCGAAGGTAAGCTCAAAGCAGTCGTCTTGGGCTCGAATCTCCAGATTCGAAATGAGCGGGAGAATGGTCGCCCAATGTCGATCGCGCACGGTCACATAAATGCGGCGTACGACCTCGTAGCCGCGCAATCGGATGTAACGAATCTCGCCGGCTTCGTACACCACACTCAATGATCCAGCGCGCAGGGTCCGCCTTAGTGCCCGGGGAACATCTGCAGCGGAGTGAATGACTAGAGGCGTCTGGCTGTCAGCTGGCAAGGGAGACGTCCTCCAGACGGATTTTGCGGCGGCTTGCCTTGAGGAAACGTTCGTGCCGCAAACTGTCGATCAGAACAGTCGAGAAAATCACTACGGCCGTAACGAGCGGATAAATGTAAGGATCAGCGTTCACCAGCACCAGCCCGTTTTCCACCGCCTGGATCAGCAGAGCGCCGATCACGGTTCCGGGGAACACTTTGCCGCGTCCGCCAAATAGACTCGTTCCACCGAGAACCGCCGCCGATACTGCGGAGAACTCCCGTTGCGAACCGAAGGTCTGGGAAACCGTGCCGAGCAGAGACAGGGCCACAACCCCGCCAATCGCGGCACAGAGGCCACAGATCACGTAAGACGAGGCCAGAACCCGGCGGGTGTTGATCCCGGCCACGCGTGCGGCACTTGGGCTGTGCCCGACTGCATAGATCTGACGGCCGAGCGACGTGCGGCTCAAGATGAAATGAATGGTCCCTATTGCCAGCACCATCGCCAAGATAGGTAGGGGCACGAAGAGAATCCTGCGGCTCCCGAACTGCACAAAGCCGTCGGGGAGGTTCAATGACCGAGTCTGCGTAATCAAGAGCGCCAGTCCCCGACCGAGAAACAGTGTCGCCAGCGTCGCGATAAAAGGCTGCATGGAGAAGTAGGCGACGAGCACAGCATTGGTTAGGCCGAAGGCAAGACCAACGCCTAGCGCAGCGACGACGGCAAGCGAGGCTGGCGATCCGTCGAGCAGCAGTTTACCGGCGACCGCAGCGGCGACAAACATGGTAGAGCCGACTGAAAGATCTATACCCGCCGTCAGCAGCGTGCAGGTCATACCTACCGCCACAATGGCCAGTGAGGAAGACTGCACAACGATGTTGATAAGGTTGCTGGAATCCAAAAAATGCCGAGAGATGGACCCGAACACTATCAGGACCAGCGCGAACGTAATCGCGCCATTGCCGGCGGCGCGGAGCATGAACCTCCGGAAGTGGCGCATCATGGAAGTGCCCCCGCTCCGAACGCAGACCTGAGGATTCGTTCGCTGTTGAACTCGGGGCGCGCCAGGTGGTCGCAGATCTCACCATTTCGCATCACAAGGATGCGATCACACATTCCTAGCAACTCTTCGATTTCAGAGCTGATCAACAGGAGCGCGCCACCTTCCGAAACAAATCTGTTCATCAGCCCATAAATTTCGTGTTTCGCCACAACATCCACCCCACGGGTAGGCTCATCGAGAATCAGTACCTTAGGTTTTGCTAGAAACCATTTGGACAGAACCACTTTCTGCTGATTGCCGCCGCTGAGACTTCTGACCTCCCTGGACAGGAGGGCGCTCGCACTGAGTCCTACGGACCTTCCAACTCGCGTCACAGCCTCAGCGAAATGATCCTGGTCAACAAAGCCGAAACGCGAGTACGCGGGCAGCGCAACCGCCGCGACATTGGAAGCTACACTCGCTTCCATGAACAGGCCTTCCTGGCGGCGATCCTCGGTGACAAATGCGACTCGCTGCCTGACCCGATCGTGTGGAGTGTTGTTCTGCGCCACGACTCCGTCAATCACGACATCTCCCTCAGCATGGCTGTCTAGACCAAAGATCATTCGGGCGAGTTCGGTGCGTCCGGCTCCCATCAGCCCGAACAGCCCCAGCACTTCTCCTTTGTTCAGACGGAAGTTCAAGTCTTTCACTACGCCACGCTGCGAGAGATGCCGGACTTCAAGCTTGGGCTCGTTCGACGCGCGCGACTGGCGTGTGGGATAAAGCTCTTCCAGATTCTGGCCGGTCATCAGCGAGATCATCGAAGCGAATGAGAACTCGCTCTTTGGCCCATGAGCCACCATGCAGCCGTCCCGCAACACACAGATCTCATCGCAGAGGCGGAGGACATCTGCCAAGGCATGGGAAATGTAGATCATCGAAATGTCCTTGGCTCGCAAACGCTCGATCAGGGAAAAGAGGCGTTCTGCCTCGCGATTGGTCAGCGAGGTCGTAGGCTCGTCGAGAATCAGTATTCTGGCGTCGACGTTCAGGGCCTTCGCGATCTCTACCAGCTGCCGCTCTCCAGGAGAGAGGTCGCCGACGAGCGTGTCGGTAGAAATGCCCAAGCCGACCAGCTCCAATAGCTGCCGGGCACGCTGCTGGATTGTTTTGTTGTCGAGAACAGGGAAACCCAGGACCCTGCGCCGGGGAAAACGCGGGACGAAGAGGTTTTCGGCAACCGTCAGGTTGCCGAACAGATTCAGCTCCTGATGAATAAATGCGATACCATGCTCCGCCGCGTGTTGGGGGTTGCGTAGCGCCAGACGTCGTCCCTCAACTAAGACCGAGCCGGAGTCGGGGGTCAGGACACCACCCAGGATGTTCATTAACGTCGACTTTCCTGCGCCGTTCTCTCCCACCAATCCTAAGATGTGCCCGCGCTCGAGGGAGAGGCTGACGTCGCGCAAAACCCGGACGTTGAAAAAACTCTTGCAGACTGCCTCGACTTGGAGAATGTGGGACATTCCAAATATCTATGCCTGGGCCGTCGAAGCTGCCCTGCGAACATCCAGCAGGGCAGCCAGGAGCACCAACGCTCCCTTCGCCATCATGATCACGAAATAAGACAGGCCCAGCAGGTTCAATCCGTTGTCCATGAAAGTCACGAAGAGTGCGCCGAAAACGATCCAGCGGATCTTGCCTCGTCCGCCAAACAGGCTCACTCCTCCGATCACGGGAGCGGCGACGGTATCCAGGAGCAATCTTTGCCCGATGATCGGCGATGCCGTTTCCAGACGTCCGGTCAATAGAATTGCGGCCACGGCAGCACAGACTCCGCTGACGACATAGGCGCAGATGATGGTCCGATTCACGGGAATACCGGAAATGAGAGCTGCCTTGGAATTCTGCCCCACCGAGTAGAGCCATCGGCCGATCACAGTTTCGCTCAGGACTAAGTGCGCGATCGCCGCCAGCATGGCGGTCAGCAGCAGTGCATAGGGAACAAAACCGATCGAACCCTTTCCGATCGTGGCGATCTGCCGCGGTAACTCGTAGATGTTCCTGGAGCGAGTGATCCACACCGCGACGCCGCCGAAAAACGTCATCGTGGAAAGGGTGACCACGAACGGCGGCATCTTGAAGAGCGTGATTGAGAGTCCGTTGAGAAAACCGATGACAGCTCCGACCAGCAACATCGCCGCCAATCCCACCGGCACTGACCATGGGCTATGCGAAAGCCATCCGCCGTCGGCGGTCATGATCAACCCACCCACCACGCTGCTGCACGCAAAGACAGCGGTCACCGAGAGGTCGATTCCGGCCGTGATCAGGACAAAACCCTGGGCGATAGAAACCACCAGCAAAGGAAGCAAGTTGGAAAGGACGCTGCGGAGATTCCCCGCAGAAAGCAGCCCCGGGATCAGTCCGACCATGACAACCAGATAGGCCGCTATCAAATACAACAGCAGATATTCCGAGAAGAGGAGCCTCGAAATCCTGTTCCCTGCCGATTGCCGTGAGTCGCCCACTTGGTCGCGGGTGGACTCACCCTTAGTCGAATCTGGGGATGCGAACGTAGTCACCTGAAGGTCACCGGCTCCCTGTATGTCCGACTTGGGTTGCATAACCATCCAAAACCGCAATTGACCGTTGTTCGGTCGACTTCAGCGCCGCTAATAGACCGGGCTTCGGCACTGCTCTCCAGGGAACGCCGGCGAGCGCATCATTTCTTGCCCTTCTTGCGTGAGCCCGCCTTGGCAATCACCAGAACCCAATCCACCATTTCGTTTGGAACGGGCGCAATCCAGGTACCGTCAGTTTCCACCCTGACCCCGTGAATTGCCTCTTCCTTGCCTGTCGAGGCGCAGAACCAGAATGCTTCGTACTCCAGCTTCGGATCCAGGTGGCTGACCGTTGGGGAAATCCATTGATGCAACGAGTCCGGTTTGTCACGAACCAGAGTCGGGAGATAAACGATCGCCAGTTCTCCTGGAATGAAGGCGGCGTAGGGCAGGCGATATTTCTCGAGCGTCCAGTGGGGTTCGACCCATTCAGCGTGTGGTTCGAGCCGCCACCATTCGAACTGCATCAGGAGTTCTTTCCCCCATGAAATCTGCTGCGCGCCGGGGAACCGGGCGGCCACGTCCCAGGATTCATCGAGATAGGAATGCCAATCGCCATCGGGTGTGCGCCCGTACGGCTCTTTGCTGGACTCCATCTCAAAGATCCCGCCCGCACCGTAGGTGTGTCCGGCCTCGCCGCTCAAGATGGCGCTCCAAAATCCGAATCGCACGACTTCCTGCCGGTTGTGCTGTTGCAGGCCCTCGTAGGAAACCTCACCGATCATGACAGGGATCCGCGGGGTCTTGTGCAGATCATCGACCAGAAGCTGAAGCGAAGCAGGCGTACCCCACCAGTCGTCGTGATTGGTCTGCAAAAGTTCGAAATCGAGAAGGCCAGGATCATCAATCTGATCGAGACAGCTGTGCATCGCCTGAGGGTGAAGCGTAAGTATCCTGTGGTAGGGATCGTTGGCACGAATGTAACGAGCGACATCGGTCCATCCGCTCTTCTGGAATGCTGAGTCGCGCTTGCGGCGGTCGGCAATCGTGAGGCCCTCCTTCTTCTTGAGGTCCTCCACCTCGGTCTCTGTACGCGGAGGCCAGAAGGGCATGGTCAATTCCCCCGCGAGACACCAGACCACCGGAAAAGCTCCCCAGCGGGCAATCATGTACCGCCAATGTTTCTGCATCTTTTCTACGCCCATGGGCGGGAGGTGATAGCCCCAGGCACCGACGATGCAGGGCACCAATCCGTTGTCGACCAGATATTGCATGCGCACGTCGGCCAGGTCCCAATACTGGGGATTGATTCGCGCGTACCCGTTTTCCCAGGGATATCCGGCCTCGTTCATGCTTCGCGGATCGAACGGCGATGTTCCTCCTCCAGTCGCTTCGGGATTGAGGCCACTGGTGATTTGAATTACACTGAAACCCTTTTTAACCCGATCGT
>Ga0075434_100004692_pt1 | contig 12347 bp, 14 predicted proteins | sample RhiMethybrSRZTD3_FD_75298 | JGI IMG/M metagenome (GOLD analysis project Ga0075434, IMG submission 75298) | Populus rhizosphere microbial communities from Tennessee, USA - Rhizosphere MetaG P. TD hybrid SRZTD3 | ecosystem: Host-associated > Plants > Roots > Rhizosphere > Soil | place: USA... | reverse complement strand
CTTTGCCGTCGGTCACTGTGACATTGAACACGACGAGATCCACGTCCACCGCGACTCTCTGTTGCGGCTCGTCCCGGCCTTGTTGAGCCGAGACGAGCGCAGCACCAGCCACGAGGCTGATGAGCGTGAATGTCAGGAGCGGGCGCACGACATCTTCAGTGCGAACCCGCCGGCCATGAAGAGGAGACCCATGAGGAAGAACGCCGGCATCGTGCTGGCGGTCTTGGGAAGCCGTGCGACTTGCTGTGGCGGCGCCTCGACGACCGCGGCGATCGCCACGTCGTCGCCGGTCGGCCGGACCGCGCGCACTGGTACGGTCTTGAGCGCCACGACCGGCGCATCGTCCGCCGAGGTCACCGGCGCCACGAGGTTCGGCGCGAGCTCGTCGGGGATATAGAGAACCGGCAGGTTGGTCACCTTCGCCAGCTGCAGCGCACGCCGCTTCGGATACACGAACTCCTGGCCCCAGTTGTCGCCCGGATAGAACCACGCGCGGATCGCCTGCGGGTCGCCGGCGGCGCGCTCGGCGAACGTCATCACCGTCTTGTCGGTGGCGCGAAGGCGGTAATTGGGGATCGCGAGGATGGTGGCGTAGATGTGCGACTCGTCCTTGTTGAACACCTGCACGATGTGACGGTCGGACAGCGAGTCGAGCAACCGGAAGACATAGACGCCGGCCGGCAGCACCTGCGCGTTCACTCCTGGAATCTCTACGGGCTCGTTGAAGGTCACCGTCGTCTTCTTGCTCGCGAACTGCGCGGATGCAGTGGTGGAACCGATGAAGAGAACGGCGAGAGCAAGCAAGGCCACGACCGCGCGATTGACACACGTACTCTGTTTTCGAATGGACATCACGACTCCTGACTGGTGAAGGGAACTGGCTGCGAGAACGAGGTGAACTGGCGGGACCTATCGCAGCGAAATCATGTGCGGACATCGTAGCCATCGCGCGAAGGCGCGTCTGTGCTGTTATGCACACCTCGGATGTGTGCACAACAGAACAGACACGCGCCGCGGCGGCGCCTATCGTGGTCCCATCGACATGCGATTCATCCACCTCTTTCTCGTCGGCTATTTCGTCGTCGTCATGGGCGTCGCGCTCGGCCTGTGGCAGACCGGTGTGCTCACGCGCGTCTCGCCGGTATGGCTCGGCGTCGGCATGCTCGTCGCCGTTGGCGCGGGCATCATGATGTCGGTCGCCGCTGGCAAGCCCACCGCCAGCGAGAAGCTTCAACCGTAACCTGTTCTCCACGAGGCTTCGATGCTGACTACCGTTGCGATCGTTCTGCTCGTCCTGTGGTTGCTCGGGATGGTGACCTCCACCGCGATGGGTGGATTCATCCACATCCTTCTCGTCGTCGCGATCGTCATGGTGCTGATTCGCGTGATCCAGGGTCGTCGTCTGATCTGACGCGACCGACCATTGCTGAATCTGCGAATGGGCCGCCTGCCGCGACGTATCGCCGGTGCCGTCAGCCGATGGTTGAGCCGCGGGTGGGGCCTCCTGCGGCGGTATCGTGTCGCCACGTGGATCGTCATTGGGATCGCCGCGGCTTCGGCGGTCGTGGTGTTCGTGCCCCTCGTGCTGATCGCGCTGCATGTCTACGGCGACCGGACGAATCTGCCCGACCCCGGACCATTCGAGCGATTCGAGTTCCTCGCCATCGGCCACGTCTACGACGCCAGCGGCACCCCGCTCGTCCAGCTCGCCCGCGAGCACCGAACGATCACTGCCTTTGAAGACATTCCACCGGTCGTGCGCGACGCGATCGTCGCGACCGAGGACAAACACTTCTTCACCCACAACGGCGTGGACTACTCGACCATTCCGCGCGTGCTCCGTCGGGTCAGAACGGCGACGCTGCTGGCGCGGATCGCGGGCAGGGGTCCCGCCGTCGAAGCCGACGCACCCGCGATCTTTCCGCAGGGGGGCTCGACGATCACGCAGCAGCTCGTGCGCGGGTACTTCCTCAAGGGGGTCACGTCGGGCGAAAACAGCTATCTACTCCAAGGCCTCGGCCGGCTGCCTCGATTGCTGTCGTTCGTGCTGGGCGCACGCAACGCGAACATGATCGCGCGCAAGGCCGAGGAGATGCGGCTCTCGCTCTGGATCGAGAGCGAGATGACGCGGCGGTTCGGCTCGAAGCGGCGCGCGAAGGAAGAGATCCTGGCCCGCTATGCGAGCTACGTCTACATGGGCAACGGCCAGTACGGCTTCGCCACCGCCGCCCAGTACTACTTCGGCCGGCCGCTCACGAGCCTGACCGCAGGCGATGCGGACACGGCGGCGCTCCTCGCCGGCATTCCGAAATCACCTCGCGACTACGCGCCGACGTTGGCGGATGGGGCGAACGTGCTGCGGCGGAGGAACCAGACGCTGACGCTCATGGCGGCGAACGGATTCCTGACGCGCGCAGCCCTCGCCGAAACAATCCGCCGGCCGCTGCCGCTGGTGGCCGTGCGTCGTGGCGTCGTGACCCATGCACCCTCGGCGGTCGGCCACGTGATCACAGAACTTCGTTCGCAGGGCGTCGCAAACGGACTCGAAGACCTGCTGCAGGGACGCCTCGACGTCTATTCGACGGTCGATGTCCGCGTGCAGCAGATTGTCAATGACGCGCTCGAGCGGGGCCTCGACGCATACGAAGCTCGCCATCCGCGCGCCGTGGGCATCACGCAGGGTTCGGTTGTCGTGCTTGGCAACGGCGATGCGCGGATTCTCGCGGAGGCAGGCGGTCGAGCACGGTACGGCGAGCGCTCCGGTGTATACAGCGATTTCAACCGCGTGATCGAATCGGCGCGGCAACCAGGATCGGCGATGAAGCCGATCGTCTATCTCGCCGCGTTTCGGAGCGGGGAGTTCGACCTCGAGTCACTGGTCCCCGACGAACCGATCAGCGTGCCGGACGGCATCAACGAGCCGAAGTGGATCTCGAACTACGATGGCCGGTTCAAAGGACCGATCCCCGCGCGTCAGGCGCTGGCCGAATCACGCAACGCGGCGGCCATGTGGATTGGCAGCCAGGTCGGCCTCGACCGCATCCTGCGCACCGCCCGTGGCCTCGGCATCACGACCGTGCTGCAGCCGTACCCGACCACAGTGCTTGGCGCATCGGAGGTGAACCTGCTGGAGCTGGCAAACGCCTATCGGACGATGGCGTCCGGGGTCTACGCGCAACCGTACATCATCAGCCGCGTCGTGCGAGGCTTCGGCGCCGATGCGACGGTGCTACACGGCCGCCCTGCGCCAGTGCTCAACTCCGACCCGGGATTGCTCCTGATTCAGGAAGGCCTGCGCGGCGTCGTGCGGATCCCGGGCGGGACAGCCCATGCGCTCGACTCACAGACGTTTGCGATTCCCGTCATGGGCAAGACCGGAACGACCAATCAATTCAGGGATGCGCTGTTTGTGGGATCGACCTATGGCGTCAATGGCATCACCGTCGCCGTGCGGATCGGGTTCGACGACAACAGCTCGCTCGGCAACGGTGAAACGGGTGCGCGGGTGGCCTTGCCGATATTCCGCGCGGTTGTGGCTCGTATATACCGCGACCGGCTCGCCGGCGCCGTCCCGGCCTTTCCCGAGGAACTGGAAGCTCGAATTACCACGTATCTCGATGGCCCCGCTCCCGCGGCCTTCATTGCGGCCGCCCGACGCAAGCCACTGCCGGAGGAATGGAAATGGCTCTTCGCTCATGGGACGGTGACGCGATGACCAGGCTGTACCCGCGGGCGAACGCGCGCAAGGGCCGCACCCAGCTCAAGTCGTTGAACGTGGCGACGACGACCGCGACGTTCGCGCCGTCCACGACCATCTTTGCGCAGGGCGACCGCTGCGCGGACGTGATGTACATCGCGAAGGGGCGCGTCCGGCTGTCGGTGACGTCGCCGCAAGGCAGGACCGCGGTCGTGTGCGAGCTTCACGCAGGGACGCTGTTCGGGGAAGGCGCGCTGGCAGGCCAGCGGCGCCGCAAGTCCAGCGCGCAGGCGATGACCTCCTGCACCATCATCAATGTTGCGACGGCGGAAGTGCGGCGGCGGCTTCACCACGACGTCGCGCTGTCCGACTGGCTCCAGTCGCAGATGCTCGCCCGGAACGCGCGCATCGAGGCAGACATCGTCAACCAGATTTTCAACCGGAGCGAAAAGCGGCTCGCCAAGGCACTGCTGTTACTCGCGGGCTTCGACGAGCACCAGTTGCTGCGCCACGCGTTGCCGGTCATTTCCCGGAACGTGCTAGCGGACATGTGCGGGTTGACTCGCTCAACCGTCGACCGCCTGATGAGCAGCTTCCGCAAGCGGGGATTCCTCGAGCGACAGACCCTGCAGAACGGCGGCATCCAGATCCATCGCTCGATGTTGAGCGTCGTCCTGCAGGACTGACTTCCACCCACAACGATCAGGAGAGTACATGATGAAAAGTACGGTGAACGTCGTCGCGATTCTCGCGGTGCTGGCGATCGCGCCAGTGGCACTGTCTGCGCGCGGCGCCACCGCGCCGCAGGGCGCGGGCGAAACCATCAAGAAGGGCGCCACGAAAACCAAGGACGGCGTCGTCAAAGGCGCAAAAGTCGTCGGGAACAAGGCCAAGGACGGCGTCAGCAAGACCGGCGAGATCATGACCGACGGGTGGATCACTTCGCGGGTGAGCGCGCGGTTCGTCAACGAGGACACGCTGAAGAACAGCGACATCAACGTCGACACGAACGACCATATCGTGACGCTCAAGGGCACGGTGCCCACGTCGGCCGGCCGCGCCAGGGCAGGCGTGGTGGCGAGGCAGACCGAAGGCGTCCGCCGCGTCGTCAACAACCTGACCATCAGCTCGAAGGGTAAGAGCTAACCATGAACGACACGACACCGCGGCCAGGACACTATCCGTTCGTGTTGGGGCTCGTCACGGGAACGTTCGTCGGCGCCGGCCTGGCCGCATGGCTGGCGCCGCGAGCCTCAGAGAAGTATCGCCAGGCCAGCTCACGCGTCGCCGAAGTGGTCGACGACCTCACGCAGCGAGGTCAGGGCGTCCGCGACGACATCGCCGGGGCGGTCGCGCGGGGCGCGCACGAGGTGGCACATGGCGCGCTCGAAGTTGAGCGCGTGGCCACAGCCGCGCGGAGGCCTCGTGCCGTCCACGCGAAGGCCTCGCTGTAAGCGGGCGCGATGACGACGAACACCATCGACGGACACGACATGGCTCGGGCCATGTCGCCACACCGTCGAATGGCGCGGCGGAGACGCCACGCATCACGCCGCCGACCTGCTGGTCACCAGTCAGCCGGCTGACGTCTGAATCAACATCTTGCTTCCATGTCCGCCACGGCTGCGAGTATCTTCGCCGCCTCGCCCGCGCGCGTGTTCGCGACCTGATCGAGCCTGCCATCAAGACGGCGTTGGTCGCCGTGACCGCGCCGGTGCGGCAGGGAAGGTCAAGTCGGTTGACGACGCGCTTGACCCCTTCAGTGCCCTGGCGATTGACGCCAGCCTGTCTGGCGTCCGGCGACGTTCACGACCGTATCCTTCGGCGTCACCACGTGCCTGGCCGTATCCACGTTGATGATGCTGCCCTTCAACGCGTCCGTTCGCGAGGTCCGCCGTGCCATCGCGCCGACCATTCCAGAGATGACGAAGGTGGCCTGGAGTAAGAAACGCGGCGAGAATCCTGAACGTCGCGCGACCATGCAGCGTAAGACGTCGTCATCAACCTGCACCGCAAGGAGTACGACAACGCGATTGACGAACGCTCCGTCGATGATGCGACGGAGCGTCGCGACAACTCTAATTAGTTACAGCCGGCGTTGGAAATCGTGGCGTTCGTCATCGTCACCGCCGTGCCGAATGTCACGGCGCGCCCGGTCAAGACCACGTTGGTCGCCGTCACCGCGCCGGTGTTGGCCAGGAAGGTCCCGATTGCGCTCCCGGTCAGGGTCCCGGACACAGGAATCTGGAAGCCCACTCCACCACAGGTCGCGCCGCCGGAGAGACTGATAGCGGAGGCCGCGCCCGTCATGATGAACGTGTCGGTGAACCTCAGGATGTGCGTGCCGCTGCCGGTCAACGTCAGCGTTCCGCCGTTGATATTCGAAGCTGCGTGCGGCACGCAGTAGACGCCCGGTGCGAGCGTGATGCCATCCAGAAGGCCCGACGCCAGCGTCTGGCAGGGCTGGGTCCACGAGTTGTACACGGTTGCCAGATCGTTGTGGGCCGTCTGCGCGGCGCCGTCGGCTGCGTGGATCGTTCCGGCATCGGAGCAGCTCGCCGGGAAGCCCGTGATTGCCGCCAGGGGCCATGACCCCACGTCGCCGACCACCGTCGAGGCCGTGCACGTGACTCCCGAGGAGCCCAGAAGCGCGAAGGCCCTGACCGTGGATGGAATGTTCAACGATGACCCGCCGCCACCACCGCCACCGCCACCGCCACCGCCACCGGGCAACGCTCCATTTGCAAAGAGACGGATTTGGACCGGTTTGCTGACCCCACCGTAACTCGCCGTAATGACGACCTCGGTGACATTCGAAACACCCGCGGTGGGAATGGTGACAGTGGCCGTCCTGTTGCCCGCTGACACGTTGACGCTGGCAGGCGGACGTGCGTCTTGACCACTGCTCGCGAGCGCAACCACCGCGCCGCCATCAGGTGCCGGACCGTCGAGCGTGACGCTGCCGGTAACCGGCTCCCCACCCGTTTGCAACAACGGAACGATGGCCAGCGACAGCAGCCGCGTTGGTGACGACGCCGGTGGCGGCGTTGACGGAGGTGTTGGCGTCGGCGCAGGTGTGGGGTCTGTTGCAGGTGCCGGCACCGCGATATCTGTCGGCGTCACTGTCGTTATGGGTGCGACGATCGACGGTGCCAGCGCTGTGGGCGTCGATGTTCCGTTGCACGCGGCCGCGAATCCCAGGGCCAGCACCAGAACACTCCTGCGCAGAATCTGAGGGTCATTTCGCATCATTCATGTCCATCCTTACGCGTCGCTGCGAATCAGTTCGTTGTGAACTCGACAAGCTCGACGCGGTACGAAGGGAGCGTAGCGCGCGCCGTGAGGCAGCGCTGTTCAAGACGGGACACCGGTGCGCTCTGACAGCACCGGTTGCAGCGGACAGACGGTCGGACGGGAGACCGCGGAGCGAGGGCTGGACGGATGATGCGGTCTAATCGTGCAGCACGACCGTCAACAGCGAGCTGTTGACCTTGATGCCGCCGTTGTATTCGATGAACCCCAGCTCGCGGAACTTGTTCATGAAGAAGTTGACGCGCGAGCGCGTGGTGCCGACGATCTCGGCGAGGGTTTCCTGCGACAGTTTCGGCAGGGTCAGCGGCTGATCGTCCTTGCCGTAGCGCGCCAGCAGCAGCAGCGCGCGGGCGAGGCGCTTCTCGCTGGAGTTGAAGAGTTGATCGATCAGGTCGTCCTCGATGCGGATGTTGCGCGCCAGCATGTGCGTCAAGAAGCGCTCCGCCAGTGCCGGCTCGTTGTGGATCATCTCCTGCATCTGGCTCTTCTCGATCACGAGCACAGTGCTGGCGCTGAGCGCCGACGCGGTCGCGATCCGTCGTGGCTGCCCGGCGAGACAGCCCTCCCCGAAGAAGTCGGCAGGTCCGAGTATCGCGACCACTGCTTCCTTGCCGGTCTTCGACAGGACCGACAACTTGATACTGCCCAGCTGAACGTAGAACACGTCGCTTGCGGGATCTCCCTGCGCGAAGACGACCGCCGACCTGGGATATTTCGTGATTTTTCGCTTGATTCCTGCGGAATCGAGGAACTTCTTGAGCTCAAACGGTGGGATGGGCTGAAGTCCTGTCTGCGGTGCGACCATCTTCTTCACTGGCATCGCGGCGGATTATCTCATGTCGGTCGCGGCCGAAGCGCGGGTCAAGGTCCCGTCCCTGACCCGCAGTGTCGATGCGGCTAGCTGATTCTGACCCGCACGGTCAACGGCGCGGTGAGGGTTGTCGTCACATCGGCGCCAGGCGCGAGGCGCATCTCCTGGCCCTTCGTGGCGAGCACGAGACCGGTGCCGGCGCCGCCGCCGACCGCGGCACCCTTCGCGGCGCCGCTCTTGCCGCCGAGTAATCCGCCGACCACGGCACCGGCGCCGGCGCCGATCCCGATCTTCGTCGCATCCTCACTCTTGGTGGCGGAGGCTACGCGCGAGACGCCAGCCGTCTGCACGTCGTACGTGGTGCCGTCGCTCGTCAGCGTGTTGAAGCGGAACGCCACCTGCGCGCGTCCCTTCACGCGGCCAGAGGCCTCGGCGCTGGTCACCTGTCCCGCCACTGTCGATCCGGCCCGCAGCACGTCGCGCCCGTCCACAGTCACCGCGTGCGTGAGCTCCGCGCTGACCGTGTCTTCGACCTTGCTCGTGTCCGACGCGACAGCGCTCGTCAGGCTCAGGCTGAGTGTCGTACCCGACGGAATCGTGACCTCGCGGTAACTCGATGCGGGCGCCTTGGTGGCGACCTTCCTGACGGTGGCCGGGCTGGATGACTCCGCCGTCGGCTTGGCGCCGGTGATCGCGCCGTCTGCGGCGGCGCTCCCGCTATCGGCCGCGGTCGTGCCGCAGCCGGTCGCGAACAGCGCCCCTCCAAGAATCACGCACAGTAGCTTTGACATACGGCTCCAATCGGTGTGGTTCGTTGCTGGTTGTGGCTCTTGGAACATCCTAGGCGTTCGGCTGAGTGCCGTCTGTGCTGTTCTGGACACGTGGGCACGCCACTTGTTCAATCGGGTACATCCTCCTCGGCCGCCACACGCTAAGGTTGTGACATGGCGAATCTGCGCGACACACTCGAGGAACGGGAAGCGCGGCTCGAAATCAGGATCAAGGAGTACCAGGCAGCGGAAAGGCAGCGGTTGATCAGTCACGGTATTCCCCTGTGGACGCGCGCCGAGGCCGAGCACACGATGGCGCGGGACACGAAACCGCCGTCCGGGAAAAGCAACTGATAGCCACTCAGGTGTCTACTGCGAACATTTGCGCCAGGTGATGCCGCGCGGCGTGAATCAGGTGGCCAATGCAGTCATGGTGATGCTGGGTCCGAAGGGACGCGGCGTGCTGTTCGGCGCGAGCTTTGGTGCCGCCGACGATCACGAAGTCCGGTCACATGGGTGATTGTAGGTTCCTGGCCAAGCGGCCGCAGCCCTTTGTGAACTCAAATCGCGTAACGTGCTGGATCACGCCGCGATGTCGCGCGCGAGCGCCGAGACAAAAGCGGGCTGCCGATCCGAAATAGGCATATGTGGCCTTGCCGCGGCATAGGTCATGACGCGGAACATGCATCCCAAGGTTGCGCGCGCGACAACCAGACCCGCCACGACAGAAATCGTCATGATTCCAAAAAGGACCATCGATTGACCGCGGAGCCTTGCACAGCGCCCCAATGCTGAAGTCGATGACGCTCCGCCGCCTTGCGCGTGTCCGATCTTCCGCGACAGCGGCGCACTCAGTGCGTTCCGGGACGGCGACTCGCGTTGGTGCTGCACGGCTCTCTCGGCGCGAATAGTTGCCTGTCTGGGAAATCCTGACACTGTCATCCAACTGTCCGACATAAACCTAGGAGCGAGAGAGATGAAGCCTGTGTGTATCGGAAGAGACCGCGCCCCGTCCCGCACGTCGTTTCGCACACGCCCGGCAGTCGCGAGACTGTTGTTCGCTTTGCCACTGCTACTCGTCGTGGCGACGCAGAGTGCATCCGCCCAGGACGCCGCGAGAGCGCGGCCGCTCACACCTTCCGCGTCAACGCCAATCGAAGACGATCTATCGACGACGCCGGCGCAATTGCGGAACGTCGCAATCCGGTTACCGGTCGCCGCGCTGCTCGGGGCTGCACTCGCGTTTCGTCCACGTCGGCGCGGCACACCACCACGCTCGGCCCCGGTGATTCAGACGCAGATTATTCTCGCGATCGTCGGGGCGCTCGTCATGGTGATTGTCGGTGCCAGTCTCGCTCGCGCGTTTGGTGTCGCAGGCGTCGCCGGTCTGATCCGCTACCGCGCCAAGATCGAAGACCCCAAGGATGCCAGCGTCATGCTGGCGACGCTGGCTGTGGGACTCGCATCCGGAGTCGGACTCTTCGTGGTGGCGATCTTCGGTGCGATATTCATATTGGCGGTGCTGTGGGCGATCGAATCGATCGAGCCGAATCCGCTCAAAGTGTTTACGTTGAAGATTACCAGCAAGGAGTCAGAAAAGCTGCAGCCGCGGATCGAGCAGCTTCTCCGGCGCCACCGCGCGGCATTCGAATTGCGCGCATCGTCGCCCGAAGAAATCTGCTATGAGGTGCAATTGCCGATTCAGGCGCGCACCGATGCGTTGTCCAACGCGATTGTCGACCTGGACGAGGCGAGCGCCGTTGAGTGGGAAGAGAAGAAGAAGGACAAGGCCTGACGCCACGTTGAACAGGGGATCTTCGACGCGACGAGTCATTGCGTGATGCGCGTTCCACGGCCTCGGAGCAGACCTCTCGGCTGGCGCCGCCCGTCGCTCGGCAGACGCAGGCGCCGGGCTCTCACGATCGATCCGCTGAAACGGCCTCCGAAGGGCCTCGCCTCGTTCTGGACGCGAGGACGGAAGCTCCTGTGGTCCTGGTGGCCCTGGCTGCTCGCGTGCCTGTTCGCGATCGCCGAGCGGAAGTGGGGCTGGGCGTTTGGCACCGGCGCGATGGCCACGTTCAGTTACCTGATTGCGCCTGTCGAATCGCCGCCTCGATACGGCCTGGATCACGAGTTCGACGTGGATTCGCCCGAGTTCCTGCCGACAATCGCCGGCGCAGTCGGCATCCCCTTCACGCACGGCAATCGAATCGAGTTGTTGAACAACGGCGACGAATTCTACCCGGCGATGCTGCGCGAAATCGCGGGCGCGCAGAGGTCGATCACCATCGAGGCGTATATCTACTGGGAAGGGGATATCGGCCGTCGGTTCGCGTCGGCGCTCGCCGAGCGGGCCAAATCGGGCGTCACAGTCAAGATCCTGCTCGATGCCGTGGGGTCGAGCAGCATCGGCGCCGACATCCTGGAGATCCTCGAATCGGGCGGCTGTCAGGTAGCGTGGTACAACCCGATCAAGTGGTACACCATCGGTCGCTTCAACAACCGAACCCACCGCAAGTCGCTGGTCATCGACGGCTGCGTCGGGTTCACGGGCGGCGCCGGCATTGCCGATCAGTGGCTCGGGCACGCCCAGGACAAAGACCACTGGCGCGACACGCAGGTCCGCATCGAGGGCCCCGCCGTCACCCCGCTGCAAACTGGGTTTGCCCAGAACTGGCTGGAACGAACCCGGGAGCTCGTGTCGGGCCCCATCTACTATCCGGAGATCGACGCTGCAGGTCCGCACATGGCGCTGACGCTCATGAGCACGCCCGTGACCGGCGCATCAACGGCGCGGACGATGTATTACCTCTCCATCGTGTGCGCCCGGCGCAGGATTTGGATTGCGAATCCCTATTTCGTGCCCGATGCTCCGGCGATCGATACGTTGATCGAGGCGAAGCGGCGCGGCGTGGACGTGAAGATCATGGTGTCGGGCATGAACAACGACAACTGGCTGTCCCGCCAGAATGGGACGCGACTGTACGGGCGTTTACTGCAGGCCGGCATCGAGATCTACGAGTATCAGACCACGTTACTCCATCAGAAGACCATGGTCGTTGATGGCGTGTGGGGCACGGTCGGTACGACCAACTTCGACAGCCGCTCCTTTGCGCACAACGAGGAAAGCAACGTGTGTTTCTACGACGAGCCCTTGGTGAAACGCATGGAGGCGATGTTCCGAGAAGACCTGAACGCATGCGTGCGTGTCGATCTCGATACGTGGCGGCGGCGTGGCCTCTGGGCAAGGACCCAGGAGGTGGTCGCAGCGCTCCTTCAGGAACAGGTGTGATGTTTAGTGCGCAGTCGAAGTTCAGCGAGACCCCACGACTCGCTGGAGATGCCCCTGCGCACTACTGCTCAGGCGCCGGGCAATGGCGGGCAATGCACCACAGCATCGCCGGCATTGACGGCAACGGCGGGATTTTAGAATCTGTAAGTTGCAGAATCCATTGGAGGCGGGAGAGTTCGAATCCCACCCTCTCCGCCAACTTGAGCTTCTGTGTTTTCAATCGTTTAACTTGGCGACGTGGGTTCTCAACGGGCAATGAGTGTTCTCGTCGCCTGATGTTCGGCCTCTAACTCGTTGAAAATTGCGCCCGCGTTGGCCACGTGGGTGCCATTTCCACCCTTCCATGTCTTCATCCCGTGGTTTCCCTTGGCGGCTGGCCAACTGACCAGCGCGGATAGTCCTCTTCGTCGTGTGGCCGCGGAAAAGAACGTGACGCCGTCGCAAGTCGCGTTGGCCTGGCTGCTC
>Ga0075434_100004689_pt1 | contig 12348 bp, 10 predicted proteins | sample RhiMethybrSRZTD3_FD_75298 | JGI IMG/M metagenome (GOLD analysis project Ga0075434, IMG submission 75298) | Populus rhizosphere microbial communities from Tennessee, USA - Rhizosphere MetaG P. TD hybrid SRZTD3 | ecosystem: Host-associated > Plants > Roots > Rhizosphere > Soil | place: USA... | reverse complement strand
TTACACTACGCTTCCAACGGCAACTTCAGCCCGAGTGGAAGTTATTTGCCAGGCGCCATCGGGTTTAATCTTGCGGACGTTAGCAACGTCGCCCAACTCAAATCCTTGCCGGACGGCGTCAAAGGCCTCGTGTGGGTTGGCCAGTGCAATGGCGTCGATGCCAAGTTCCTGAACACCGTCCGGCCGTACATCGGCAACGCGAAGCTGTTTGGCTTCTATTTGATGGATGACCCGGATCCGACGGGAGTGCATCGCCCGCTCTGCACCGCCAACAATCTGAAAGCGGAGTCGGACTGGATTCACGCCAACGTGCCCGGCGCCAAGACATTCATCCTCCTTATGCAAATGGCCTCGTCGACGACGCCGTCGTTCAAAGACACCTACAACCCCACCAATTCGCATGTCGACCTGTTCGGTATCGATCCTTACCCCTGCCGAACGGAATTGAAGGATTGCGATTACGATGCGATCGACCGCTACGTTGCCGCTGCCGAATCCTGGGGAGTGGCACGCGATCGTATGGTTCCAGTTTATCAGGCGTTTGGCGGTGGCAACTGGGTCAACGATGCTGGGGGCAGATATGCCCTGCCGACTGTCAGTCAATTGCAACAAATGCTGGCTCGTTGGGAAGCGCTCGTACCTACACCCATATTCGACTTTGTTTATAGCTGGGGATCGCAGAATGCAGACGTGGCGCTCGACGGCTCACCGGATTTGCAGGCGGTGTTCCGGCTCCGGAATAGAAGGCTTTCAGATCGCTTGCAGTCGCAGCCGGTGGGCCGGGAGGCGGGCAGATGATCTTGGACGTGCTGTTCGCGCTCGGGCTGCTGGTGTCACCTGCCTCGCAGCTACGGCTCGCGGGCTCTCCGGTCGGACCGGGCGAGATTTGTCTGCTGATCTGGATCGTCCTCACACTCGGCCGCGAGGCGGCCGGCCGTGGCCCTTATTTGACGCTGGCTCTCTCGCGACTGCTGATCTTTTGGTCGCTGTTTACCGTCGCCCAGTGCCTGGGGACGCTGACGGGATATGTCATCGGTGACGAACATGATCCTCGCTGGTTTCTGCACGACGTCATGGCCTACCCTCTCTTGGCCATCGCAAGCTGCCTCAGCGTGATTGGAACCAACCCCGGGCCTCGTTTGCATCGGGTCGCCTGGCTTCTGTGCGCAATTGGCACGCCTTTCTTGGCCCTGCAGCTGGCTCACGCTTGGGAACTGATCAACATCTCTTCGGTCGATCCTTGGTGGTGGGACCAGTTTCGCGGCTGGTCAGCAAATCCGCATCAGCTTGCCGTGCTGTGCACTGTGCTTGGGATTCTGTCGCTCCATCTCGCCGAAACCGCCACTCGACTCGGCACCAGGATCGCTGCTCTTGCCTGCGCTATCGTCCCAATCTACGCGGCAAAACTCACGCAGAGCGATTCCTTCAGCCTCATTCTTGTCGTTGCCGGCCCCATCTTTATTGCGTTCAAACTCCGCACTTGGCTCGTGTCGCGGACATCGCGGATTACGTTCCGCTCCGCGGTCGCTTGGATCGTCGTCCTTGCATCGCCGTTGGCCGCGATTTCCGCCGTCCCGTTGGCTTACTCGATGGCGAGCGAGGTTGAAGAGTTTGCCCAGGCGTTGGCGCGGGGAAACGCGGCGCAGACCGAGGAGAAGACGGAACTGCGGTTCGCGCTATGGGGGCAGGCCGCACGGAGAGGGGTCGAGGCTGCAATGTTGGGGCTGGGGCCGGGCCCGCATCTTGAAATACCGCCCTCTATTGTCGAACAAAGACAGCTAGACGCAGCGCATCCCAAGTTTGTCGAGCACCCCCAACTTGCCTTTGCGCCTAATTTCGAGGCCCACAACACGCTGCTTGATCTTTTCACCCAGGGCGGGCTGATCGTCGTTGTGAGCTTCATCTGGATCGTGGCGACGGCTTTCACAGTTGCGTACCAGAGCGGGCAGGCGGGGCTTCCGACCTTGCTGTGCGGCCTCTGCATATATGCCGTGGCCACGTTGATTATCCGGCATCCGATCTTTTGGTTTGCAATCACGCTCTGCTTGGTAGCGCGGCCGCAGCCGACAACTCGATGGCAATCCACGACCGGAGGCAATCGCCTTCAGCTGCGCGGTGCAGATGGAGCGGGCAAAGCGCACGCCAGGTTGTGCCAATTGCGTGGATAGGTTGCTTCTGAATGGAGAGGCATGGAGGTGCTGATGCAGCTGATAGATAGGACCCTGCGCACCGCCGATCCCATGCCGTCCGCAGCTGACGTCGAGATCGAGCCGCAGGATGCCAAGCTCACGATGGTTCCCGAACCGCATTTCTTGCAGCTCATTGGGGTCCTGCATCGGCGAAGGAAGCTGATCCTCACGATCGCAGCCGTCGGAACAATACTGGCTGGTGTCACCGGGCTGCTGATCGCACCCAAGTATACTGCAACGGCGCAGATCGTCGTGGAGCCTCCGGCAGGCGCTCTCCTCAGTCCAGAAACGGTCCAGCAGGTCATTGACACCCACGTGTCGATGTTAACCTCTGCCAATCACTTGCAGCGCGTCATTGCCAGTCTGCGGAAAGAGCCGGAGCTTCTGGGAAGGACATCCGAAACCAGAACGGAGACCGCAGCTAGCGCGAGCGGCCTTGCCGGCGACGCGCAGGCGCGATCGGCTACCGCTGCGCAGGTGGCCGCGGAGTCGAGCAAGATCGACGCTGGACCACTAAGCCTCAAGGAGCTCCAACGGCGAATAAACGTCTGGATACAGGCGCTCATCAGGAAGAGAGGCGACGGCACAGAGCTGACGTTCGACGAGCTCGACCGCCGCCTGAAGGTCATGCAAGAGCGCCGTTCTCGGGTTATCGCAATTAGCTTCCAGTGGACAAATGCCGAGCAGGCGGCAGCCATCGCGAACCGCATCGTTGGGCTCTATGTCGAAAGCCAGACCGAGCAGCAGCAGGTCTACAACATCCGAGAAATGGCTCGGCTTGAGGCACGACTATCGGCTGTCAGGAGTGACGTCGAGCGTGCCGGCGTGGCCTTGCAGGCGGCAATCCAACGGCGGTTCGGTGCGAGCCAAAGCCAGAGCAACCAGGAACAGGACACCAGGGTGGACGCACGCGAACTCGAGCGCCGGGCTTCCACCAGCAGACAGCTCTATGCGAACCTTTTGCAGAGACAGAAAGAGCTCCGTGAGCAGCAAGAGCTGATCAAGCCGGATGCGAGTATTGTTTCACTAGCATCGCCGCCGCGTCGGCCGAGCTCTCCAAATCCGATCCTGTTCATGGTTCCTGCGCTGATCGCCTCTCTGATCTGTGGAAGTTTGCTGGCGATGGTCCTGGAGCGGCTTGATAGAGGTGTGCGCTCCGCGCGAGAAATTAGCGATATCTTCGGTATATCCTGCATCGGGCTGGTACCGCAGATACCTCGAAGGCGCCTAATCCGTCTCAGCCAGTATCTCTTGGCAAAGCCATTTTCTCCTTACGCAGAGGCAATACGATCGGCGGTCGCGATGCTGCGGCTGACAGAGCCCGGTCACCCAGCGAAGGTCGTTTTGATCAGCTCCTGCATCGCAGGCGAAGGAAAAACGGCGCTGGCCCAGAGTTTGGCGACCTACGTCGGGTCTCTCGGACGACGGGTGCTCCTGGTCGATCTCGATTTTCGGCAGGGCTCGCGGCCGGGCGAAAGAGCAACCCTCGATTGGTCCCTGCAGAGGTCGTCGCCGGCGGATTCCATCCGGCACGTCACGGAGGCTGGGTACGACTACCTTCCAATGCGCGGTCACCGCCGCGATCCGTTGATACTCTTTGCCTCTGAACAAATACAGAGCCTGATCCGTCAGCTGCGCGAGCATTATGACTATCTGATCGTTGACGGTCCGCCTGTGCTCGGCACTGTTGAGGCGCGGTTGCTTCCTTCCATTGCGGACAGACTACTCTTGGTTGTGAAATGGGGGAGCACGAGGCGCGAGGTGATTGCGAATGCGTTGCACCTGCTTCGTGACTGCGGTGGTCTCAATGGAGAGGGCAGCGATCCTGCGATGGCCATCCTGACGCAGGTCGATCTCAAACGACATGCGCGATATCGCTATGGTGATGTGGGCGAATTTCTCGCAGGGCATGGGAGGCACTGCTCCCGTTCCATTGGACCGCGACTGCAGACCGCCACCACAGGCCCGACAGCGGAAGGCCATGAAAGCCGCCTCGCGACGGCTTCCTCGCTACCCCACAGGACCATCCCGACGCCGGAAAGACAACTTCAGAAACTCAAAACCGAGCAGCCGTCGAGACCGAAGGGGACCGGAAGTGAAGCAGGATGCTCCGCCTAAGCCAGATCTAATCGGCTGCGCGGGGGCGGACAACGCGATCTTGCCTCTGCTGCTGTCGGTTTTGAATGACTTTAATCGACAGAACCTTTCCTACTGTTATTGGAAAAGCAGCAGGCGGGTTTGTCGAGGCTTAACGGGCGAGGGAGATCTCGATCTACTTGTTGCCAGAGAGGATCAGCACCGTGCCCAGGCAATCCTGCTTGCTTGGGGCCTCAAGCTTTTTCCTTGCATAGCCAGCCGCGACCATCCGGCGATTTTGAGCTTCCTGGGTTACGACGAGCCGAGTGGCCGGATCGTGCATCTGCATTTGCACTTCCGATTGGTTGCTGGCAACAGCCTGCTCAAAAACTACCGTCTAGCATGGGAAGACGCAATTTTGTCGTGCGCAACCGTGCATCCAATTTTACCAATCCGGATGTTAGATCCATTGGACGAGGCATTGTTGTTGATAGTACGCAGTTGCCTAGAATTGAGGCGATCAGATCCCATCTTGCTCCGCGACTGGAGGACTGCGAGGCTCAAGTTCGCGCTCGATCGCAGGGAACTTGCCGCGCGCATTGATCGCGCGTCGCTCAGCAGCCGAGCCACCGAGCTGCTGGATCACGATCTAGCGGAGATGATTGCCGACGCCATCTATGGAGAACCAACGCCGAAGGATCAGCGCCGCCTCCGGCGGCGCATCCAAAGGCAATTTGCCGCTTACCGCAGCTACAACGCCTTCGAGGCCGGGCTGCGGAGCCTCGGACGTGCTGTCATCTGGGCCGCTGGCGCCTTGAACAAGCGTTTCTTCTGGGCACCCCGGCCGTGGAGTCGTCGTGCGCCAGGTGGTGGGCACGTCGTGGCTGTTATCGGCGTTGACGGTAGTGGGAAGTCCACCGTCGTCGCGACGGTTCGGGCGTGGCTTAGCCAAGAGATCGATGTCGTGCCGATTTACTTCGGTACCGGGGGTGGTAGGCCGTCTCTGGTGCTATGGCCGTTCAAACTGATGGTACCCTTGATCACGCTCTTCCTCAAGACCAAGCCCAAGGGCGCATCGCACGGCAAGATCTCAGATCGCCCTCCAGGTCTGCTTTACAGTGTGCTCCTGACAGTCTGGGCCACAGTCGTTGCTATCGAAAAGCGCATCAAACTGTCGGCAGCGCATCGCGGAGCCAGTCGGGGTCTGCTCGTCCTCACCGATCGATATCCGCAGAATGAGATCCCAGGCTTCAACGAAAGTCCGCTGATGTCACGCTTGAGCAGCGTGCCGCTTTGGCTCCGCCGGTTTGAGGCGAGAGCGTATTCTCTCGCACATCGTCTTCCACCCGATCTCGTCATTAAGCTCATTGTCACGCCCGAAACGTCGGCGCGGCGCGAGCCAGATATGGACCCCGCGGTGATGCGGACACGGATCGCAGCGGTGCCGCGGCTTGCCTTTCCGGGTGCTCGCGTCGTGTGCATCGACGCAGAGCAGTGTTTGACCGAGGTGATCCGCGTAGTGAAGCGCGAAATCTGGGGCCTGCTCTAGGTCCGGCTTGGAGAGGCTCGCGCATGATAATCGAGCTGTTTGGACACCCTGGCGCTGGCAAGACCACATTTGCCCATGCGCTCTGCGCGAGTCTGAGAGACCGAGGTCATGTCGTAAGGCTCGTCCTAAGTTACCGACCGGCCGAGCCGCCGCCGTCCGTTTATCCTTACGCAGACGAGGCAATTCGTCCGCAGGCTACCGCCGTAGCAAAACGGTTGATCCGACCGGCAATTGAAATGCTTGCACTGGCGCGTCATCCGGTTGCGAATTCATACGACATCATAAAGGCGGCCGCTTTGATGAGGGTACTGCCACCAAGAAATTTGCTTTGGTCCGTGAGGATGAGCCAATACATAGTACGCCTATCGCACGCTTGGCGGCAGGCTTCGCGGGCGGAGCACATCGTGTTGTTCGACCAAGCGTTCGTTCAAGCCGTCTGCTCGCTCCTGTCATTTCAGGCTCGGGAGCCGGATGCGGCGCTATTTGCGCAGGCGCTCGAACACATACCGAAATCCGATCTTCTAATCCGGCTCGACGCTCCACACGAGGCCCTCAAGGCCCGCTTGTGCGATCGGATACATCATCAAAGCAGGATCGAGCGGCTGCTAGAGCAGCATCACGAGACCGACCTCGTGTCGATGCATCTTATTGATCAAATACACGAACTGTTGCGAAAGCGCGGGCAACCCATCATTTGCATCTCTTCTCTCGATCGACGTTCGCTACATGACAGCGTGCTGCGGGTTGGAGAGCAGATCAATTCGAGATCGGCCGCCCAACATGGAGAAACTGAGACATGACGAACGTTTGGAGAGGCAATGGTCGCAATCATGCCGCCCGATTGGATCAGAGCAACAGTCACGGCGCTGCGCGGGAAGTGCGATCGAATGCACAGATCAGACAAGGACAAGTCCGGACAACGGCCACTATTTCGCGAGCGCGACAGCGCGTTGACATACATTTTGACGGAGCGATTTGACCGTCCACTGTTGCGAAGGGGACGCCGAGCAACTCGCGCTCGTGCACGGTCGGTCCAGCCCGCCGAGTGAGCGTTCCGAAGAGAGTTATCGCTATGCAAGACACCGTGGTTGACAGTGCGCAGATCAAGCGCGTCGTCCGCGGGGGCATCACCGCATTCGCCCTCTACATGGCCGGCGTGGGACTGGCCTATTGCTCGCAGCTTGCCATTGCCCGTGTAGTCAGCGCCGAGACCTACGGCGTCTATGCTTATGTTCTCGCCTGGATCTCGGTGCTTGCGTATCTCTCCGCGCTGGGTTTCGACGTTGCGCTGCTGCGTTTTCTGCCGCTGTACGAGACAAACCATGCCTGGGCGCTCCTTCGAGGTGTCATCCGATATGCGGAACGTAGAGTGACGCTCGTTAGCGCTGTTGTGGTCGTCTTCGGTGTTTCGTTCGTCATGCTGCGCGCGGAAAGCTTATCACCCGCGCTCAAGGACACGTTTCTGATCGGATTCACGCTCGTCCCGGTTTTGTCGCTCCTCTGGATCCGCTGCGCCGTGGCGCGGGCGTTTGGCGGCGTCGTGTCCGCCGTCGCACCTGACCGCATCGTGCGCGACGGAACACTGCTCGTCCTCGTGCTCGTCGCGAGCATGGGCAGGCGCGAACATGTGGACGCTCCGTTCGTGATGATTGCGACGCTCGTGAGCTCAGTTCTTTCGCTCGGCCTTGCGACCACTTTGGTACACCGCCTTCAGCCTGGTGCGCTCGCCAATGTCGCGCCGGCATACGCTGCCTCGACGTGGCGCCTCACCGCTCTGCCGCTCGTGGCTATGGGGGTAACCGAGGTTCTCATGAATCGGACTGGAGTGCTCCTGCTGGGTTGGATCGGCGATACGAAAAGCTCCGGGATCTATAGTCTGGCTTTCAATATCGGGTTTGTCGTCACCCTCCCGCGAGCAGCTATCAACACTCTGTTTGCGCCGACCGTGTCAGCACTGTTCACTCAGAAAAATCAGGCGATGCTACAGGTCCTCATCGGCAAGTCTGCTTTGTGGACACTGTGCACGGCGGCGTTCATCGCTGCGTCACTCTTCGTTTTGGCCGAACCCCTTCTCGCTTGGTTTGGCAATGAATACGTGGCCGGTGTACCCGCGCTCCGCATCCTGCTCATTGGCCATGTGATCGCCGCCGGCGCCGGTTCGCAGATTCAGGTCATGACAATGACCGGCAGCGAGCGCGGCGCCGCAGCACTGCTCATCTTGGGCGCCTTGAGCAACATCGTCGCCGGCGCAGTGCTCATTGGGCTGTTTGGGCTGGTCGGTGCGGCCATAGCAACTGCGGTAGTCCAAGTCATCTTGAACATAGCGATGGCACTCTTCATTTGGCGTCGTCTGCATTTGCTGTCGGGTGTCCTCGCTCTATTTGGATAGCGCTACTAGTACCCTTCGCACCCCCGGCGAGCGTCACGCATCGCAAGCACATTGCCATCGCGCTGAATGAGCGCAACATGAGGGCGCTGTACGTGCCCGCGCGCTGCGCCCACGGCTACTGGACGCCGCGCGAAACACGGATGCGAGCTATCAGGTCGGTGAATTCTGCACGCCCAACGCCGAGGGTGGCGTGCGCTACGACGATACGCGGCTCGGACTTCGTCGCGCGCCCATGCCTCGGTTGCCCTGACCCGATACCACCGCGAAGCGCCTTGTGGTGTCGTTCGCGGTTGCGCAACGGACGTACATGGACTTTTCGAGAGGCACCGAGAGATTGCTCTGCCATTGATTTCGATGGGCGATACGCCGCCCGCCGAATTGCTGGGGCGACCCCGCGCGCCTCTACCGGCAAGCAAGGCAACGCGTTCGCAACCCCCGCGGTTTACGCTCAAGCTCAGGCTTGACGAAGGTCTGGCGCAGGGCCCCCCCGGCTGATCACCTCGTCGGCAAAAGCCGCAGTTGAGATTGCGGTCACCACCGAGGGCCTCATTCCAATCGTCAACTGGTAGGAAGTCCCATGATGGCCGCACGCTAGGGTGCTATTTCCTATGTTGGGCAAGCGGTTGTGGGCAAGGAGGCCTCGCCTTGGCTTGCTGAGTGCAGCATCGATTTGCTCGTCGCGAACTGAATGCTGAGTGCCAAAACCTACCCCAGCGTCTACAGGTAACTCACTATGTCCTCGATCGTGTGCGTCATCGTGCATCCCAGTCGCATTGTCCGTGAGGGTCTCACCCGCATCTTGGCGAAAAGCACATTTGAGCCTGCCTGCGCAGCCTCAAGTTTGGAGGACGTACCCAGCACCATCGCCGACGCCGGTGAGCAGGTATTGGTGCTCATCGGCCTGCGAGACGAGAGCAGTCTTGCCGAAGATCTGTGCTCAGCGAAGGCGAGTTTCCCCGACGCACACGTCGTGGTGGTCGGCGATGCCAACCAGTGCGACCTTGTGACGGCTGCGCTGGAATTGGGCGCGACCAGTTTTGTTGATGAGAATATCGCCACGTCTACCCTCATTAAGGTACTCGAGCTCGTGACCGAGGGCGAAGCGGTAATCTCGGTTTCAATTGTGCGGCGATTGTGGGGGTATTGCTCCTCTCCCCCCAGTGAGGAAGTCCTAGCGACCGGCGTGATCGGCGAGTTGCAGCCGGCGGAGACCCAAGGACAGGCTGCACAAGAACAAAAGTCGCAACTGTCCGGGCGGGAGGCTGCAATTCTGAGTGCCCTGGTGCAGGGCGCGTCGAACAAGATGATTGCCTGTGAGCTGAAGATTACCGAAGCGACCGTGAAGGTTCACGTCAAGGCTATACTGCGCAAAATTGGAGTCCGGAATCGAACCCAGGCGGCAATCTGGGCATTGAAGTGCCAAGGAACCTCAAAGAGACTAAGCGCGGAGAACGGCGGATCCCATCTCAGCCAAGCCAGCCTGGGTCACGAAAGGTCCGACAATCCAATGATCGGTCGGGGATCACGAGAGGGTTCACGAGAGACCGCGGCCCATTAGTTGCGCGCATCAGCTGGCCATGTGGCGCGCGGGGCTTGCCCTGGTTACACCGGCATGCCGGCGACGCCAATTGAAAAAATCGCGCCAGCCGCTCAACGTCAGCTGTTCGCGCTTGCGAGCGGGTCGATCGATTTTCGAATTGCTTGGACCGCTGGCGGTCGCAACTCCTGATGGCTAGTCAAAAAAAGCTCCCAAGTGATTTTGCGGTAGTCCGAAAGTGCCGCCAAACTGGGCGACATAGCCTAATGAGCATGAGGGAATAATGGATTGAACGGTTTCCTTTGGTTGCGAATGGAGATTTGGCTAGGAGCCGGCGGTGGGAGCGCTGAGAACGCATCTTTCTCGACGAAGCACCTGAAAGTGCCGCCCCGGTACTCCACCGCCACCAAGCGTGTAGCAAGCTTGACGGTGCGCACTGGTAGCATGCCGTCGCCTGCAAGCGCGCCACGGCGGGATGCGGGGTAACTCAGGTCTGCCAAGGACCGGGCGACGAAGCTGGAGGTCGTCACAGCATCCACGGCCATGGTCGACGCCGCCGCCAGGCGCGCGCACGCCCCCAGCGTGCCGACAATCGCAAGACGAAGCCAAGCCGGCCGGTTCGAGAAGGGCAATCGCATCGCCATCACCGCAGCGGGGATCGGGTGTCCGTGACGAACTTTCGGATCCACGACTTCCGGCACAGGATGGCGACGCGGCTCCTCCGCGAGACGGGCAATCCGAAGCTGGTTGAGAGGAACCTCGAGCATGCGAGCCTGGCCAGCACGGCGCGCGAGATGCACGTCATCGACAAGGAGGGCACCGACGCGCGAGCCAAGGTCCCGACTTAGCGAACTGGTACCGAAGTGGGCGATGTTTTCTGAATAAACAGCGCGCGAAAGGAGCTTGAGCTCGTTGGCAAAGGGGGCGCGGCGTTGGAGCGGCACGCTTGCTTAGAAGGCAGATGCCCTGTCCAGCTGAGCTACGGGGCGTGCCTGAAGTAGGGCCCTGAGCACGGTTCGGCACCAGACCAATCGGCGAAAACCAGAGAATCTTGAAGCGAGATGCCGATATCCCGGTCTGCCCTGAAGAGCGGCATCCGCAATTCAGGCGTAGTGTCGGTTGCTACCAGCCGAAAAGGCCGAAAAGCAGTCCCCCACCGCTGGAACGACTGGTATGACGACGTGGCCGGGGCGCGGGTTCCGGCCGCGGAGGCGGCGCCGCCTCGGCCAGGGGGCCAGCCTCAACCGGATCCGGCTCAGGGATGGCGGGTGTCACGTACGATTTGGTCCAGACGATTAACGGTCCAGCCGTCGTTGCTGCTGCTCTCGTGCCCTCGTCCGCCACCTGCGAGCCTTGACCACAGCGGTAATCAGCGCTGCCAGCAACCCGGCAAGCCTCACGGCAGACCATCTGCGGCTGACTTTGTAGGAGAACGAGTTGGGCTGGATCTGGTCGCTCGACCGGTAGAGCGGCGCTCACCCGGTCCCTGAAATCCTTCATCGCTTTGCGTGTCCCAGCCGTCCAATCGCCGTCGATTTCCTGAGCATAACAACCGACGCGTTTCAGCTCGCGTTGTATGTCGCGCACAAGGCGAAGAGGCTCGCGGTCCCGATATGATTGCGGCGACCCTTTCTCCTCGCGCGTGCCGCGGGACGGCAGCAGGATCGTTGTGGTTTCCGGAGGTACAGCGAGCGATTGGTTTGGCGGTTCGGGAGTTTCTGTTGGCTTGGGCTCCTCTGCGGCGGCGACGACAGGAGGCATCGTGCCGCCGATCACTTGCTGCGCGTGCTCAGGCTCGGCTCTTCGTAAAGCAGGCATAAAGGCCCATGCGCCGGCGAGGACGCAGGCCAATAAAGCCAAGCTCAGCGCTTTGTTCACAGGGGCTCGAAGTCCTTTGACGGAGCATCGCCATGTTATTCCCTATTGGCAAAGCTTCGGTTTCCTTCGCTGCTCAAGCAATCGTTAGACAGCGCCAGGGTAAATGGCAGCGCCGCAGCGCTCCTCCGCAGCAGCGATGATGTATCGACAACGTCACGCCCGAGAGGCGTCGCTAACCCGTCGAACACAGATCGAGAGCCCTGGCATTCGGGATCGTTCGGCTTCGCAAGGTCGAGGACTACTGCGGTAGCCTCGCATTCCCCAGCAACCCCACGGACCGCAAGGATTAACGGCTTCCTAAAATGCCGAGCTCCTTGAATCCCAGATACATGCGGTTCCACGTCGGTGCGATTACGATTTGGTGGATGGCGGCACGCTGCGGCAAATCGCAAACGAGTTTGATGCTTTGCGCCAGATCTTCCGCCTGTAGCATGCGTTGCATGTCTTCTTCCGATGGTTGCGCGGCTCGCGTTTGCAGGATTTCGGTCGCAACCTCCCCTGGTGAAATCACACAGGCTCGGATGCCGTTGGCGCACTCTTCCATGTTGAGCGACTCCGTCATCGCAATCATGGCGCGCTTGCTGGCGCTGTAGGCAGGCCCCGTCAGCCGCGTCAGATAAAAGCCCGCCCACGAGGAGACGTTGATAATTGTACCGCTGCGTTGCGCGCGCATGCCGGGCAGGACCGTGCTGATGCAGTTGAACGCGCCGTTCAAGTTTACGTCCACGAC